>WFLX010176650.1_pt1 | contig 13713 bp, 13 predicted proteins | sample 4967041 | NCBI WGS metagenome assembly WFLX01 (sample SAMN12857096, study PRJNA449069) | gut metagenome | isolation source: stool from male and female vole | host: Microtus ochrogaster | place: USA:Florida | collected 2017
ATAAATAATTCATCCAAATAATCTCTTCCCATGAAGAACTGCGTTCGCCTTTTAATGATTCTGTTGAGTGGTATTATTGTTAATATGCCCTTATATGCTCAGGAACATGCAAAAAAGAAAGTTGCTGTGTATATGACCGGTACCACCTCTGACGCTGCTTATAAAAAAATTATAGGTGCAAAATTGGTAAATGCAATTACCGAAAGCGGAGAATATGCCGCTGTAGAAAGAACGGCAGACTTTCTTGCTGCTTTATCTGCTGAAAGTGACTATCAGACGTCAGGAGAAGTCCGCGATAGCCAAATTGCCCGATTGGGACAAAAATTCGGTGTACGATATGTTGTAGTAGCAGATGCAAGTGAACTTTTCGACGAGTACTTTATTGCGGCTAGATTAATAAATGTGGAAACAGGTCTTGTTGAGCGAGCATTTGACATTAACGGACCTGCCGATTCAATGGGTCAACTAGTAGCTCTTTCTCAAAAAGTAGCACAAGGGCTACTACTGGGTGGCAATGGATCATATTCATATAGCGGTTCCAGATCAAATAGTCCCGTTCATATGTCCTTGTGTGCGATGGATAAGAACGGGAAATACGTATACATTCTTCCAGAGCAATNGCAGAAGATTCCAGAGNNGGAAAAATTAAATTATACANAAAAAGGAATCTGTATATGTGAAAATGNTGAANGATTCATAGTCGGATTGAGGGATTCAGGATTTGGCTCTTGGTATTCTGCCACACAATATCCAACTCGCAGTCAAGCAAGCCTAATTCAAAAGTATATCGTACCTCTAAATAATACATTACGAATTTTTGGAGGCGAACCATTGTGCAATGATAAGAACGATGGGAAAGGATATTGGGGTTATTGGACCTCAGAAACAGCGGGGTACAATGAAGCAATGAAATTTAGATGTGAGAAAATGGAATTTTATAAGGCTCCAACAAGTGAAGATGGGCGAAAACGCGAGATTTACCCAATTATGTAAAAAGTCGAATTGTGAATTGGGTTTGAATTGGACTAATTAGACCCAAAAAATTTGCATAAACCGATTCTTTAGGCTAACTTTGCACCGGTTCTGCCACCTCTGTGCGAGAAGCTCGAATGGTGGAATGGTAGACACGAAGGACTTAAAATCCTTTGGCCATTGCGGCTGTGCGGGTTCGAGTCCCGCTTCGAGCACACCATCGTTTCATAATTTTCCGCGGCAGCTGTTCCGACTAAATCGGTGGCTTGTCGCGGATTATGTTTATCAACACGGCTAATTAGTTATGCTTACCTTATATCCCAATCTCATTCTTGAGGCATTGCGCACGGTGCGCTATCCCGCCACCGGCCAAAACATCGTTGACATGGGCATAGTCTCGGGCGACGATCTGCGCATTGATTCACCCAAGGTGGTCATCACCTTTCATTTTCCCCGCAAAACCGATCCGTTTGCCAAATCACTGGTCAAGTCGGCCGAGGCGGCTCTCAAAACACATATCTCGCCCGAAATCGAGCCTGAGATTCACACCGAGTTTGCCGGCACAGAGCCTGCGGCTGCCAAGGAGGAGAAACCTCTGCCCGGAGTGAAAAACGTCATAGGTGTGAGCTCGGGCAAAGGTGGCGTTGGCAAAAGCACCGTTGCCGCCAACCTCGCCGTGGCTCTTGCACGCGAGGGTTACAAAGTGGGATTGCTCGACGCCGATATTTTCGGGCCGTCGGTCCCCAAGATGTTTGGCGTGGAGGATCAGCCGGTCTATATGACCGAAACCCCCTCGGGGCGTCAGCTNATNGAGCCNTTGGAGGCTTATGGCGTGAAAATCCTGTCGATAGGCTTTCTCGTGGATAAAAACTCGGCGGTGTTGTGGCGCGGCTCGATGGCTTCAAACGCCCTGCGCCAGCTCATCACCGATGCCAACTGGGGCGAGCTCGACTATTTTCTCATCGATATGCCCCCCGGCACCAGCGACATCCACCTCACTTTGGTTCAGACCCTCCCCATCACCGGGGTGGTGATCGTCACCACTCCCCAGGAGGTGGCGCTTGCCGACGCCCGTAAAGGCATTTCGATGTTTACCGGCGAGAAAGTCAATGTGCCGGTGTTGGGACTGGTTGAAAATATGGCATGGTTCACCCCCGAGCCTCACCCCGAGGAGCGCTACTATCTCTTTGGCCGCGAGGGGGGTGTGAGACTCTGTGAGGAGCTCCACATCAAGCTCCTCGCCCAGATTCCCCTGGTGGCTTCGATAGGGGAGTGTGGCGACAGCGGCGAGCCGATAGCCCTTGGCAGCGGCCCTGCGGCTCAGGCGTTTATGCATCTTGCTCATGAAGTTACCGACGTGGTCGACAGGCGCAACGCCACTCTGCCTCCCACGATGAAGGTCGACGTGACCCGTCGCTGAGCCGGATAATCAATTGTTTAATCTTTTCAGACTATCAGATAAAAATGTTTTCAGGAATAGTAGAAGAAGCGGCTCAGGTTACCGCTCTGCGCAAGGACGCCAGCAATCTCCATATCAATGTGAAATGCTCGTTTGTTGACAGTCTCAGAATCGACCAGTCGGTGTCACACAACGGCGTGTGCCTCACGGTTGTGTCGCTCAACGACGACGGCACCTATACCGTCACCGCTATCGAGGAGACCCTCAATCGCAGCAACCTCGGCCTGCTCAAACCGGGCGACCTTGTCAATCTCGAAAGATCGATGAAGCTCGACGGCCGTCTTGACGGTCACATCGTGCAGGGTCATGTCGACACCACCGCAGTGTGTACGGCCATCGAGGATTGTGACGGCTCAAAAGTCTTTACCTTTGAATATCAGCNCGATGAGGAGCTCGAAAAGCAGGGCTATCTCACTGTTGAAAAAGGGTCGGTGACCGTCAACGGCGTGAGTCTCACTGTGTGTCGCTCCACAAGGTCGGGATTCTCCGTAGCCATTATCCCCTACACCCTGACCCACACCAACTTCTGCCGCATAGAGGTCGGCTCGGTGGTAAACCTCGAGTTTGACATTATCGGCAAATATATCGCCCGCCTTATTCCCCGCTCGTAACTGCGGCGCCTGAGGGCTTGGGAGCGGTGTCGGTTGCGAGCTTCTTGCGCTTGCGGTCGGAGCGGATGATATANAGCGCGGCAAACAATCCCAGGCCGAGCTGCATTATCGACTGACAGCTCCAGAACACCATCGAATAGGCCATGCCCTCATTCTGCCCTATGCCATAGAGCGACAGGGCAAACATAACGGCTAAGTTCCACGGACCGAGGCCGCCGTTGCTCGGCACGGCNATGCTCATCGAGCCGAACACAAACACNACNAGACCCGGTATCAGACCCCANGCTGTGCCGGGTCTTGTTATCAGTTCGCGGGTGAAGTCAAAGGCATTNAAGCAGCTGTAGGTCTCGAGATAATAGCAGATCCATATTCCGAAGGTGAGCACCACATAGAGGCCCCTGCCTTTCATGTGGAAAATCACCTTGAAGCCGTCCCACATCCTGNCNGCGCTTCCNTCNATGTTTTTCACCACCTTGCTNTGGCGGAAGATATAGAGCAANCCCGAGATGACGGCCANGGCNGCGCCTATCATTATCCACAGGCGGCGGTGGGTAACGAGATTGTCGATGTCGGTGCCGATCTTATAATGGCTGAAAAATTTGAGCATCACAGGGTGAGCCAGCACAAGGCTCAGCAGCAGCAACATCACCACCACCACTGCGTCTGAACCTCGGTCGCCGAGGTCGGTGCCCACCACGGTCGACAGCTTAACCTTTTCGCGGCGCGACACATATACACATCTCCAGCCCTCGCCAAGATAAGGCATGAAGAGATTGAGCGCATAGGCTCCGAAAATCGACGAACTCTCGGCGGCCACCGGCATTCGCGGCACACCCGCCGCCCTCAGCTGTATTCCCCACCTTATGCCGCGAATCATCTGAGACAGCATGGTGAGAATCATCATGCAGAATATCCAGAAAAAGTCACAGCCGTGGGTGATGATATGCCATATCTCAGTGAGATTACACTTGTGGAGCAGCCACGTTATCATTGTGACACTGAGTGCGAGAGGCACGATAAATTCCACCACCTTCATTACCTTATCCTTGAGGGTGGTCTTGGCGGGTTGCGAGGCTTGTGAAGCAGCCGCATTATTGGCTTGTTGCGCAGCTTGTGAAGCTGCGTCAGCCGGGGTCGTGGCGGGTTGCGCAGCCTGTCTGCCGGCAACATCTGTGTTCGTAGCGGGTTGCGCAACTTGTGAAGCTGCGTCAGCCGGGGTCTTTATGTTGTTAGAGTCAGTCATTTGATAATTCAACAACTCACCCCCGCCAATCGTTTTCCCTCCCCCTCAAAATTCATATTACCGTCTGAGCTTTCCCGTGGTAGAAGTAACATTGGGAAACAAAAAAAGAGACCGTCTAACAGGTTTAGACGGCCACTTCCATATGTTTCGGTTTTTATGTTTAAATTTATCTTTAAGTCAAAGAGACCTTTAATGCCTCAATTTCTGACATTTGTTGTTCGGTGGTTGCCAATGCCTTTTGGAGTGAATCAAGGTGAGCTTCTGCTTTCTCGATGCGTGAGGCTTTATCCGCTTTGGATGCCTTTATTTCGGCAATCTGATTTTGAAGAGGCTCAATAAGTTCCGTAATAAACTTTTCGCGAACGGTGTTAATAACTTCATCTTTGTGTTCCAATACAGCTTCCAAATAAGGAGTCGGATCAAAATCACTACTTATAGAATTTATATTTTTGAGAACATCCGCCTTGAAATCGTTATAATTTATTAAACTACCTACAAATTCAAAGACGAAAAGTGTTCCCTTTAGTATGTAATCAAGAAGTGATTTCTCATTATTTTCTTCTGATGTTATTGTAAATAAATCATTTTCAGATACTTCAAGTTCAATTTGTTTTTTAAGTTTATTAACAAAATCGCGAGAATCAAACTCTGGAAGATATTTCATAAAGACATCTTCCGAATCATTGAAAAATTCTGATATGCATTTGTCAATTGACTTTTTTGCTGATGCAGCTATATCATTTACACTCTTTTTTAATGTGCGCGTGACAAGTGTATTAAGTTGATTGTCTAAACTTGGTTGGATTTTCGACTCGAAATTTGTAAATCTTTTCCATTCGTTGTTTACAATGCTTCTCATCCTGTTGCAAGCAGAGTCGACATCATCTTCAAGTGTATTTTTACCCTTGCGGATAATATTGCGTAATTCTGAGTCTATATCATCGCCAAGTGAAGAAATTTTACGTTCGAGCTTACGGTGAGCCTTATTGATTTTATCTTCTTTCTCGTCAAGTTCATCATCAGGCATATTGAGTAGTTCAATTTCTTGTTTAGTAAGCTCAAGATCCCTTTTTGTGTTGCTGAGGATGGATGAACCCGCGGCTAAGATACTATTAACCCGCGGCTAAGATACTATTAATGGGTGCTGAGAAGAGAATGCGATCTTTTTCTGTAATAACCATGTTCTTGACAGCCTGTGTCAGATCGTTAATGTGGCTCCAATTTCGCATTTCTTCCTGTGTGGATATTCCGAAGTTTGAGCAATGTCTTTTCCAAGCAAAAGAGAGCGCGTCGCTTCCCATAATTTGCGACATCGGGAGTTGAGAAATAAGAGCCATTTCGGCTGACAAAGGTATCGGAGTAGTTTCACCTAAAATTTCATTTAGGATATTATCATTTTCTTCACGACAAGCCTTTTTGATTTCAGATATCACATATTCACGAATCTGATTTTCATCTTCGGGATTTGACTCCGAGCAATAGGGAATATCATATTTATTAATCCCTATCAGGATTTTACCAATACCGCATTGACGAACATTCTTGAAAATGATGTCTTTGTCTGTTGAGTCAAACGGACGACCGGCATAGAGCATCATTAAAACTACATCTGCTCTCTTGAGGAAGTCTTTTGTGCGTTCCTCGCGAGAAACAATCGGGTCATTAAATCCCGGTGTATCGACAATTTCCACTCCCTTAAGATAATCTTTGGGATAGTAAATTGTTACAGACTTTGTGATTGAAATGTACTTACCGTCTGCTCCGACATATTCTATAAGATTTTCAAAGCTATCCTCTTGGGTTTTTCCAAGCAATCCATTCAAAGAACTTCCAAGTTTATCGGCTTTGCTAACTAACTCCTTAGCTGCCTTTATTTTGGATTCTTCTGCTGCATTGCCTTCCGCTTCGTCAAGTGAACGCGAAGCCTGCATTTTTTGTTCAGCCCATTCATCAGGTGTATAAAATTCGGCAATAATACGTTCTTTTTCACCATATGTTATTACTGACAGAGCAGCTGTCATTGGTGTTGTGGCTGAGGGTAGGATTGTGTTTTCAAACACAAAAGAGTTAAGGAACGTGGATTTACCGCATTTCATCTGTCCTATAACTCCTATAGTTAGAGTGTCGGACTCTAACTTATTGAGCATTTCANCCTTTNTTGTTTTATTAATCCANCCGAAATTGTATNCTTTTTCCACGAAATCCCTGAGGGCATCTTTCCGCTCTTTAAGTGTATTAAATATGTTTTCGCTCATTGGAATATCATTTTAAATTTTTCGATACTTTCTTAAACTCATTGAGACATTCATCAATCTTTTGCCAAGAAACTTTTACGTCGATCATATCACTATAAGCTTGTTGTAATTCCGCCATAGCTTTGGTTTCCTGGTCAAATAATTGAGCGAGACGATCGCATTTTGAACCTGCAATCTCTTGTAGAATGTCTCTTAACGCCTGACCTTGATAAACTGTCATTTTAAAGCTGTCATCGGTAAGATTTACGCCAAAGATTTTAGTACCCTCGTTAAAGCGTGGAATATCTTTCGCCTCGTTGCAGCCACATCTTAGGTCGGAAAGACCCTGAATAAACTGATTGGAAAGTTGTTGGACTTTGTTCTCACATTTTTGATATGCTGAATTGTTTTTATTAACTTTTTGGGCAAACAAATCTGAGAGTTTGTTTAGATCATCTTCGATGAAATTAACAAACGACATTCTGCTTTCATCACGATTAATGGATTGAATGGGATTCATAATGTCAGCGAGCGGAGCATTTGATGAAAAACGCACATATTTTTCAACTTTGACTCCACATTCAGAAAGAGTCTTTTTGATAAGCTCTTCAACTTGGTCTACTTCTGTTTTAGGTTTCGTATCAACCTTATTTATAACGACAATAAGAGGCTTGTTAAGATTCGCTTTTATTAATTCAATAGAAGAACGGTTAACCGTTCCCGCATTTACATCGAAAACCCAAAAGAGAGCGTCACATTCATTAATTACTCCAATAGTACGTTCTTTATCCTCTTTATCGTTTGAATTGANTCCCNGTGTATCAAGAATACTCAAATTTGAAAGATTGGGATTCTTATAGGTCATTACGAAATATGTAATGAGATTNTGANTANCTTTNATCTAATNCAAAACTTCTTTTGAAATTTTTNTGAAAATTTTTTCATCAATAAGTTTACNCTTACCATCGGGANAGATAAAACTATATGTTTCATAGGAATCTCCCGCTATGTATGTCGGGANTGCCGTGGTTGCCTTGGTACTTACCGGAAGNCGAGGAATTTTGGGATTGNCNTGAGACAGAATGCGGTTAACAATNGACGTTTTTCCGGCNGAAAACTCACCGACAAATGCAATAGTTGTTTTATTGTCAAGCCAGCTTTTGCGTTTTACCGCTACCCATTCTGTGAGCATTTGGGAAATAATTGTCTTTTTTTCATTAAATCCCTTTAAGCCGGATATGCCATTATATGAAAGGTCATTGTATGTATTGTAAAGATAAGTGTTACAATCCATAAATTGACCTTTAATGAATGATTCAAGGTAGTTAATGCTTTGATTGAGTTTTTTTATATTTTGGCCTGATGGTTCTTTGGCTGTTAAGATTTCGTGGACGAATTCGATTGACTCGTTCTTACGTTTTAATTCTTCAATCTTATTCGCAAGTTCATCTTCGCGCTGAGACAGATTCTCAGCCAAACGTTTGTTTTCGCGATTTGATTTATCTAATTGGTCCTGTGATTCCTGAAGTTCCGAAGTCTTGTTTTTCAGTTTCTTTTCAAGAGCTTCTTGTTCTTCTTCTGCATCATCAATCTCGTCTTCAAGCTTCTTGATTTTCTTGGTCATTGTTTCACATTTTGCGTTAGCTTGTTCAAGGCTTTCGCGTAACGGACCATGTTCAGAAAGCAGTTTAGAGTGCTGAGCGCGTAATTCAGCTAACTGATTCTCCATTTCCTTTATAGCCCGAGCTGATTTCTCAGCTTGGAGCAGGCGGATCTGAGTACTTTCATCGATCTTACCTTCAGTAGCTAATTTTAAAGCAGTGTCAAGTTTGCTGTTTTCTTCATTAATTTGTTGAATTAGAGCTTCATATTTTGTCTTTAGTTCACTCTCTTTAGCTTCCAGTTCGACTTTGAATAAGGCGTTTGCTTTTACATTTTCTTCCATAAGATTGGAGTTTTCGCCTTTGAGTTCTGCAATTTCGGACTGGAGGTTGGATATTTGTGAATCTTTGGCTATGGTTGTTGCAACTGTTTTTTGCCGCACAACAATCCACACAGTTACTCCACCAACAATCAAAGCTAATAGAATAAGGATAATTGATTGGATATCCATAATTTATTTTGCTTTTAAAGATTCGACTTGGGCTTGTAGCGATTCGCAAGCAAACTTATACTCTTTTAACTTTGCAGCAAGAGTATCGTTTTGTTGACGCAATGACTTGACTTCGCGATTGGCGGCGTCAAGTTTATCCTGAATATCATCCTCTTCTTCTGAAGCGTTTTTAGCCTTCTGACGAACACGTTTAAGTTCAGCGAGCAGATCTTCATTTTCACGCTCAAGTTCCTTGTTACGACGTGAAAGTTTTTCGTTCTCATTGTAAAGCTGATCAAGCTCGGTTTTGTTTATTTGCGATGTATTGGATGAGCTTGGATTTAGTTTGTCTTTTGCAATATATCCGGTAACTCCGCCAACCACTAATGCACCTACTACTTCAATCATATGCATACAAAGATTATGTTATTAAAGGGTTAAAAGTTTTGTCTTAAGTTCACGCAGCTCACATTTTTTCTGCTCAAACGTTGAGATATTGTTTCTCATATCATCTTGCAATTTTTTAAGGGTCGCTGTCGTTTCTTCCAATGAATTCCGACTCAATTCCTGTAGAACATCCTTTAATGTATCTATAACTTGGGTCTCTGCTTGATGTAGGAGCATTTTGAACTCAGGAACCAAAGATTCATCGATGTAGACTCGAATGGCACGAGCACGTTGAGGCTTAGACATGGTTTTTTCTGCAATCAGTCCGGCAATAGAGTCAATCATACCTTTGCCAATTCCGCCTTGACCAATGCCGGAAGCATTTGTGTTCTCAATGGTTTGGCCATATTTAACAGCTGACTCTATGCGTTCTGTCATTTTACGGTTAGATACAATGCTTCCAACATCACTGATGGTATCTGCTACATCGGCAACTGTATCTACTGCCATAAGACCCTCAGCTGCGGCAGCGGCACCACCTGTAGAGGCGACTGCCGCAAGAGTTCCTACCGCTGCAACTGCAATGATACCTCCTTTGATCCACTTGTCATATTCATGACCGGCATTGTTGAGGTTAATGTTATAGCTGAGGCCTTGAACGCCAATGGTCGACAGGTCAATTCCAATAATTCCGGACAATGAGATCTCGCCGTCTTTCACGGGACGAGATGCTTCCTCTGAGAGAATACGCATTACCTTTTGACGAAACTCTCCTATAATAATTGACGCAGTAGAGTTGATTACACTTACAGCCTCGTTGTCATAGTTATTACTTTTTCCGTTTACGAGACTGGATAATCTGACTGAGACTTGATCCTCAAACTTTCGGATAGTTTCACGATCTACTTCCTCAATTTCCGATTGAACATTGGAGGTGAGGCGATCTAATTGATGTTGAATTTTGCGGAGTTTTTCGTTTTGTTCTTGAATAGCAGCTTCTAATTCAGCATCGTTTCGAGATGCATTAAGAATCTCATCTATTTGGCCAAGAAGTTGCTCTGAAATTCTTTTGATGCGGAGATTAGCACTTTTATTGAGAATTTCAGCCTTGTTACTTTCAATCTCATTTAAAAGCTGCAGCAACTCATCTAACTGATTTTTATGAGATGAGACCGCAACAACTTTTTTGATGGGGAGTTCACAATTCTCTTCTAAATACTTTTTGGCCGCAGCAACTTCCGCTGCCGATTTAGTTTCGGCTTTAGTGATTACAGCATTAAGTTCAATGCCTGACATACTGGCTGCTTTCAAAAAGTTTGTCAGTGATTTTGTCAGTTGTTGTTGAACATCTAATACTATAAGAATAGAGTCAGCCTGAGGCAGAAAGTCTACCAGTGTTTGTTGATGCTTCGGATTCGTAGATGAAATTCCCGGAGTGTCAACTAAAATAGTGAAAGGGGATACTTTTGTAGAAGTATCAAAAACGGTTACAACTTTTGTGTCCTCCAATTCATTGTTCTTTAGCAATGATACATCAGACACAGTTATTGTTTCACCATTTTCTTTCGTAATTTCAGTATAGTTTTCCGGAGCTCCAAAATGAATCTCGAATATGGTTGCGGTAGTAGGTTTTGTTGCAGTTTCGAGAACCTTTGAATTTGTCAGTGCATTTAAAAGAGTTGTTTTTCCGGAACTAAACTCTCCAACGAGAGGTAACATNATGGGCGTATCANAANAANATTGTGATNGTTGTTTAATAATTTCTAATTCGCCTAATAACTGGCTACTACCTACCGCTTTTGCTGCTTCTATAAGCAGAGAAATTTTGTCAGATAACATAAGTTTTGGAAAACTTAGCTGATACGTTCAACATTAAGACATACCATATTGAGAGCTCCGGCACGTTTGATGTCGATGCCGTACATCCGCATAAAGGCATCCACTACGACCTGACCTCCATTTGTAGTTACGGGATTGCTGAATGAGTTGCTGACTACGTCAACCGACATTCCGGGTTCTATACGAATACCGTTGGTATTCTTCATTGTTTTTGTGGTGATTCTGAAAAGTGGCATAACGATCTTTCGTTTTTTGCCTCCTGACTCCCTAATTCGGCGGNTGGTGTATGGGTATAAGAAAAGAGGGGAATTTATNGCACCTCTATCATGGTTGAACAGGTATCATGGTTGAACAGNCTCGNCAAAGCCTACAGACTGAATGATATATNAGGGTAGAATAAACAGCCCCTCTGTGTTGTGGTATTACGGATACGACCCGTAAGGCCGTAAGGTAGATACGACAAAACAGAAAGAGCGTCTAATCTCTCTATGTCTCAGTCTGTTGTTGAATTGGCGATTCGTCTTGCTGAGAAAGAAAGCTTGACACTTTTCTTGCTCAACGGTATTTCTCCTCCGTTTGAGCTTCGCAAAGATAAAACTAATTATCGGGATTAGACGCTCTTATCTGCATTTTAACAAATTTTAATTGTTATACATTGTAGGGCTTTGGCTTCCTGATTGCAAAATTAATGGAGGGGAGTGAAATCTGAAAATCAGAAAATAAGTATTGGCGGGGATTTTTCTGAAAGTTTGAGTTAAGGAGGAATTTTTCGGCCAAAGGGGTGACTTTTGGTTTTTGAGAGCGTAAAGGCTGAGCGGGGAGTGAGAGCTTTTAAGGCGGATGTGTTATATTTGCAGCAGTTTTTCTCAGAATCAAGGCAAACAATGGACACTTCTACCAAATATGAGTTAATCTCTGTGGCCTACAGGTCGCGGTTTCTCTTCCGCTCAGAGGGGGAGTTTCGCGAGGCCATAGGCGTGTCGTATGAAACTGTGGTCAACAATCGCGAGTCGGCCCGCGACATCGACGTTTATTATAACATCATCGACCGCAAGACCGAGGATGTTGCGGGCATGTCGCTTGAGGAGGTGATGGGCGATTATCTGCGGGCATCGGAGTTTTATCTCTCGCTCGATTGGGGCGATAGGTCGCAACTGGCCTCGCGGAGAAAGTTCTGCCGGATGCTTTTCCGTCTGTATGCCACGGCGGGGCTGAGTCTCACTAACGATGAGATTTTCAAGTTCAGAATGAAGAATGACGACCGGAGGCTGCTGGGGGAGTTCTTTCCCGACGGGGAGGGGGAAGCGCCGGCAGTCAATGTTGCGCTGATAGTGTTGTTTGCTTTCGGAGTAGTGAGGCCGTTTTCTGAAAATTCGCGGTGGCGTGACATCAGCGACCGGGATATGGTGGAGCAGCTCGGGCAGTTCCGCTCGCTGATAGAAATTCTCAGGGAGGACACCCCTCGGCTTGGCTCGATGGAAAAGCCGNTGGCGTTTGACCAGTGGATCGACATTATCGACGGTTGCATCAACGACCCTGAGGAGAGGGAGGATTTTGAGCCGATGATGATGATGGTAGGATTGATGGATATTATCCGCGCGTGCAGGTTGCTTGTCGACTCCGAGCAGCTGCGCATTGACAGCGAAAATTTCCACGGCCTTTATATGCGCGGGATATGGATTGACGACGCCGATNGCGGGGANAGCCGNTTCTGGATTTTTCCCGACAATTGCATTACGGCCCTCTGCTACCGCCGCAACGGCATAGCCTGGGANCTCGATANCTATGATTTCAGATTCAGAAAGTCGGTCAATCCCGACCTGCGCGACACGTTTATGATGNTGGCGCCTATGGGCAACCTCAACTATACCCTCTCGCCGAGCCACACTATCGACCCCGACGATATGGTGACGGGAAGTTATGAGGCGCAACATGATGAGTCGACCGGCGAGATTGACCGGCTGATGATTTATGAGGAGGCGCATCGGTTTCCGGAGTGGATGGATTGGCGCGCATGGGAGCGGCTCGCGGAAGAGGATGAGCGTTACAGGGAGTTCCGCACTGTGCTCAGCGACATCTATTCGCCTCAGAGTCCTCATTCGGTGATATTCCGCAACACGGCGCCCGAATTGTCTGACTGCATCAACAATCTTGTGGGAAGCGACAACAGCTACCTTTATGTGTATGACTGGCAACCCAGGCGTTTTGTTGTCAACGAAAACCAAAAGGGGAGCTTCACCTACGACGGTGAGCCTGAGGATTATGCCACCCTTCAGCCGCTGTTTGGTCTCGATGTCAGCGAGGAGCATCCGCTCTATGCCATTCCCAAAAATGTGACGCAAAAATATTATAACAATGCCGAGCTAAACAGGCTTCTGACAGTGCTCAGCGACGCGCAAAATATCTATGAAGCGTGTATCATTCATTCTGAGCGCATCCCCTTGCCGCGCCTCGTTTTTCCGGCCTATGGCGCCTCAATAGCCCTCGATATGGACGAGCTGAGCAAAATCGGCGTCCTCAAATTCACCCGCCGCCCCTCCTGATCCCCCCTAAGCAGAAGCAACAAAAAAAGAGAGCCACAAAATTGTGACTCTCAATTTGTTAAGTCGGGGTGAGAAGACTCGAACTTCCGACCTCCACGTCCCGAACGTGGCGCGCTGCCAACTGTGCTACACCCCGCCGACTTAAAATCGGTGCAAATTTAGCAATTTTTTCAGACGTGGGGAAAATTTGTCTTATTTTTTTTATCTGTGACGGTGTAGAGTCCAACAGCAAATGCAAAGTTAAGCAACCATCATGAAAAATCGCTTAAGCGGAGTGTCAAAATTAAGTTTTTCACGAGGTCTACGATTAATTTTCTTTTGAATCTCCAAAAT
>WFLX010057223.1_pt1 | contig 13712 bp, 15 predicted proteins | sample 4967041 | NCBI WGS metagenome assembly WFLX01 (sample SAMN12857096, study PRJNA449069) | gut metagenome | isolation source: stool from male and female vole | host: Microtus ochrogaster | place: USA:Florida | collected 2017
ACGGTGCCGACTTCATTGAAGATGTCGATGGTCTCTAGGTTGTGGGTCTTGCCCAGCATATTGTCGTTTTAGTCGTGGGCCGGCGTCACTTTCAGGCAACCCGTGCCGAACTCTATATCGACATAGCGGTCTTCAATCACAGGCACCACACGTCCCACGAGGGGCACAATCACCTTCTTGCCCTTGAGCCACGCGTTCTTGGGGTCCTTGGGGTTGATGCACATGGCGGTATCGCCCATGATGGTTTCGGGGCGAGTGGTGGCGACAACGGCATAGCGGCGGCCGGCCTCGTCGGTGTGAATCACCTCTTCTTCGGCACCCGTAGCTCCGGACATGTCGTCGTCGGCCACGTAGTAGCGGAGATAGTACAGCTTCGACTGTTCCTGCTCGAAGAACACCTCGTCGTCGCTGATGGCGGTGCGGTTCTGGGGGTCCCAGTTGACCATGCGCAGGCCGCGGTAAATCAAGCCCTTATCATAGAGGTCGCAGAACACCTTGACCACGCTTTCACTACGCTTTTCATCCATTGTGAACGCCGTGCGGCTCCAGTCGCACGAGGCGCCCAGCTTGCGCAGCTGCTGCAGGATGNTGCCGCCANGCTTATGGGTCCAATCCCAGGCGTGCTTCAGGNATTCCTCACGGGNGAGGTCGGTTTTTTTNNTACCTTCCTTGGCCAGTTTCTGTATCANCTTGGTCTCGGTGGAGATGGAAGCATGGTCGGTGCCTGGCACCCACAACGCATTCTTGCCCATCATGCGCGCGCGGCGCACCAGAATGTCCTGGATGGTGTTGTTGAGCATGTGGCCCATGTGCAGCACCCCCGTGACATTGGGGGGCGGAATCACGATTGTGTAGGGTTCGCGTGCGTCGGGCACGGATTTGAACAGGTTGTGGTCGAGCCAGTAGGCATACCACTTGTCCTCCACTTCGGAGGGATTGTATTTGGGAGCTAACTCTGTCATAAGTTATTTTTCTTTCTTATAGGGTTTGGCCGGGTCCTGGATGGAGAGCTTGCGCAGGTCGGACACCATCGATGCTATATAAATGATGAAGAGAATGGCGGCGACTGCCACGCCTATCAGGTCGTAGACGGTCCAGAATCGGTCGCCGAACTCCACGCCGGCGCCATCAAGGGGCAGATACATGTACAGGANGCTCACGGCTATGATGATGANGCGCACCTCGGTNGGTCCCAGCTTGCCATAGGTGAGGCGGAACTTGCCTATGATGATGGTGGACAGATAGGTATAGATAGACATGCAAAGATAGCCGGCCAAGATGAACAGGGCTATGTCCATGCTCATGTAGGGCGACACGCCCACGCCTATGCAGATGAGGCATGTGGTGAGGGCATCGAGAGAATGGTCGATAAAGAAGCCGTAGAGCGGGCGCTGGGTGTTGCGCACGCGCGCCAGGGTGCCGTCGAGGCTGTCGCCATACCAGTTGACGACAAGACCGAGCGCTGCCAGCCAGAGATAATTGACGTTGATATTACCCATGTAGGAGAACAGCACGAACAGCAGCGCGCCTACGACGCCTGTGTAAGAAAGGAAGTCGGACGTCACCCATTGGGGCTGCCGCTCGGCAAGCCACACGAGGGCTTTTTTTTCAAGATTGTTCAATATCGATGTCTGTATTCTCTCTGAGGTCTCTTTTCCCATAACTCGGATGGTTGAAATTGAATAAAATGATTCAGCCAGCAAAGTTAATAATTTTTTACATATGATAGGCTAATTTTGCCCATAATTATGCGGTGTTGCGTATATACGGGATTTTAGATAAATTTGCACACGAAAAAAAGAAGAAAGAAATGCGACTGTTCATTCTTGCAACACTATCTATATTCCTGGGCGCATGTGCGGGCGGCCGCGGTAGCGCCGCGGGCGAGAGCGTTCCGGGCGACACCCTCACCACCGCCGCATCGCACCTCACGCTCATAGAGCGCGACGGATATATCGAGGCCTTGATTTCCACCCCCTGGACTGCCGGCGGAAAGCCCTGGCGATACATCCTCACGAGCGACGACGCTGAAATTGACGCGCCCGAGGGCACCAGTATGGTGCGGGTGCCGCTGGAAAGGTCGGTGGTGTTTTCGGGCGTGCACACCGCCCCGGTGTTTGAACTTGGAGCCGGCGAAGCCATAGCCGGTGTGGCCGACGGGCATTACTTCAGTGCTTCCGATACTGTTTCGCGCCTGTTGTCGGCCGGCCTGATTGCCGACGTGGGCAGCTCCACTGCCCCTTCGCCCGAACATATTCTGGCGCTCGAGGCCGATGCCGTGCTGATGTCGCCGATGCCTGATTCCGATTACCAGATATACAGGCGCAACGGCATCAACGTGATACCCATGGCCGATTACCTCGAACTCAATCCGCTGGGGCGCGCCGAGTGGATAAAGCTGCTTGGAGTGCNGTACGGACAGNGCGAGAAGGCAGATTCCATATATANTNATGTNTGCACGCGCTACGAGGCTCTGAAGNACAGCGAGAAGAGCTCGCGACGCCCCAAGGTGCTGACGGAAACCCTGACATCGGGAGTGTGGTACCTCCCGGCCGGCGACAGCTATATGGCGAGGATGCTGGCCGATGCCGGCGGCAACTATCCCTGGGCCGACGTGAAATCAGAGGGCTCGATAGCCCTCGATGCCGAGGGCGTGCTCGACAGGGCTGCGGATGCCGACGTGTGGATGATACGTTCTTTCGGCCCGATAGACTCGGCCGGAGCGCTGGCGTCTTCCAACCCCGCAGCCACGCATATCAAGGCCTTCAACGAAGGTAATGTGTATGTGTGCGACACTTCAAGCAAGAATATTTTCAACGACATCGCCTTCCATCCCGAGCGTGTGCTGCGCGACTTCGTGATAGTGATGCACCCGGAAGACCATCCGGGCGAGACCACGGCCTATTTTGAAAAGCTATGACGCGCAAGTGGGCTGTTATAATCCTTTGCCTGGCAGCCGTGTCCGTGCTGTTTCCGGCCTGCCTTATGGCCGGAGCAGCCGATATCCCCGCNATTGAAGTGTGGAGNGCCCTGAGCGGCGGNGAGGTTTCGCGCAAGGTGTGGCGCGCCATCGTGTGCGACATCCGGGTGCCCATGGCTTTATGCGCCATGCTTTCGGGAATGGCCCTCGCCGTCTCGGGTCTGCTGATGCAGACTCTGTTCCGCAACCCGCTGGCCGGACCGTCCATCATGGGTATCTCGTCCGGCGCGTCGCTGGGCGTTGCCATCGTGGTGCTGGCGGGAGCCGGGGCCGGCCTCGGGGCGCTGGGTGGCGCGCTGGCCGGAGCCATGGCGATTATGGGCGTATTGCTGGCCATGGCTCGCCGAGTNAGTTCGGGGTCGATGCTTCTCATCGTGGGCGTGCTCATAGGCTATCTCGCATCATCAGCCATATCGTTGCTCAGTTATTTCGCACCCGAACACAGCGTGCATGCTTTCGTGGTGTGGGGTCTCGGCAATTTCACGAGCGTCTCGCCCTCCGACCTCGCCCTCTACTGCGCTCTCATAGCAGGTTTTATTGTCTGGAGCGTTTTCTATATAAAGCCGCTCGACGCACTCCTGCTGGGCGAGCGATATGCCGCCGCAAGCGGTGTGAACCTGCGGGCCACGCGCACGGGCATACTGTGGCTGAGCGGCGCCCTGGCAGCCATCGTCACTGCATGGTGCGGCCCCATAGCGTTCATAGGCATGGCCGTGCCCCACATGGCGCGCCTCTCGCTGGGCACTTCGAGGCATGCATGGCTGCTGCCCGCGACGATACTTTTCGGGGCCGTGACCGGACTGCTCACNGCGTGGCTGAGNGTGGCGCCNGCCACNAGCGGCGTGCTGCCNGTAAACGCCATNACCCCGNTGCTGGGTATTCCGGTGATACTGTACATAATNATTAAAGGAAACCGACGCACCTATGATTGAAATCAGAAACTTGGAGGCCGGCTACGGCCATCGCACGGTGATAGGNCCCTTCGATGCCGATGTAGCCCCGGGCACGGTCACTGTGCTCATAGGCGCCAACGGAATGGGAAAATCCACACTGCTGCGCACCCTGGCAGGAGCGCAGCAACCGCTTGGGGGCGCTGTGCTGTACGATGACACGAACCTGCATCGCGCCACCACACCCCGCAGCCGTGCGCGGCTGGTGAGCCTGGTGTACAGCGAGCGAAACATCGCCGCCGACCTCACGGTGGAGGAAATCGTGTCGCTGGGACGCCAACCGTACACCGGCATCTTCGGCAGGCTCGACCGCGACGACAAAAGAATAGTGGGCGACGCGCTGGACGCGCTGGGCATCGCCCACCTGGCACAGCGCACGGCCGGAACGTTGAGCGACGGCGAGCGACAGAAAGCGTTGATCGCACGCGCATTAGCCCANGCCACNCCTNTNATGCTGCTGGACGAGCCCACCTCGTTTCTCGATGCAGCCAGCCGCATCGAAGTGATGCAGCAGTTGCGCGGAATCGCGCGCGACAAAGGAGTAACGATACTGCTGTCGACCCACGACATAGCTCCGGCACTCGANGTGGCCGACAATCTGTGGGTCATAGACCATGCCACTCACCACATGCACTGCGGCCCNCGGCAGCAGATTCTCGCCTCGGGAGTCATGGACAGAGTATTCGACTCCGACACAGTGCGCTTCGACGCGGCCACCGGCGACTACCGCAGCGGCATCACTTCGCCTCGCTGACGCGCACNTTCTTGCCTTTCAGCTTTTTATCGGCCAAATCCTTGAGCAACCTTGCCACGCAGTCGCGCGGAACGGCCACATAGGCCATCCTGTCGCGAAGGTCTATCTTGCCAATGAGAGCAGCGTCGATACCGCCCTGCTGGCAGATATATCCCACGATGTCGCCGCGCGAGATCTTATCTTTCTTTCCGGCATCGAAAAACAGCGTGGCCATGGGCACAGTGGCTGCGGCCGGCTTGCTTTCGGNTNTGGGNTCGTACTCGCCGTCGGTAACGACATATTCGGGAACTTTTTCATCGGCCGACTCGATTACNTACACATTTCCCGACGCCCCCATGCGGCCNGTGCGNCCATTGCGGTGCACCCATGTTTCCGACGTGGACGGCAGGTGGTAGTGCACCACGGCGTTGACATTGTCGATGTCGAGGCCGCGCGAACCTAAGTCGGTTGAAATCAGCACCGGCGTGGTGCCGTTGTTGAAGCGCACGATGGCTTTGTCGCGGTCTATCTGGTCGAGGCCGCCATGATACAGCCCCACAGGCAACCGCAGCGCCTTCATAGCCTTGTAAACCCTCTCGGCGGCCTCGCGGTAGTTAAGGAACACTATCACTTTTTCGCCGGAGAGGGATTTCAGCAGCTGCCCGAGAGTGTCAAGCTTGTCGGGCGATGGAGAGAGCACGCGGCGGACGGCGACATCTCCCCTATCCTCCTTCACGCCGGCAGCCTCGCGGAAATCCACCGTTGCGGCTCCGCCCAGGTCAACGAACGAAGGCAGCTCCTGAAGCTCCGTGGCCGAGGTGAGCACCACAAGGCTGAGCGAACGCATGCGGCGCACGATTTTGCTCATATCGTCCTGAAAACCCAGTTCGAGCGACTTGTCGTATTCGTCGAGCACGAGTGCGCGGGCTTTCGACACATCGATGCGGTCGCGCTGAATGTGGTCGAGCAGACGCCCGGGCGTTGCAACGAGAATATCCGGCGCCACGCTGAGCGTGGCCTTCTCTTCCGCCACGGAGTGACCGCCNTAGACGGCNGANACNTTCAGCCCCACGGCAATGCGGCGGAGCACTTCGGCCGTCTGTATCACCAGTTCGCGCGACGGGGCGATCACCACCGCCTGAACCCGGCCCTCCGACGGCCCTACGGCCCGGAGCAACTGCAGGGCAAAGCCCACCGTCTTGCCCGAGCCGGTTGGAGCCAGGAGCACTATGTGTTTCGACGACTGTTTCTGCATGGCCAGCTGCATGGGGTTGAGCTGCCCGATGCCCAGGCGGCTCTTGATATTATCGGCAATTTCTTTTCGTGTCATGACTCATATTATAATATGACGGAGCCGCAACGGTGTCGTGTCGCGGCTCCGCTTGAAATAAACTATACGATCAGAGGTTTTCCGTCACCACCTTGACGAACTTGTCGACAGGCAGGATGTCCTGGGTGCCCACGTAGCGCACGTTCTTGCCGTCGGGACGCAGGAGCACGACCGTGGGAACGGCCTCGATGCGGAAAGCGGCGGCAGTTTCGGGGCACTTGTCGATATCTATCGACACGAAGTCGGCTTTACCAGCAAAACGGGTTGCTGCCTCGTCAAAGGCCGGCGCGAATATCTTGCAGGGGCCACACCACGTGGCGTTGAAGTCGATGATCGTGAGCTTGTTCACCTTGGAGCCGGGACGATATGCGGCATCGTCGGTGCAGATGAGTACGCCTTCGGCCGGAGCGACTTCTTCCGACGTGACTTCGCCGGCAAAAGTGCGCAGCTCGGTGGCCTGCTCGTCGGCAGCTATCTCGTTCACTTTCTCATTGGTTTTCTGTGCGTTGCTGCACGACGGCAGAGCCAGGGCGGCAGCTGCTACAAAAGCAAAAAACAAATTTTTCTTCATAACTTTTAAAATAAGGAGCACAGGCGCGTGGCGCCCTCGGCGTCTCGTGCACTGTGCTCTGTGTTTCTTATTAAATGGGGTTGTTTAGATCTTTACTCAGAGGGCACCGGCCAGAGCTGCGTTGGTCTTGCGCACGGCCTCGGCGCTCTTTTCGAAGAGAGCCTTCTCCTCGTCGTTGAGCTTGAACTCGACAACTTTTTCGATACCCTTGCGGCCGAGGACGCAGGGAACACCGATGCAGATGTCCTTCTGGCCATACTCGCCGTCGAGCAGAGCCGAGCAGGAGATCATCTTCTTCTCGTCGTGGAGGATGGCCTNNACNANCTGNGCNNCTGCNGCGCCGGGAGCNTACCANGCNNNGGTGCCGAGCAGCTTGGTGAGGGTTGCGCCGCCCACCATGGTGTCGGCAGCCACCTTGTCGAGCTGCTCCTTGGGAAGAAGTTCGGTGGCGGGGATGCCGCGGTGTGCTGCGTAGCGGGTGAGAGGAATCATGGTGGTGTCGCCGTGGCCGCCTATCACGATGCCTTCAACCTCGGTGATGTTCACGCCAAGGGCCAGGCTCAGGAAGTAGCGGAAACGTGCGCTGTCGAGGGCGCCGCCCATGCCGATGATGCGCTCCTTGGGAAGGCCGCTGGTCTTGTGGATAAGATATGTCATGGTGTCCATGGGGTTCGACACGCAGATGATGATGGCGTTGGGAGAGTGCTTCAGCACGTTGTCCATAACGCTCTTCACGATACCGGCGTTCACACCGATGAGCTCCTCGCGGGTCATACCGGGCTTGCGGGGGATACCGGAGGTGATCACTACTACATCGCTGCCTTCGGTCATGGCGTAATCGTTGGTCACACCGGTGAGGCGGGTATTGATGTTAAGGATGCTGGCTGTCTGCATGATGTCCATGGCCTTGCCTTCCGACACGCCTTCCTTGATATCGAGCAGAACCACCTCGTCGGCCACCTGATTGGTCACGAGAACATTAGCACATGTTGCGCCTACGTTGCCGGCGCCTACGACTGTTACTTTTGACATATTCTTATTGTTTAAGAACCGTAATTGGTTATTTTTTCACTCTCATAAACGCCCGGAGCGGCTGATGGGCTCACGTGGGGGCGTTAAGTCACTGCAAATTTAATTAAAATTTAGATACTATTCAATTTTTCGCTATGATTTTACTATTTTTGCATTGGATTTTTCCGGAATACACTAAGATGAAAACTTTCCTCCGTATATTTGCCGCCATTGTGGCCGCAGGCATCGCGCTATGCGGCGTGTTTCTGCTGCGGCGCACCTATATCGAACCATGGCTGGCAGTGGCCATCGGTGTGTGTGGCGGCGCAGTGGTGGCGCGCCTGCTGATGCGCCGCGCCGCAGCCGTGACCGGTATAGCACGCGGCGGTCTCGCCATTGCCGTTCTGTTCCTCGTTGCTTCGGGAGTGATGTTCGGCGGAGTCCTCACCGTTAACTACGCCGGAGCCGACGACTCAGGCTCTCGATTGGTGGAGGCAACGATTGTGTCCAAGCGCTCCCGTGCCGAGCATCCCACACGGCGCGTGGGCCGCGGCCGATACGTGCCTGACACCTCGCGCACTATCTACCGCTATTACTATACCCTGCGGTTGCCCGACGGTCACACCGTGGAAAAAGCTACAACAGCCGGCAGCTATCGCCACATAGCGATAGGAAGCCATCAGAGCGTGGCAATGTGCCGCGGCGCGCTGGGCTGGAATGTTATTAAATGCTAACCCCAAGACAACATGAAACATATAGATAAATACATCATCCGCGACATGCTCGACGAGCTGAACATCCCCAGCCGATACGACGACGATGGCGACCTTGTGCTGATGCAGATGGCCGATGAAGATTTCGTGTACGACGTGGTGGTCTACCTGATTGTGGAAGACGAACGCCTCTCGTTCGTGGCTTTCGCGGCCGATTATGAGCCCAGGGGCAATCTCTACGAGCTTGCCAACCGTCACAACACCCACAAGAACATACCCACTGCCGTGGTGAGGGACAACGTCATAAGGATGGAATACAGCTACGTGCTGGACGAGGAAGTGAGCCGGGAATATATAGTGAAGTGTTGCATCCAGCGCACTCTCGGTGCCATCTGGCACGGTTTTATGGAGCTCGAGCGCAATGAAGAGTGACTACACTGTAGAGCCTCTGAGCGCGACCATCGACGCTGAGACGCTGATGCGCCGCTACCGCGATGTGCCGCGGTTCATGGAATTGTGCCGCAAGTGTTCGGGGTTCGGGAAGTCGTGGCTTTGTCCGCCCGTATCCGTAAGCCCNGNGGGTTACGCCACTGCACGCATTGAAGCCGTGAAAATCATCCCGGCGGAAGGTTGCACGCTTTCCGGCGCTGAAATCATGCAGGATGCAAGGGGCGAATTCGANAGGCAGCTGCTGAAGCTCGAATCTCAAACCGGNGGCATGGCCTGCGGCCTAAGCGGCGACTGCCCCTATTGCGGCAAGCTGCCGTGTNCGCGCACCGAGGGTAAACCTTGCCGCCACCCCCGCCTGGCTCGCCCGTCGCTGGAAGCCTTGGGGTTCAACGTAGCCGCTATTGCGGCCGAGGTACTGGCCACGCCAATAAAATGGGAGACCGACGGATGCCGGCCTCCCTATTATATGCTCGTAGGAGCAGTGTTTTACTGTTTGTACTCGGGGTCGTAGAGCTGGTTGAGCAGATGAGCCAGGCGCAGACCGCCGCGCAGCATCTGCTGCTCGATGGTGGGCGCCCAGTAGGCTATCTGATTGTAGCTCACATTGATGCCGGGCTGGAAGAAATCATAGACATTGCGGGTGATGGCCAGGGTCTCGCGCGCCCAGTCGTCGATGCTGCCCTGCAGCACGAGTGCTTCCTCGGCTTCGTTCAGGCGGTCGATCTGCTGGGCCCACTCGGTGTAGCTCCACTTGTGGGCGCTCTCCACCAGGTCGCCGTCCCATATTCCGTGCAGGTTCTTGTCGCGGTTGAAGAACTTCACCTTCACGCGGTTACCGCCCAGGTCAGTTGCATGGCCCATGTGCATGGGCTGGTGCATGTCGCCCACAACGTGTACCAGAATCTTCATGGCAAGCACCTTCTCGGCTTTCGTAGCTTCGGGATTGCCGAGGGTTTCGAGCTGCATCTTCACGGCAGTAACGGCATCGCCGGCAGGATTGGCGGGCATGTCTTCGTAAGTGCGGTCGGCATCCACGTTCTTATAGTGCCATGTCTTGGTGTAGGCATATTCCGGAGTGTGGCTGGCATTGTCCAGCCAGTTGGCCCAATAGACGGGCGACTTGCCGTCGAGAATCGAGTCTACGGCAGCCTTTGCAGCCGGCGTAAGATGGTTTTCGGCAATGTACGCTACAGTGTCGTGGCCTTTCTGGCCCCAGCCGAAAGCAAGGGTGCAGCTGCCGAGCATGATTACTGATAGAAGGAAGTGCTTCATAATGTTGTGAGTATGATTGGGTTTAAGTCAATTCGCTGTATTTGTGCCTGCGCCGCAGGTAGTAGTCGGCAAGAATGTTGCGCCCGNTCTTTATGAGGTCCGCGTCGGGNTGCAGGTCGTAGCGCTCGCGCATCTTGCGGAAATCNCTGTGGGCACGNAGTATTGCGGATGCATTCTTGAAGTCGAAGGCCGCNACGAATTTGCACCACGCGAGAGTGTCGAGCAGCCGGCGGCGCAGCAGCGTAGCACGCCGGGAGCTGTCCGGCAGATTCTTGTGCAGCATGAGCAGATTGTTCCGGAAGTTGAGATAGGTCTTGCGGGGATTGCCCGCAGCGAGGGATGCCCCGCCGAGGTGTTCGACCACGGCCTCGGGTACGACGGCTATCTTCCATCCCGCCAGGCGGATGCGCCAGCACANGTCNATTTCCTCCATGTGGGCGAAGAAATCGGCATCAAGCCCTCCGAGCTCNAGATAGAGCTCCGTGCGCACCATAAGGGCCGCGCCGGTGGCCCAGTGTATCTCCATGGGCGTGTCGTACTGTCCGAGGTCTTCCTCGCATGTATCGAAGATGCGGCCGCGGCAATACGGGTAGCCGTTGCGGTCGAGAAAACCGCCCGACGCACCGGCATATTCGAAATGCGAAGGGTCGGCGGCACTCAGTATTTTAGGCTGGCAGGCACCCGTGCGGGANTGGCNCTCCATATAGTCGAGCAGAGTGTTTACCCANCCCGGACGCACGGCCACGTCGCTGTTCAGGAGCACCGTATATGGATAGCGCGTGGCCTCGAGCGCGTGATTGTATCCGGCCGCGAAACCGAAATTTTCAGGAAATGCGAGCACCTTCACATCCGGAAACTCCCCGGCGAGCACATCGAGCGAGTCGTCGGTGCTTCCGTTGTCGGCCACGATCACGTCGGCCACGCTGCTGTCGGTGCCGGCAATTACCGACGGTAGGAAACGCCGCAGCAGAGCCGCGCCGTTCCAGTTGAGGATTATTACTGCTACCTTCTTCATTTACAAGGCATCGTTACGGGTATTTTCCATCTCTTGTGCGACCACAGCCAGATGGCCGGCTGACGCAATATAGTGTCCTGAAGGCAAGCTGCATAGGCGGCCGTGAGCACTCCCGGCTTTTCGAGAGCGGCGCTGTGGGCCAGCATCCGGCACGTGATTCTGTAGCGGCCGCGCGCCACTTTTTCCATATCCCAGTAGATGACGGCCGTATCGAGCCGGCGCGCAAGCGTTTCGGTGCCGGTAATCATCGCCGTGGGATGGTTCAGGAACATCATAACCTGAGTGGGATCGCCGTGACTCGGCTTCTGGTCGCTCATAAAGCCTGTGATGAATTGCTTGCCGTCGCGTCGCAGGCGCAGCAGGTGCCGCAGCACGGTAGCCTTGGGATAGGGCGTTGTCTTGAAACGCGTGCGGGTCTTCAGCAGCAGCCTGTCCACCTCCTCGTTTTTCAAGGGGCGGTAGACAAAGCCGAAGTCGATCTTTCCGGCATCAGCCGGATCGCAGTGCAGTCCCACGCTCGTGGCCCACTCCCAGTTGCCGCAATGGGAGAAATAAGCGATTATATCGCGCCCTTGGGCCAGCAGTTCGTCGATTATCTCCACATTTTCAAATTTCATGTGGCGCATCATGGCCTTGTCGCTGATGTGCAACATCTTCACTGTCTCTACGGCATTGTCGGCGAAGTGGTGATAGAAATCTCGCTCTATCTGCTTCAACTCGCGGGGCGTCTTGTCCGGGAAAGATGCGCGGAGGTTGTCGCGCACCACTTCGCGGCGGTAACGCACCACATGACGAAGCACCACGTAGCCAATGTCGCTGAACACATAGAGCACCTTGAGCGGCAGCAGGGCGACCACCCGGAGGGCACCGGTGGCCACGCACGACATTATCTTCGAGACCGCTTTCATATCAACTGGCAATCGGTGAATACTTCTTCGGGCACATCGAGGCCGCCGAGACGCACGGGCACGATGGTGTTGTCGAGCTCGGCGGGAGCCTCGACCTCGACTTTCAGATAGTTGTCGGTGAATCCCGACATGGGATGGCCCGGACGCGGATGCTCGAGCAGCACGGGGCGGGCCGTGCCGGTAAATCGCGAGGCAAACGCCTCGTAGAGCCGCGAACTCACGGCCAGCATCTCTCGCGTGCGGCGGTGTTTCTCTTCCGGGCTCACCACGGGCGTGATTTCCAGGGCACGCGTGCCGGGGCGCTCGCTGTAGGTGAACACATGCAGCCGCGACACAGGCAGCGATGCCACAAAGTCGCGCGAATTTTCAAACCTCTGCGTGGTCTCGCCACGCGCGCCCACAATCAAGTCCACGCCGATGAATGCATCGGGCATCGCGTCCTTGATGCGCTCCATCTTGCGGCGGAAGAGCGCTGTGTCGTAGTGGCGGCGCATCAGGGCCAGCACTTCATCGTCGCCGCTCTGCAGCGGAACATGGAAATGCGGCATGAAGCGTCGCGAAGATGCCACAAAATCTATAATCTCGTCGGTGAGCAAGTTCGGTTCAATACTGGAAATGCGGTAGCGCTCGATGCCGTCGACGGCATCGAGGGCGCGGCACAGGTCGAGGAAGGTATCGTCCCTACCCTTGCCGAAATCGCCGATGTTCACACCCGTGATCACTATCTCCTTCCCTCCCTCGGCCGCAACCTGGCGGGCCTGGTCGACGAGTTGGGCTATCGTGCCGGAGCGCGACCGGCCTCGAGCCGCAGGGATGGTGCAGTAGCTGCACCAGTAGTCGCAGCCGTCCTGCACCTTGAGGAAATAGCGCGTGCGGTCGCCGCGGGAGCACGAAGGCGAAAACTCGCGGATGTCGCGCGAGGGTTGCACGATAGTGCGCGCCGTGTGGTCGGCGCTCCAGCTGTCGATAAATTCGGCTATATCGAGCTTGCGGTCTATTCCGGCCACAATCTCAACGCCGGGTAGAGCGGCCACCTCGTCGCTCTTGAGCTGGGCGTAGCAGCCGGTCTCGATAATGGCGGCATAGGGATGGCGGCGACGCAACTAGCGGATGGTCTGGCGGCATTTCTTGTCGGCGAGTTCGGTAACGCTGCAGGTATTGACCACCACAAAATCGGGCTCCTCGCCCGCGGTGGCCCTGCGCACGCCGTGCTCGCCCAATATCCGCGCCACGGTCGATGTCTCGGCAAAGTTGAGCTTGCACCCGAAGGTGTGAAACACTGCCGTGCGCGTACCGAATGTGCTGTTGTCAATCATTTTTTCGATAGGAATTTATAATGGCGGCAATCTCGTGCGCTTCCGTGTCGTCGACACACGCAATGGGCAGGCACAGGAGAGTGCGGGCCTGCTCCTCGGCCACCGGTGCGCTGTAGTTGTCGAGCACGCCGCGATAGCAGGGCTGCAGATGGCATGGCACGGGGTAGTTCACATCGGTGGCCACTCCCTGCTGCTCGAGCCACATCTTGAAATGGTCGCGCGAGGGCGTGCGCACAACAAACTGGTGCCACACACACTCTTCTCCGGCAGGTGCAGGAAGTGTCACAAGCGGATTTTTTATCTCATCGAGATATATCTGCGCTGTGTGGCGCCTGGCGGCGTTTATCTCGGACACATACGGAAGTTTCACGTTCAGCACGGCAGCCTGCATGGGGTCAAGACGGCTGTTGAAACCGCAATATATATGATGGTAGCGAGTGTCGCTGCCGTAATTGGCAAGGGC
>WFLX010388798.1_pt1 | contig 13708 bp, 6 predicted proteins | sample 4967041 | NCBI WGS metagenome assembly WFLX01 (sample SAMN12857096, study PRJNA449069) | gut metagenome | isolation source: stool from male and female vole | host: Microtus ochrogaster | place: USA:Florida | collected 2017
GCGCATCAAAGGCATTCCAGATAAACTATGTAAAATCACTCCAGAAAAAATCGAAAGGAACACCGGTTACTGTAACCGAAATTCGCCCAGGATTAATAGACACCCGTATGGCTAAAGGAGAAGGACTGTTTTGNGTTATATCATNGGAAACTGCCACAAACAAAATCNTTGAAGCTATCGTTCAAAAGAAAAAGACGGTGATAATTAGCGGGAGATGGAAAGTGATCAACTGGATTCTTNAACATTTCACATAANACATCATCTCGAAACGAAACCGGATAATTGATTGTCGCAATAAAAGAAAGGTTCAAGCACATTCTACATCNCGACATGGATTAANCCATCNTAAAGGNNCTTAAACAACCTNNTCATGCTACTGCTTTTCAGTGAGTGGGAACAATAGGCAGGGCGACAGTGTTATAATTTCAAATTTAATTATTGCATCACATTATGAAAAAATTCTTACTACTGATTTCTCTAATGCTTATCTCGGTGTCGGCTCCTGCCGCCGATCGCAGCAAACGCTATATCAACAATGCGAACCGGATAGCAACCGTCCATGCGAATAAAGCTGACTCCATCTATAAGTCGGTGAGCCAACTTTATACTTCCGGCAAAATTTCCACCGACAGTCTCGTTGACCTGGCACTATATCACAAAACATGGAGTCCTGAGCTCGCCGAGCGCTGTCTCAAATTGGCTACCGGAAATAATCCGAGGAGCATGACCGAACTTGGAGTAATCTATGCCTTCTCTCCTGAGTTCAAAAAACAAGCCTCCGCAGGAGTTCAAATTCTTGACGCTGCCGCAAAGGCGGGATATGACGAAGCCAACGGTTATCTGGGGCTTTATTTCTTTAACCGCAAAGACTATAAAAAGGCTAAAGCTTATTTCGACGCCTGCCGCTCCATGAAAGAAGGGTTTGCCTACACAGCACTTGGGAGTATGTATCTTGAAGGCAAAGGCGTTAAGGAGGATCTCGCAAAAGCCCGTGAGTGTTATCGTCAGGCAGCGCTCAAAGGTTATCCGAGAGGCATGTCTCTCTATGGATTCAATCTCCGAGCAAGCGCAGCCGGCAAGATTAGCTATCCTGATTCCTTTTTCTGGCTATACATGGCCGGCGATCTCGGCGATGACGCCGCACGCACAACTCTCTACCTCCCGCGACGCAATGAGAACCGCGGAGATTCAGAAACCGCGGCAAAAGCTCAAGAAGCTCTGCAATGGATCGAACAGGTGCAAACAGGGAAGAAACTCAAAAATGAACCCTTATATAAAGACGGCTTCCTTCCGAGTTTACATNCGCGGGAACAAGCNGCAGAACAGGGCGACGACTGGGCACGNTTNTATCTTGGAAGCATNAACTACAACGGCGAATTCCNGANCCAAAATTATGCTCAGGCAATAAAATATTATGAACCNATCGCAAAGAACGGCAAACTGCCACGCACTGTGCTTGCGCTGGTAAACGAGCGTCTAGCCAAAATGTATACCGAAGGGAAAGGCGTTAAAGCCGATGCGGCAAAAGCCGCTAAATATAGCCGTGCCGCCGCCCGATACGGAAGCCTCTCAGCCTACAAGAGGGTTGAGCGCATCCCCTAAACTCAAAAATTATCTATTAATACTGTAAGAAGAATTTCCTATAACAAAGAAAACAGGCAGGTTATCATTGCTGAACCTGCCTGTTTTTACTATTACAATCTTCTTTACTTATAGCTTTATTTGTGCTGAGTCATGAAAATGCCTCTTTTTAGAACACAATCTTTTTAGACTTGATTCCATCTTCCGAGATAACAGTCAGAATATGGATGCCGCGGAGTGTCGTATCAATGCTTCCGGAAGCAGTTTCTATATTCCGTTCAAAAACTTTAGAGCCTGAAATGTCATAGATTGTCATTGTAGCCGGCGCATTAACATTCTCGAAGTTCAAGATTCCACCCTCAGTCGATATCGAAAAACAGTCTCCATCGGCAATAATCGAACCTATTCCTGAACTGTAACTGGTCTCGTTAAGATTCCAACCTTCCAATCTTTTCACCTGATTAGGAACATCTGAAAAGGCAGTGACACCCTCTTGCGACTTAGCGTTGGCAAACACTCTGACCGTCGATGCCCATGTATCATTTACGAAGAGATCCAAGATTGAATGGTCAAAGAATAGATTGAGTTTCACAGTCTCTCCCTTTGCAAGCTGCCGAGGCAGCGGGCTATGATAATATCCGTCAAAAACTCCTGAATCATTTATCAAGCGATCAACTCCGCGCGCATCCACGACGATTTCATTTGTCGCTCCGTCATAATAGACCTTGACAGCTGAAATTCCGTCATCAAGCAGAGTGAATCCACATTTTCCGGAACCTACCGTAAACTCCCCCACAAGCTCTATGGCACGACCTGAAACACCGTCCACGGCAATACTTCCGTCAAGAGCGAAAGCGCTTTTCGAGAAACCGTTTTCCATACGCATAGCAGGTAGACCGGAATAAGGCTTCTGGCACAAATTGCCGTCAGAATCGATTGCCAGTTCTCTCGGCAAAGAATATGTGTGAGCATAGCCGAGATCATAGTTGGCTTGCGATGGCAATTTGTCAGGGACGATTCCAAGGGCTATCGTCTTGCCATCATGTTGAAATATGGTTGGAGACAACAAGCCGAATCCGTCACGGGCGAAACCCGACAGTTCTATAGTTGATGGAGCTGATTTATCAGGCGAAAATGTGCCGTCGGCATTTATACCTCCGACCCAATAGATTGCAGCCACGCCTTTCGATGTGTTCTGAGGGGTGACCGTGAAGAGCCATTTATCGCCGATCTTGGTGACATTAGGCATTTCCCAAAATGTTCCGCACGTTGAAGCGTCACCACCGGAGAAAAATGTCTTTCCGTCATTGCTCCAGCTCTTGGTGGTGGGATTATAGGCATGTAGCGTGGTCGTTCCAATGCCGCCTTTACTCGATCCCACTATTATGTATGCGCCATTGTCGGAACGGAAGAAATAGGGATCACGGAAATCGTCAGACAACCCGGCGGGACGACCATTTATAATCGGTGTTGAATTTTTAGCCCATGAAATCAAATCATCATCGCCCGAAGCAGCCTGTGCGATCACTGCTTTTCCATAATCAACGCCTGTGTATATGATCGAGGGTTTGCCTTGGGTAAGCTCCTCGTCAGAGAACAAGCAACCCGACCAGCACCCTTTCATGTCGTAAGCCTCACCCGGAGCAAGCGCGATAGGCTCTTCAGTCCAATCATATAGATTTTCACTGGAAAGATGCCCCCAATGCAAACGCGACATATAAGGACCGTTGGCATTTTTTTGGAAGAACAAATGGTATCGTCCATTAGAATATGCCATGCCATGAGTTTCATTAGTCCAGTTGGCTCCCGGCATACCATGAAAAGCAGGGCGTAACGGGTCATCGGCAAAGCGTTCTTTCGGGATAGACAAATCTGCATCATTTTCAGGAATCATAGCTGCGATAACGTCGCTGCCCACAGCTTCATCCCATATCGTTATGTCATCAATCAACCCATTGAAGGAAGTGAGACAGAAGGGTCCGCTAAACCGCTCGTTGAAACTTCTTCCAATTCTCATGATGGAATTACCGACAGCAATAGCTCCATTGGCCTTTGAAGAAGCCACCTGCGCTCCGTTGTTATACAAAGTTGCCGTGCGAGCTTCCGAATCAACAACCGCAGTGAGATTAATCCAGCTGTAGCGGTCAATCGGAGTATCGACTTTCAGTTCGAGCGCCCATCCGCCCACAAATGTCTTGAACGAATATTTTCCGTCAAAGCCAACGAAGAAGCCAAAACCTGTTTTTGCGCTCTCGTCAAGGCAGGAAACTATCGCAATCTGTNCGGCAGTATTNGCATCNATNTCGACTATCGGGTAAGTTTCAATCNCAAACCNTACCNACGCAGTCATTTTCTTTGAACCGGCAGGAATTATATTTCCAAGTTCAGCATCGACGTAGGTTGTATAGCCATCGAAACGCAGAGCTTTTCCTCTCGCTCCTGGAAGATTTTCGGCAGAGCGAACGCTATTAATTGCAAATGTTGAGCCTGAAACCGTCTCAGTGATTTTATCTCCTGAATTTTCCATTGAGAAACAAGCCACCTCACGAGCCTGCGAAGCAAACGGAATTAAAACAGCCACCGCCAAGGGAGAAATTTTTCTTAGAAGTGATATATTTATCATCGGTTTATTAGTGGTAAAGATTTATTTTCAGTCTTAAATAGCAGAATCGGCAATACCGTAAAGAGATTGCCGGCTGGTAGAGTAAATTAATTAAATGGGTGTTTATCTCTTTGTTTAACGGAAGATAGACAGTTTTATTTTAGCAATAAGTCCCATTCTATGAATAGTGACAAATAGAAGTGTGTCGCGCGGAGAAAGTATTCATTACGGAATCCGCACGACACACTTTTCAAAATTCTTAGAGAATCGTCGTTAACCTAAAATAACCTATATAACCTTGAAATTCAAACCTAAAACATGACGATTATCAAAGACATGCCTACTTCAGATAATTCAAAATATTCAATGTGAGCTGTTCCACATTATGCTGATAGGGATTTGCGCCTGAATTTTGATTCCATTCATAAGCAGCGAAACCGTTGGCGATGCAACGACCGTGATCGGCAGTTGAATAGAATTCCACCAGTCCGGCTACACAGTGATCGCGAACATGTCCCCATGTGGCAAGCACAAGTGAGTTGGTGGTGACTTCAAAGTTCTTGATGACATCAGGCTGATCGCCGCGACCATATATATTGCAATCCCAAAGACAGTTGTGGTCTTCTCTTTGACCGGGACCAATCAGCGGCAGGTTCTCGTAACCATATCCGTTGGGGTCTTCCAAAGTTATACCCTTGAATATCTCATGGGCGGTGCGATCGTAGAAGCCCTGATCAGAACCATTTCTGAAATCCCATCCCAGATACGGATTAATCACCCAAACGTCATTACCCTCACCTCCTGCTCCGTTACCGAACACGGTCGGAGCCATGTTGTCGGGCACGATACCGAGAGGAACAGTGAGCTGAGTCGCCATGTTGGAAAGATAGAGGCTGCCGCCATTTGCCGAATACTCTTTGAGCGCTGCGATAGTAGCGGGATTGGTAATCTCCGCAGGAAGATTTTCCCACCCCATGGGCATTCCTACACGGTCAATCTCAATCCAGATAACAGGATAGAAATCGGTGTCGAGCGTGGATATCTGCGAAGGCTGGATGAATTCACCATCAGCTTGCGAAGCAAACCAGGACGCAGCCGCGCGCTCATCATCGTCGGGTAGTGAAGCGATATCAGGAGCAGTCATTAGATAAGCCATCTTGACCCCTTCAAGCTTATCCGGCATTTTAGCGCTTATTGACACCCCTTCCGACACATATCCTCCATCATAGAGCACTTTAACCGTATAAAGATATTCCTTCGCAAGCGAAAGCCCTTTGAGAGTGTATTCGGTGGGACGGCCGGGAAGTGTTATCGCCGAGTTGTTGTCACCGTTGACGAGGATTTTCACTCCCGTAATATCATTGTCGGCAGGAAGCACCCATGACAAGTTGACCTTGCGTCCGTTGATTTCGGCTGAGAGATCGGAAACCTTTTCAAGATTAGGAACCGATGGCATACNNGNAGGTTCNAAATCGGNGCATGCGCCANGNAGACCGCNANGAAGCATTGCCAGCATCACGAGGCTANATGAACGTAATTTNTTCATTTTTCTGTAATANTTGATTGATTACTTATATAAATCACCCGCATTGTCAACCTGATTCACAGGAATCGGNAAATAAATCTCATCCTCTGATAAANTGGCACCCTGATAATAAGTNCGNATTTTGCCTTCAGAGATGTAATAGTCATTCATTGTCTCGATGACATTTCCCCAACGCACGAGGTCAAACCAACGGAGTCCTTCCATCGCGAGTTCAAGACGACGCTCCATGCGCACGGCTTTGCGCGCATAATCCTGATTCCAGCCGGTAGCCGGATATTCTTCAACAGCATAGTTGGCTATCGTAGGATTACAATCGACAGGCTGGTAATCAGCATCCACCGAACGGGCTGCCTTGCGGCGGATATCATTGATGAGAGTACGCGCTTCATCGAGGTTCTTACCCTGCTCAATCAAAGCTTCGGCTTTCATAAGCATCACATCGGCATAACGGATGAGCAAGCAATTGAGAGAAGATGCTCCCCAAGGCACAATACCCGGTTTCACATAAGGAGATTCAGGAGCCGGATAGGGTTTCTTGCCTGAATACTGTCCGTAANGTTCTAAGTTGCGACACCATTTTTCATTATAGGTGTGAGAACGCCACGGCATTCCGATGCGACCANGAGTGAAATNCAAACGAGNNTCAACATTTCCGTCATAATCAGCTTTGTNAACATTTTCACTGTTGAAAGACCCGTCAAGATAAGGGAGTCCGTTGGCATCAGTGCGGAAAGCGTTTACAAGATTCTGTGAAGCGAGATAGAAATCGTCGCCATTGCCATAGAGATTACCCTCTGACCAAGTGCAGTTAAGACAGTTGCTGAAATTGAACTGGTCGGGAGAATTTGCCGATGAGAACTGAATAGCCAGCACTGATTCATATTGATTGTTGAATTCCGGCTTCGACATGTCAAGGAAATTGTCGTAGAGTTCATATTGTCCACTGGCTACTACATAACCGGCATATTCCTCAGCCTCAGCCCAGTCGGATGTGAACAAGTCCACTCGGGCAAGAAGCGCTGCGGCGACATACTTATTGAATCGTCCGGGCAGTTCCTGGCTTTTAGGAAGAGCATCGTAGCTATCACGTAGATCCTGCTTGATGAAACCTACAATCTGATCGCGTGTATATTCGTCGGCACGACATTCGCTGGGATCGGTAACTTTCTCGTCAAAATAAGGGAACCGCTTGAAAATACGGAACATGTCGAAGTAATAGTATGCACGGAGAGTCTTCATCTCGGCAACGTAGATCGCTTTATCGTCCGAAGGAATAGCGTCAGCATTCAGAATCCCGTTGATTGCGGTGTTGCATCGGCTGATTGAGTAGTAGTTGTTGCGCCACTTGAAATTTGCGACATCATTGTCGCTCTGCACGTTGCCGACTTCCAACTGGTGGATATACCCCTCCATCGTCACACCGTCGCCCCCTTTGAGAGCATCGTCGGAGCGTACATCGAATATCCAGTTGTTAATAGGACCGGCAAACGACTCGTTGTTTCCGAAATAGTGGCAGAGAAGCGTCGCATAGGCAGCGGTCATGAGGTCAATCGCCTCATCATTCCCTATCTGTTCATTAGTAAACACTCCCTGAGGCTTGGTGTCGAGCATATCATTACAAGATGTGTAGCCCAGAGCCATCGAGGCGACAGCTGTAACGCATATCGCATTTTTTATGATGTTTCTAAAATTTTTCATTTTTGGAATTTGTAAAGATTACTAATTCGTTGGTTTAGAACTGAAGGTTGAGTCCAATGGTGAAAGTGCGGGGACGAGGATATGCGCCATTGTCAATATGCGCTCCATATTCACCGGGAAGGATTTCAGGATCGAGACCTGAATATTTGGTCAAAGTGAACACGTTCTCAACCTGACCGTAAACATCCAGGTTTGAAGCACCGATTTTGCCGACGATATGTTTTGGCAACGAATAAGAGAGCTTGAGATACTTCATCTTCATGTATGAACCGTCTTCAACGTAGTAGGTTGAGAAACGAGCTTCATTGTTGTCGTCGGTAAGCGACAGCGCAGGGATGTCGGTATGAGTATTGGTTGGAGTCCATGCTTTCATGATGTCCACGCCGCGGTTGGTCGAAATGTTGCCATAGTTCATTGAAAGCAACTGTCTCTTCATGTGATTCTGAATATCAAAACCGAAATCACCGGCAAAGAACATGTCCAAAGAGAATGCCTTATACTTGAAACCAAGATTTATACCCATTGATAAATCGGGATTCGGGTCACCGATGATACAGCGGTCATTGTCGTCAATCACACCGTTTCCATCAAGGTCACGATAAATAAGACGTCCCGGGGCGGCTCCTGTTTGAGCTGCGTGGTTCACANCCTCTTCAGNNNTCTGGAAAATTCCGTCACAAACGTATCCATANTNAACTCCCATGGGCTGACCTGGAATGAGACGCTGATCTCCGCCGATGAATTTCTGGNGCGAGTTNAGNGTTACCAGTTTATTCTTATNTTGANAGATGTTCACTGAACCGTTCCAAGAGAAGTCACCATACTGATGGCTGCGATATGCGACCGTCACTTCCCAACCGGTATTCTTCATGTCGCCTGTATTAAGCCATATAGCCGCCTTTTCGCCTGCGACATCAAGTGCCGGGGGTATGGTGAGCATATCCTTTGTCTTCTTGATATAGAAGTCAGTGCTTACATTGAGCGCGCTGTTGAAGAACACGAGATCGATACCGATATTGTTCTGATAGGTAGTTTCCCATTTCAGTTCCGGATTAGCCTTGCATGAAGGTTCGTCGGGATTGAGGGAGCCGAGCGTGATACCGGGAGTAGTTGAAGAATTGGTTCCTGACAGGTCGTATGCACCGTTGCCGGTGTTGAAGATATAGGTAGAATAAGTGGGATAAAGCGACGGGATATTGGCGTTACCGTTCTGACCCCATGAATAGCGAATTTTCAAATCATTGAGAATGTCATTTTTCGGGAAGAATTCTTCCTGAGTAGGACGCCATGCAAGCGAGAAAGCGGGGAACACACCTGCTCTGAAGCCTTTTGCAAAACGAGAGTTTTCATCACGGCGTATAGTGAACGACGCAAGGTAGCGGTCGGCGTAATTATAGTCGGCTTTACCAAAGATTGAGAACACCGCCCATTGAGTTTTTGTTCCGCCATTGTTGCGGGTGCCGGTTCCTGATCCGATCTGCATGAAATCAGCATCTTCGAAAGGATAATCCTCACGCGAAGCTGAGAGATCACGGAAAGTGTAACCGATAGCTTNAGTACCGACAAGAGCGGTAAGATGATGCTTTTCGGCGAAAGTTTTAGTGTAGTTGGCAGTATTGGTCCAAGTCCAGGTATCGCCCTGTCCATAAACGCTCGTCATGCTGTTTATATCGCCGGGGTTCACGGAACGGCCAAGAGTATTGTTGAAATACTGGCTATGTTCTATACCGATGTTGGTTTTCAATGAAAGTCCATCGATAGGTTTCACCTCAAGGTAGGCGTTTCCAAGTATACGCCATGAAGCGAGGTCATTATCTTTAGCGTTANCTATGAGCTGTACNGGGNTGGCAAGGTCCGATTTGATCAAACCGAGCGGAAGAGTCCAATCACCGTTAAGACCTCTTACAGGAAGAGCGGGATGCTGACTCATCGCAGTAAAAGGAATACCACGGTCGCCTGCTACATCAACTCCACGGTTTTTCCAGTGAGCCACCAAGAGATTCTCTCCAACGGCGATGTATTTATTAAAATCGTAGCGAGAATTCACGCGTGCCGAGTAACGCTCATAGAAAGTATCTTTAATGTTACCATTCTGATTGATATAGTTCAGTGACAGCATTACTGAACCTTTTTCAGTATTGTTAGAGATTGACGCTGTCAAATTATTGGTCCATGCGGTGTGGTAGATCTGATCCTGCCAGTCAGTGTTAGTAGTTGGGAAATTAGTGTTTCCGGCCACATATTGCTGAAGCACCGGAGTAGCGCCTGAACCATAGAGCACATGATCGGGAGCGATATTTGAATTTTTCGAAGCTGTCCAATAAGCCTGTCCCCATTGCTCGGCATTAAGCATCTCATAACGCTTGGCAATAGTCTGCGCGCTTGCGGCATAATTTATATTGATAGTCATACGGTCGCCTTTACCCTGCTTGGTCGTAATGATAACGACACCGTTGGCGGCACGTGAACCATAGATTGAGGCTGATGCCGCATCCTTCAACACCTGCATGGATTCGATATCGGAAGGATTGATACAGTTAATATTGTCGGTAGGCACGCCGTCAATAATATACAGAGGGTCATTGCTTGAATTGGCAGNAGACATACCGCGANCANGAATTGNTCNGGTTCCGCCGGGNGCAGCGTCAGGAATAANATTCACACCNGNCNGCTTGCCCGCCATTGAGTTCATGATGTTGCCCGAGTTTTCGCTCAAAGGCTCTTTCATGTTCATTACCGCCACAGCGCCCGTGAGGTCAGCCTTGCGAACAGTTTGATAACCCACAACCACTACTTCGTCAAGCAGCTCCGAGTCTTCTTCAAGAGAAATCGTCAAGCGGCTCTCAGCCTTCACGGTTTTAGACTTATATCCCACATAGGATACAACGAGATTAGAGCCTTCGGGTACCGTTATAACGAAATTTCCGTCAATATCGGTAGCGACTCCTGCCGCTGCCTTTGAATCAGAAATAACGCTTGCGCCGATCAGAGGCTCATTGTCGGCAGCCGAAACAACGGTCCCATGCACAGTAATATTCTGTGCTTGCGCGACTATTACAGTCAGTAATAGAAATAACGCACTGAGGATTGCTTTTTTCATGTTATCTAATTATTGGTTTTCAATCTGCGACAAAGTTATTGTGGTGTTGGCGATAGGCAGTAATAACCATGTTGCATTGACTATGAAATTTTGAGCGATGCTCAATTTTTATTAGATAATGCGTAATTTTTCATAGCACTCCATGCTTAAATATACAAAGGGCGCATCACCCTCCATGATGCGCCCTATATTTATATCAGTAATTTAAAATGCAATTCAATCTTTGAATCCCAATCGCGTCCTCATCTCGGAAGGAGATTCATCAAACATTTCCCTGAAAACTCTTGTGAAATAAGCCGGAGCTGAAAACCCGACCTCATAGGCGATTTCACTAATCGATTTATCAGTAGTTGAGAGCATATCCCTCGCTTTCGTCAATCTTATTTTCCTCAATAATTCAACAGGAGAATAATTTGTCAACGCCTTTATCTTCCTATAGAATTGAGATCGCCCTATACCCATCTTCGCAGCAAGACTGTCGATATTCAGATCAGGATTACCCATTTCGCTATTTACAAGCGACACAAAACGGGCATAAAACTCATTGTCAATGTCGAGTTGCTCCGCTTGTGCTACCGGATGCTCTTCTAATTTAGCCTTCGTACCCTTAATCTCTTTAACCGATTCCCACAGATTCTTGATGCGTTTGCGGTTTTCAATCAGATTCTCACATCTCATACTAAGCATCCTGCTGTTGAACGGCTTCGACAGATAGCCGTCTGCTCCGCTCTCATAGCCTTGAATACGCTGCTCGTCCATACTGCATGCGGTCAACATAAGCACAGGGATGTGGGAAGTAGTAATCTCATTTTTGATGCGTTTGCAACATTCCAATCCATCCATCACAGGCATCATCACGTCACAAATCACCAGGTCAGGGACATACTTAGAAGCAAGCCTGATACCGTCTTTGCCATTCTGAGCCTCGATAATCCGGTATTCCGATGAAAGCAGTTCGCGTATCATCTTTCTTATATCGGGATTGTCATCAATAATAAGTAGCAACGGTTTATCGTCGCCGTCATTTACAGAATCCAAATCAATCTCGCCAAGTTCAGCATTTATGTCGCTATCCGATATTGAGCGAGACACATTGGCATCAGCAGTCTCACTGATGTGCCTGATAGGAAGCCTGACGGTAAATTTACTTCCTCTACCAAGCGAGCTTTCCACTTCAATAGAACCGCCATGCAATTCCACAAATGCTTTGGCAAGGGAAAGCCCGATTCCCGAACCATTGGGATGAATCTTATCTACCTGATAAAATCTATCGAATATATTTCCAAGATCCTCAACAGCAATTCCCTGTCCAGAATCTTCCACCGAAAATATCAGTCGCGTTTCATCGCAGGAACACACAAGATGTATTTTACCGTTATCAGGAGTATATTTGAACGCATTGGACATCAGGTTAAAAAACACCCGCTCTATTTTCTCAGTATCAATCGCCAGCGTAACGGAAGACTCTATCAAGATATCTATAATAAGCTTGATTTCCCTCTTTCGGGCAATTGCTGTAAAAGATTCGGTCCAGTCACGTATTAGTTCGGCGATATGCACTTCCGAGAGATTTACCATCAGTTTCCCATTCTCATATTTTCTAAAATCGAGTATCTGATTAATTAAACGTCGGAGTATCTTGACGTTCTTACTGGCAATTTTAATCAACGCATGATGCTGAGGAGTAAGATAATCAGCAGTTTCAAGCTGCTCTACAGGCTCCGCANTGAGTGTGNGAGGTGTGCGCAGATCATGAGANACATTGNTGAAGAAAACCNGCNTGGATTGAGTANNCGCGTTGNGTTGCTCATTNAGTTTCTNNTCTGTATCGCGCTGCTGAGNAAGGAGTTTATTTTGTTCAACAAGCGCTTTCTGGTGGCGTTTATGGAGCCAGAACGCTCTAAGCAACATGAAGACAAAACCAAACAGCAGGACCACAATCGCTATCGCAGCATAGAACAGCGATGTCTGTGCCGAATGCCGGCTCCAATAATCATCTACTTGCGTTTTCAGCAGCTTGATTTTAGCGGTTTCCTCTTTAAGGGATTCATTTTGAAGGAGCAAGATGTCGGCATTCGATTTGTCAACAGCCGATGACACCGGTAGACGCATCTCCTTTTTATAAGGCTTGCCGTCCAATATGTCCAAAGCCGTACGTACCAATTGATAGCCTTCCGTCGGGTAAAGGAACGTAGCATCAATCACTCCGTCGGCAACCGCCTTGATTCCAATCTCAGGGGCAGCGTCTATGCCTATGACTTTGACCGAAAGATTTCGCCGTTTTGCAACTTCCGATGCGGCGATAGCCATGCGGTCATTATGCGCAAATATCAAATCAGCGTCAGGATGCAAGGCAAACAATGAATCAGCCACGACAGCGGCATCTTCATAATTCCAATTGCCAAATCCCGCTCCTACCACATTCATTTCCAGCCTTTTTGACTCGTCAGCAAAACCGTTATGCCTTTCAATCGCAGGTGTCGAACCGGTGAGTCCGTATATTTCAACAATCTTTCCTCCGGCACCTATAAGATTATGGGCATATTGAGCCGCCGCTTTACCAATACCATAGTTATCAACCCCTTGAGTTGCCGTATAAGAGTCACCGTTGATATTCCTGTCAAAAATCACAACGGGCGTTCCCGACTCATATACCTCTTTTATAACCGGAGTAATAGCGTCAGCCTCATTTGGCGCCGCAATGATTATATCAAAGTCGTTATCCACGAAATAACGTATGTCGGCAATCTGTTTCTCGTTGCTGTCGTCAGCCGAACGAATTTCCACCTCGGCATCCGGATGGAACATGATTTCACAATAGATCTCATCGTTCATTTTCCTGCGCCAGTCATCTTGACTACATTGTGAAATACCGATACGGTAATGCTTTTCTTCTTTACAACTTGCCATAGGCAAAATAAAGAGAAAAACCGACAAATATAATATCACCTTGTTCATCATTCGTTATGGTCCATTATTTAAGGCACAACAAAGTTAATTATAATATCATGAAAAACAGTGCATTTACTATTATTTTTTGTGCAATGCAAGATATTTGCTAATGATTGCACAATCTTTAATAGCCTGTCGATTTGGAAAGTCGTAGATGTGGGTCATCAATCTCGACCGAAAATAAAAGTATCATTGGTAATATGAAATCAATCTCAGAATTAGCGATTAG
>WFLX010007418.1_pt1 | contig 13706 bp, 8 predicted proteins | sample 4967041 | NCBI WGS metagenome assembly WFLX01 (sample SAMN12857096, study PRJNA449069) | gut metagenome | isolation source: stool from male and female vole | host: Microtus ochrogaster | place: USA:Florida | collected 2017
CATACACAAATACCGTGTTTTTACGTGTATAAAAAATAGGTGGTAAACCCCGATTTCTCAAGGATTTACCACCTAATTATCTGATAGTTAAGTGTATCTGCCTTAATCCTCGATAGCAGCTTGGGCAGCAGCTACGCGTGCGATGGGCACACGGTAGGGAGAACAAGATACGTAGTTCATGCCAAGTTTAGCGCAGAATTTTACGCTGCTGGGCTCACCTCCGTGCTCGCCACAGATACCAACCTTGAGGTCGGGATTGGTGGCACGGCCTTTCTTAACACCCATCTCAACGAGTTGACCAACGCCTTCCTGATCAAGCACCTCAAACGGATCAACTTTGATGATACCCTGCTCTTTGTAGAATTTGAGGAATTTCGGAGCATCATCACGAGAATAACCGAAGGTCATCTGGGTAAGGTCGTTTGTACCGAATGAGAAGAAGTCGGCAACTTCAGCAATCTTGTTGGCTGTGAGAGCTGCACGGGGTACCTCAATCATTGTACCAACTTTGTAGTGGAGTGACTCGCCACGCTCCTCAAATACTTTGGCAGCTGTTCTGTTGATTATATCTGCCTGATTCTGGAGCTCTTTGAGCACACCTACAAGGGGCACCATAATTTCCGGTTCAACTTTTATGCCACGCTTCTTGCAGTTGAGTGCTGCTTCGATGATGGCACGAGTCTGCATCTCTGTGATCTCGGGATAGGTGATGCCAAGACGGCAGCCACGGTGACCGAGCATCGGGTTGAATTCTTCAAGAGAATCAACTTTTGCCTTAACCTGCTCGAGTGTGAGACCCATCTCTTCTGCGAGCTCTTTCTGAGTAGCAGTCTGATGAGGTACGAACTCATGCAACGGTGGATCGAGAAGACGGATAGTAACACCGTAGCCATCCATAGCCTCGAAGATACCTTCGAAGTCACCACGCTGCATCGGGAGGAGTTTGTCAAGGGCTGTGCGACGACCTTCAACGTCGGAAGCAAGAATCATCTCACGAACAGCTTTGATACGGTCGCCCTCGAAGAACATGTGCTCTGTACGGCAGAGACCGATACCCTGAGCACCGAAGTGACGAGCCTGTTTAGCATCACGGGGTGTATCTGCGTTTGTGCGTACGAGAGTCTTGGTGTATTTAGCTGCAAGGTTCATGATTTTACCGAAGTCGCCGTCGAGTTCGGGCTCACGTGTAGGAACCTGACCGTCATAAACCTCACCTGTAGAACCGTTGAGTGAAATCCAGTCACCTTCGTGGTAAACCTTGCCACCCATCTCTACAGTCTTCTCTTTGTAATCAACCTTGATTTCACCGGCACCGGATACGCAGCATTTACCCATACCACGTGCAACTACGGCAGCGTGGCTTGTCATACCGCCGCGCATTGTCAGGATACCCTGAGCTACAGCCATACCGCGGAGATCTTCAGGTGAAGTCTCTATACGAACGAGAACAACTTTTTTCTTCTTTTCAGCCCAAGCTTCTGCGTCGTCAGCCTGGAATACGATCTGACCTGCAGCTGCACCGGGAGAAGCGGGGAGACCCTTGGCAACAACAGTAGCTTTCTTGATGTCGCTCTTGTCGAATACAGGGTGGAGAAGTTCGTCGAGTTTCTGAGGCTCCATACGGAGTAGGGCAGTCTTCTCGTCGATCATGCCTTCCTGCATAAGGTCGCAAGCAATTTTCACCATAGCTGCGCCTGTGCGCTTGCCGTTACGGGTCTGGAGCATCCAGAGTTTGCCATCCTGGATAGTGAACTCCATATCCTGCATATCCTTGTAATAATCCTCAAGTTTATGTGCGATTGCGATAAGCTCGGCAGCACAGTCGGGCATTGACTCCTCGAGGGCAGGATATTTTGTGCGACGCTCCTCTTCGCTGATACCCTGGAGGGCAGCCCAGCGACGAGAGCCTTCGATTGTAATCTGCTGAGGTGTACGTACACCAGCCACAACGTCTTCGCCCTGAGCATTGATGAGGTACTCGCCATTGAAGATATTCTCTCCTGTAGCGGCATCACGGCTAAATGCTACACCTGTAGCGGAATTATTGCCCATGTTACCGTAAACCATAGCCTGAACATTGACAGCAGTTCCCCATTCTTCAGGAATCTGGTTCATGCGGCGATAGAGGATAGCGCGTTCATTCATCCAGCTGTCAAACACAGCGCAGATGCCACCCCAGAGCTGCTCCCAAGCTGACTCGGGGAAATCTTTGCCTGTGTAATCCTTAACAGCAGCCTTGAAAAGCTTAACGAGTTCCTTGAGATCGTCTACATCGAGTTCGTTATCGAACTTAACGCCTTTTTCCTCTTTAACCTTATCCATGATGGCCTCGAAAGGATCGATATCGGTTTTGCTCTTAGGCTTCATGCCAAGCACAACGTCGCCATACATCTGGACGAAACGGCGGTAGCTATCCCAAGCGAAACGGGGATTGCCGCTCTTTTCTGCCATAGTCTCGACAGTAGCGTCATTCATACCGAGGTTAAGGACAGTATCCATCATACCGGGCATAGATGCGCGGGCGCCGGAACGAACAGAAACGAGAAGCGGATTAGAAGAATCATCAAATTTTTTACCGGTGAGTTCCTCTACATGAGCGATGGCTTTTTCAACATCTTTCTTGATGTCAGCCACCACTTTGTCACGGCCGTATTGGGTGTATTCAGTACAAATATCTGTTGTGATAGTGAATCCGGGAGGAACGGGCATTCCAAGAAGATTCATCTCGGCAAGGTTGGCACCTTTGCCACCGAGAAGATTTCTCATCCCGGCATTACCTTCGGCTTTTCCGTCGCCAAACGTATAAATCGCTTTTGCCATGTTTAATATAATGATTATTAATAGTATAATTTAAAAATATTATTTCATTTCTTCTGAAATGGCTACCCATACGGGGTCTAAATTTCGGGATAAGACACGGGCTTGTGAAGATGTTTTCTATTACCGTGTCAATTTACATGTGCAAATTTAGTAAATATAACTCAAAATCACTAATTTTGTATCCATAAAATATGTCAAAAATGGCAAGAAAAAGAAAAGAATTTCCCGAATTACATAACGTTTCGATTACGGGTGTGGCAGCTGAAGGTAAAGCTTTGGCCCGCGTTAAGCTGCGTGAGAGTGATGAAACACCGATTGTGGTGTTTGTGCCCTACGCTGCTCCCGGTGATGTCGTAGATCTTAAGGTAGACAAGAAAAAACACAGTTTCGCAGAGGCTCATATCATAAGAATGATTGAACCTTCCTCACTACGTGTGGCTCCGGCATGTGAATCTTTCGGTACGTGCGGTGGATGTAAATGGCAGCATCTNCCTTNTACAGAGCAACTGAAACATAAACGTCAGNAGGTGGTGGATGCGCTTGAAAGAATAGCCAAAGTGGAGCTTCCGGAAATAAAACCGGCATTAGGGTCGGAAAAGATCTGGGGTTATCGAAATAAAATGGAATATACATTTTCTGACAAGAGATGGCGTTCATGGGAAGATATACGATCAGGAAGGGTGTTCAATGACAGTGGCAACGCCTTAGGTTTTCATATCCCGGGGGCGTTTGACAAAGTGTTGCACATTGAAAAATGTCACCTTCAGGATAGCTTGGGTGACGAAATCAGGAACTTCATATATGAATACGCAGAGAAAAAAGGTTATTTATTCTATAATATAAAGGAGAACCGTGGACTTCTGCGTACGTTGATGTTACGTATCGCTTCAACAGGCCAGGTCATGGTATGTCTGACTTTCGGTGAGAAAGATCCCGAGAAAATAAATGATATCATGACCGCTATAAAAGAACGTTTCCCACAATTGACATCCCTTCTATATGTTGTGAATCTAAAGCTCAATGATTCGATTTCCGATCAGGAGGTAGTGGCATTTTCAGGCCCTGAATATATTGAGGAAGAGATGGAGGGTTTGAAGTTCAGGGTAAATGCAAAGTCTTTTTATCAGACAAATTCGCTACAAGCTTACGAGCTGTATAAAGTGGCAAGAGAATTTGCCGGGTTAAATCCGGAACATAAGGTTGGAGATAAACTTCCTCTTGTGTATGATCTGTATACAGGGACCGGTACTATAGCGAATTTTGTGGCCCGTCAGTCGCGACAGGTAATCGGTATAGAATATGTTGAGGAAGCTATAGATGATGCAAAACTTAATGCGGAAGTCAACGGGCTTGACAATACACTCTTCTATGCCGGAGATATGAAAGATATTCTGACGGACGAATTCATAGAAAAACATGGCCATCCTGACATTATGATCATTGATCCTCCACGTGCAGGTATGCATGAAGATGTAGTAAAAGTAATCTTAAATGCCGAACCGGATGTTATAGTTTATGTAAGTTGCAATCCAGCCACACAGGCTCGTGACATAGCATTGCTTGACGAAAAATACAAGGTTACAGCAGTGCAGCCTGTCGATATGTTCCCCCATACTCATCATGTGGAGAATGTAGCACGTCTCGAGCGCAAGTGAGATAGACAGTAGCAACAGATGTAGAATTAAATTGATTATTTTAAAATGAATCCTGATAACATCAAGACACCTTTAGATCTACTGCAGAGCCGTCATTCGGTGAGAGCATATACAGATGAACCGGTACCTGTAGCTTTGATTAATAAACTCAAGGCAGTGGTGACAATGATAAATACACATCAGCACGGGTTAAAATTCAGGATTGTCACGGATGATCCTGACCCGATGAAAGCTTTCAGCAGAAGTTATGGAAGTTTTACTAATCCACGTAATTATATGGTAGCCGTAGTTGACACAGCTGTCGAGAATGTTTATGAACGTGCCGGTTATTTTGCAGAGCAGTTTGTAATCAAGGCGGTTGAATACGGATTGGGCACCTGTTTTGTGGGAGGTACTTTTAATGCTGATAAGGTGAAGGCCCCTCTCAGAGCAGGAGAAAAGGTGGTTTTTATAGTTCTGTTCGGAATACCTCTCGGGAAGGAGAAGTTTCTGGCGAAACTTACCGTGAAGTTTGCTCATAGAAAAACNATGAATCCANTTGACTTTTTTGAACCCTCCGGAGNGGCGGCTCAGGCTATGACCNTACTTCCTGANTTGNANCTCGGACTTGAAGGNGTGGCTTGTGCTCCGTCGTCGCTTAACAAAAGACCTGTAAGAATCTTTCTAAAAGGAGAAGGTGAGAATGCCGTGCCTTGTGCCAGAGTGAAAGAAGAGACACAGACCAATCTCATTGATCTTGGCATAGCAAAATTTAATTATAATTATGCCACTTCTACGGAGTGTGCGTGGGGTAACGGAGAGCCGCTTGTGTAATGAAAAAAATGTGCTAAATTTGCATTATGAAATTTTCGAAAAAAGATGTCCTGTTATTTGTAGCATCAATNGTGGCTTTACCACTGATGTCGGCTACTCCCGAATTGCCGAGAACGGAGATTTTGGGAAAGGAATATTATTATCATGAGATCCAGAAAGGTGAATCGATTTACGGTGTGGCCAAACAATATGGGTGGGATCTTGAAGAACTGGTAAGGCTGAACCCTACAGCCGCTTCTGAGATGAAGAAAGGGACAAGGTTATATTATCCGACAGGTAGAGTGACCGTTGTGACAGAACCGCATGAGGAGGCATCGGCTGATTTAGTGAATCTGGAGCCTATACGTCATGTGGTAAAGAAAGGGGAAACAGTATATGGAATTTCAAGACAATATGGTATTCCTGTGGAAACCATATATATGCTATATCCGGATTCAAGATACGGTATAAAGGCCGGTGAGACTTTGGAGTTTCCTCAGCAGGATGTAAATTCAGGCACTAAATATGTTTACCATGTGATAAAGCCGGGTGAAACACTTTACTCACTTTCACAGAAATATCAGACTACAGTAGAGGATATTCTGAAAGCGAATCCGGGAGTGTCGGAGAAGAATTTCAAAGCCGGTGAGACAGTAAGGGTGATGGCTAATTCCAATGTCAAACGATTGCATACGGAATTGGTTGAAGAAGAACGTCTTGCAGGCATAGCTACTTACAAAGTAAAGAAGAAAGACACATGGTCGACTATCTCTCAGAAAACCGGTGTAGATGAGGAAACACTTAAAGATGCTAATGAATCTACCGGGCAGCCAAAGAAAGACGACGTAATAAACGTGCCAATCATCCAGACTGTGCAGGTAGAAAAAGAGGTGATGGCCGAAGATCCACGTGAATTGTCTACAGAAGGCATTCAGGAAATTTACGATTCAATCCATCAGGTTAATTCCGAGTTACAGCAGCTGAGGGAAATAAGAGTAGCTTTGCTGCTTGATGATCCGGCATCCAAGAAGGATATAGATTTCACAAGGGGAATGCTCATGGCTTTAGAAGACATGAAAGATGCACCCTTCAAGATCGATTTCAAAGTGATAGATGGCAGGGGATCGACAGAATCCGTGATAGCAAAGCTTGACAATTTTGAACCCAATCTTCTGATAGCAACAGCCGACAAGTCGTTTCCCGCTTTCCTGGCCAACTATGGTGAGACCAACCGTATAGAGATTATAAATGCCTTTGACGTGAGAAATGATCTTTATGAAGAGAATCCGTCAATGGTTCAGATTCTTTCCTCTCCAACCTTTTTCAATGAACAGGTAGCGGAAAAGCTTATAAAAGATTATGGAGACAAGGAATTAATTTTTGTCGGGGCGGTAGATGACAGTGATGCCATAGCGGAATTGGTCAAGGATAAGTATGATTCTCACAAGGTAAAGAAGGTTTCAGTAGCCGGATTATCAGAATATAATTTCAGTGATGACGGTTCATATCTGCTATATGCCTATCCACAAAAAAGAGAGGAAGTGAATATGATTATTGAGGCCGTCAGACAAATAAAGGATAATACACCCGGAGCAGAGATCACAATAGTGGGTCGTCCGAGCTGGGTTATGCTGACCGATAATTTCAGGGAGCATTTCCATGATGCAGATGTATTGGTTCCGGCACGTTGTTGGTTTGATCCTGAGAATGAAGAGGGTAAACTTTTTACCGACCGTTTCTCCGAGATGTTTGGTGGCGTACCGACAAAATCATTTCCAAACTTTGCGGTTTCAGGATATGATATCGCCAATTATTTCATAGATACGACAGTTAATAATGGGGGAGACTATAATAAAATAGCTTTCAACACTTCCAAAGGTCTTCAGACAGATTTCAATCTGAAACGTGTAAGCAATTGGGGAGGTTTTGTCAATCCTATAGTTTACCTATTAAGATTCCGTCCATCTGGATACGTGGACAAAATTTCTCTATAAACTTATACCAGAGTATTATGCCTATTAAAAGCAGAAGAAAAAAGGTTATAGTTGCTATCTTTACATTTTTGGCACTTTTTCCCGCAACCATGTCTTTTTCTCAGACCCATTATAGCTCCAATGTAGCTTTGGGTGTGAAGGGTGGTGTGGAATTTTCGGAAGTATTCTTCAATCCTAATGTCAGACAGAAATTTGCTCTTGGTTTTACAGGAGGTATCATGTTCAGATATATTGAGGAGAACCACTTCGGCCTCATTGCGGAGCTAAATTTTGCTCAAAGAGGGTGGAGTGAGAACTTTGAGGAGGCCCCTTACAACTATACCCGCACTACAAACTATATAGAGTTGCCTGTGCTCGCTCATATCTTCTTCGGTAGGAGAGGACGCTTCTTTTTCAATGCCGGTCCTCAGGTAGGCCTATATTTAGGTGATAAGGTCAAAGCAAATTTTGATCCGCATGACATGGCCAATCTTCCTGATTTCCCGTATAAAAACAGAATGAACGAGCAGATGCTTCTTGAGGTTAAACAGAAGGTAGATTATGGTATTTCGGCGGGACTGGGAGCAGAGTTCAACGTCACACGACGAAATTCACTTTGCATTGAGGCCCGATTCTATTATGGCCTCGGAAATTTATTTTCATCAAAGCGAGTGGATACCTATAGTGCCTCAAATCAATGGTCAATAGGTGCTACAGTGGGCTATTGGTTTAGAATAAAATAATAAGGTAAAAAGAAGCTGCCCGACAAAGAATCACAAGACTTTGTCGGGCAGCTTCTTTTTACCTTAGGGAAATTATATAAGTCTGAAGAAGGTTAGATAAAGAAGAGTGGCGGGCATTGCGAAGAGCAAAGAATCGATGCGATCGAGAATACCACCATGTCCGGGCATAATATTACCGCTATCTTTAATATTAAGCGAGCGTTTCATCATTGACTCTACAAGGTCTCCCCAGGTAGAGAACAAAGTGACGAGTGCCCCAAGTCCGAGCCACATACCAAGGTTTTTCTCCAGACCAAAGAATTCGTTGCCAAATAAACAGAACAAAGCAGCAGCTCCTAAATTGAATAATAAACCGCCGAAGAACCCTTCCCAAGACTTCTTCGGAGAAATACGTTCAAAGAGCTTGTGACGCCCCAGAAGGCTACCTACGAGGAAGGCCCCTGTATCATTGATCCAAATCATAAAGAAAACCACCAGAACGACCTTAAGATTCCACCAGGCGCCAAGACAACACATCATTGCAAGGGACATTCCGATATAGATCTGTGTCATGAGAGATTTGGAAAGGTCGGCAAGAGGGGTATCGCTTTTGATGTAAAGCTCCAAGGTCATTCGTCCGAGCATCACGAATACCCATATATATAAGGGCCATAACATCCATGAAAAAGTGAGAGCGATGCAGCCTATGATGTCAAGAATCAGAGTGGGCACCGTGCGTGGAGTGAGCTCATGGGTGATTTTTTCAAATTCTATAGTCGCCAGAGTGGCAAATAGAGCCGCGAGCCATGTGAAGGGTATCTGTCCCCAGAAGATGCACCCGATAATCAAACCGACGTATACGAGTCCGGAAGAAGTGCGGACCAGCAGTTTTTTTAAGTTCATGTCAACAAGTAGAATTATGTTGGTATAGATGATTAAGTTAAAAAAGATATAACTTATTTCAGACAGTTCATATTGCAAAGTTACAGATAAATGCTTATAAATACAAAGCGGCGTGATTAAAAAAACCACGCCGCTTTGTATTTATAAGCATTTAATCATCTATGTCAACCAAAGGGAGGGCTGCCAGTCTGAGCCCGTGCCCTTCGATGAAGTCGATAATCTCATTACGTTCGGGCGACTCATCAACGTCTTCACGGATACGACGTAATGCATTGAAAGCCGAAGTGTGAGTCTGGTATACATGGCGGTAACATTTGGCGATATCGTCAATGATACTATCTGACTTTTTCCATTTTTTAAGTACAAACGCATTCACCCCGAAATAAGTTATAGGATTATGCGCCATAACAGCGAATGGAGGAATATTTCCATTGACACGGCATCCACCCTTAATGAGCACCCAATCTCCGACATGGCATTTTTCGTGAACAAGCGCATGAGAAGAGAGGATAGTGTGATGACCTATCTTGACATCTCCGGCAATTTTCACAGCATTTCCAAGCACACAGTAGTCACCGATCTCGGTGTCATGTCCGATATGGCTCTGTGCCATTATGAAAGTATTATTACCGACTACGGTTTTGCTTTCTTCATGGATACCTCGGTTGATAATAACCTGCTCCCTGATTTTATTGTTATCACCGATAACTACATAAGAGGGACAGCCTTTCCACCGGAAATCCTGCGGTGTGGCAGAGATTATCGCACCTTCGAAAACTTCATTGTTCTTTCCTATCCGAGCACCGGAAAGGATACTCACATGGGGATGGATATGACACCCTGAACCAATCTCTACATTGTCATCGACATAAGCGAAAGCATCGATTACAACATCATCGGCAAGTTTGGCATTCGGGTGAACATAGGCGAGATTACTGATTTTTGCCATAATTTATAGATTTTAAGGTTAGTTTTTAACGTCCACCGCCGACAGCCTGATACAGACTGATGAGTGCCGCAGCACGCTCATGCCAGTTGGCAATACAAGCGAGTTGGGCGTTGAGAAGTCCGGAACGGGCTGTAAGAACTTCAAGATAGGTAGTGCCTGTGTTATACATAAACAATTCGTTGGTGTATTCCACAGATTTCTCCAGTTGGTCAACCTGTTTCTGAAGATAGTCATTCCTCTCGACGTTCTTGTTATAATTGACAAGCGCATCACTCACCTCAGCACTTGCGTTCAGCACTGCATATTCGAAAGTATTAAAAGCTTGCTTTTGCTGTGCTTTTGCAGCTTCAAGAGTCGCTATATTCTGGCCTCTTGAAAAAATCGGAGCAGTGAGTTGTCCGGCGAGATTTATAAACCATTCTCCCGGATTCTTGATCATACTGCCGAGAAGATTGGTGAAACCTCCCTGAGCGGAAATAACAAGGCTCGGATAGAAAGCTGCACGTGCACTATTGGTAGAGTAATAGGCTGCCGCGAGAGAACGTTCGGCAGCACGCACATCAGGACGCACTGCTACATAATTCATAGGTATTCCTTCAACAAGTTGACGAGGAATCGTGAAGTCGCAATCACCGGTTACATCCCATGTCTGCGGATAAGTGTTTAGCAGGAGAGACATGGTATTGTGCATTTGATTTATCGAGGCCTCGAGAGTAGGGATCGAACTCATTATATTATAATAGTTGGCCCTGCTCTGTACCACAGCGGCTTCATTTGTACGTCCTGCATCCTTCAGAAGTTCCATTGAGGTGACCTGTTCTTTCCAGATTTCAGAAGTGCGTTTTGTGAGGTCAAGCTGCTGGTTAAGCATCACAAGACTATAATAAATATTCGCTACCGTACAGATAATCTGAGATCTTGTGGCTTGTTCATAATCCTGACTCATCTCATAACTCATCTGAGCACCGCGTTTACGGTTGAGGATTTTAGCAAACACATCCACTTCCCATTGCACGGATAGAGGCAAGGTATAGCTCCACGACATGGAACTCATCGGGAGTTGATTTCCCCCCATACTTGAGCCACCTCCATTAGGAGCGAAGGCTACCGAAGGGAAGTAGCTAAGTTTTGCACCTTTCAGCTGTGCATGAGCTATGTCTACATTCAATTTGGCATTTTTGAGATCCTTGTTGTNGGAAAGAGCCAGTCGAATGAGCGACTGTAATTTGGGATCCTTGAACACCTCTTCCCAACCGAGGTAGGGAAGAGATGTAGAATCAACCGGTGCTTCAACAGCCTTACTGAAGTCGGCTGCTATAGCACTTTCCTGAGCCGGAAACTCATATTTTTTATAAATGTTGCAGCTTGACAGAGCTAATGCCATCAGCGCGCCGGCTGCATATATTTTTACGTATTTCATGAAATTTTAATTTGCGTAATTACTCATGAGAGGGCACATACTGATCAAGCTCTGAAGAGATTCCCGTGTGATCGGTATCTTTCCATTTCGGAGGTGAGAGTTTCTCCTGAAGGGCCTGGAAAGCAACGAATAGAGCAGGGACAATGAGCACCTGGAAAATCATACCGATCAACATACCTCCAATCGCTCCCGAACCGAGGGCCTGGTTACCATTACGACCTGCACCATGGGCGAACATCATCGGGAGAAGACCGATAATCATTGCTAAAGAGGTCATAAGAATAGGACGCAGACGAGCGCGGGCACCATGAATGGCTGATTTGAGAATGCTCATGCCTGTTTTACGGCGGTCGAGTGCAAACTCGACAATAAGAATAGCATTCTTACAGAGAAGACCGATAAGCATGATGAGTGCAATCTGGAGATAGATATTATTGGCGATATCCATCATGCGTGCAAAGATAAATGCTCCCATCAGACCGAACGGTACCGACAGAATAACCGCCCAGGGCAAAATGTAGCTCTCGTACTGTGCTGAAAGAATAAGATAGACGAACATAAGCACGAGAATAAATACATAACCTGTGGAACCGCTCGAACCGGAGGCCTCCTCACGTGTCATACCGGCATATTCAAAGCCATAACCGGAAGGAAGGGTGGCTGCTGCAATTTTTTCGATAGTCGCGATGGCCTGACCTGAAGAAACACCCGGAGCCGGAGTACCTGTAACAGAGATGGCCGTAAACATATTGAACCTATCGATCATGTCAGGCCCGTAAACGCGAGTTAGCTTGACAAAGTTATCAATCGGAGCCATCTCAACACCATTACGCACTTTGATCTGTTTCAAAGTCTCAGGAGATACACGCGCATCCGGCTCAGCCTGCATCATGACGCGATACAGTTTACCGAAACTGTTGAAGTTGGAAATGTACATACCACCGTAATAACCTTGAAGTGCAGACAGAATAGCATTCTGAGTGAGACCGGCCTGTTTGATTTTGGCTACATCAAGTTCAACCATATATTGCGGGAAGGTAGGGTTGAAGTTGGAGTAAGCCATCTGGATATTCGGATCGGCGTTAAGTGCGGCAATGAAAGTTTGATAAACCTGGAAGAACTTGTCGAGGCTACCACCTGTCTTATCCTGAAGTTTAATCTCGAAACCGTTGGTAGCGGAATAACCGGTAATCATAGGAGGCTGGAAGAACATGATACGTCCGTCTTTCACAATGGAAGTCTTCATAAACAATTGACCAAGGACAGCNCTGGCACNTTCAGTATTCTNATCACGTTGATCCCATGGTTTANGCTTGATTATAAAAGAGCCATAAGTGTTACCCTGACCACCAACGAAGCTATAACCAGTAATAGCGGTTCGGCTCTGCACGGCAGGGATGGTGCCGATAATACTGTCGACCTCATTCATGACAGCCTGGGTGCGTTCCTGAGAGGTAGCCGGCGGCATGGTTACGGCGCCCATGATTGTACCTGTATCCTCTGTAGGAACAAGGGCGGTTGGAGTAATTGCCATAAGCCAAACAAGGATTCCAATAGATGCAGCTACACATCCGAATCCGATTAATTTATGACTTGTAAACCATTTAACACCCTTCTGGTAAACATTGAGAAGATTGCCGAACGCTTTATTGAAAGCATCGATGAAAGACTGTGTGAAGACACCGATAAGTGCTAAGACAGCCACAATTACTGCAATACAGCTGAGTGCCACATTTTCGAATGTGTACCAACCGAGCACAAGGAAAACGATGGCGGCAATAAGGAAGATGACAGTGATGATCGGAGGGAAGGTAAAGCGCTTTTTATAAGACTGAGCAACTGTTTTGGCTGCTTCACTGTAAGCTTCTCCCATACGTTCCTTGAGGGGCTTCTGATCATGGCCTTTCAAGAAGAGGGCACATAGGGCAGGGGAGAGGGTAAGAGCGTTAATGGCCGACAGACCGATTGACATGGCCATGGTAAGACCGAACTGACGGTAGAAAATACCTGAGGTGCCTCCAAGGAATGAAACCGGGATAAACACAAGCATCATCACGAGTGTGATTGAAATAAGTGCACCGGCAATTTCATTCATAGCATCGATAGAGGCCTTACGAGGTGATTTGTAGCCTTGGTCGAGTTTGGCGTGGACCGCTTCGACCACCACTATGGCGTCATCGACCACAATTGCGATCGCCAGGACAAGAGCTGAAAGTGTGAGGAGGTTAAGTGTAAAGCCAAATATATAGAGAAGGAAGAAGGTACCAATAAGAGCCACCGGAATAGCAATCATCGGGATGAGAGTAGACCGGAAGTCCTGCAGGAAGATAAACACCACAAGGAACACGAGGATAAATGCCTCGATAAGAGTCTTTACTACCTCATGGATAGATGCGAAAAGGAAGTCGTTGACACTCATGGTGGTCATAAGGACCATACCGGCCGGAAGATTCTTACGGGCCTCGTCAAGAA
>WFLX010028733.1_pt1 | contig 13706 bp, 8 predicted proteins | sample 4967041 | NCBI WGS metagenome assembly WFLX01 (sample SAMN12857096, study PRJNA449069) | gut metagenome | isolation source: stool from male and female vole | host: Microtus ochrogaster | place: USA:Florida | collected 2017
CGGACTCGGTAGAGGCTTTTGGATGCTTTGGGAGTGCTTTCGCGACTCGGGCGTTCGCGCGCGGAGAGGAGCTGAGCATCGCTGCGCTCGCTGGCGCGGATTTTTTAGCGATGTCGGGGATCCGCGAGAGCGAGCGAAGCGATGCTCAGCCCCACTCCGCGTGCGAATGCTCGAAGCGCGATAGAATTTCTAAAGCTCTTCCGAAGCAAAAAATAAAAAATCCGCGCCCCATCCGCTCGCGTCAGCGAAAAGGCGGGCGAAACGATAGCCATCCGCATTGAAGCCAATCCTTTATAAATCGGGAAGGGAATATCACGCAGAGAGGCTGGGGTGCTGGGGGCGCAGGGGGAAATGATTCCTTCTGCGGGCCCGGCACCTCTGCATCTCTGCGTGAGATTTAGGGGCTTTGGGGGTCGCGCTCGGAGATCGCTCCAGACTTATCTTGCGTTCGGGGCGCCTCGGCGTGAGATTTTTTGGAAAAAGAGGGGAATTTTGAGGAATTTTAAGAAAATATGCGGGAGTATAGTGATTTATATGAAAAAAAGTTGTAACTTTGTGAGCATCATGAAATGTGTGAATAAACAATATACTCCGGCTATGCCTTACCATTGCAGATTGGCTGCAGCTTTTCTTGCTGCCATCGTCTGCCTATTGCTCGCTCCCAGTATGGAAGCCCAGCAGTTTGCGCTGAAGACTAATGTGCTCTACGATGCCACTGCCACCATTAACCTCGGTGCTGAGCTGAAAGTAGCACCCCGATGGTCGGTAGACCTTTCCGGCAATCTCAATGCATGGAAACTCTCAGGAGAGAGGCGCTGGAAACACTGGATGGCGCAGCCTGAAGTGCGCTACTGGCTCTGCGACGCCACTGCCGGACATTTCTTTGCCCTGCACGCAATCGGCGGCAAATATAATTTCGGACACCTCGGTTTTGCCCGCGACATTCTCGGACTCCGCTTAGGGGAGCTCCGCGACAACCGTTTTGAGGGCTGGATGGCTGGAGGAGGCATCGGCTACGGTTATGCCTGGATCTTAGGCTCACACTGGAACTTGGAGGCTGAGATCGCCTTCGGATATATCTATACACGCTACAACCGGTTTGAGTGTGAAGGATGCGGAAGAAAGACCGGCGACGGCCACAAGGGATTCTTCTCCCCCACCAAAGCAGCTCTAAACGTAGTCTACGTCTTCTAACTTCATTACGTCATGAAAAAGTCACTATCAACAGCAATACTCACAATAGCAACTCTTGCAGTCACTGCCGCCGAACCATCAGCATGGCCGGAAGGCATTGTGACGGGGGTCAACGTGGAGAAGACGGAGACTACACTAATAGTGGATATCGACATCAATACTTCGCTATTGCCAGCGAAGAGCAACCGCGAGATATGGCTGCTACCTGCAATAGCGGCTGAACGCGACACGGCGTGGCTGCCCCCGGTAGTAGTGGCGGGGCGTACGCGATATTTCCAACACCGTCGCGCACACGATATTGAGCTCCCAGCAGTGCTTCTGCGCGATGATGATCAGGAGAGCTACCGCTACCATACAGCCCTGCCTATGCAAGACTGGATGGAATATTCACAGGTGATCATTTCAGGAGAAATCGACGGATGCTGCGGAAACGGGCTTGGGAAAATGAAGACGGAAGATCTCGCTACCATCGACTACCGCGACCGCACGCTGACGGCAGAGATGATCTACGTGTCGCCAACCAAAGAGATAGAAAAGACTCGCTCTGTGACAGGAAACGCTTATATCGACTTCCCTGTGAACCAGACAGCAATCTATCCTGACTACCGTCGGAACCCACAGGAGCTGGCAGCAATACAGGCTACCATCGATGCTATCCGCACGGACAGCGACGTAAGCATCACGTCGCTCTCTTTCAAGGGTTATGCTTCGCCCGAAGGAAGCTATGCCAACAACGAGCGTCTTGCCAAAGGACGCACGGAAGCACTCATCGACTATGTGCGCACGCTCTATTCCTTCCCCTCCGACGCGATGCATGCGTCGTGGGAAGCTGAAGACTGGGAAGGGCTGGAGAAAAGCCTCAAGAAACTTGACATTGCCAACCGCGAGGCGATGCTTGAGATAGTAGCTGACACGTCGCTCACGCCCGACGAAAAGGATGCCCGGCTGAAAACGGCATTCCCGGTGCANTACCAATACNTGCTGACAAACATATATCCGGCACTCCGCCACTCTGACTACAGCGTAGAGTATAAGGTGCGCAACTACTATGACATTCAGGAAATTGNCGCCGTANTGGCAACNGCACCCCAGAANCTGAGTCTTGACGAGCTCTTCCTATATGCGCAAAGCCTCGAAACGGGTTCGCCGGAATTCTGCGAGGTGATGGAGGTGGCAGTACGCATGTTTCCCAACGANCNGGAGGCAAACCTGAATGCTGCGACGTCGGCACTATCAGCAGGAGATATTGACAGGGCTGAGCGATACCTTAAAAAGGGAGGAGACTCGCCAGTGGCAATCTATATGGAAGGAGTGATAGCCGCCAAGCGCGAAGACTACCAACACGCCCTCGAGCTTCTGAAGGAAGCTGAAGGGCTCGGGATAAAGGAGGCGACCCCGCTCATTGAAAAAATATCAATCTTGAAAAAATAATAAACAAAATAAATCTACCAGATTATGAAAAGAACCAACTTTTTCCCTGCAGCATTCGGTCTCGCTACGCTTGCGCTGACGGGATGCTCGAGCGAATTGCCAGTCAATAAAGGACCGGAGGTATATGAAAACGATGATATACGCTATGTACGTATTTCAATAGCCAATCCTCCGTCAACACGTGCTGAGTTTGAAGTGGGCTCAGATGAAGAAAACTTGGTAAAAGACGCATATTTCATCTTTTACGATAGGGATGGGAACGTAGTAGGCTCAAACAGCATCGTGCAAGTATCTTCTGATGATGAAATATCTTTTGATCCCAACACAGGCACACCGACCCCAAGTGTAGGAAAGATTGCCACCACTGTAGTTCAGCTTCAGATTCCTAAAGGGTCTAAAGCTCCGGCTTATGTAATGGCATTTCTAAACCCTGTAGACTATTCTGAGGTCAGCACTAAAGATAATATGTATGATCTCAGAGACTCCAAACGTAACAACTATAAGTGTGATCATGGCTGTTTTGCAATGAATAACTCGGCATATTACGGCTTCAATCCTATTTCGGGAGAGTCTAATGTCAAGATACTCGGAGCCCCAGTCAATGCCGAACAACTTTATCCTACTGAAGCAGAAGCAACTAATGCAAGTGCAAGCACTATTGATATCTATGTGGAGCGTTATGCAGCAAAAGTGATATTTGAACTTAACCAAAATAATATAGATGATCAGACGATCGGTAAGGATGATAATACATATGTGCTTNCATACNNGCCNGNCTTCTGGACNGNGNATGCCNATGCTCCAANCNTGTACGCCTCCAAAAGATTTGAGAACAGCGATAAGGACAAAGACTTAATTCCATCGTATGACGACGTTCAAGAAATGCTGGGGACTTGGACTACTTGGAACGCCCCGGATTTACACCGAAGCTATTGGGCTTGCTCACCAGGATATTACGCCACTGAATTCCCAGCTGTATCAGACGATGTTATCGATAAAGCAGGAGAGGGATCCACTGGTGCCGGAATAGCTGTAGGTGATTATGCCCTTAAATATTATTCCTACAACCAAATAACAAACAAAGAAGGACAAGCAATCAAAGTTGGTATGCCTGTAATTAAAAATGGTTCTAATAATAAATACGTGCTTGAGAACACTATGGGAAAAGATGCCTTCAAGTGTGCCAATCCTAAAGCGGCTGCACCATCTGTTTTGATAGTTGGTCACTATGACTTAAAGAAAGGTAATACACCGATCAAATATGATGCCGGATTCTGTCTGTATGCAGATGGATTATTCTATATAGATAATGTTCCCGATGCTGATCCGACTGCTAAAACAATCAAACAGGCTCTTATGAATCGCAATGGTATTCTTGCCATTGATGATCAAGNCACACTCCTTACCTATGAAAATGCAGCGAACGCTATACNTAATTGCTTTGAAGTAGTCCATCCATCTGCAGATGTGCNTGGTACANAGAAATTGCCACACCGATATGTGACACTTCAGCTAAAGAAGGAGCTGAATCAGACTCAACTCACAGGTCTTTACTACAAGCCAGCCGGTTCTGACACCTGGAGCCAAATTAAAGCTAACAACAATCAGACTCTTGAAGAAGTGATCACCAGCATCAATAAATTGCTCTGGGCACAGCTTGGGAATGCTCGTATTTATACACAAAACCTCGGGTATTTCTCAATTCCTATCCAACACCTTGGAATTACAGAGAATATAGAAGCAGACGAGGAGAAAAAGCCTATTGGTAAAGATGGATCAGTAAACTGGCCAAACGTACGCGTCGGAGACTTCGGCTTGGTAAGAAATCACGTATATTCAATAAAGGTATCATCCATTCAAGGATTGGCAAGCGGAATCGATAATCCTGACAACCCTCTTGTACCTGCAATGGACGAGAATGATTATTGGGTGAAATACAAAGTCAACATCCTCAACTGGCGTGTCGTTCCAGTTCAAGGTGGCATCATCCTAAAATAATTTATCGTTTATCGTTAACAATTAAATAATTAATCGTTAATCGTTGAAAAAACTGTTTCAGCATATCAACAACGTCGTGAAGACAGCAGTCGTCGCCGCTTCGGTGATGACGCTGTCTTCATGCGATTCCCTTATCTTTGAAGAACCCGGAGACTGCACACCCCACTACGGACTGCGATTCAAGTTTACTAAAAACATCCTTAACGCCGACGCGTTCGGATCGCAAGTGACCGACATACATGCAGCCGTCTACGACAAGCAAGGGAATCTCCTATTCACTAAATCTGATATACGGATTCCTTCGGAGGAAAATGATTACCGAATGCCGATAGACCTGGCGCCGGGCACTTACGACGTAATCGCATGGTGCGGAGGAACGCCTTTTGCCCCGGATGCCGTGTCGTTTACCCTGCAAGGACAGGCTACATATGACCATATATCCACCTCCGGGGCTTACTTCACCCCGCTTGGCGCTGCCGGCAACCGCTACTTCCAAAGCGACCTCAAGCCCCTTTTCTATGGCAGAATCGAGGATGCAGTGTGTTCGGAAAAAGACTATGGAGATATTGACCTACCAACAATCCCACTTATAAAGGACACCAACAATATCACAGTGATGCTCCAGAACTTGGGAGGACAGACAATCGATCCCGGTTTGCTTACATTTACAATCAAGGGAGCCAACAGCGCCCTCGACTGGAAAAATGAACTTACGGCATCAGAAATAGAATTCGACTATCACCCTTGGGCAACGGAATCGATCTACGCATCTGATGACACGGAGGCGAGAGCCGACAATATGCCCAACGGAATAAAGGCGGAATTCAGCACCGGACGCCTGCTTGCTGACCGCGAGCAGCGACTAATCGTGACCCTAACAGAAGAGGGATCAGAAATCATCAACATACCTCTTATCGAATATCTACTACTCGTCAGGAGCAACTATCAGCATGCCACATCGCCGCAAGACTTCCTCGACAGATGCGACAGCTTCTCACTCGTATTCTTCGTAGGAGAAAACCTCGAGTGGATCAAGTCAAGAATCTTTATCAATAACTGGCGCGTCGTACCTCCTCAATCCGGCACTCTGACAGGCAACTAATAATGAACAGGATAAGACAAATCATCCGACTTGCAGTCTGTGTGGCTATGCTTGCAGCATCAGCCTCTTTTGTCGCGTCCTGCACATTGATAATGGAAAAAGATGACGACATTCCCGTCGAACCCGCTGAAGACCATGAGGCTTTCCAAATCAGATTCCAGATATGCACGCGTACACTTGGCTCAACGCGTGAAGCTGACATTAAAGGAGATGAGGAAGGTTCAGAAGCAGAAAACATTATAAATCTTGATGATATTCGCTATTATATCTTTGACAAAGACCAAAAATTCCTGCTCGATCTTACTCCCGACATCGACAAAAACCGTTCGATGGAAATATCCACTGACTACTCGCTTTATGAGGTGGTAGCGAAAATAGATCAAGAAAAGACTCCTTACTTTAAGGAAAATAAAAATGGGACTATAGACTTTTATATATTGGCTTTCGCAAACTATTCCAGCAAATCAGGCTACGGATCATACGATGGCAATCTGCAATATCTTAATGGAGGGACTGGAATAAACAATCTCTCTGATATGTTTGCAAGTCCCGGCTCTCCAGTGATAAATAGCCTTCCGAACACACAGAAGCTGATGAACGCCAATAATCCGAATTATTCCGGGCGCAGCTATTTCCCGATGGCTGGGCTGCAGCACTTCACACTCAACGGATCATGGTTTGAGACATATACTGGAAATNCAGCAATCGACCTCTCGTCTATCACCNGCAAAAACCTGAATATGCTTCGAGNACTCGCCAAAATTGAAGTTATANACAGAATCAATATTGAGNCGNAAGGAAAATTTGATAGCGAGAAAGATTCTAAAAAGATACGTATAAAAGGTGTTTCAATCGACGGAGTCATGAAAAATGCCCGTCTGCTTCCAGACATAAACCAATGGAAAAGACTGGCAACTTTTGAGACGCAACAAGTGGTAGGTCCCAGCATTCCTGAAAGTTACCATTATCTTCTGCCACCAGTGCTTGCTGCAAATGGATCTATTTCTGAAGATCAGAATTTAGAGACTCCTTATGGTATTAAGTTTGAATATGATGCCATAGAGACACTAAAGAGAGACGATCACTGCCCGGTGTATTCAAGCTATGTATGGGAATACTCCCGAAAAGATAACATGCCAGAGTCACAGCTACCCTACCTATCAGTAAGTGTCGGGAATCCTGAAGAAATTGATCATGATGCAAAATTGCAGGACGTAACTATCCCTGCTTCCACCACCTACCATGTAAGGCTTTTAGCAGACATGACACCTGACGCAACAACTAAAATTCCTCAAGCTTCAATATTGCGCAATCATATCTATCGATATGAGATAGGCGCAGCAGGCACAGGAATTTCAATAAAATGGTCGGTATGCCCTATGGACGAAGCCTCTGCTGACATTACATTCAATTGATTTTATGAAGTATCGCATATATATTCTACATATCTTATACTTATTCGTTGTGGGTATATTAGCCATGACTCTGACTTCTTGTGCCGACAAGCAGTTTAATGCTCCACCAGACTATACCGTCAGCGGACATCCTGTCAGCCTACAAGTCCCAATCATGATGCCCGAAATGAGTGTTGAGACTCGAGGCAACCTCAGCNAGAACCAACTNAACAGAGTGGAATCATTGTGGATANGCACATATAATGCTGAANCCNTGCTCGCCACATNAAAGTGGATAAAACTTAATCCCNCGACTACTGATGTCCANAATATGAGNGATNTAAATATTGACACGGAGAGTGGCTTCAGCTATATTATCGCAGTAGCCAACGTTAGCTGTATGGGGGTAACGAGCGATGATATCACAAAAAAAAGACCTCTTAGTGAATTGCTCGAAGAGGCTGACACCTGGGATCAATTCCTGAAAATTGCAGTCCTTAGTCCATCAGATCAGGATAATGTCAACGCACCACAGGCAAACCTAATTCCTATGGCAGGATGTTATTCTGATGACCATATTATTTACGACCAATGGCAAAAGCGCAATTTTCAGCCATACTTCATTCCTGCATCTTCAGAAAAAATAGAGTTCAAGGGTGGGATACACCTTAGAAGACTTGTCTCACACATAACATTTAATTTTACTACCAGTGATCCAAATATGGAACTGGAGGTCAATTCCTATCAGGTATTCAATGCTCCCAAATTCTCATGGCTCTATGAACGCCCATCGGAATACACCACGTTAGTAAACTTCGGTGATCAGGCTACTTCCGCTGAGAATGCTCTGAAATATTATGCCGATGTGCCTCAGTATGGCTCGCAGTTCATACGGCATTCTACTTCTGACGGAAAGGACATACAGTCGTTCGACTTCTGGCAAGCGGAAAACAAACATACCGGCTCATGCACCACATATCAGGACCGCGATAAAAAAATAGTTGACAATGGTATCACTCTTTTCAACTCATTGACAGGAGAGACTTGGACTCCAAATAATGAAGCATCTTATGTCGTTGTCGACTGCACGATGGAGTATAAGGAGGCAATAACGGTAGATGCAGATGGCAAACCTGTTGCAGAAGGCACTGAGGGAAGCGAAAAAGTTAGGAGAAGCGGCAACGCTACATATTTCATACATTTAGGCAACATAATTGGAGCTACACCTGAAGAGAAGTTCAAGGATTTCAATTGCTACAGAAATGTAAATTACACATATAATGTAACCGTTAAAGGCATTGACGATATCCGCGTAGACGCAGTGGCAAACGAAGAAAAGTATCATGGTGAAGAAGGTCTTGTGGTTGACCTTCAAGACAAGACAATAGATATTGACGCTCACTATGCTGTATTCAACATATATCTATCAGAAAATGAACTTAATGAAAACTTTGGTTTTATCATCACAACATATGACAACGGCGAACAAATAACTTTAAGCGAAAAAAATCCACGAGCACAGATAAATGACCAAATAATAATATATGCTGATGCAGAGAAGACAAAACCAATAGATTCTAAATACTATAACTGGATAGAACTGCGACCTACCACAGGAGAAAATGTGCTTGCAGAATATATACCTCGTTACCAACCAAACGCTGACGGCAGAACCTTTCTTCTGACTGATCTATATAACGTAAAAGGTCCGGACGGAAACAACATCCTAAATATGCCGCAGGGTTGCAAGTCTGAAAGTGGGTATTATACTGTATTCGTAAATGAATACACCTACGAACCAATGTACGGAGAAGAAGGTTATGGGAATGAATCGAATACTAAGCTCCATGGCAACCCGGCATGGATGAGCTATGTCAACCAGAATCCGCGCCGCTTCTACATAAAGGTCTCGTATAGTGAGTCGAAAGACGGTAACAGCGTCTATGCACGATCAAAATACGCCGTGCAGCAGCAATCGCTGATGACCTATTACTCGCAGATTAACCGCACACCAGATGGAACTGCTGTCGGTGTAGAACGAGAAAACGAAACCTTTGGTCTAAACCTACGCTATTCAAACGATGCCGGAGGTAGCAGCCTTACCAACGGCCGATGGAATGCGGCACAATATCTTACTACCGGTTTAGACAATCACCACAATATAAAAGAAGAATACGATGGAGCATGGGGATCCATATCTGTCGGCAGGCCATATGATGTGCAAAAATCAGCATGGGATCATTTCCTTGATATGCAAGCACCTCTTGAAGTGCCTGGTGTGACTGACGTGATACGTCTGCAGGGTGGACCACCAATTATGGCGCGCACAGTGAAAGACGGCAATCCTCACAAACTTAGGAAAATAAGGCAAGCTTCCGACAACTATGATGACAACCGCAACCCATACCCCAACGACAACATTCCGAATTTCACAGATCCACAAACGGAACCAAAGTATAACATAAGAGCCATGTCGGCTTTTATCAACAGGAACCGGGATAACAACGGCAATGGCAAAATCGATGCCGAGGAATTGCGTTGGTATATCCCTGCCATAACAAGATATGTCGGCATGACCCTCGGTGAGAACGCCATGCCACAGAGGCTAATGATGTTTGATGAGGTTCCGCAACTGCTTTTTGTCAATAATAATAAAACGGGGTACACAACAACTCCTGGGGAAATCAACAACTGCTTCTACAACCGATATATGTATATTGCCAGCAATTATGCGCCTATGGGAAGTGCAGACAACAATGTGCTTTGGGCGTTGGAGGGCACGTCGCTGTCAAAATGGCAGGAGGTGACGAACTGGTCAACAAAGGATAACGACAGTCCTGTAAACCCATGGCAGGTACGTTGCGTGCGAAATCTCGGTTCGGATCTTAGGACGGTCAAAGAGCAGGATAAGGTATCAATGCCTTATACACATGATCCGGGAAACAGAACCTTGACAATGAATTACTTTAATCTTGCAGCTATCAGGACTAATCAATTCTCTGGGAATGGGGAAAATAATCCCAATATGATGAGTGTCCACACTATCAATTCCAAAGACAATTCAGTATACTCCGCATTTGAATATGCTGAAGAAGATCTTATATTGCCCGATGAATACAAGCCGACTGAAGATGAATTTAATGCATATAACTATCAAAAGTTGATAAACTATGTCAATACTAATCCGGGGGGAAAACTCAGCGGAACTGGCTGGCGCGTGCCTAATCAGATTGAATTGACAATGCTTTACAATTCCGAGGTACTTACCGGGGTTGAGAGTGATGCATGGATGTCGTGCACTGTCGATTATTACAACCGTAAGAATGGACAAGGCTCCAACAGCGTCGAGCATAAGCTATTCATGGGCTCTGCGACAAGCCACACCCTACTCCTCACCTGGGACAACTTTAGAAACAAAACCGTCCGCATCCGCTGCGTACGCGACATCAACCCTTAGCCGAAGTCAGCAGTCTGATTATACGGTAATGCCTATAGAAGAGTATATGGATGTGGATATGGATGATTTCGGAATTCCCAATCAGGATACTCAGTATCCCTATATATTGTAACAGTTCTTAATGTCGGTCTCATCATAAAAGCATTAAGACTTTTAGCAGCAACGGTGTCAATAGGTTTTGGAATTCTGAAAAAGAATATTGCACTCCGTTTCTGATATTNTAAATNNGTNCNAGCTTTGTAANGATACGAAATNGTAGATTTCAGTTGTTGCTTCGCTTTCTCCATCTTTCCCGGCTTTGGAGAATCGGGAATTCCCAATACTGACCTTGGATTTGATTCAGTCAGTTCTGCAATTATTATTTCCTTATCATTTAACATTATCAAATCACATGCAGATGGCAGATTATTTATCTTCCAAGGACCCAACAATAGTGCTCGACCCAGATGAATAAGACTGACACAAGATTGACCGGGATTCACGATAACTCCTACGCCATTGCCTTCCGAAACAACAATTTCCGCGATATCTGACACTTCAAAATGAGTTGCATTTGTATTAACCATGCAACTGTCAACGTAGGCTACTGCAGGTCGCACTTTAACAGGATCTACAGCAGCGACGACGAGAGAATGGATATCTATCATTTGCGTAATGCGTAATAATCTACGTATAGACTCTCTATTTCCTTTGCCAAAAACTCTGAATCAACAATTTTACGACCTTTCTCGTCTGATACCATTACAGAGCGGAGCGTGCCGTCAGTCTCAGTCAGATATACTTCCACATTATGCGGATCAAGTCCTGTCTCAGAATTATTCTCCCATTGCGCCATCAATAAATTGACATGGTTTGCTAAATAGGGGCTGTGTGTGGCATACATAAGTTTGCATTCTCTCCCCTCAGACGCCCTATGGAAAAGAGTTTCCACGATATTTGACTGAAGACGGATCTGGGAATCCGGGTCAAGACTGAGTTCCGGCTCCTCAACATGAATCGAAACCATGGGTTTAAGACCATCTACCTCAGTCGCAGGGCGGAAATCAGTCAACCGGTCGGCTTTTAGAAGATAGTCGATCACAGACCTATGATAGGCATCCTTAAAATTGAATTTTCGCGCCATATAATTGACAATCACTGCCAATGGAACGGTAGATTTCATTCCGCTCGATGCATCTTTCAACTTAAATGACAATCCCTTTGCCCCATCTTTATGTAAGAGATACTGAATTTGCCCATTGTTAGATTTTGAAACTGTCAACATCATTCCAATAGAGGGCAAGTCTATTTCTCTTACAATATCTGTGGCATCGAGAAAGAGTTTAAGTGTCTCGTCGAAATAAAAACCCATGCTCATACTTCGCCGCTCAAGACTGCTTCCTAACCATGAAGAAACCGCGTTTCTATTTTCTGAGACAAAAACCCCCTTGAGAAAAACCAAGTCTTCTATGGCTACATTCGGAAGTGCATTGAGCTTTTTATCCTTATATTCTACTGCATATTGGTTGCCATTCTCAAACGTAACGGAATACACGATACGAGTAGCTGTCTTAAGCATACTCTCAAGTCCATTTTCTCTCATTAAAGCCCTGAAANCGATACGGAAAGGGGATCGAGTAATGTTTNAGAGATGATAATAGGATCGGATATTTGCAAGTTTATATATATAACGGCATAAGGCTATCACTTTCATGATAGTGCTCTTGCCCGTCGCAGACTTACCAATCAAGACCGTAAAGGGTTTGATCTCATCTATCTTCACATAAGAAATCGGGCCAAAATTTTCAATTAATATGGACTCTTTCATCTCTTAAATAGTATATTTCGCAAAGTTAGCCATTATTTATTAAACATGCAAAAATAAGTGTTTTGCTAAGACGGACTTGTATGACCGATCGGAGCTACATCTACTGAATCTTTGCGGCTTTGCGTGAGGGCGGCGGTGCCGCGTACCAGGGCAAAGGAGACGATTGAGCAAATGCAAATTGGGAGGATGTATTCGGTGGCGCCGGTCATCTCCGATATAAGGAAGATCGACATGACGGGGGCTTTTACTATTCCGGCAAAAGCTCCTCCCATCGCTATCATGGCGCACAATGGCGCCGGAAGTTCTATGCCAAAACAATGCTTCATCAGCAGGGCAAACAATGTGCCTGCCACTGCCCCGGCAAACAGCGTCGGAGCAAACGAGCCCGCTACGCCACCTGCGCTGTTGCTGCAGACTGTAGCCAAGGCTTTCAATACCAACAGCAAGGTCAATACAGCTATAAACCTGGTGGTCTCCGATGTGCTTATATCCAACGGCCCTCCGGCAAGAATATCGTGGTGAATGCCATTGATCAGCTTCGTCATTTCCGGATATCCCTCGCCATACATAGAGGGAAACATAAGAAGAATTATGCCGGCTATCAAGCCACCACTCACCCATGCCACCCACTTGTGCTTACGGCTATCGAAAAAGCGTTTCATGACAGCTGTGATCCAATTATAGATAATGCTGTAGACGCCACAAAAAAGACCCAACAACATCACCCAATGGATAGGCAATGTTGCCGATTCGCCTAAATTATATGGAAGATAGAGATGAGTGCCTGTAAAGGCATAACAAGTCACTGAAGCACAGACACTCGAAAGGATAAGTGCAGTGACAGGAATAGCCGCCATATTCATTCGCAACACCTCAAGAGTATAAAGAACTCCCGCTATGGGCGATTTGAAGATGCCGGCAATGCCCGCACCGGCTCCAATGCCTATCATCACACGAAGCATATTCTGGTCGAGTCCGAACACTCGCCCCAACTTGCTGCCAATGGCTGCCCCGGCGTAGGCAATAGGGCCCTCGGCTCCGGCTGAACCACCAAAACCAAGCGTGATGCCACAAGCTGCTATCGGGCTATAAGTAAGCCTTGCCGGAATGTCATAATTTTTTGATGCAAGATAATCTTTTATCTTTCCGGTGCTGTCGACCATATTGGAGCGAGATNNCCATTTCTGNNATGCCACANCCAAGAGTATGCCNACAAGNGGCAAGACAAGATACCACCATTCGGCATGCTCCCATTGCAAGNAAGCATGGGCTATAATNCAAGGGTGCAAGAGCCAGACATAACGGACGGCGCGTTTCCGAAGA
>WFLX010176698.1_pt1 | contig 13706 bp, 9 predicted proteins | sample 4967041 | NCBI WGS metagenome assembly WFLX01 (sample SAMN12857096, study PRJNA449069) | gut metagenome | isolation source: stool from male and female vole | host: Microtus ochrogaster | place: USA:Florida | collected 2017
GAGTTAAAAGTCATGGTAATTTTTCAGATATTAGATTCTGCTGCAAAAGTAGCCAAATTATTTTAATCCGCAATACAACCGACATAAATAATTCAGTTGCGAAACAGGCGGTTCGGAAACAGTCTGTTCGCAACTGAATATCTACTGAAAATCTGGATTAATGTTTANTTGATGACAGTTTTAACTGNCTTGCCTCCTTGACGGCGGATTACTACTGTCCCTTCTTTCGGGTTNGATATGCGCACACCCTGAAGGTTATAGTATTCTGCCGGTGTGTTGTCACTGTCTATTGCCACATCCTCTACACCGGAGTTTGCAAGAATCTGGAATGCCGGATAGATTACCTGTGTCTGTTTGTTGCCATCCTGATCCTCCATAGAGATGCGGAGCTGATACCAGCCTTTATCGGTTGTGCCCTCAACATTGCTGAGGTCGCCTTTCCAGAAATATCCATATGAAGGCATATATAGGTTGTCAGGTTCCTCAATCATCTCGATCTCGCGGAAGTTTGAACTGTTGGCAGGAGCATACTCCACTTTCAGAGTTACGGGCTGAAGGATCCAGCCGTTGCTGGAGCCACCGTATTCAAAATCTCCTCCACTAAGTAGAATCTCACCTTCTGATGCAGTCTTAAACGAATTGTTGATCGATCCGGCATTATTCCGGAACTGGAGCATTGTTGCTGTCGGGCCATATGGATGTGTCATGACGTTCTCATAATATTGCTGGGTTATGTTCTTTCCCTGAATGCCGTCGACAAGGATGTTGCGGTCATCTGCCATTTCAATGGTGAAAGGCTTGTCAAGTTTGCCTTCATTGCAAAGNGCGTTNAGTTGCGTATTNAGTTNNGTCATTTCACACTCCACTTCATCTTCATCTGTAGGAATGATAAAGGCAGTGCTCATTTGTTTGTCAGGACGGTCTTCACCATAGATGCCTACATAGTTTGTAGAAACGCTTAGGTATGGGTAGGGGTCACCATCATATGAAACCATTGTAGTCAGATTGACGGGTGCTGTATATCCTAACGGTATGTCGAGTTTTGTCACAGCGGTTGCAAATGCTGTGTTGCCGGGGAAGACCAAAGGATTTCTTGAATCCTCAGCATTCCACCATATTGGAGAACTGAAAAATCCTGCACCGGCCATTGTGAACACTGCACTTTGAGCTGCCACATCATAAGTGACAGGGGGTGTCTTAGTTCCTCCCATGGCTTGCATAATCCAANCACCTGATTCCACTTCATAGTNATAGTCTACCTGTTGTGCCTGCAGATAGTAGTCAACAGGATATTTTGAAGTGGCTACAGATTTGGGAGCTGTCAGGAAATATTTGTAGACGGCATCTTTTGAAGAAGTCCAAAATCCCATTCCGGCGTTTTTGTTGTCAAATGTCGGCGAGACTATATACATGTAAAGGAAATCCTTACGTCCAAACTCGTCTGTAATAGGATTGATAGCGAAATTCGCGTCAAATTCCGAATATTCAAGGTCATTGACCGGAGGAACGGTATTGACACCCGTCACCGCTGAAGACATTATATAGAGATTGTAGTCAACTGTTTCCATCACACGCAGCTGTGAAAAACTCCACTTATCGCTAACTTCGTTGACAGCGAATTCAAGGCTTTTGTAGCTTGTCAATCCGCTTGGGGTTGTATAGAGGATGTTGGTCATACCCGATGACACAAGTCCCAGATCCTCGTGATATGCCAACGTGGTGGCNGACACATCCCGACAAGTGGCATTTGTCCAGTCATAAAGGTCTTCATATAAGTTATCATCACTCGGATTCACAGGCATCACCGGCTCCTTTCCGTCTGGAAGAAGGCCATTGAAGGCAATGACCTTATTTGCTTCCATAGGGTCTGCAACGAACTCGCAATCTTCAGTGATTTCCACACCCTCTTTGAAAATATACATCCAGGAGGGATAGTTGGGAATGGATTTGTTGCTGAATGTGTAGACAAGTGTGTATTTCCCGGGAGCCAGTCCTTCAATCACTGCTTCGCCACTCATGAAAAATCCCATGTCATCATCGAGAGTCTCTTCGTTAATAAGGTAGACAGGGTAGGGATAGAAATCATCTTCGTTTTCATATCCTAACTTGAAGGTCAGTGTGACACCATTTTCTGATTCAGCACGTGTTTTTGCTTTACGTTCTGTATTGTAGAACACGCATTCTTTGAGTTCACCGGATTTGAAAACCGGAACTTGATCTCCCTTGAAGAATACTTGCGGCTGCGCTTTCTCCACAGCCATGGCGCCAAATATCGTGGCCGCCATAATTCCTGCTGTTAAAATTTTCTTCATGTGTTATAGATTTATGAAGTGAATATTGCCCGTAGAGTCTGTTATGGCANGGACTCTACGGAAGTTCTTTTATTTTACTATGATTTTAGTTGCTTTTCTATTGGAAATTCGGATAACCATATCGCCCTTAGAAGGGGTTTTTATCTGAAACCCTTGCAATGATACAAACTTGTCCTGACTGTTGGAGTCTGTGGGGATGGTTTTAACCTCACTGGCATCCGGAGCTATGAACGGGTATATGTCGCCTACCTGTGTGTCTGTGCCCTCTTTGTCGGTTACTATTAGAGCGATTCCGTAAGTAGCCTCCGGATTAAGGTCGGAAATGGATCCCTTGAAGGAAAGTGATTGGGAAGTACCGGGGCCTAATGTTACGGATTTTGAATCTGCAAGAGGCAGAAGCGGCTCATTGTCGGAGTTATAGATCCATGCAGAAGCTTCACCGTCAAAATAACCGGCCTTTAGTTCAAGTTTGCATGAAACTGTCAGTGTCTCGCCTGAGATTGTATTGGATTCTGTGGTGGCGAGNGTGCGNTTGAAACGTACGTTTGAAAGAACGAATTCATTCTCGATATCCTCACCTGTTACCACCACTGCTATTGGATCAGTCAGAAGCTGGGTTTTAGGATTAAGTAACCCTAACAGATAGCTTCCCGGTTCGGGNNNNGGAGTAAATNTNGTGTTCCAGTTNAANTGNNCNCCNTCACCNGCAACTGCATCGATAGCCTGAGCCTCACCTTGTGATATGATATATCCGGTTGCGCTTATGAGGGTAGGGGTGAGGGTGATGCGTTCATCTAAATTATAAGAAATAAAATCAACGCTGAGAGCAACCTCCTCATCAGCTCTGAATACAGTTGGCTCTACAGTGAAATCATTCACTATCAAGCCATCACTGTCATCTGTAGTGCTGATTGATATGTCATCTTCAGAAATTGTCATGATCATTTTGGTTCGCATTTGTGTTTCTTCAGGCATATCGACCCATTTATCACTTTCTCCAATCCGGTAGGCCGGGTTCACGCGGTAAGTTCCTTCGGGAAAGTCAGAACTGTCTACATTGAATGTTTCCATACATTCTGCCGGTTTTATGTTGGCACCAGTGGTTGCGGGGAAGTAAACTGGCTCACCTCCGTTTATTGGAGTCAGTTTCAAACCGGGTGTGAAATATATTTTCTCAAGCGACATGTTGTAGAATCCGGCACGTTTTATGCCTCCGGCCAGACCAAATAGAATACGGTTCCCTTTAGTGTAGCTCATCTTTTCAGTGGCGAAATATCCGAAGCAGAGCACCTGATGGAAAACTTCCGGTGCAGTTCCGTTTGCCGGTTCAAGTCCGAAAAATGCCGATTGCATTATATTGAATCCCCCTGTGCTTCCTCCGAGTCCTATATATTCGGGATTGAGTCCATTTATGAGGAAATACCCGTCACTGAGGCCGCCCCATCCCCAGTTTATATGGAAGTAGTCACCGTTTGTGCCATCATATCCGTCGCATACAAAGGCATGTCCGCCAACCGGACTGAAACCATAATAAAGTATTGGACGCCCCGCTGCCAATTCATTATAAACCATATTATTCCATTCTCCTATTCTATAGAAATCACGGAACAACAGTCTGATGGAACCGTCATATCCAAAATGGTTAACCATTCCGAGTCCGGCCTCTATGTCGGTGGTTCCGGAGAATATGTGGGTATAGTCCATCTGAGAAGCCATGCCGCATGCGAGCATAAGTTGGGCTACTGCATCGTTTTGTGCAGCGGTAGCATCTGTGTCGTAGACATCAAGCATGTTTTCCCAATCGAAAGTAACATCTGTAAAGTCGTATGACAGGGTCTTTCCTCCAGTAGGCCAGTTGTAGCTTATCTGCCCGGTAGGATTTGTGGGATATTCCCAATATTTGATCACCTGTGCCATAGCTGTGGCGGCACATCCTGTCAGACAATGTTTGTCCTGCAATTCCGGACAAAGATTGTTGTATGGTTCCGACTGGTTCCATTTAGCAGTGACCAAAGGAGTGATGTCAGTCTTGTCGGTGCGTGTGGCTNNAATGCGATATTGCTGTCCATTGGTTATTGCCGAGTCGATTGCGGAAAGAAATGCTTCGAGTGCAGGAGGAATTGCATTTGTGTCGAAGTTTGCCTTGTCGCTATATCCCAACAAGGGTGGGCAATCACTGTCACCGGATGCTATTATAAATCCTCCATTATCGCTGGAAAACACATAGACGCCGTTGTTTGCCGTCTGCCAGCATAATGAATAGGAATTTGGAGATTCCGGTCCGGGCAAGGCGTGTCTTGCTTTCCCGATAGCAGCATCGAGAGCTTCACGTGGAGTTAATGGAGCGGCAAATGATACGGTTGCCGTGACCATTGCAAGCAGTAGTAAGATTTTTCTCATAGTGGATAATTTAATTGAATATTCGGTAAAAATCGCCTATCTGTAGCCGATAGTTTTCAGTGTGCAAAATTCAACTTTTTTATGCGTTCAGGCAAAAAAATTATATGGACTGTATATGGACTGGCTCTAATTTATTTAATTATTCACTTTTTTTCTATAAATTTGCAACATGAAATACCTACTCGTCATAACATTTTTATTCATCATATTTGGATGCACACGCACCCGGCCATTGGATCCATTATTCCAATGGCCGGCCACAAATGTTGCAGAAGCAGACAGTTTGATACTCCAGTATGAGCGTAACCGGGTATCGGTGGAAAAACTTTATGATAACCGCGATATAGTGGAACGATTCTGTTCGGTGGCTCGACGTCATCCTGACAATAAACTGCTTCAGATGCGAAGCCTCTACCTTAAGGCATGTACCATATCCTACAAAGAAAAAGATGCTATGCGCAACTTTATAGAGAATGCGATGCTTAGAAGTGATTCGGCATTGTCTCCATATGACTGGCATGCGATGAAAGGGTTGAAGGCTGAGTTTACTCATGACCTTTATGAAAGATATTTTATGTCGCTCGACAACATAAAATATTTCTCCGGTATTGGTGCTAAACCGGAACTAAGCCGTAATCTGATAATAGTTGGCAATATTCTCTCTGACCTTCATGATACGGTCAAGGCTATGGAATATTATAAGGGTGCCGAGAAGATTTCAACTGAACTGAATTTGATTCCTCATCTGACCATCGCACGTCTGAATATGGCAAATGTTTCTAAAAATCCTGAGCGGATTAATATTCTAAAGAGCCTATTGAGCGACACTATGGTCAATAAAGATCATCATGGGATGCCCATGATTCTTCAGAATACCTTTGCCGAGACTGGCGAGATTGGGTTTCTTGACCGTGCTATCGAAATGCTTAGGGAGAGGGAAGTTGATAATGACAATCTCTCCCTTTGTCTCGGACTTAAAGGTCGTCACATGGCAGGTCAGGGAGATCTGCAGGAGGGTAAATTATTGCTTAGGAGTGCGCTTGACACGATGATCAATAAACAGGGAGAAAACAGGTATACCTTAGCCTTGCATCGGATGATGGCGGAGGTTTACTATCTGGATGGTAAGATAGATTCATGTCTTGATGAAGTTGACAGGGCTTATTTTTTAAGAGACAGTCTTGACCGGGTCATGAATAAGCCTCAGATATATGCAATGGATGCAAAGTCGCGCATTGAGATGGCGGAACGTACCGCCAGACTTGAGAAGACGCGGATTGTGATGCTGTGCGTGGTTATTATACTTCTGTTAGCCCTTATTTTGGGTTACAGTATATTCCGTAACAAACGCAAACAGGAGAAACAACGGTTTGAGAAAAAGTTGCTTGAGGAAAAGATGGATAACGAGCGTCAGGCCATGCGAGCTCAAGCTAAAGTGATGGAGGAGAATGAGAGAATGGTGAATGATATGGAAACTCTTCTTACTGATCTGAAGGCGCGGCAATTGTTGCCTGATGAAGGTGCCGATGAATTGCGTCAGGTGCTGCGCATCTATAAAAGCAACGAGGAAAACAGAAAGGGTTTTCTTAAGGTCAATGAGGAGATAGATGCCACTTTCATGACCCGGCTTAAGAATGACTTCCCGTCGCTTAATGAGTATTATGTAAAGTTGGCATCGTTGGTGGCAGCAGGTATTGATAACCGACAGATTGCCACTATTCTCAATACAGAAATGCCCTCGGTCTATAAAGCGCGATATAGGCTCCGCACACGTCTCGGCCTGTCGAAGGAACAGTCATTGGAGGAGTTCCTGAGGCGATATAACCTCAGAAACTTCGAACAATCAGTCTAACGATTTCCCGTTCACAAATGCCTGCCCTATGCGCCTTCGTACATATTTTTGTGGTATTTCGTCAAATATTCGTGCAGATTTTTGTTGTAATCCGTCAAATATTCGTGCAGATTTTTGTATCTTTGTATGAAAAATTATTGTAAATCAGCATGAAAAGAAAAATTTACAGCAAATTGCTTGAATGGAAAATGTCANCCCGTAGGAAANCACTNATCTTGCAAGGNGCAAGACAAGTNGGTAAAAGCTGGATNCTNAAAGAATTTGGNAAGAAAGAATATAAAAATATGGCTTATATTTCATGTGACAATGAACCNCTTGCAAAAGCATTNTTTAAAGATTATGACACTGATNGGATTTTGCGAAGTATTTTCTTTCTTCTTCTAATTTTAATGTTTCCTGCTCTATGTATGGGGCAGGCGGTTGAGAATGATATCACTGTGAAATCATACGCTCTCCCTGACAGTATAGGNATAAACCTTTCAAACTATAGTCTCTCAGATTCCCTGTCTCATACTTCAAAAATAACTTCTATCGNTGAGTTCCCCCACCCAATAGCTTATTTCGATAGCCTAATGTATTTTGGGCAGTTTAATCTTGCAAGGAATCAACTATCTCCCGGTACAGCCGTCATTCCTCTCTGGAAAGACGCAACCTTCATTGCCACTGGCGACATTACGGATTTTCCCGGGCTTATGCAAGTTCATTCGGGCACTATCGGTATAACCCAAAACATAGGCAACCTTTCCCTGTTTGTCGGCACTGTGGCCAATAAGTACGGCTATTTCAACGGACTCACCACTCAATACGGACTCTCAGGAAACCTCCAATATCAATTTGCACCCAACATTTCGTTCACCGCTTTCGGCACCTACTATTTTGGCCGACCTATTGGCTATCCAATGATTCCGGCGATGATAGGATTCTATGGAGTCTCCACGTTCGGAGGATACATGAGCTATCAATTCAACAATACTTTTGGTGTGGACGTAGGAGCTCAGACAGTCCAACAATTCGGCACCAATAAATACCATGTAGAGCCGATTGTCACTCCGACAGTCAAAGTTGGCAAAATTAGAATAGGNCTCCCAGTAGGCCAAATTCTCCACGGTATGATCCGCTCCCAAGCCAAACAACGGGGCCGTAGAAAATGACGTACATCCCCCCTTACGTCTTGTCGAAGCAGGATCTCTTTTTATTCATATAAGATGTTAGCATTGGTGGAATTTCAACGGACTTTTCAGAGGGATGGAGGGAATTTGGATATTAGGCTGAAAATCGCTATGTTTGCGGAAAAGTTTGAGATTATGACATCTCTTAGATATCCCGTCGGAATGCAGACCTTCTCCAAAATCATAGAGGGAGGATATACATACGTACACAAAACCGCTTATATAAAACCATTCCCGAGACTATGGCGGCAAATACGTCATGGCCGACAGAACGGTCTATCTCATAGGGGCCAACTTCAGCTCAAAAAAGGAAAACCGAGCCCTCGAATACCAAATCGAAAAACTCAGTCTATAAACGCTTTACAATTGTGTCATTATCGGTTAAGCTCTGTTGCCTTTTCTACTAAGCGCTTACCCATCTCAAAACACTTCTGTTCATCTATCGGGAACTGTGTCTCATGACGCTGAATCCTTTCCTCTGCATTAAACAAATTGGCCTTCATCTTGGAATAGTCTTTGAATTGAAGAGTGGCATAAGAGTTATATTGTTCAGCGTAGCCGAGTATAAATTCAAGATTGCTCTTCGTCATGCCAAGCGACACCTCATATCCTCCGGCTTTATAGTAGTTCTCGTCAGCGTTCATGGTAAAGATAACCCCTGCGGGGATAATTCTTTTGCCGAGCACCCTCGCTATCTTGCCGTCTTCCATCTGATATGAGGTCAGTGGGTATAGAAAACGCTCAATGAATGAACGCACCATTCCGGTTGGATAACCAAAGAAGTTGGGTGAGCCGATTATGACCACATCTGCTGCGTGAGCTTTTTCAAGCAAAGGACGCAAATTATCCTTAATGGCACAAACGCCACCGGTATTGATTCCTTTTCGTTTACATGCAAAACATTCCAGACACCCCTTGATAGGCTCTGCATACAACTCTACCAATTCCGTTTCCGCACCTGCAGCGGCTGCCCCTTCAAGAGCCTTCTTTACAAGAGTGTCAGTATTCCAGTCTTTTCTGGCACCTCCATTGATTCCGATTACTTTCATCACTTCTATATGTATAAGTTTATTCCTTTTTCATTAAAACAACCAACAGAAGAAGCTGGTTTAAACATCAGATGTTTAAACCAGCTTCTTCGATATACAATTTGGCTACAAACCTACAATATCCTTAGGAAAGAACATATTGTACATGTCACTTAACTCTGTCTTCTATATCATCAACGCGCCTACTCTCTTTACTGCGGAACAAGAGGAGTTAGTTGGATTTGGAGTCAGTGTGGATGTAGACTAACGTGAGATTCCTGCCCGGGGCACCGTTGCTGCGTCGGTAGCTCTGATATATAGGCTNGCCTNCTGAATTTAGAGNGGAGTANGTGCNNTCCGGATTGGAGATTATGTTCTCGTGTTTTATTCCACGTCTCAGAAGGCGCTCCACATTTACTCCCTGAAGGTCAAGATGTGGTTTGCTTCCTTCTCCATCAGGATAAGAAACATAATCTCCGAAACCCGCTTCTCTGAATTTATCGGCCAGTGCCTCGTCCACCTCATATTTTTCCTTGCTTATTGAGGGACCGAAAGCTGCTGTCATCTCCGCAGGCGACGCTCCATGTTCCTCAAGGACATCAAGAGTCTTGTCAACAATTCCTCCTAACGTGCCTTTCCAGCCGGCATGGATCGCGGCCGCTCCTTCAACATCAGGAGCGTAGACAATCACAGGCACACAATCAGCCGTCACAACACCTATCGGGAAATTACGCTTGAAAGTCACGAGTGCATCCGTATCAGGGAAGTGGTCATTCTGATCCTCAGCAATGCCTACATTGAGGGAATGGGTTTGTCCGGGCATAAGGGCATATCTGTTGTAGACGGCCTTCATGTCTGTCGACTCATCACCGGAGGCCGGAAAGAGACAGAATCCCATCACCTTTTTGCTTCCTAACAACTGTGCATATTTAAAATCAGTCATATCAGTTTGGCCTCAATTATAATGAGGTCTACAAAGTTACTTCAAAATCCTTACTGTACCAAATAATATCTGCTTTCTTCACTATTTCTTCACTATTATATTCTGGAATAATGCCATTGTATGTAATACCATAGTGATAGTAAGTTTTTGATAGTTTAGTAAAATACAGTATATGGAAAGGTATGGGTTGTAAAATAAACGACCTTTTTGTAACTTTGCCGAAAACAATAGTTTAAATGGATAGGAAATGGAACAGATAGTGAAATATGGAATCGGCGAGCAGGATTTCAAATCATTGCGCGAAAGAGGGTGCGTCTATATTGATAAAATCTTATACATACGCAAGATTGCAGAAGCAGGAGGAAAGTATTATTTTCTTGCTCGCCCACACCGATTTGGAAAAAGCCTGTACAGGAGTATCTGCTTGGCATCCCTAACAATGAAGTAAAAAAAGGATTCTTTAATTACCTCCTTCCCTATTATGTTAATTGCAAGGGTGCTGCCCCAAATAAGATAGTAGCAGATATTATACCTGGGTTTTATACAGGGTAAGCCTGAGGTAGCTATGAAGGCAATGCAGAGTTACTTTGAACACCTCGACTGAAGTCAGCACATCGGATGGCAGCATCGACATAATGATACAGACCTCTAAATATGTCTACATAATAGAGTTAAAACATGATCATTCTGCCGAAGATGCTCTCAGACAGATTGAGGAGAACCACTATAGCCGTCCATATCAGATTGATTCACGAAAGATTTTCAAAATCGGAGTCAATTTCTCTTCTAAAACCCGTTGCATCGAAAATTGGCTCATTGCCGAAAACTAACTCACTGTAATAGGCGGTAATTCAGTATCTTTTCCACATGATGCGCATGGAGTTAAGCACTGCGAGGAGAGCCACACCAACATCGGCGAAGACCGCTGCCCAAAGCGAGGCATAACCTATTGCCCCTAAGGCAAGAATTATCACCTTGATTCCTATCGCGCCGACTATGTTCTCCGTCACGATTGCATGGGTGGTGCGCCCGATCTTTATCGCGGTAGCCACTTTTGAAGGACTGTCGGTCTGTATCACCACATCGGCACTCTCGATAGCCGCGTCAGATCCNAGTCCACCCATCGCTATGCCCACATTGCTTAGTGCCAATACAGGGGTGTCATTCATACCGTCGCCCACNAANGCNATTCTCCTNCCGGGGGTATTGGCTGCCTTTTCTACGTAGGANGCCTTATCCTGCGGCAANAATTCGCCGTGTGCCTCCTTTATGCCGAGCCGGCCGGCATAGCGGGCAACGATTTCCTTCTTATCGCCCGATAGCATCACCACTTTCTCCATGCCAAGACTCTCAAGGGCCGTGACAGCTTCAGCAGAATCGGATTTTACTGTGTCGGCAAGGATTACATAGCCACCAAACGCGCCGTCAATGCCNCAGGCTATTATTGTGCCCACTTCATTNTCAAGATTTTGGGGATAGCTGATGTTTTCCTTACGGAGCAATTTAAGATTGCCTACGATAATCCTCTTGCCGTTGACAGAGGCTTTTGTGCCGTAGCCGGCAATCTCTTGCATATTCTCAGCAACGGGAATCTCAATTCTTTGTGAGCGCACATGGCTTACGAGCGCTTTTGCAAGCGGATGCGAGCTGTTGAGCTCCGCAGCAGCCATCAGCGAAAGCAACTCAGTATTTTCAGCACAACCGTTTCCGATTTTCTCAACACTGAATTGTCCGGTGGTGAGTGTGCCGGTCTTATCGAAAGCGACAATATTGATTTTAGTGATGGCTTCCAGATAATTACCTCCTTTGAAAAGGATGCCTGCGCGTGAGGCTGCTCCGATCCCGGCGAAATAACCGAGTGGGACGCTGATTACCAACGCACACGGACAGGAGATCACCAAGAATACCAGTGCGCGGTAAAGCCATTCTGAGAAGACATAGCTGAATGATGAAACTGCCATACTGACTATCCAAGGCACGATTACCATCAACGCGGCAAGGGATATGACTATAGGGGTATAAATACGCGCAAACTTGCGTATGAACATCTCGGCATGAGCCTTGCGTCCGGCAGCATTGTTGACAAGCTCCAGGATGCGGGAGAGGGCGCTCTGACCATACTCCTTGTTTACCCTTATCCTTACTGTGGAATTGGAGGAAATCATGCCGGCGAGTACTTCGCCACCGTTTTCTATATTTCGGGGCACGCTTTCACCGGTGAGGGCAGATGTGTCGAAAAGTCCGTTGCCACTTTCCATCACTCCATCAAGAGGCACACGTTCCCCGGGCTTTATCTCGATTATCTCTCCCACACCTACTGATTTAGGGTCAACTGAAAGGGAAACCCCGTTACGGATCACGTGGGCATGTTCGCTTCTCACATCCAGAAGTTTCGATATGTTGCGCGTGGCTTTGTCGACCGCACCATGTTGCAGAGTCTCTCCGATTGAGTAGAACAGCATCACCCCTACGGCCTCCGGCCACTCACCGATGCAGAATGCACCGATGCAGGCTATGACCATCAGCGTAAACTCATTAAAGAAATCTTTTGCCATCACTCCCTCAATGGCTTCCTTGATTACAGGAAGTCCTACCGGAAGAAACGCGAGGATATACCATGCGAGTTTCACATAAGCCACCTGTGTAAATGGCAGGAAGTTATAATGGCTCATCACCACTCCCGCAATCAGCATCACGAATGATATGGCCGGAGCGATAAAAGCCTTTGCCCCATGTGGATGGTCATGGTGGCTATGCCCGTCGGCATGCTGATGATGGCTATGTTTATGTTCGTCAGTGTGGGTAGCCGCCCCACAGCATGTTGCTTGTTTTGTTTCCATAACNTTATNNTTTNTTTTNTGATGCAAAANTAAAGAATACGGAATGCAACANAGTGTCAAAAGTAAAAAATATAGGCTATTGNTAGNCTTATAAAGAGAAATATAATTAACTTTGCATCAAAAGTGGTTATTTTGCCCTGTTGACAGATGAAAGATATCGAAACCATTATACAGCAAGCCGGGATTAAGCCAACTTCTAACCGAATACTCGTGCTGCGGGAACTCATGAAAAGTCCTCGCCCCCTGAGTCTCGGAGATCTTGACGCCAGTCTGGAGACTCTTGAGAAATCAAGTATCTTAAGGGCTTTGACTATATTTATGGAGAGTCATCTTATCCACGACATAGAAGACGGCAGGGGAGTGATCAAATATGAGCCTTGCACAGGTCACGAAGAAGGAAAGGACAGGGACATGCATGTGCATTTCTACTGTGAGAAGTGCCAGCAACTGACCTGTTTTGAAGATATGGCAGTGCCTCCGATCTCTTTGCCTGACGCTTACGCCATCCATGCCGTAAATTATATGGTGAAAGGCATCTGCCCTGAATGCCGGAATAAACGCTAAAACCTTATTGCCGATGAAGTGTCTCTTACCTATTCTCATCATAATTGTTTTCTTCCTCTCTTTCCACTTGCATGGTGCGGAGGCTCACAACGATCTTCCGGGTCTTCCCACTTCCCTCCTGCTGCAAGAAGGGGAGAAATGCCTCGAAGCGGACTCCTTAGAAGAAAGAGCGGCGGCAGCCTTCAACCTGATTGTAAACCGATATTACAAGAACCCGACCGACACCGCCTTGCGTCACGCTGTGGTCATTGCGTTGCGTCATCTCGGCAACATCAATCTCACCCACAATATCGACTACCGGAAAGCCTACCGTAATCTCCATCTCGCCCGGCAGATAGCCACCGACGATGGCAACGACTATCAGCTCGCCTTTATATTAAATAATCTCGCTGCCCTGTACACCATAANTATCGTTGACAACGATTCAATAGCTGCAATGGCCANCCGCCTGTTGGCTGNATCCTTACGCACTGCCCTGCGTGCAAATAACCAAGCCTTATTGCCTATAATAGGAATAAACATAGCCCACACACATTTCCCCAAAGGTAATTGGGAAATATTTGATGAAGACATTCACAAGATCGAAAAAGTGAGGTTT
>WFLX010242728.1_pt1 | contig 13706 bp, 7 predicted proteins | sample 4967041 | NCBI WGS metagenome assembly WFLX01 (sample SAMN12857096, study PRJNA449069) | gut metagenome | isolation source: stool from male and female vole | host: Microtus ochrogaster | place: USA:Florida | collected 2017
ATTTTTCGCGGATTTTAATTAATTTTGCCAAATTCAGTTACGGTGCTGTATTAATACTTTTTGGTTATGGCGACAGATCCTATCTCCAAAACGGAGCCTAATGTTGTGAGAAGTGATTCACATTCTAAGATTGATTATGCCCCTTTAATTGAGGCTAAAGCGCAGCACGTGTTTGACGTGATGGCTCCTCGCACCTCTGATGCTGATCTTGTTCGCCTCAAAGATGCCTTCCTCTTGGCTAAAGAGGCGCACGCGCCCCAGATTAGAAAGACCGGCGAACCTTATATCTTTCACCCTATTGCCGTCGCTACCATTGCCGCTGAAGAGTTTTGCCTTGATGTTAACTCTGTGATAGCTGCTTTCCTTCATGATGTGGTGGAGGATACCCCTCATCCCATTGAAGAGCTTGCAGCCAGNTTTGGCGATGATGTAGCTTATCTTGTNGATGTNCTAACCAAGAAGGAGAAAAAGAATTACGCTCTGAGTAAGCAGGTGGATAATTTCCGCCAAATTCTTGACTCGATGCAGCACGACATCCGTCCGATTCTTGTTAAGCTTGCCGACCGCCTTCATAATATGCGTACCCTTTCGTCAATGCGTCCTGACAAACAGATGAAGACGGCGGGTGAGACCGATTACTTCTACGCCCCATTGGCAAACCGCCTTGGAATGTATTATGTTAAGACGGAATTGGAGAATCTGAGCTTGAAATTCCGTTGTCCGCATGAGTTTGAGGAGATTTCCACGCTTATAGAGAAGGATAAGGAGCAGCAGAAGGAGCGTCTTGAGAGATTCCGTCTTCAGATGGAAGCCACGCTTGCGGAAGCCGGAATTAAGGCCACTGTGAAAGTAGAGTATCGTCAACCATATAGCGTGTGGCGCAAGATGAGGAAATACGGCGACGATTTCAATCATCTCAAATATCGTCATTTCACCGATATAATTTTCGATGCTCCCGACCCGGATGAGGAGAAAGCCATTGCCTTGCGGATCTACTCCCTTCTCACCGACCGTTTTCGCGAAAAACCGGGAGGTATTTCCAATTACATAGATTCTCCAAAAGAGAACGGCTATCAGAGCTTCCATGTGAAGCTCCTTGCCGACTTCGGACGCTGGCAGGAGGTGCATATCAGCAGCCGAAGAATGGCTGAAAATTCCCATATAGGTTATCGTGCCGACAGTTCACACGACATTATCGGACGCTGGGTAGAGAAATTCCGTCGCGTATTGCGCGACATAGACAGCCATGACTGTGGCATCGACTTTATGGAACGTGTGACCGCCTCGTTCTATAACGACGACATAATGGTGTTCACTCCGAAAGGTAAGGAGGTGATCTTGCCACAAAAATCGTCTCTGCTTGATTTTGCCTATGAGATTTCTGAGGAGCTGGGCAACCACGCAAAATATGGGCGTGTCAACGGTTTCCTTACCGCTATTACTGCTCCCTTGAGAAGGGGAGACGTCGTGCAGATCTTTACCGACGACTCTACACACCCTACTGAGGAGCGTATGCAGCACGTCGTGACCTATAAAGCCAAGAACGCGATACGGGAATATCTGGAAGCACTACCCAAACCGAAATTCCTGCGTTGTCCCCATTGTCATCCTATTCCCGGGGAGGAGGTGATAGGGTTTAAAGGTGAAGACGGTATGCTCACCGTGCATAAGCGCGACTGTCAGGTCGTGATACGATTGGCGTCGCAATTTGGCGACGATATAAAGAGCGTGGACTTCCAAGCTGACAATACCCTTTACCCCGTCGCTGTCACAATCAAGGCTGTAGACCGTTATCATCTTTTCTTGGATATAGTAGACTGCATCTCCAATAAGCTTAATCTAAATATTGATTCCTATAATTCTACCACGGTAGATTCGATTGTGACCATAAAAATAGCTTTCGGAATACATTCCTATCAGGAGCTTCAAAAGATAATGAGCCATATTTCGGGCATCCCTGACGTAGATGAGGTGAGAGTGGGGGAAATGGTATGATTTTTTCCAAAAAAATATTATTCGGATTTGGGTTTTATCGCAAAAAATTTCTACTTTTGTAAAATAGTAGGTGTAGCCCTACATTTTTTCACTTAATGAACCAAGCAATCGTGAAACGTCTGAAGTTATTAATTTTTATGGCTATCGTGCTTCTGGGTATGACCAGAGAAGCGCGTGCAGTGTCATATCAGGCAGAAGCCGACAGCCTGATGTCGCTGCTTAAATATCAGAAGACGGCCGATGACAGCCTGAAGATGCTCTATAATATCTTCGATGCTTCAGACCAAAAGAATAAGGTTAACCCGGGCAGGATGGTGCTTGAGCTTGCCCGACGCACCAACAATCAGCTCGCACTCGTTGATTTTATACCTCAGGTCACCTCTCTNGTCGTGCGTGATTCNCTCATGATAGAGGAGATGCTTGAATATACAAAATCAATTGAAGACCCNGANGCNGCCAAGACAGTGAAGCTCTTTATATTGGTCAAGAAGGCTGCTGATGAGGCCAACTACATACCCGACAGTGATTTGAGGGAGGTGCTTCTCAAATATGCACGCGAAAATATGGTGCAAAGAGACGATTTCTATGAGGATATCCTTGACCTTTACCGTATGGTGATATTCTTAGGCAATACCAAGAGGGGGAATCTGTATCTTGAATACCTTACACGCCTGGAGGAGATGATTGCCAAGCTCCCTATCAAATTCGGATATCTCACAAGTCTCTATTACACTACAGCCGCCAATTTCCATACCCGTACGGGAAATTATGCCAAAGCCGTTGAGATGGATCGTAAGATATTGGAGATTATTGCTCAACTTGAAGACCGTTACAAGAAAATGGGGCGTCATTATCGCGACTACAGCCGCTTCTACTATATCTGTTACCGCAGGATGTTGTCAAATTATCCGGCTTTGTCGCTCGATGAAATCAAGGATCTCCATGCCAAATGTGCTATGTTGGCAGAGAGTGATCCCGAGGTTGCTTCAGATTTCTATGGAGAGGGGCGTCCCACGATCTACCGCCTCATAGCTTTCGGTGATTACGCCGACGCAGTGCCTCGCATAAAGAAGGCTCTCAAGGTGGTGACAGACAATGCCTCCCGTCGCCGGTTGTTGGGTATGCTTGTGATGGCGGCCGACTCAATAAATGATGAGCACACCCTGCTCACTGCTCTGAAAGACTATAACCGGATGCTTAACACCGCCCTCGACGAACAGGCAGCCGAGGCATACAGTGAGCTTCAGATTCGTTATGACATAAATCAACTCCAAGACGAGATGGAGCATCTTGCCATTGAGAAGAAGGAGGTAGAGGTTGCTACCAACCAACGTGTCATATCCGTGGCATTGGCGGGTGTGCTTGTGCTCGCGGTGGCGTTGATGTTCCTCTATCGTAGCAATTTCACCCTCAAACGCCGTATGCGCGACACTAAGGATGAGAATGCACAGCTACACCAGACGATTGAGTCAATGTTGGGCGACTCTGCACTTAAGAGCACACTGGATGTNAGACAAGGTAGTAGCCCGAAAAACGGGGATGGTAAATCCTAACGTGTGCATTGTCAAATAGATTGCAAAATAGAAATAATTTGATATAAATATGGAATCGGGTTGTCATATCCTTTATGGCAATCCGCTTTTTTGTTTGTGGAATGATTAAAAATTAGTAACTTTGCCATATATTTTTGAACGAGTATTGAATCGTGAGTGGCATTTCGGCCCTTATCGTAATTATTTGCGCCCTATGCCAAGGTTTCTACAGAAAAATAACGGACAATGAAGTCAAGAGAAAATTATTGTTCCCACAAGGGGAAGGGGCTCTATTCCCCTGCCTACGAACACGACGGCTGCGGAGTCGGCTTGGTAGTAAAGATTGACGGAAGTAAGCATCATTCGATTGTNGATCAGGGCCTGTCGGTATTGGAACATATGGCCCANCGAGGTGCGGAGGGTGCTGACAATAAGACAGGCGACGGCGCGGGAATCATGGTTCAGATTCCCCATGAGTATATCCTGCTCAACGGCATNCCNGTGCCNGAGAAGGGTAGATATGGAGTAGGCATGNTGTTTATGCCTAAAGATGAAGATGACAGGAAGAGATTTGAGGCAATCATTGATAAGGAGATAAAAGCTCAGGGCCTTTTCTTGATGCACACGAGAGACGTGCCGGTTGATTCCTCGGTTTTGGGTCACGATGCCCTGATGACAGAGCCGATGATAAAGCAGTTGTTTATAGTGGGTTGCGATAATCGCGAACGTCTTGAGGGTTTGCTGTATGTGATAAGGAAACGCATTGAGGAGGCTGTGCTGCATGACGACAATATTGTAGATAAAGATTCNTGCTATGTGGTGAGCCTTTCTACGCGTACTCTTATCTACAAGGGAATGCTCTCTTCACTTCAGCTTCGCAGTTACTTCAAAGACCTTCAGAGCCCATATTTCACCAGTGCGATAGCATTGGTGCATTCCCGTTTCTCCACCAATACCTTCCCGACATGGCGCCTTGCACAGCCTTTCCGTCTGATAGGGCATAACGGAGAAATCAATACTATCAGGGGCAACCGCTTCTGGATGTCTACACGAGAGGCGGTGATCCAGCCGGAAAACCTCGGGAAAATGGAGCATATCGGCCAGGTTATCCAGCCGGGGATGAGCGACAGTGCTTCATTTGACAATGCCCTTGAGTTTTTCGTACGTTCCGGAATGAGTCTTCCACATGCTTTGGCAATGCTTGTCCCGGAGAGCTGCAACGACCAAAATCCTTTGTCGCGCAGATTGCTTGCTTTCTATGAATACCATTCCATCTTCATGGCACCGTGGGATGGCCCTGCTGCCATAATCTTCTCCGACGGTCGCTATGCCGGCGGTATGCTCGATCGCAACGGTCTGCGCCCCGCACGTGTCACCATCACCAAGAACGGCGAGATGATCGTAGCGTCGGAGACAGGTGTGTTGGAGATAGACCCTGCCGAAGTGGAATATAAAGGTCGTCTGAAACCGGGTAAAATACTCATGGTAGATACCGAGGAGGGTAAGATCTTGGTAGACCGTGACATAAAGAATGCTCTTGCCAACGAACATCCCTACCGTGAATGGATTGACCAGAACCGCATAGTGCTCAACGACATAAAGAGCGGTCGTAAGGTGAAGCATGAAGTTGACGACATGGAGAGGATGATGGTGGCATTCGGCTATGANGTGGANGATATAGAACGNATCATNAAGCCTATGGCNTCCAATTCNCAGGAGCCNGTGNCATCNATGGGNAACGACGCGCCTCCNGCNATNCTCTCGAAGATGCCNCAGAGATTCTTCAACTATTTCCGTCAGCAATTCGCNCAAGTNACCAACCCTCCTATCGACCCGATACGNGAGGAACTNGTNATGTCGCTCACAAGCTANGTNGGNTCGGTGAGCAAGAATATACTTCATCCNTCNGCAGAACTGTGNAANGTGGTGAGAATGNCNTNTCCNATTGTGTCAGACAGTGAGCTTGACAAACTTCGCCACCTGCAATATAAAGGTTTCAACACGATCACCATCTCGATGACTTTCGAGGCAGAGGGGGGAGTAAAGGCCATGGAGTCGGCAATAGAACGTCTCTGCTCGGAAGCGGAGGATGCTGTTGACAAAGGCTACAACTACATGGTCATTTCCGACCGTGGCGTGAATTCCAAATACGCTGCAATTCCCTCATTATTGGCACTTTCTGCCGTACATCATCATCTCGTAGCACGCTGTAAGCGTTCACAGATAGCCATTATTGTGGAGACGGGAGAGGTGTGTGAGGTAATGCACGTGGCATTGCTTATGGGCTTCGGTGCGAGTGCCGTCAACCCCTATATGGCATTCGCCATCCTTCAAGACCTGGTAGACCGCAAAGAGCTGCAACTTGACTATGCCGGGGCNGAGCAGCACTATATAAAGGCTGTCAACAAGGGTATTCTCAAGATAATGTCGAAGATGGGCATTAGCACCATCCGCAGCTATAGGGGCTGCGCCCTGTTTGAGGCATTGGGTGTCAACTCACGTCTACTCAACCGATATATGGGTGGTGCCCCTTCACCGATTGAGGGTATCGGTATGGCTAAGGTGACAGAAGATGTGCTTCATAACCATAAACTTGCCTTCTCGGAGGAGGAAGCTAAACTTATAGATTTCGGCAACTACAGCTACCGGAAGAACGGAGAGCTGCACGCCTGGAATCCCCCTGTGGTGCGCACACTCCAGGCTGCTACTTCTACCGGAGACTACGATAAATTCAAGGAATTTGTAGCATTGGTTGAGGATAAGCCGGAGCCGATATTCCTTCGCGACATAATAACCGTAGAAAGCGACCGCCAACCTATACCCATTGAGGAGGTGGAGAGCGAGGAGAGCCTTATGCACCGCTTCTGCACTGAGGCAATGTCATTCGGAGCTATAAGCAAAGAGGCGCACGAGGCACTTGCAATAGCTATGAACAAGATAGGTGGTATGAGCAATACCGGTGAAGGTGGCGAAGACCCTGAGCGTAACAAAGTGCGTGAGGACGGCACTTGGCCACGCAGCAGCGTGAAGCAGGTTGCCTCCGGACGTTTCGGTGTAGATGCTGAATATCTTGTGAACGCCGACGAAATCCAGATAAAGGTGGCCCAGGGTGCCAAGCCCGGTGAGGGTGGCCAGCTCCCAGGCTTCAAGGTAGATGAGGTGATTGCAAAGACCCGTCGTTCACTTCCCGGCATCACCCTTATCTCACCCCCGCCCCACCATGATATATATTCAATTGAAGACCNTGCCCAGCTCATATTCGACCTTAAGAATATCAATCCGGAGGCTCAGATAAGCGTGAAGCTTGTGGCTGAGAGCGGAGTTGGCACAATCGCTGCCGGTGTGGCTAAGGCAAAGGCAGACAAGATACTTATCAGCGGTTGCGACGGTGGCACCGGCGCAAGTCCTGCAAGCTCGATGAAACACGCCGGCGTACCTGCCGAGATTGGTCTTGCCGAGATTCAGCAGACCCTCGTGATGAACAATCTGCGCGGGAAAGTGCGTATTCAGGTCGATGGGCAGTTGAAGAGTCCGCACGATGTGATAATCACAGCACTTTTAGGAGCAGAGGAATACGGTTTCGGCACAGCCGCCCTCGTTGTGCTCGGCTGCTGCATGATTCGCAAGTGCCACACCAACACCTGCCCCAAGGGTGTAGCCACCCAGAATCCCGAGCTTCGCAAGAAATTCATAGGTCGCTATGAATGGCTCATCAACTATTTCCGCTTCATGGCGCGTGAAATTCGTGAGCGTCTTGCCAATATGGGTTATAAGAGACTCGAAGACATTGTAGGTAGAGCTGATTTGCTGAGAAAGAAACCGGTAGATCCGGAGTCGAAGGCAGCTACGATCGATTTCTCTCGACTTTTCTATATGCCCGACCTTTGGGTGGAGCACCCGATACATTTCGTGGAGGAGCAAGACCATAAGCTCAAAGGGGTGAAAGACGGCGCGTTGCTCCAGCTTATCAGTAATGCCATAGATGCCAAGCAACCGATTGCTTTGGGTATGCCCATTGTCAACACCGACCGTTCAGTAGGGTCTATGCTTAGTGGCTACATCACCAAGCGGTTCGGTGGTGCAGGTCTTGCCGACAACAGTGTAAAGCTCACCTTCTATGGTTCAGCAGGACAAAGCTTCGGTGCATTCCTCTGCAAAGGTGTCACACTAAAGCTTGAAGGTGATGCCAACGACTATCTCGGCAAGGGCCTTTCAGGTGGTCGTATCATCGTAGTNCCCTCGCGTGACGCTACATTCGAGGCTGAACGCAACACAATAGCGGGAAATACACTCCTCTATGGTGCCACTGCCGGAGAGCTGTTTGTCAACGGCAGGGTAGGAGAACGTTTCGCCGTGCGCAATAGCGGTGCGGTGACTGTGGTAGAGGGTGTAGGCGACCATGGATGCGAGTATATGACCGGCGGACGTGTCGTTGTGCTTGGAAAGGTAGGTCAGAACTTCGCCGCCGGTATGAGTGGCGGTATTGCTTACATTTGGAATGTTCAGGGTAACGTAGACAATTATATCAATATGGATATGGTTGAGCTTACCCTTATCCGTGATGAGGATGAGAAAGCAGAGCTTCGCGACCTTATTGAGCGTCATTACAAACACACCCACAGTGCGCTTGCCAAGCGTATGCTCGACGACTGGGAGGCTTATCTGCCACAGTTCCTCAAAGTGACTCCGGTGGAATATAAGCGTATCGCCCTCGGGAAGTGAGATAGGTGTGGGAGATATTTGAAATATTTTTAGTAATTTTGCAATATAAATCAATCNAAAATATATGTCAACAATCGGAAGTGTATTTACCTCCAAAGACCGTAAGGCTCTGCTTCTTGGAAGTGGTGAGCTTGGCAAGGAGGTAGCCCTTGAACTCCAGCGACTCGGGGTGGAGGTGATAGCCTGCGACAAGTATCCCAACGCCCCGGCTATGCAGGTGGCTCATCGTTCATATGTGTTCAATATGCTCGACGGCGACGAGCTTCGCCGCATTGTGGAGTTTGAGCGTCCCGACCATATCATACCCGAAATCGAAGCAATCGCTACCCCTACACTTGTGGAGCTTGAGAAGGAGGGCTATAACGTGACCCCTACAGCCCATGCCGCTCTCTTGACCATGAACCGTGAGGGAATACGTCGCCTCGCTGCCGAGGAACTCGGCATCACCACCTCACCTTANCGTTTTGCCTCAACCCGTGAGGAATTTGAGCGTGCGGTGGAGGAGATTGGCATACCTTGCGTAGTGAAACCTATAATGAGCTCTTCAGGACANGGGCAAAGTGTAATCAAAAGNCCGGCTGACATTGACCATGCCTGGAAAGAGGCACAGGAGGGTGGTCGCGCCGGAGCAGGAAGAGTAATCGTAGAGGGTTTNATAGATTTCGACTATGAGATTACCCTCCTCACGGTGAGAAGTATATCCGGCACCACATTCTGCGAGCCGGTTGGCCACATACAGGTGAACGGCGACTACCGTTACTCCTGGCAACCCCAGCCCATGTCGGAGGCTGCCATAGAGTCGGCAAGAGAGATAGCCAAGAAGGTGACAGACGCACTCGGAGGCTACGGCATATTCGGTGTGGAGCTCTTCATCAAGGGTGACAAGGTGATATTCAGCGAGGTATCACCTCGTCCGCATGACACCGGCATGGTGACGATGATTTCACAAGATCTCTCCGAGTTTGCTCTCCATGCACGTGCGCTTCTCGGTCTCCCTGTGCCTGCCATTGAATTTTATGGTCCTTCCGCTTCACGCGCAGTGGTAGTGGAGGGTGACAGCGACTGCATAGAATTCGAGAATCTTGAACAGGTGCTTTCAGAGCCCTCTACGCAGATACGCATTTTCGGCAAGCCTGAGGTTCACGGACACCGCCGCATGGGTGTGATCCTTGCCAAAGCCGACACTGTGGAGGAGGCGCGTGCAAAGGCAGAACGTGCCTATAATAAACTTTCCGTAAAGGTTAACTGATATAAACTTATAGGGTACTATGGAGATTGCTGCATCAGGCGACCTCGCCATTGTGAATGCTTCCGACCCGCTTACAACGTCAGGGAAGAGATATACCTCAAAGGAGGTGTGTCTCTTCCTTGCCGATTATGCGGTGGCATTGTTCGGATGCGCCGCCACCTGCATACGGCTTGAGCGAAACATCAACCGTATAGCTGCCGCTTTCGGCAAGAAAGTGGAACTTTTCATAATGCCTCGCCATATACATATGACAGTGTGGCAGCCCGGAGAGGATGATATGTTTACCTCAATCTCTTCCGTGAGGCCCGCGCCGATAAGCTTCTCTCTCAACACGCGCCTCAGCCAACTCAGTTGGCATATAGCCGATGACAGGCTTACGCTTGAGACGGCACGTCATCGTTTCGAGCATATAATACATTGCGACCGAGAGACCCCGTGGGTGACCCTCACGCTCGCTTCGCTTGCCAACGCCTCTTTCTGCGGAATATTCGGAGGAGACCCCATAGCAATGCTGATTGTGTTGGTGGCAACTGCTATCGGCTTTCGTCTGAAGCAGATGATGGGCGGCTGCCATGTGGATGGAAGAGTCATATTCATCATTTGCTCTTTCATTTCCGCCGTAATCGGGGCGTCNGCCTTTATTCTTACCCCTGACGGCACCCCCTCTATTGCCGTGGGCACGAGTGTGCTCTACCTTGTGCCGGGCATCCCGTTCCTGAACTCTTTCAGCGATCTTCTGTATCGCCACTATATATGTGCGTTCAGCCGCTTCACCGACGCGGTTATTCTCACAGCCTGTCTCTCATTAGGGCTTTGTCTGGGAATGAAGCTTATGAGCGTCGGCATGTTTTGACCTTAAAACCCTCTCAAAGTGCTTTTAGAAATCATAAAAGATGCTCTTCTCGCTGCCATGGCNGCGATAGGCTTCGGCTCAATAAGCCGCTTGCCGAAGCGGTCGTATATATGGTGTGGATTGATAGCCGCATTGGGCCACTCTGCGCGTTTCCTCCTTATGGATCCCGACGGGTTGAGTATGCACATCGTGGCTGCCACGGGTATAGCCTCCTTCCTGATAGGTACGATGGCTGTCTTCATATCTCCGCTTGCCAAGACTCCGGCAGAGGCTTATCTCTTCCCGGCCCTCCTGCCGATGATACCGGGCATGTATGCCTATCGGTCGTTCGGGGGATTAGCGATGTGTCTGCTCGGCGACACACAGGAGAAATTCGGTGTCTATTTTTATCGTTTTGCCGAAAACGGCTTCATATGCCTTGCCATACTCTTCACGATGGTGATATGTGCCACGGTGCCAATCTTCACTTTCAAGAGCACGGCGTTCAGGGCGACGAGATAAGCATTAGACGCATTTTAATGCGATTTAGGTTCATTTTTAGTCGCAAGCAACAAATCTTAACGTATATCTGACACTTTTTCCACCTTTTTCTTACGTACTTTTACTATCTTTGCAGTGCGAAACATGACAGAAACAGGTTTTCTGTGAGCGTCGTTCCTAAAACTATCATGAAAAAAGACTAAGAAATGGAAAAAGAAGTTCTCAACCGCGCGGCGGACAATATCCGAATCCTTGCCGCATCCATGGTTGAAAAAGCCAAGTCGGGACATCCCGGCGGCGCCATGGGTGGAGCGGATTTCATCAACGTGCTCTTCAGTGAGTATCTCGTATTCGACCCAAAAGATCCTTCATGGGCAACTCGCGACCGCTTCTTCCTTGATCCGGGACATATGGCACCTATGTTATACGCGCAGCTCGCTCTTATAGGTAAATATTCTATCGACGAACTCAAGCAGCTTCGTCAGTGGGGNAGCCCNACAACCGGTCANCCCGAATTNGANATNGCNCGTGGCGTGGAGAATACCTCCGGTCCGCTCGGTCAGGGCCACACNTTCGCAGTGGGCGCAGCAATTGCAGCGAAATTCCTCGGAGCACGCACAGGCAACCCCGGCTTCGATGAGGAGACTATATATGCTTATATATCCGACGGTGGCATCCAGGAGGAGATTTCTCAGGGCGCAGGCCGTATAGCAGGAACTCTCGGTCTTGGAAATCTCGTGATGTTCTACGACTCCAACGACATCCAGCTCTCTACTGAGACAGCTGAGGTGACCAACGAGGACACAGCCATGAAGTATCGCTCATGGGGTTGGAATGTTATGGAGATCAACGGCCATAACGTAGATGAGATCCGTATGGCTCTCAACGCTGCCAAGGCAGAGCGTGAGCGTCCTACTCTTATCATTGGTAAGACCGTAATGGGTAAGGGAGCACGTAAGGCCGACAATACCTCTTACGAGCGCAACTGNAAGACTCACGGTGCACCTCTCGGNGGCGACGCNTACCGCAACACCATCACCAACCTCGGCGGNAACCCCGACGATCCGTTTGTGATTTTCGATGAGGTGAANGCTCTCTACGAAGANCGTGCCAAGGCTNTGGAAGGAATCGTGGCTGAACGTAAGGCTCAAGAGAAGGAATGGGCAGACAAGAATCCTGAAAAGGCTGCCGAGCTCAAGACTTGGTTTGAGAACAAGGCTCCCGAAATTGACTGGAGCAAGATTGTGCAGAAGGAGAACGACGCTACCCGCAACGCTTCGGGTGTAGTGCTTGCACAGCTTGCACAGCAGGTGCCCAATATGGTCTGCGCTTCAGCCGACCTTTCTGAGAGCGACAAGACCATATCCTTCCTCAAGCAGACAAAGGCATTCACCAAGGGTGATTTCTCAGGTGCATTCTTCCAGGCAGGTGTGGCTGAGCTTACAATGGCTTGCTGCTGCATNGGTATGGCTCTCCACGGAGGTGTGATAGCAGCTTGCGCTACCTTCTTCGTATTCTCCGATTATATGAAGCCCGCAGTGCGTATGGCAGCTCTTATGGAGCTTCCAGTGAAGTTCATCTGGACTCACGACGCATTCCGTGTAGGTGAGGATGGTCCCACTCACGAGCCTGTAGAGCAGGAGGCACAGATCCGCCTTATGGAGAAGCTCAAGAATCACCATGGCCGCAACTCAGTGCTCGTGCTCCGTCCGGCTGATGCTGAGGAGACCACCATCGCTTGGAAGCTCGCTATGGAGAACGTATATACTCCCACAGCTCTCATCCTTTCACGCCAGAACATCACAACACTTCCTGCCGGCAACGACTACTCATTGGCAGAGAAGGGTGGCTACATCGTGGCAGGTTCCGACGAGAATCCCGACGTAGTGCTCGTGGCAACCGGTTCTGAGGTGGCAACACTGGTTGACGGTGCCAAGAAGCTCCGNGAAGATGGCATAAAAGTGCGCATCGTGTCAGTGCCTTCAGAGGGTCTGTTCCGCACTCAGCCTGTAGAATATCAGCTTGAGGTTCTTCCGAAGGATGTGAAGAAGTTCGGTCTCACAGCCGGTCTTCCCGTCAACCTTCTCGGCCTCGTAGGCACCGACGGCAAAATCTGGGGTCTGGAGTCATTCGGCTTCTCAGCTCCTTACAAGGTGCTCGACGAGAAACTTGGCTTCACAGCCGACAACGTTTACAATCAGGTGAAGTCGATGTTCTGATTCCGGCAACGCTCAGAACCTGATTAAAGACTTCATTACCTAACATAGCCGGCGGGCGACCGCCATTGGAGGCTCTCCCGCCGGCTTTCCTAATTATCTACGCCATTTCCGGCTGCAAAGCAATAATCTTTTCTTAACCCCATAATTTTTTCAGACATTCGCAGTATCATTCCACGTCCTTAAAGGGATGTGATGTAGGGTATTGCCTTCTAACAAATATTTTTCATGTACTTATTAGGATACGACATAGGCAGTTCATCAGTTAAGGCAGCCATCGTGGATGCTTCCACAGGCAAATGCGTAGCCTCCGATTTCTTTCCTAAGAACGAGGCTCCCATTAAAGCTCTCCGTCAGGGTTGGGCTGAGCAGGATCCGGAAAACTGGTGGAAATATCTCAAAGAGGCTACCTCTTCAGTGTTGGCTGAAAGTGGGGTAGACCCTAAAGACATCAAGGCCATCGGCATCAGCTATCAGATGCACGGCCTCGTGGCAATCGACCGCGACCGCAATGTATTGCGCGACGCCATAATCTGGTGTGACTCTCGCGGCGTTCCTTACGGCGAGAAGGCTTTCAATGAGCTTGGCTCCGACGTTTGCCTCCCGCGCCTCCTCAACTCTCCCGGCAACTTCACTGCCTCCAAGCTCCGTTGGCTTAA
>WFLX010122518.1_pt1 | contig 13702 bp, 9 predicted proteins | sample 4967041 | NCBI WGS metagenome assembly WFLX01 (sample SAMN12857096, study PRJNA449069) | gut metagenome | isolation source: stool from male and female vole | host: Microtus ochrogaster | place: USA:Florida | collected 2017
TTTAGGTGAAATGGCGAGAAATCCTCAAGTGTTTTCGCGCGCTTCATCGAAATCGCCCCGGGAAAATTCGAATCGCGGATTGTGAACAAACATAAATAACGAAGCGTCGGAAGATTTGATTGTGACCGTTGTGGATTGATTTGAAGGCAATCTCTGCCCGCGCCGCAAAGCGGAAACGTTTCGACTTCAAAGTGGAAACGTTTCCACTACCATAGTGGATACGTTTCCACTCGCAAGTACATATGTTTCTACTTGNAAGTGCATACGTGTCCACTTGTGTGTCCCGCCAATGCCCATTGACAAAGCGGCATTTTCCATAATATATGAAAAAAATGCGCAAGGCGGCCTTTTCCTGCCTTGCATTCGCGATTGAAGTCCGAGCACCATTTTGGGCGGATTTTAGTCTTTGTCCGCGCCACCCACATTTTTGCAGTTTCTGAATGTATTGCCGCCAAAAAGGAACGGGGTTCAGGCTGTGCGGCAACGTCTTGCAAGCCTTAAAGCATTATCTTGCAAGGCTTACGGCAGAGTGTTTTCAGTTTTGCAGGATTATCTTTTCAGTCTTACAGGATTATTTTCTCAGTATGGCGGAGCGTTTATGCGGAATTTTTGGAAAAACGTGCGCCGCAAACTGCGAGCGTTTATCATTAACGACCGATTTGTGCCGCAAAACAAAAACACACACGAAAACTGCCCGCGCACCGCAAACGCTCAGCTTATATGAAGCAGCTGCCGCACCGGCGGCTCGGCAAGCACGAACAGCACGCTGAACAGCACGGCAGGCAGGTAATTCGCCGTCCTGACCTTCTTCAGCCCCATCAGGTTGATGCCGATCAGCACGATGAGCGCGCCGCCGCTGCCCGTCAGCTCGGCGAGGAGCTGCTCGCTCACGTAAGGCGCGACCAGCACGGCAAGGAGCGTCAGCGCGCCCTGATACGCAAAGACCGAAATGATGCTGAACGCCGTGCCCACGCCCATCGCCACCGCAAACCCGATCGAAATGAACCCGTCCAGAACCGACTTGAGGAGAATAATCGCATAGTCATGCTCGATGCCCGCCTTGAAACTCCCCACAATCGCCATCGCCCCCACGCAGAACAGCACGGACGCGTTCAGGAACGCATAGGCAAAATGTTTCTGCTGTCCCGCCCCATTTTCAGCAGATACAGCGGGGGAAGTCTCCCCCCCGGCTTCAATGCTCCGCTGCGCTCCCGCATTTCCGCCTTCCCCCTCCAGCGGGGGATTCCCCCGCAACGCCCCCTTTCCGCCCTGCATGAAGACGCGCTCCAAAAAACTGCCGAAGCGCAGGATTTTCCCGTCAATGTCGAGGAGCGTCCCCACGATGCCGCCGAGGATGAGCGCGAGCGCGAGGTACACCACGTTCTGGTACTTGAACGCCATCTGCACGCCCATGATGAACGAGACCAGCCCGCAGGCAAGCTGAATGGCATCCGTCACCCGCTGCGGAATTTTCTTCGCAAAAAACAACCCGATGACACAACCGACAAGAATCGTCGCGCAGTTCACGAAAACGGCAATCATGGCACTTTCCTCCCGCATGGCGCGGCAGAACGCCCCTGCGACAAAAAAGGCTTCCAAATGGAAGCCTTGTNTGCGGAGAACCTGACTTGAACAGGCACAGCTTGCGCCACTAGCACCTCAAGCTAGCGTGTCTACCAATTCCACCATCCCCGCAGAATTGCCATGATTATAGCAGACAACCCGCGTCCTTGTCAAGCGGCTACTGTCCCAATCCGCCTGCTTTCAGCTGGAAATGCCCGAACTCCATGCTGAAACTCGCGCGTCCCTGCGTGACCGAGCGCAACGTGGTCGAAAAGCCGAACATCTTTGCCATCGGTGCCGTGCAGTGCACGATCTCGCCGCTCGCCTTGCTGTCCTGCCCCAGAATCATGCCGCCGCGCTGGGTAATCTGGCTGATAGCGTCGCCCACGAATTCGAGCGGGCAAGAAATATCCACGTTCATCACCGGCTCCAGCAGCACCGCCCCGGCTTTCTGCGCCGCCTCGTCAAACGCCTGCGCCGCGCAGGCAGTGAACGCGAACGGCGTGCCGGTCAGCTCGTCATACTGTATGCCCGTCACGGTCACGCCAACATCGGCGCACGGATAGCCGTACTGGATGCCCGACGCGAAACTGCTCTCAAAGCCCGCCTGTATCGCCGCGTAAATCGCCTCCGGGATCGCCGCGTCGTGCACGGCACAGGCATACGTGTTGCCCGCGCCCTGCTCATTCTGCCGGACAGTCACCGTAAGCGACGCGGCGTTGTCCTTGCCGCCCAGGTTCTTTTCCCATGCGACCGTGCATGTCGCCTCGCCCGCNACGGATTCGCGGTAGGTGACCTGCGGCGCGCCCACGTTCGCCCTTACGCCGAAATCGTCCTTCATGCGCGTCACGAGCACGTCAAGGTGCAGCTCGCCCATGCCGCTGATAATCAGCTGCCCGGTCTCCGCGTCCTCATGGCTCGTGAACGTGGGATCCTCACGGCTCATCACGGCGAGCGTCTCCACCAGTTTGTCCTTGTCGCTCAGCGTCTCCGGCTCAATCGCCACGGAAATGACCGGCTCCGGGAACTTGACGCTCTCAAGCAGTACGGGCATGCCCTCCGTGCCGAGCGTGTCGCCCGTCTGCGCGAGCTTCAGCCCCACGAACACGGCGANGTCGCCCGCGGAAACGCTGTCAATCNGCNCCATGNGGCTGGCGTTCACGCGCAGGATACGGTTGATGCGCTCGNGCTTTTTCTNCGCCACGTTCAGCACCTGCGCCCCCGCCGTCATCTTGCCCGAATACATGCGCACAAAGCAGAGCGCGCCCATTTCCCTGTCCTGCTGAATCTTGAACACAAGGCCGAGCGGCATCTTCGTCTCGTCGCACGGAATATCGACCGCCTCTTCCCGGTCTTTCTTGACATGCACGCCTTTGGCAGGGGGAACGTCCGTCGGACACGGCAGGTAGTCGATTATCGCGTCGATGAGCGGCTGCACGCCCTTGTTGCGCCGCGCCGAGCCGAGCAGGCACGGCACGAACGTCCGCGCGATCGTCCCCGCGCGGATTGCTTTCTTGAGCTGCTCGTTCGTAATCTCGCCGCCCTCAAGGTATATCATGCCCAGCTCGTCGTCGTTGGAGGCAACCTCGTCGATGAGCTTTGCCCGCCACTCGTCGGCAAGCGGGCGGTACGCCCCGGAGATGTCGCTCTCCACATACGTCTCGCCGTCATCGTCGGCGTTCCAGCGGATTTCCTTCATTTTTATCAGGTCGATCACGCCCTCAAAGTCGTCGCCCTGCCCCATCGGCACCTGCAACGCAATCGTNTTCGCGCCGAATTTCTCGCGCACGTCGTTTATCGAATAGAAAAAATCCGCGCCCACCCGGTCCATCTTGTTCACGAAGCACAGGCGCGGAACGGAGAACGCGTCCGCCTGCTTCCAGACTGTCTCCGTCTGCGGCTGCACGCCGTCAACCGCGCAAATGACCGCGACCGCGCCGTCGAGCACGCGCAGGCTGCGCTCAACTTCCGCCGTAAAATCCACATGACCGGGCGTGTCGATAATCGTGATCGAGTGACCGTTCCAGGTCGTCGTAATCGCCGCCGAGGCAATCGTAATGCCGCGCTCCTGCTCCTGCTTCATGAAGTCCATCGTCGCCTGACCGTCGTCNATCTCGCCGATGCGATGAATCTTGCCCGTATAATAGAGGATTCGCTCCGTCGTCGTCGTCTTTCCCGCGTCAATGTGCGCCATAATNCCGATGTTGCGCATCTTTTNCAGTGAAGTCATCGTGATACCTGCTTATGAGTGTGGGAACAATTATAGAAAAAAACGGGGCGAATGGCAAGCACGGCAGGAACGCGCGGCGGGCCGGCTCGTCCCGTAAAAAACGAAAAAAAACGCCGGCCGCCTGCTGACAGACGACCGGCACTGCGATGACGCACGGCGCGGATTATTTCTTTGCCGCCTGCGCCCTGAACGTCCTGATGCCCTCAACGATCAGAATGACCGCGAGCACGGCCATCGCCGCCGCGAACAGCATCTGGAACCAGTTGCCCCAGTGGAACGCACCAGGTACGCCCCCCCCCATTGCCTGAATCTTGGCGATAACGGTGCGCACCAGCTGCGTGAGCGTCGCCGCCAGCATGAACGCCGTCGGAATGAAGAACATTTTATTGTTCTTGCCGACGTGACCGAGCCATGCCGCCACCGCCATCAGCGCGATGCCCGCAAGAAGCTGGTTCGCCGAGCCGAACAGCGCCCAAATCTGCGAAAGGCTCAGCCCGCCGAGCACACAGCCGATGACGACCAGAAGCAGCGTCGAGAACAGCGGATGCGCAAGCACCTTGCGCGCGCCGGAAACGTCCTTGTACGACGACTCGCCGTCCGCAAGGAACAGCTCGCTGAACATGAAGCGGCTCAGGCGCGTCGCGGAGTCCAGGGAAGTCAGCGCGAAGACCGAAACCGCCAGCGTCAAAAGCGCGTAGATTGCGTTCTGGTTGTCCGTAAAGCCGAACATCGCGGCAATGCCCGAAGCGAACGCCACCGGCGGCGCGCCCTTGAACGCGCCNTCAACGATGAATGTCTTGGATACCATGCCGACCGCAATCAGCGAGATGACCGCAAGCCCGGACTCAATCAGCATCGAGCCGTAGCCGATTGCCTTCGCGTTCTTCTCATTGTCCAGCTGCTTTGAGGTCGTTCCCGTCGCAATGAGCGAGTGGAACCCAGAACACGCGCCGCACGCGACCGTGATGAACAGCGCCGGGAACATCGGCCCGATGGACGTGTTCCAGCCGGTGAACGCGGGAAGCTCGAACGCCGCGTTGCCCGTGACCGCCGTGACGACAATGCCGACCAGCGCGACCCCCATCATGGCGTACAGCAGGAACGANGAGAGATAGTCGCGCGGCTGCAACAGCATCCACACCGGGACGAGCGACGCGACCGCAATGTACGCGCCGATGAACACGATCCATGCCGTGCGGCTCATCGCAAAGCCGAAGTTCAGCCCGATGACCACCGCGAGCATGATGCCCGCCAAGCCGATAAGCGTCGCGGGAAGCGTCTTGATGCCGCAGCGGTTGGTGAGAAAGCCGTAGACGACCGCAAGGACGATGAACAGCAGCGAAATCATCGCCGTCGTCTGGTTGCCGTTCGGATGCCTGACGATGCCGAACGTGCCGCCATCCGTAAAGAACGTGCCCGCGACGACGTTCACGAACGAGGCGATGACCAAAATCAGCACGAGCAGCGCGAAGATGATGAACAGTTTCTTTGATGTCTTGCCCATTGAGTCCCGGATAATCTCGCCGACCGACTTTCCGTCGTGGCGGGCGGACGCGAACAGCGAGCCGAAGTCCTGCAAGCCGCCGAAGAAAATGCCGCCGATGATACACCACAGGAACACCGGCACCCAGCCGAAGACCGCCGCCTGAATCGGGCCGTTGATCGGACCCGCGCCGGCGATCGAAGAAAAATGGTGTCCCATCAGTACCGCCGGTTTTGCGGAAACATAGTCGATGCCGTCTGCATTTGTCTGTGCAGGCGTCTTTTTGGTGGGGTCGATTCCCCACTGCTTTGCCAGCCAAGAGCCATAGAACACATAGCCGATGAAAAGCAGAGCGATCGCAGCAAGAATGATGAGTAATGCTGTCATCTGTTTTCCTCCTCCAGAAAACGTTTATAGGTTGCCCACGAGCCGCCTCAGATCCTTGCCGAGCCGGTTGTACGCCACCCGGCCAGAGGAAGTCTCGTAAGCCAATGCCCTGAAATTGCTCCAGCCGTACAGGCTGCACCGATATGACTTGGAATGCCGCATCTTTTTGATCCGCGCGAACGCGTCGTCGCCAATGGTATCCGCAACGATGATGAGCGCGACATCGGAGCAGCGATGCCCCATATACGGAGTGACGCGCGAAAGCCCCGTGCTCCAAGCAGAGCCGTCAAGCTCCGCGAGCCGCGCGCAGGTCAGCTCGCGCTCCCGCGCAAAAAAGACATATTCGTTGGAATCAATGTCCGCGATGTGCGCGGCCTTGACGAGGACATACTGCTGCGCATGGGCGTGGAATTCGGCCTCGGCGACAAAGGGCGCGGCAACGCCCTCGGTCCTTACGTCGTAATACCGCTCAAACGAGCGCAACAGTTTCTGTAACACGTCTGTCTGTTCCATTATAAATACTGCATTATATGCCGTATTTATACAGTCGTCAAGTACGCTGGCAGCTCCCCCAGATGCGCGAGCACGGCAGCCGCCCGCGCGCGGATTTCCCCGTCCGGCTGAATCTGGTCGGGGATCATCACGCAGCGGATGCCCGCCGCGACCGCCGCGCGCACGCCGTTGGGGCTGTCCTCCACGGCAACGCAGTCCGCCGGGGCAAGTCCCAGCGACTCGCAGGATTTCAGGTAGATGTCGGGCGCGGGCTTTGCGTGGGCGACCATATCGCCGCACGTGATCGTCTCAAAGTAACCGATGATGCCCGCCGCCGCCAACTGCCGGCGCACGGTCTCCGTGCGCGTGGACGACGCGACGGCAAGCCGGTATCCCGCCGCGGCGAGCGCGTCAAGACACGGGCGCACGGACGGCATGAGGTCAAGCCCGCGCGTCATCTCAATCTCACGGAACACCTCGCCCGCGCGCGCGTAAAAGCCGTCCGCGTCAAATCCCGGTCCGCAGCGCGCGCGGAGCAAAGCCTTGATGTCGTCCGTGTTCATGCCGATGCACTGCCGGTACAGCGAACGGATGTCCGCCACGCCGCGCTCGTCGGCAGCCTGCCCCCAGCTCGCAAAGGCGACGCGCTCGGTATCCAGCAGCACGCCGTCCATGTCAAACAGCACTGCCTTTATCATGCGTCCTCCTCCGCAAAAATCTCGTCCAGCGTCTGCATGAGGTGCTTGACGATGGCAAAATGCTCCCGCAGGCGGATGCGGTAAAAAATCTGCGTCCCCTGCTTCACCGGCTCGACGATGCCGCAGTTCTTGAGCACCTTGAGGTGATACGAAATCGCCGGGCGCGACAGCAGCGACTTTCCCGTCAGCTGCGCCACGTTGATGCCCTCCTCGCCCGCCTCCGCCAGGTCGCAGACGATTTTCTGGCGCGTCACGTCACCGAGCGCGACGAACAGCGCCGAGCATTCCTCGAACTGCCGCCGCGCAAGCCTGNTTTTTTCCTTAATATAATATGCTCCGTGNGTTTCCTGCCGCATGATGCCCCGCCGCCCATGTGTATTTTTTTTTCGGAACGTTATTGACACAAACCGCGTCAGTTTATATCATTTAGCCCAACGGTTTAATATTTTAAACCTTGTTATGATTAAAGCAGTTTTCCTGGAAAATTGCAAGGAGTACAAAACCATGATTCCGCGAATGCTCAAGCATTCATGGCTGATTATCGCCATAACCGCCGTGATTACCGTATTTTTCGGCTGGCAGCTGAAAAATATCCGTATTGAGAACACCAGCCGCACGTTCATGCCCAAGGACGACGCGTCCTACCAGTTCATGCTCCAGACCGAAGAGACGTTCGGCAGCATGCTCGGACTGGGAATATCGCTGGAGACGAAAGGCAAGACAATCCTGACCCCCCAGTATATCCNGGTGATCCAGNCGATCACCGACGGAATCGAGCGGCTCGACTACGTGGAGAACGTGGACTCGCTCACCAACATCGACTTCATCTACGGCGATGTCACNGAGGACGGCGAAGGCAGCCTCGTGGCGGGCAGCCTGCTCGGCGACGATGACGAGTACACGGGCAGCGCGCAGGACATGCGCCTCATCAAGCANCGGATCATCGACTGGCAGGANATGTACAACCGCGTCATCGTGAACGACTCGTTCAAGGCGGCGCAGATGATGGTGACGGTGACGGCCTCCACCGAGGACGGCGAGGAACTGCCGTCCACCGTGCAGAACGAAATCCTCGCGAACATCAAGGCAATCTGCGAGGACGCGCTCGCCGGGTCGGACCTTGAGGTGCGCTACTTCGGCGACCCGGTCATGTCGCATGANGCGCGCGAATTNCTGATGAGCGACCTGATCAACCTGATTCCGTTCGTCGCGCTTATCGTATTGCTCTCGCTCTATTTCTCATTCCATACCTGGAGCGGCACGCTGCTCCCGCTCGTCACCGTCCTTATCAGCACGATCTGGTCGGTGGGGCTGCTTTCGGTCCTGGGCTACCCGTTCACCATCATCGGCAGCATGATTCCCGTCTGCCTGATCGCGTGCGGCTCTGCCTACGGCATCCACGTGATGGCCCACTATTATATCGGGCTTGACAACATCGAGGGCGACATTACCAAAGAAAGCCACGCGGGGGCGATTGCGTTCGCGCTCAAGGACGTGTGGGTGGCGGTGCTGCTCGCGGCGATCACGACGGTCGCGGGCTTCATCTCCAACATATCAAGCCCGTTGCGCCCGCTGCGCTCGTTCTCTATCTTTGCGGCGGCAGGCGTGGCATTCTCGCTCATCCTCTCCGTCACGCTCATTCCCGCGCTGCTGTACGTCATGCCGGTCAAGAACGTGGGCAAGCACTGGCGCAACAAGGATCATCTGAGCACGCGGCTGCGCGAGCGGATGGAAAAACAGCTGGCGCGGCGCGGCGGAAAAAGCTCTGCCGAAAAGAACAGTGAGACCTTGTACAGCCTGTACCATTTCTTCGCGGGCACCAAGCCGCGCCTCATCGTGTTCATGCTGGTCATCGTGCTGGTCTCTGCGGTCGGCGTAAAGCAGCTCATCGTCGATACCGCCATGGTCAATTACTTCCCCGGCAGCAGCAAATTCCGGCAGGACCTTGCCTACGTGGACGACACGCTCGCCGGGTCGAACAGCATGTACTTCGTCGTTTCGGGAAAGGAGAAAGCCGATGACGGCACGACTGCGGACGACGGCGGATTCGGCGACTTCGATTTTTCCGGGGCGGACGCGGCAGGCGACTTTGACTTCGGCGGCGACGACTTCGGATTCGGCGACGAAAGCGCGGACGCGCCGAAATCATACTATATGCTCACCGACCCCGAAATCCTCAAGGCGGTGGACGACATGCAGGAGTATATGCTTGCCCACCACCCCGAAATCGGCAAGATCGTCTCGTTCACCACGTCAATCAAGCGCATGAACCAGGTGATGCACACGCCGGAGGACGCGAGCGCGGACGCGCAGGCGCTCGACAAGACGCTCACGATGCAGCAGCTGCTCGAAATGCTCGGCCGGGCGTATGCGGCGGCGGGCGGCGAAAAGGCGAACGCGAACGAAGTCGTCTACGAGCTGGAGAAACTGCTCAACTACAACGGGCTGGACTACTACGAGATTCCCTACGACACCGAAAAATACCCCGTGGATCGGCGCGAGGCGCTCGGCGACCTGGTGACGCAGTACCTGTACCTGCTCTCCAGCGACTCGATCACGCGCTTTGCGGACGACATGACGAACCCCAAGGCAATCCGCACGCAGGTGCAGCTGCGCACGCACAGCACCGTGGACACGGGCAACCTCATCGCCGACATCAAGGGCTACGCGGCGAAGCACTTCCCCGAAGGCTACGACATCGAGGCGACCGGCGCCGCCGCGCTTGAGTACACGATGAGCAACCTGGTCATCAACAGCCAGATGATAAGCATCGTATTCTCGTTGGTCGCCGTGTTCGTCATCATCACGCTGTCGTTCAAGTCCGGCTGGGCGGGGCTTATCGGCGCGATTCCGCTGGGGCTGGTCATCCTGCTCAACTTCATGGTCATGGGCTACGCGGGCATCCGGCTTGACCTGTGCACGAGCATCATCTCGTCCATCGCGATCGGCGTGGGCATCGACTACACCATCCANTTCATGGAGACNTACCAGCACGAGCGCGCGCGCTCGAAGGACCTTGAGGTCGTCGCCGAAAACACGTTCAGGACGAGCGGCAAAGGCATCATCACCAACGCGATTGCCGTGGGACTGGGCTTCCTCGTGCTGGTGTTCAGCCGGTTCATCATCCTGCGCTACATCGGCATCCTGGTGGCGGTGGTCATGTTCACCAGCTCAATGCTGGCGATGACGATTATCCCCGGCCTGCTGAACGCGTTCGACCCGCAATTCATGTGGCCGAAAGAAGAGAGAGAAGCATACAAAGCAAAACTTGCCTCGGAAAAGGCAGCGAAATAAAACGACTGGAGGTATCCTTATGAAACTGACAAAATTGCTGGCAACCGCGCTTGCGGTCATCGGCTGCACGGCGGGAACTGCCGCGTTCGCCATCGACGGGACGGAGATCATGCAGAACGTGTTCGACCGTCAGAAACCCGACTTCACCAAGGCGGCGGTCACACTCTCCCTGATCGAAAAGAGCGGCAAGGTGACCGAGACGCGCAACGTGGGCGAGTACGGACGCTGCAAGAACAACCTGAGCGACATGGTGATGGTGTTCCTCAGCCCCGCATCGGTCAAGGACAAGGACACGCGCTTCTTGCAGAAAGAGAACGAGGGCGACAANGCCGACGACAAATGGATTTACCTGCCCGCGCTGCGCTCGACCCGCCGCGTCGCGTCATCGGAGGGCGACAAGGCGTTCGTCGGCACGGACTTCACCTACGACGACATGAGCAGCCGCGAGGTTGGCGACGACACGCACGAACTGCTGAAAGAGAGCGAGGACAAGGGCAACTTCAAAGACCTGTACGTGGTCAAGTCAACGCCCAANGACGCCAAGTCAAGCCAGTACAGCTACCGCATCTCCTGGATCACCAANGACANCTGGATTCCCACCTANGTGGAGCTGTACGACAAGAAAGGCAAGCTGCTCAAAATCAACGAGATCAAGGCAATCACGCCCAAGACGGGCAACAAGACCTACAACATCCCGTCGGAGAACGTGATGACCAACGTGCAGAGCGGGCACAGCACCGTGCTCAAAATGGTGAACATCGAGGTGGACAAGCCGCTGCCCGACGGCTACTTCACCCCCAACTTCCTGACGACCGGACGGCTTTAGTATGAAGGCGCGAACGATTCTATCGGTCGCGCTGGCAGGCGCGCTGCTTGCCGGCGCGGCGTCCGCCGACGATTTCGGGTTCGACTTCGGCGACGACGGCGGATTTGACTTCGGCGGCGAAAGCGCGTCGTCCGGCGGCATCGGCGCGGCGCTGTCCGCAATCAGCCTGAACGGCGACGCGAGCCTTGAAGGACGCGTCTACGTTGACCAGCGGGAGCAGGACAAGGACAGCAATGACCGGCTGAAAGTCGGCGACTTCCCCACCNCCGTGTTCCCGTCGCTCAAGCTGGGCATTGCCTACAGCGGCGCGTCCACGGACTTTTCCGGCACGATAAAGCTCGACCGCACGTCGCTCGGCGACGGGTACTACACGGACATCCTCGACGAATTCACCGCCCGCGTCTACGTGAACGGCAACCTGCAGCTTGAGGCGGGCAAGATGAAAGTGGTATGGGGCAAGGGCGACAAGCTGCACGTGCTCGACAACTTCAACGCCAACGACTACACCGACTACATCATCCCCGACTACATCGACCGCCGCATTGCCGAGCCGATGTTCCGCGCCGTGTACACGACGGACGGCGGCATCAAATTCGAGGGCATCTACACCCCCACCATGACCGGCGACCGCTACGCGACGAGCGGCGAATGGATTCCGGGAAAGATGTCAAAAGCAGTTGATAGACTGAATGATATGCTCGGCAAGAAAGACGACGAAAAAATAAGCCTCAGCGACCTGCACTATCCTGACACGTTCGCGTTCAAGTACGGGCAGGCGGGCATCCGCTCGACCTTTACGCTGGGGCCGGTGGACTTGGGCGTGAGCTACTACTACGGACACAACAANCAGGTATCCGTCGATTTGTCGCCGATACTTGCGGNTCTAGCTANNAAGAATCCGCAAGATCTGTCGTCGGNGTTGCCGNAACTGCGCTACGACCGCATGCAGGTGTTCGGGCTTGAGGCGGCGGCGGTGCTGTGGCGGTTCAACACGCGCGCCGAATTCGCGTANAACCTGACCGCGGACACCGCCGGNGACGACCCCTGGGTAAAGAACAACAGCATCGGCTGGGTGGTCGGCTTTGACATCGACCTGCCGCTGCACAACGTCAACGTGAACCTCCAGAACCAGGGCGGCTACGTCCTGCGCAACGACAAAATCGACGAAAATACAAAGATGATGGCGGCGAAAGCGGCGGCGGCGGGANTGCNGACTTCCGCTTCCGACACGGATTACGACGCGAAAGGACGCTACAGCAACAACAAGCTGGTGCTTGCCGTGACGGACAGCTGGGACCATGAGAAGACCAAGCTCGACGTAAAGGCGATCTGGGGCATTGAGCGCGGCGACGTGATTGNCCTGCCCAAGCTGACCCGCACCCTGCTTGACGGCTTTGACGTGTCCTTAAGCGGCATGTTCATCTGGTGCAAGGACGAGAACAGCGAATTTGACGGCTGGCAGCACAACAGCTTCGTTACCGTGGGCGCGCGCTACCAGTTCTAGCAGGCAGGCGGACGCACAAAAAAACGGATACAAAAGCATCCGTTTTTTTGTATGCGCATATCTTCTAGCACAAGGGGTAAAGGGCGTTGACCTTCGCAATTGATTTAATATTTTCATCTGATTTTAGTTCCGCCTCTTGCATAGTTGATAGACTCTCAAAATTATTTTTATAAGACTCATAAGCAGATTTTTCAAACTGAAAGTTATGGTTTCCATAATATTCAAATTCTCTTAATTCTCGTGCGTTCTTTGATGCCGGTATAGGATTTGCGCTAGAAATAACTTCAGAATCTGTTCTATCACTATCTCCAAAATATTCATTATTGATAGAACCTCCTGCTGATCTAACAACAAATTTACTATATAAACTACCATCTTCCTTAAGATCCTTAACACTTTTATTAAAATATACAGTCCCTACTTCTGTAAATATGTGTTTTGTATCATCTATTGGATTATATTTCATCATATGCTCCTTGTCAATATTACTTAAATCAATAACTGATTTTTTATCAGGATGTAATTTAAATATATCCAATGTATCTAATGTATCTAATGTATCTAATTTTACAACACCTTGTACACCTTGTCTTTCACTACGCTTGTTCCTTCCTTCACTATTATGATAAGGCAAATCTTTAAAATATATGATACCATTTAAATAAGACCTTGATGTATTATGAAGTTTACTCATATTATCTTCAAATATAATATTTGTTAGGCTCCAATCTACCTCCATTTCTTTGTCTGGAGTTCCGGATATTATTAAATTAGTAAACCTTGATATATGATACTTGTTGGCAAAATCAATCAACTCATTTATTTCAAAAGATTTGATTGATTTATCACCTGATGACTTTGCGGTATTGCCGTCCGCCTCGAACAGCGTGTAGTCGTCCGAGGCGATGCCCTCTACCAGCGTCCTGCCGTCCATATATCCAAAGCTAGCCGTTATGTTCAGTTTGTCGGACTTGCCGTATGCGTCATAGATAGCCAAGAAATGTTTAAGTCCAAGTTCTATATCTGTATTTAATTCAAAATCTAATGTAGGGAGAGATTCTGCATTTTTATCTTTTAAATTAAGTTTATCATATATTTCTTCTTTTAAGTCTTCTCCAGGAATTAATAAAGATTTGACATCAGCATAACTTTGAGAAGTAATTGTAACTTTAGAAATATCGACATTACCATTTAAAGAATCTATATGGTTAGCAAAATATTTAAA
>WFLX010265703.1_pt1 | contig 13699 bp, 10 predicted proteins | sample 4967041 | NCBI WGS metagenome assembly WFLX01 (sample SAMN12857096, study PRJNA449069) | gut metagenome | isolation source: stool from male and female vole | host: Microtus ochrogaster | place: USA:Florida | collected 2017
AAAAACCTTATCGGCATAAAATGTGTGGATTTTTTTTGCGGCTGAAGCCGCTCCCAGTAAGAGAGAGCGAGCCAAAGGCTCTTCCACCAAAACAAACAGGGATATCGGAAGGAGCTTTGGCTTGGGCCGCAAGCGGCTGGGCAGGGACATTCAAATTTCTGTAACGGTAAAGAGACCAATATTAAGTCAGATATAATCCTCAAAGATCCAAGCGGGGAAGTGGCGAACACCATCACGCACAGGAAAAGAATCTTCATCCATCGTGACGAGCAGTTTCTCCCCTTCTCCCTTGATTCCTTTGAAAGCCCCGTATTCTCTTTCTGCGGTAGGGTGATCTTCGATGCTATAGGCAACTTGAATATATAATGTTTTATTTCCTGAAGTCGCGACAAAATCAACCTCACTATTGTATAAAACACCAATGTTTACTTCATAGCCCTTGCGCAATAGCGCCATATAAACGATTCCCTCGAGTGCATATCCTCTACCAAAGGCTACTGTGGGGAAAAGATAATTATGATACGCTTGGTCATTAGTATAGATTTTGAAATTTCCACCCAGCAATTCCTTTCCTGATATGTTGTAGCGGGTAGCTTTATGCAGCAGGAATGCATCCTGTAGATAGCCGATATATGCTGCCACCGTATCATAACTTGCTTTACTGCCTCGGGCTTTCATATATTTTACTATACCAGTGATTGAAATCATATTAGAGGCATTATGGACAAGATATAAGAAAAGATTCTCCAACAATGCAACATCTTTGATTGCGTAACGCCTCACAATATCTTTAAGCATAATGGAATCTTTCAATCCTTCGACATATCTCTGCTTTACGTCATAGTCAACAAGATTGATCAGTTCAGGCAGCCCTCCATCTTTTAGATATCGAAGAAAAGAACCTCTATCTTTATCCAAACTCCATACACCCCTGTATTCAGAATAAGAGAAAGGATACACCTTTAAGCTAATATATCTTCCAGACAATAATGTAGCAAGTTCACCAGATAGCAGCCGGGAGTTAGATCCGGAAAGGAAAACCTCCGTTTCAAAAGCATAATCCTGTGACAAGGAATTCACAGTTCTTTCCCAATCTGAGATATCCTGAACCTCGTCAATAAAGATATAAATTTTGCCGTTAGTCGCTACCTCCTTTCTAAACTTATCAATCAAATTGTCAAGATCATCTGAAGTTTGAATGAAACTAAAGGCTGCTAATTCTCTATTTATGAATAGAACGTTTCTTCTTTCAACTCCTGTCTCTATCAATCGCATAGCCAACTGACGCATAATATAGCTTTTGCCTACCCTTCGTTGACCAGTCAAAATCTTTACCAATCTGTTTCCCGTATATTTTTCCAGCTTGGAGATATATTCTTGGCGAGAATATCCAATAGGAAGGACATTACCATTCCACAAGTTATATGGAGCAATCTTTTCTAAAACATCCATCATGATCAAATATTTTTTTGCAAAGGTAACAAAAATTTTCGTCTGTGCACGAAAATCTGGCAACAAATTTCAATTTTTTCGAGTATGATCGAAAAATTCATAGAGGCAACTTGGTTTTTTGGGGAGTGGGAGCCTGGAGGGTTTGGGGAGTGTGGGATGGAGGTGGGGCTATGCTTTGCGGAGGATTTTGAAGCTGCGGAGGCCCCCTTTTTTGGCTCCGATGTAGCCTTCGATGTGTTCTTCTCCACGTAGGATGTCGCTTACGTAGATGGGATGGCCTATGCTGATGGTGTGAAGGGTCAGGATGTCGCCGGCTAATAGTTTGATGTTATGAGATTTGTTGACTCTGAATCTCATTTCGGTTATACACTCGAGTTCACATGATTTGTCGGCATCCCAGCTGAGTGCCAAGCGTTCGCCTGCTGCTAATTTCTCGGTGTCGGCCATAGAGTCTACAAGAAATCCTGAATCATCGGTAGATTCGTTAGGATATAGGCTGTTGGTGAAGGCTACCCAATCAGTGAAGCCGTTAAATTGAGACAGGATGTTCAGGGTGGTCAAGGATGGAAAGCTTGCATATCCGACATATCCCCACAGGCGTTTAATCGATGAGGTGCTGATTGATTGCCCGGTGCGTTGCTGAATCTTCCTGCTGAGATAATTGAATTCAGTTGGGGTAGATGGGATGTGACCAATGGTAGTGTTTGTCAGTTGTATCAGTGACTGCAGGGCTTTGTGTTTGTCCATGATTTCAATGAGTTATTAGTTATAAGTTATAATAATGTGCGAGAAATGATGAAAATTGCGAGGGCTGTGCATATGGCTGCCAGAAGATATGTGAGCCATTTCGACGAAAGGAATTGGTCCAGCACAATATTGGGCGACTTTCTCATGGAGCCCTCTTTGAGTATCTTGAATCCTTCGATGCGCTTGGATGGATCTTGCGACCTGCATTTTTCAGCTGCAAGTGAAAGCACTCTGTCGCCAGATGCTTCTGCTATTTCTCCCGCTACCACGCCAAGTGAATACAAGTCGGCCTCGGGTGTAGGGATTGCAGAAGGAGCCATCAATTCAGGAGCCATATATTTTCCCGACCCTGCCGGATTTTTCAGTATGATAAATTCTTTATTGTCGGCAAGGTTTAAGTCGATGAGTTTTACTATGTCGCCTTGGTAAGTGACAAGAATATTTGCCGGCTTGAGGTCGCGGTGCAGCGACTGGTGGCCGTGCAGGTAGTCGATAGCCTCTGCAATTTGTCGGGTGATGGAGTGCCCTTGCCGGGCTGTAATATTCTTTTCCTTAAGCATAAGCTCCAAAGGGCGCCCGTCGATATATTCAAGCACTATTACCTGTCCGAGTCCATCCACTTTTTCCAAGCTGAGGGTACGGCGTATATTTGGATGCTCCAGTCCTATCCCAATCTCAAATTCCTTTGCCATAGCCAGATTGAATATCGGATCGTTGCGGTATTCTTCTTTCAGCCCTTTCAGTACGAAGCGTTTTCCGTATCTGGTAGCGGTATAGAGCTGCGTTGCGCCCGTTTTCGATTCATAAAGAGGCTTTATGTTGGCAAAGCGATTGGAAAATAATCCACCCAAATCGATATCAGACTCCTTTTCTGAGCTCTGCAGGTAGCCGGAATCGGAGTCGGACAGACGATTATCCCTCAGCGATTTGATGTCTTTATTTTCCATAAGGTCAGTATTCTTCGATTTTGTTGAAAATTCCCCATTTTGAATGGTTTGTATAGGCTTTTTTAGTGCCTTTTGGCACATGGAGCGTGCAGTTTTCAGCCATAGGTTTCTTATGGTTGACAAATGCATTAGCTGTGGCAACCGGTGGAATTGTAGCCGGCAAGAAAATATCTGAGATGTCACTCTCGTCGAAGGCGAAGTCGCCTATAAATTCAGTGGCAGATCCAAGATATAAGGTGGTCAGGGAATGGCAATTCTGAAACATTCCCTCATAGATGCCTGTCAGTTTGTCGGGAAGCACAATTTCTTTCAGTGCCGACCCGGCAAATGCACCCCTGCCTATCGAAGTCACTGATGGAGGTATAAGAAGGCTCGTGATGGAGGATCCTGAAAAGGCATTTTCTCCAATTGATGTTATCGTAGGTGGAAGTTGGTATTCACCTGTTTTGCCACAAGGAAACCATACTATTTCAGTCTCCGCTTTATTTAACAGCACTCCATCTATTGAAGAGAAAAGAGTGTTTGCCTTAGACACATCTATCCTTTCGAGTGAATTGCAATCTGCTGAAGGAAGTATTTGTTCGGTTCCGGCGGATATGGTGATCTCTTTTAGGGCGTTGCAGCGGGCGAAAGCATTTCGGGCAATCTTATTTGCACTATTGGGCAATACGACCCTCCGCAGAAGCTTACAGTCGGCGAAAATATTTGTGCTTATTTCGTCGGCCACTGTAAATCTACTTCCATCATATGAGTCTCCTCCCTCCGTAACCACTGCATCAGTCAGGTCGATGTTTTCAGTTTTTATGCCGTAAGGGTTTCCTTCTGATATTACAGGGGCTCCCAAGATGCTTCGGAGTGCCAGAAAGTCATCTCCATTCATGAATCCTGAGATAGTAAGGGGTTCAATATCTATTCCTGTAGTAGAAGACAGCAGGGTAGCTAATTGGCCAGGTTGTTGAAGGAGTATGCTGTTTTTTGTGGTGTATTCAAGTGGTGCCCCTTGCGCTTCTCCTATTGAATTTGATGCAAATGGGGTGATAGTGTAAGTCGTCAGAGGTGTCAGTCCGTTGATGCTTATTTGCCATTTCCCTTCGCTGAGATTTTCTTCTTTAAGATATATCTGGCGACTTTCGTATGTGCCGCTTGTGCGTACCTCACATCCAGCTGTTAGTATAGGTTCTCCTCCATCTTCTATGATGCTGAATTCTATGATAATGCCGGTAGGACCCGTCGAAAGGGTGGAGGCGGAGGAAAGTCTTGGAAGCTCATTGGGCATAGTAGTAAAGCTGACCGAGTTTGACGATAGGGTTGCAGTCTCTGTGCCTCCCTCTAAGTGGCAAGAATATTGGCAGCCCGGCTTAAGGCCTGTAAGATGAAATGTAGATTCCGACATTTCTGGATTTCCGATGATCTTTTGTGCCGTTTCGGAGTTGGATTCCTTATAAAAAAGAGTAAGATATGCCATACCGGAAGAGCCCCGCATGTCTATGCAAGCTGTCATCGTGGCTTCTGTCCGTGCTATATCTGTGGCCTCAGACAGCTGGATTATTGGCTCCAGCATGTCGGGGCGTGTGCTGTCAGAGCATCCTGTCAATAGGGTTATTGCCAAGATGAGTAGTGCAATGGGGTCAAGATGCTTTTTATTACAATTCATGTCGATCTCTCTTTGAATTGATGTTCCCTAATCTTATTCCAATTCCCAAATTTCCAAACCATTCAGTTCCCTTTATAGTAAGCACTGATGCCTCTATGCATACTCTGCGATGCCTGAACATTAATCCAACTTCAGCGGTCACTCCATGCGAGCTGAAGTATGAATTCTTCACATACTGTCCTCCCTCGGATGCTGCAAGTTGCCAGGCAAGGGCAGTGGATGAATATCCTATTCCTTCGAAGATTACGAATTTTTGTCCTGCCCGATGAGCGGCACCGGCGGTGGCCATAAAGGCTTTTCGTTTAGTCTGTCCAGAATAATATCTTTCCTTTCCATCGATTAGTCCGTGGCGGTCGCAACTTTCAGAGAGAGCCCCTGTGTTGCCGAAATCTGTGGAAATATGCAGGAATCCTCCGTGGCGCTTCATGACAGCTATCATAAAGCCCCAGGTGAGATAAGTGGCTTTGCCTCCTATGCCCGCTGTCAGCAAAGCATCTGCCTCAAGCGGAATGANGGGNCTGGAGGTAGGCACAATGAGAGTNTCNACTTTTGTGAGCACTACNGTNTCCNTGATTGTNNNCACGATCGGCGTGATGGCTGTATTTATCTCATGCCTGATTGGCTCTTTGATGTNCAGCTCATATGTCTTGTGGCTTTCCAGCCGNGAGGGAAACATNTAGTCGCGCAGTACTCCCCAAGCGGGATGCTTTAATGTGATTTTCTTTGATCCTCGCGGCAGATATAGCCATATTTCCCCTTCCTTGTCAATGCGTTTGGCTATGCCGAGGGGAGTGGAGAAGGCAAAATCCGGGGAAGAGACCACCACTTTCAGTAGGGCGCATCCTTCATCGTTGAGGTCCTTTACAGGGTTGATGAAGGCTGAGATATCATTAGGAAGGTCGCGGAACTCCACTACTTGGAAATCCTGCGCCAAAATATGGGCAGGAAATAGGGAAGCAATTAATGATGTGGCAATTGCTACGATTATGGCAAGTAGATTTTGTTTCACGAGCAGATTTTGTTTTATATATGTTTTAGGTCATTCCAAATTGAAATCTCCTATTTCAATGACATCTTCGCTGCCATTTAATATCTCAGGGGTGGGTTGCCATGTGCGCACATGAATCAGAGGCATGCCGGGGTCTCGGAAGTCCCAAAGCAGGAAAAGATAGCCGTCGTCGCTATATTTGTCGCAACTGTATTTCTGCCTTAGAGTCACGCCGTAGATTCCCTTCATAGTGGGATGTCGGAGGATTTTGAAGTCGGAAAATCCTACATCAATTTTTTTGTTGGTGTTGAAGATTCGCTCCAGTCGTTGGATATATTCCTTCTTTGATCGAATACCATAGGAGACTTTCTTGTTTCCGCGTCCTGTATCCTCTTGGTTGCCGGTTTTTACCGTGTACCCGACTATTATGAGGGCATTGTCGCTGAATACCTGGCGTAGGAAGTCAATGTCGCGCGTAGTGTAGGAAGTGCGGAGATGCTCGCAATAGCTGAGTATTCTGTGCCGGCTCATGGAGTCGGTCTCTTCGAGCTGACCGCTCATCACTTTCTGAGCTTCCATACGGAATGGATTGTCATTGCTGAATGAAGAAATATCGGCATCCCTGAATCGGGTTTGTGGAGGAGTTGCCGCGAGTGGTGCAGAATTGAAGCCGGAAGCAGGGGCTTCCATAATCTCTCCAGCATTCTCCAGGGTGTCACTTTCTGTCTCCATATTCAGCGTCTGTGTGGATATATCAGAAAGNGAGTCTGGCAGATTGGCGTCGGTNGANAATAGGGNGGTAGATGAAGGGTTGGGCTGCAAGATTATTCCGGCAGCCCATGCTCCTAATATCATGCTTAATACTATAAGCNCTATGTTTACTTTTTTNCTNTTCGACGCCATGCAGTATTGTCAGTTCCAGTCAGTTATCTCTCCTCCTATTTCAATCTTCACCTGATCAGGGTTCTTGTCTACGACGAGGTTGACGATATGGTGGATACCTGGCTTGAAGAGAAACTTGCTCTCATAGAGGAATGAGACTCCGTTCATTACCACCTCAACAAGAGGCACGCGGTTGGCAAGGCGTTGAGGNACTATTATCGCCGTGTAGGAAGTAGGTCCCGCTTTCCTCGCAGTGACGGTCTTTCCATTNGCACGCANATTCTTTGTCGCCACTCCGGCTGTGAGGTCGATTGTGGCATCGGTCACAGTATTGTGGATGTAGACAGTGGCATTCTCAGGTATGTCACCTTCGTAGTCTTCTCCTTTGATCAGTCTTACAGTCAGTTTGCTCATTATGTGGCGAAACTGCAGGTTGACTGGATTTGCCGATGCTTCAATCCCTAATGATGAAGCATGCAAGAAATCCGAAGCCTCATATCCATCAAGAGTGNTGCCGGTCGCTTCACGTTGGTCGGTCGCCACCGAGAAGGGAAGGTCGCTCACTGATGTGATTTCATCCAGACGTGGATAATAGGCATATGCATTGTATGTCCCTTTATCCCAGAATAGTTTCCTTCCTGCTGTCCAGTCTGAGCCGGAGAATGTAAAGCGCTCGTTGTTGAGGGTATTGCCCGATATTTCAAGCGGTTTGTCAGTCTCGGCCAAGAATAGCCCTACAGCATCTCCCTGTTCGAAGGAAGTGTCAGTAGCGCGTGATGCGGACGGATGGCAGAATGAAAACTCCATCGCTACCTTTCCGTTGGCATCAGCCATCTCAGGCAGGTTGTGCTCATCGGTGCAGGAGGATGCACCGAGAGCCAACAATAGAACGCTGCCTATAGTTTTAATATTGCATTTCATATTGAATCTTCGAATTTATATTTATCATTTTGGTATGCCTAATCTTTGCGAAATACGCTTTCACAAATCGCCTCTCCGAAGCTACTGTTTCGTGATCTTGGCCCCAGACTGAAGTCTGGGGTTTCGTCACAATTACAGCTCTCCGAGCTGACATCATTTTAGTGGGGAGCCTTTGTGGATCATTTTAGTGGGGAGCCTTTGTGGATCATTTTAGTGGGGAGCCTTTGTGGATAACGGGAGGAAGCGACTTCTGNCCGGCGTTGGCTGAGCTGCCATCGAAGCTTCTGGTTGCANACCCGGCAGTGCGCTTGTCGAGAGTGACAAACTCCTCGAAGTCAAATGTCTCGCCAGCNTANGCCTTGATACGCTTCACGATGCTCTGGCGGCTGATAGTGCTATAGTAGGGTATATCGTTGTTCATACAGCTGTTTTGCTCCGAACGGAAGACTCCGCGGTTGTGCATATATCCACCCTCGAAAATGTCGACGATATCGCTGTAGCGTGGATCGAAGATGAGATGGCTCCAGCCTACTTCGTGCATCTTGCCTGTCAGTTCTACATTGTCATACCAACCTAAGGATTTTGCCCAGTTTATAGCATCCGCGTGTCCGCAACATGTGCAGCCGCAAGCGTCGATGAATGCATTATGATATATATATTCGTCGGCAAGTTTGCCAAATCCGTGGCCACCTGCTTCGTGCTGTATTACTCCGCGCGAGTCGAGAGGATAACCGTAGTCGCTCTTGGGGCAGAATGCGATGGCTGCGCCTGACTCCCACATCTGGCATATGCCGCCGTAGTCAGTGCTGTTTGGCACAATGATGATGAGTGTCTGGTCAAGATTGTCGTTGGTTACAGTGTTAGTACCGTTGACAACGTAACGGAATACTTCGTCGTAGTCGCATTTCAAGCCAACGCCGCCGGTATAGGTTGTGCTGAAGCGATTGTATCGGATAGAGTTGACTGTGCCGATTCCGGTTTCAGTAGATAGCGGGAACGCCGTATATACGTTGAAGTAGTCGCGGTAGGTGGTGTATGGTTCGATTCCGAAGAAGTATTCCACTTGCTGCTTCATGTCTTTGAGGTATTCGCCGGTGGCGATATCCTTTGCGTCGTAACCATCGCCCATGATGACAATGTTTATACCGCCGTTGTTTCCCTTGGTTGCTTTCTGAAGAGTGAGGAATTCATCTTCACCGTATTCATATCCGTATTGAGTGACGTGGCAGGAGTGGGTATAGTCTTTCCCTTTAAGGCGGAACACTACGTCTCCTTCACGGGTATGTCCAGCTGCAGTGGATTTGATTGTGAGAATGATTTCGCTCTTCTTGTTGCCGGAATTCTTGGATAATTCGCACCAATCAGGCTTTGAATCCAATTCCCAATCACCTTCTGCGTCAATTACGAGAGTCTGCTTGTGCTCAGTGCTGAGGGCGCAAGCCACAGCGGGACGGCATACCAACTCGTGGTGGGCTGAGATGCGCTTGAAGTCGCACCATCCTACGGCAGTCTGATATTGTGCTACTGCAGATTCTGGAACTTCTACAGTGAAATTATCCTTTGCGATTCCGTTTAATGCACCTTCTTGAATATATGGTGGGATTTCGCTTTTGCTAACTATTTTGCCGATGCCATAGCATCCTTCGAAAGCACCGCCGTTATCATAATAATTTGCAAAATAGCGGATATTTTCAAGGCTTTCAGGAAAAACGAGACCCTCAAGGCTTCTGCAGTGTGCGAAGGCTCCTGCTCCGATAGTGATCAGGCCTTCTGCGAATTCAAGAGTGCCCATAAGACGCCAGTTGTAGGCAAAAGCAAATTCCCCTATAGTCACAAGAGAAGTCGGAAGCACGAGCTCGCCAGAGAAGTCGCAGCCGTAGAATACACCGTCACTTACCACTGCAAGATCCTTAGGCAAAGCGAGTTCACCACGGAAATGACAACCGCTGAAAGCGTCTTCTCCAATTGTTGCAATTCCATCGTGAAGGGTCAGAGTGCCATCGAAGCCACAGTTTTGGAATGCATTAGAAGGAATGTCTGTGAGTCCCTGAGGGATTTCGAGTGAGCCTTTAATATTTTGACAGGAAGCAAATGCATGGCTGCCAATTCTCCTGAGTTTTTCAGGAAGTCTTAAACTGCCATAAAATCCTCTACATCCATCGAAAGCATAACCGCGAATAAGTTCTACATTATCAGGGATTACGAGTTCGCAAGTAAAGCCACAATTTGCAAACGTACCACCATAGTAATCAATACCCTCATCTTTATCTTCACTAAATTCTCCATTGTCATGTTGCGCGTTGCCGATATATTTCAATGTGGAGGGTAGAGAGAGCGAGCCTGTTAAAGATCTGCAATCTTGGAATGCACCTTGCTGTATGTCAATCACACCTTCTGGTATGATCAATGAGCCACTTATATTCTTGCACCCATAGAAAGCTCTTGCACCAATTGATTTCAGTTTATCTGGGAGAATAAGTCTAAGAAGACTGTGTTTGCCAGATATGGTGCTGTTATAATAGAAGGCACTTGGAGGAATCTGGTCTTCATTGCAAGCTAAATTATATATTGGTTCATTGCCAAATGCCTTGATCTTCACCTCCTTTAGATTGAGGGCTTGCAATGCATCCATCTCATCGCGCATAAAGTAGAAATCACGTGAGTCAACTTCTCCGGTAATCTTCAGATTCTTAAGTTTCTTGTAGTCCTTGCCGGCATCCGTAATGGCCTGCTTAAGCCCACCTGGGGTGGATTCTACTATGACGTATTCCTTGGAAGTGGCATCGTGGCTTACGAGGTCGCTTTCCCATGCAGTGATGCTTTCGCTGACGAGGGTAAGCGTGAAGTCGCCCGTCAGTTCCTTCTTGTCTACGCGGATGGTGAAGTTGCTCATCTTTCCAGCTACGTAGGTGAATTCTTCTCCCTTTGAGAAGCGATAGGGTATACCTCCGATAGTGATGTTGAAAAGGGTGGTGCCGGCAGAGATAGTCTGGGGCACAACGATAGCCCTCCATTCATCTCCTTTTTTGCTCGGGATGATTGAAGTAGTGCTGACTTCTCCGTCTGGTTTCACTATTCCAGTGGCAAGATCGATAAGGGCATCGCGCACTGTATTNCTGACAAGCACCTCCTTGCTCGTCTCGCTCCATTCTCCATCGGCAAATCCGGAGCCTTCAGTAAGAGTGACGCGGGCATTGGCCATGCGGTGGGTCATTGGAAGGCGGATTACGCTCGAAGTCGGCTCCACGCCTTCCACTTTCCCCCAGAGGAAATCGGAGGCTTCATAATCGCCCATTGTGCCGTCGCCTGGCACTGTGGCTTGGTTGGTCTTGACCGTAAACTTATAGTTGTTTACATCATCGGGAGATGCGAAGGGGTAGTAGCCATAGACGTCGATGCGGGTATGTTTGTCTTTCCAATAGAGGTCGTAGGCTGAGTTCCAACGGTATGCGGCTTCGTCAAAAGTATGGCGCACATTGTCGCCACGGTTTCCTTTAGAGAGGAGAGTGCCGGGGTTATTTCCCTCGTAGTCTACGATATATACACCCATCACATCTCCGTCGGCAAATCCCTCGTCGTTGACGCGGGTAGTGGCGACTTGATTGATTTCTCCGGTAAGGCGGATAGTGCCGAGTCCGGCATTGTCTTGTCCNGGAGTCTTCAGCATGTCTTCAGAGCATGCTGAGAGGGCTAAAGCCGTCAGAAGGCTGTAAGTCGTAAGTTGTTTGTTCATATCCGTATCCTTTATTCTGCAACTCCTCCGTTATCGGTTTCGTCGTCGATCCAAGGAGTGATGTTGACATTCACTCCAGCAGAGGTCTTGCTAAGGGTGATGGTGAAATTGTGGTTTTTGCCGCTTTCGAAAGTGAATCCTTTCTGCAGATTGTATTCCCTGCCATCGGCGGTGATAGTGATAAGGTTGCCGGCTTCCACGGTTTGTGGCACGAGGAGAGCCTTGTAGCCGTGGTCTGTAAGTAGTGGGGTAAGTGTGGTGATGTTCCCGGTGGGGGTCACTTCTCCTGAAGCGAGGTTTATTGTAGAATTGCATTTCACTCCGTTGATCTTTACCGACAGCTCTGCCTTTGCGAGTGATTCCTCAGTGAACCCGTTTCCTGCCTCGAGGCGGATAGTGGCGAGGCTCATCACGTGGCGGACGGGAATCTCTATAGCTGATTCAGTCGGCGTTACGTTAAGTGTCTTTCCAGCCAGAAAGTCGGAAGCTTTGTAGTTCGCTTCTGTAGATTGGTCAGACTTTACGGAGAACTCATGTGCATTTACTGATTTTACGCTTGAATATGGGTAATACACATAGAAATCGGCATGAGTCTCATTGTCAGCCCAAGTCACTTGAGAGTCAGGGGTCCATGTGCTATTGTAGGTGAAGCGCATGTTGCTGACATGGCAGCCTGAATTGGCGAGGGTGCCCGGATTGCTGCCGGAATAGTTCACTACGTAGAGTCCGATGCAGTCGCCGTTTTCGAAGCCATAGTCCGTGGCTCGGATCCCTGTCAAGGAGGGACTGATACTGATTTTCATTTTCTCTGGCGTAGGAGGAGTTGGAGGCGTGACGGGTTCGGGAGAATCCTGTCCTCCAGAGCAGCTTGCTGCTAAAAATGCGGATGCAAGCAATATACCAACGGACTCTTTTATATTCATTTTTAGTGTATCATTTTAATACATGAAATCGTAATGCAAAAATAGGAAAAAAAACTCAACATTGGAAATCTGTTGGAGTCCAAGTTGGTTCAAACTTTGTTTTTGTGAATATCAGTCTTTCCTTACGTCGGTGTTGTGCTCACTGTGTTCGCACCACAATCTCTGTCTGTTGACACAAGGATCCTCATAATCGCTTTTATTTTAATTGTGGATTAATGATAATAGAATAGTCATTACATCTATCTNGAAGCTGAAGTGCCGCAACGAGGGCAGTGGGATGGGGTGGTCTTGTTGATGAAGCCGCCAAGGATGTGGGTGAAAGGGTTGTGTTNGTTTGNTAACCAACTNCNTCCTGNCCCATTAAGATGATATAATTGGAGAGGGGCTTCTTCAAGAAGCCCCTCTCCAAAGCAGTCTATAGATAGGCAAGACACAGGTAGGAAAGTCACCAACCAGGCCAGCCCACTATTGGAAATTTTAATGCAAAAAGTTTAGGCAATTATTTGATAACAATCTTTTTACCGTTGCGGATATAAATTCCAGGCATACAGTCTTTCCCGACATTTCTACCATACAAATCGTAGTAGTTCACATCATTATCCACTGCGATCTCTTCGACGCCTGTGGTTTTATCTTCAATGGTCATCTCGCTATAGATTGGTTCCTCCATGGGTACGCATGCGTCACCCATACCGTATGCGAACTTGACATCTGACATTGCCACAGTGTACACTCCTGGCTGGGTATCTGGAGATGCTATCAAGCCGATAGTGAAAAGAGCATCCAGAGGAGTGCCATTTTCATCATCATTAAATAGTTCCTCACCCCCGGCAGAGTAACCTATGATCTTTAAGGTCACGCCATCCTCTAAGATATTGCATTTGATTACGTGGTTTGATGTTCCTCTGTCAGTGTAGAATATGTCATCTACGGTTTCGCGACCTTGTTTCACCTTGGCTACTGTCACGCCCTTGGGAATAGTCAGCTGCATATTGAAATTTGAGTAGTTGAGAGTTGGGTCATTCTCATAAAGGGTCATGTGAGTCACGGTAGTACCGTCAGCGATAAGGGTTACATTGTCAACCCACACATGCAAGGATTCCGATGATGTCGTCGTATAGGCCTGACAAAGTAGGGACATTCCCATCGTCATTGCCATTGTCAAAAATACATTTTTCATTTTCTTCTGATTCTTTGTCGGTTGATATTATTTGATGAATTTAAATAGATTTGTTGTATTCCCGTGATGTCTTGTGAGTCAATCAGTCCATCCTTTGTGACATCAGCTGCAGTCTCATTGATTTCAGGAGTGTTGCCGATATAGTAGTTTGATATGACTAAAATGTCCGATGCATCTACACTTCCATTCATATCGGCATCTCCGAGTATGTATTTCTCTAGATGTGCCGCCTTGACCGCCACTATATTTCAATCAGCATCAAATGCATACAC
>WFLX010143540.1_pt1 | contig 13695 bp, 11 predicted proteins | sample 4967041 | NCBI WGS metagenome assembly WFLX01 (sample SAMN12857096, study PRJNA449069) | gut metagenome | isolation source: stool from male and female vole | host: Microtus ochrogaster | place: USA:Florida | collected 2017
ATTGACGGGCTTGCCATCAGATACGAGCCGTCCTGGAGCATGAAAGACAACATAATTCCCAAGCAGGACGACGTGCTTGCCGTGCTGCACGAAAAGCGCGAGACGGACAAACTGCTCGGCACGACGATGAGCGGCCCGCACCGCGACCGTATCCGCTTTGTCCGCAACGGCGCGAACTTCATTCCCGAAGCGTCTACCGGGCAACGGCGGCTGATCGCAATCCTGCTGCGCGTGGCGCAAGCCCTGTTCTACACGCAGGCGGTCGGAAAAAATCCCATCCTGCTCATGGACGACGTACTCCTCGAACTCGACCCCGACAAGCGGCAGAGCGTCACGCAGCATCTGCCCGCCTACGACCAATTGTTCTGCACGTTCCTGCCGGGCGAGCCTTACGAACGCTACCGCCACAGCACGACAAAAACATTCACCATCACGGGTGGCAAGTGGTACGAGGCGTGACGCGCACTATTTGCGCGGCATTTTTCTTGCTCTATCGTATCCCAAATCCCCTTTATTTGCCCTTGCGCTGAATTCGCTGAATTTTTCGGTTTTCTCTTATCATATCCCTAAAAATAATATACAATCATTCAAGGCAGACGGCAAAAACACCGACTATTTAAAAGACTTGTTATCTCATAGGGGGAAATATGAAAAAAACAGCGTTGCTTTTTACTTGCGCCGTGCTTGCGGCTCATCTGTACGCATTCGATACCGAGCCGTCGCTCGCGGTAAAAAACGGTACGCGCGAATACACCAAAACGACGTACACTATCAGTGAGAAATTCGGCGACTACTACCGTTCTCCAGCGGCAAAGTTCGTCCATGTGTTTGACGCGAACGGACGCGAAATCGAATCCACCGAGCTGACGAACAAAGATGCCGTCGTGGACAAGGTAATCTACGAATACGACGCGAACGGACGGCTGACCACGACCACGTGCGTGAATGCCGACGGAAAAATCAACTGGAAAGTCGTGGCAGTTTACGACGCAAGCGGAAACAAAACCGAAGAATCGCAGCTCACGGCGGACGACGTGCTGACGAGCAAATCAATCTGGAAATATACGGGAAAACAGGCGGAAGAAGCATACTACGACGCGGACGGCACGTTGCTCAATAAGACGATCACAAAATACGACGACAAAAACCGCGAAATCGAAGTGGCGCAGTACGGCGCGAACGGCAATCTGGAAGAAAAACGTGTGCTCGCATACAACGACGCAGACAAACTTGCCGAAATAACGTTCTTCAACGCGGCGGACGTACCGTTCAAAAAAATCATCTACCGCTTTGACGCAAAATATGCCGTCACCGAAGAACAGACGTACAACGCCGCGAACAAACTGGCAGTCCGCATGATTTACAAATATGATGACAATGGCAACCTGTTCCGCACGACGACGTACAACATCGCGGACAAATTCGGCACGACCGTAAATGAACTGGTTGACATCAAAGAATATGCCTACAGCAACACGGCGAGCGCGGCATCATCGCCACGGTCACCGGTACACAACGCATATTCGATTGACGCAAAATAAGCCGAAAAATCGTTGTCGGTAAGTGGGGGAAAGGCATGAAAACAATCGGAATTAAACTTGCAGACGGTACGTTCTATCCTATTCTCAAAGAGGGCGAGGCGCAGAACCATACCCTGGACGTGACGACCGTAAAAGACAATCAGACAAAAGTCCAAATCGACTTGTACCGTTCCGAGACGGCTTCCATGGATGACGCTGAATATGTGGACACACTGGAAGTAACAAAGCTCAATCCCCACCCCAACGGCGAGCCGACCCTGCATCTTTCCCTGAACCTGGACGAGAACAACGAGCTGACGGCAAAGGTCCTTGACGACGAAACGGGCGAGAAAAGCGAAACGCAGGTAAGCCTCGTGAACCGAACGCTCGCCGAACGCGAGAACACCGAGCCGGATTTTACCCTTGCCGAAACCGCAATCGGCGAGAACGAACTTTCCGCGCTTGAGGCGGAAGAAACAAAACCGGAGCCGAATCCGTTCGCTACGGAAGATTTCTCATTCGATACGTTTGAAGACGAACCGCCGGCAGAAGACGCGGACAAACCGGCGGCAGAAGCCGACGACTTCAATTTGGACGACATCACGCTGGACTTGCCGCCGCTTGACCTGGACGACGTGGCGGACAAAGCCGAAGACACGGCGGCGCAGACGGCGGACGAGCCTGCGATCACTGCTATTCCGGCAGAACCGACCGACAGCGACGACTTTTCCCTGGACGATATTCCGCTTGACTTGCCCGACTTTGACGAGCCGGAAATAACAACGGAAGAAACCGTCGCCGAGCCTGCCGACGACAGTACGGCGGAACTTGCGGACCTGCCTGATTTTGACGACGATACGTTTGCCCAGACCGAAATAACAGAAACAGAACCGGCGGACGACGACGCAGGTGAGCCGGACTTTTCATATCTTTCTGACGACACCGCAGAAACAGAATCCGCAGACGAACCGGCAACGGCCGAAACTCCTGAGGATTCTTTCGACTTGCCCGACTTTGGCAACCTGGACGACGGTGACTTTACGGCAGACGACACTATTATAGAAGAAAACGCAACTGACGACACCGCGCCCGAAACAGAGACGGAAAGCGCAGACACCGCAACGGCGGACGATATGTTCGCCGAACTTGACGAAACCAAAGCGGACGACGAAATCGCCGCGATTGCCCTGCCCGATTTTGACGAAACGTCCGACAGCGATTCCACCGCCGTTGCCGACGATGACTTTGACACGGCGGCAAGTGCCGCCGCCGCTTCATCGGCAATGGACTTTTCTGACCTGTACGACAAAGAGACTATGGCAGGAAAGCATTCCACTTTGTACGACGACGAAGAGACGGACGAGACCGTAAAAAAGACGCGCGTCCCCGTTACTATCTGCGTTATCTGCGCAATCATCTGCATTATCGCAACGCTGCTGGTGCTGTTCGTCATTCCGTCAAAGTATAACTGGAAGAACTGGAGCAAGCACAGCCGGAACGCCGACGGCGAATGGATTTCGCCCGTAAAAGAAATCCCGCTGGACTTAACGCCCGTGCCGCAAGACCCGGTGGATGATTCCGACTGGGCAGTGCCGTCGCCGATAGCCCCCGAAGCAGAAGAGGACAAAATCGTGGTTGCGCCGCAGCCGGAACTGGTCGTGCCCGCGCCACTGCCTGCGGAAAAGCCAAAAACGACCGGCGACATCCGCTACCGCATTAAATGGGGCGACACATTGTGGGACATTTCGGAAGCATACTATAAGAATCCGTGGCGGTATCCACGCATTGCGCGCTACAACAACATCAAGAATCCTGACCTTATTATTTCGGGAACGGACATTCTCATACCCGAAGAATAAGGAGCGCAGTTGAAACATTCTTATCGTAACGGCCATCGGCTCGCGCTGATAGTCGTTTTTGCCGCACAACTCTTGCTCTCCTGTAACGATGCGTCGCCGCAACGGCAATTTAAGAACCAGTCTGCCTACTATATGGCACTGCATGCCGCCGACCAGAACGATGAGAAAAACGCCGTCCGCTTGTTCAATGAGGGACTAAAAAGAGGCTCTGACTTGACAAAACGGCGTTGCGCCGAGGCCCTCACACAGTTTGGCAACGTGCGCGACCGTGTGGAAGCCTGCAAATACTTGGTCGCCAACTGGAACGACGATGCCGCCCTGCTCGTCGCCTGTGCCGAACTGGAGCGCGACAATGAATTTTCGCTCATCAACCTGTACACCGAGCATATCGACCTGCTGACCGCCCCGAACGAACTGGTGCGCCTGCGCCTGAACGCACTGCTGCAAAAGAACGACAGCCGTTTTGAGGACGAACTCCGCACCTGGATGCTGTACCGTGCGCTGTCAAACGAGCATCTGGTACTATACGAAAAATACTGCAACGCAGTCGCGGAGACGACCGACGAAAAGACAACCGCCGCCGACCCGCCGAACACAATCGGTTTTGTGGCAGAAAGCCCGATAAAACCCATTCGCCTTGACAACGAAGACCCTGTAGAACCCGAACGCACGATTTGGCAACTGCTGATGGACTACCGCACTTCCGTGTACCGCCGCCGATATTACGGCGCATACGGCAAGATCGGAGAGATGTTTGCGGCGTGCAAGGATGCCGGAATCACCGTGCCGCCGCTCATCGTCTCTGACATGGGCAAGGCAGGACTGTACGGCACCACCGATTACTACGCCGCCGCCGCCATGTTTGACCGCTACGCGCGGCAACTGGACGGAGAACCNGGATTTTACGCCCATTTTTACGCCGGCCGCCTGTACGACAAGGCAGGACGCTACGCCGGACAGGCAGTCAGCCACTTCAAAAGCGCCATGGACGCGGCGGCAACNGGCGCACAGTACGACAACGCGCTGTGGTACTTNCTGAACGTGCAGCTGCGCACCTCTGCGGCAGACACGATTGCCTCGCTCAAACGCTACTGCGACACCTGGCACGACAGCACNTACTTTGACGATTTCTTTGAATCGCTTTCGGTGCTGCTGCTTTCCCACCAGCAATGGCAGGATTTCTACGACATCTGGCACGTCATCGAACACAAAGCGTCCGAAGAGACATTCGGCAGGTACGCATACATCGCCGGTCGTCTGCTGGAAGACGGTCTGGTCAACAACACNGGCGGCGTGCCGACCCGCGAGGCAATGGCGGCTTTTACGCGCGTGCTGAGCGGCGGCGCGGATTTGTACTATAAAGTCCTCGCGCTCGAACGCCTGAACGTAAACGACAACGAATTTATTGAAAATACGTTCTGCGCTCCCGTCACGGACGAACCGCCGGTCATCGACCCCGACGCCGAGCAACTGCTCGCCGGGTANGCGGCGTTCGGCTTTCCGCAGAAAATCTACGGCGAATGGCAGGCGCACCGCGCGCACATCGGCATGGAAAGCGCGATACAGGCAAGCCAGTTCCTGAACGGATGCGGCATATACAACAAGAATTTCAGCGTGCAGAGCCTGCGCATCGCAAGCCGCACCCGGTACAGCGCGGCGGAAAAAATCCCCTACCACCTGCTTGAGCTGATGTTCCCGCGCTTCTACGCCAAAGAAATCTCTGCCGCCTGCGCCGAAAACGACCTGGACGAATGGCTTTTGTATGCGCTCGTGCGCAGCGAAAGTTTCTTTGACGCAAAAATCGCGAGCAGCGCGGGCGCAAAAGGACTGACNCAGCTCATGGACAGCACTGCCGCAGACGTTGCCCGCAAACTCAAAGTGGCGGACTACGACATTCTTTCGCCCGCGACCAACACGCGTTTTGGCGCGTACTACCTCAAAGAACTAATCGGACGCACCGACGACGCGCCCCTGCTCGCCGTGTTTGCCTACAACGCCGGTCTTTCCAACGTGCGCGAATGGGTGCGCATCGCGCGGCGCGACTGGCATACCACGGGCAAGTCGGCGCACCGCTCCACGGGAATCAGCATGGATTTGTTCCTGGAGACGCTCCCTTACGCGGAGACCCGTGGATATGGGCGTAAGGTTATTACCGCCGCCGCCCTCTACGGCTGGCTTTACTACAAGACAAACCCCGCCGACATCGTGCGCGCCCTGCTGGAATAAAAACGCGCGTCGGAATCGCGGCAGACACCCATGCCGCCTGCCGGAATCGCCGACGGCATAAAAAAATCCCCAACGTAAGCGGTCATGCTTAGTTGGGGATTTTTCGCATATTTGGCCTCTATCTGGCAGAAATCGCTCTGCCTATTGCCTAAAATCGATTGTAATCAATTTATGTTCGGAAGTTTTTGTCATTCCGGGGACAGTCATTAGGTATGTCTTGACAAACACTTATTCGTGATAACTTCAATCTGATAAAAAAACAGCCATTACTTTTTCGTATACGTTACGTCAGAAAGCTCCCGTTTGAGCTGGGCACTCGGTGTAAAGAGTACGCGCGCCGACTTAATGTCTGCCGAAGTCACGTCCTCCGCCTTTTCCTGCCCCTGCGAGCTGAACGAAAGCTTGAAAATGCCGAACTTGTTCAGCCGGATGCGGTTTGAGCTTTTCAGGTACTGCGGCATCTTGTCAAGGAAACTCTCGATGACTGCCACAATATCCGCCGGGTTCAGCGTACAGGTCTTGGAGATTTCCTTCGCCANCGTGTTGATGTCAATCTCCTCGCCGTACTCCGGCGCCGCGTAATACTTGGAATCGCCCTTGCGGTCAAGGGGATTCTGCCTCTTCGTTACAGAATACATCATATAATGTACCTCCGTGTTATAAATTCTGGAATGCCTTGCGGACATTCCCATGTTTTTTACGGGACTTCAACGAAGCCCCACGCCTTGCCAACACAAGGGCGTATCATCAAGATACTAACGTTTTTTGCAATCGGCAAGGAAATTCGTACAAAAATAAATAAAATTCGTGAATAAACGGCACTGCCGCCGCGCACGGACNACGCGGGCATCGGCAAAAATTCTCACTGACCTTTGTGCAAATTCTCAGTGAGTTTTGGGTAAAAACTCACTGAGTTTTTGAAAATTCTCAGTGAGTTTTTAAAAATTCTCACTGAGTTTTTTTAAAAAGTCAGTGAGAATTTGGGGAAACCTCAGTGAGAATTTTGGCATATACCGCCGGGATAGGGGGATTGTCTTTAGGATCGGCGCGCTATTCGCTGTCGCTGAACGCGTCCGCAAAGCCTTNTGCCGCTTCTTTCAGCCTGCCCGCCATGTCTGCGGTGGCTTCCTTCACCTCGCCAGCCGCCTTTCCGCTTTCCTCGCCGAATTTCTGCAAGTCGTCCTTGAGGACTGCGCCNACCNCCGCTGCGNCTTCCTTTGCGGCGCGGGCAAGTTCTTCGGCAGACTCACGCACGGACATATCGTTCTCTTTGGCAATCTCCTTTGCGGTGAGCGCGGAATTCTCAATCCACCCGATCGCCTTGCCAATCTGCACCTGCGTCTGCTTTGCCCCGCCCTGAATGACGGTCGCAACGTCACCATAGGTCACGGTCGCCACCGTCTTGGCGAACAGCCCGACAGAGGATTTGAGCTTTGCCGTCTTTTCCGCCACGTAGGCTTTGGTGTCTTTTTCGAATTCTGCCGCGGACAATGCCGCGCAGCACAGTGCCGCCATAACAATCACAACCAGTTTTCTCATGCTTGCCACCTCTTTTGCCCGGATGCTCCACCGGCAGTATAGCATATACGCTGTCTTTTCTCAAACGGAAAAAGTCACTATAATGGAAAAAACCAGCAATTCGGNGACATCATGGAAAATCCTTTTGCNCATCTGCNGCCGTCTGCCATGCAGATTCTCACGNTTTCGGGCGCACGGTTCGTGCTGCTTTTGGGCATCATGCTTTTTTTCGGCTCGGTCGGCGGTCGGGTTTTTCAGAAACTCAGGATTCCGCAGGTGGTGGGCTACATCGTCGTGGGCATTCTGCTGGGCGTTTCGGGTACCTGGGTACTGGGGCCGGAGACGGTTGCGGCGTTGAATCCCGTCAGCACGATTGCGCTTTCGCTCATCGGCTTTTTGGTCGGCGCGGAACTGAAAATCGATGTCATAAAAAAATACGGCAGACAGTTCGTGGGCATCCTGCTCGGCGAGTCAATCACGCCGTTCTTTGTGGTCGGCTTGCTGACGGGCGGCGCGGCGTTCGTGGTAACGCGGAACATGGCATTCGCGGTCTCGCTCGGCTTACTGCTCGGCGCGATTTGTGCGGCGACTGCGCCCGCCGCAACCACTGACGTTCTGCGCGAGTACCGTACCAAAGGCCCGCTCACCACCACGATTCTGGGCATTGTCGCTATGGATGACGCGGTTGCGCTCATGCTGTATGCCGTTGCCGCAACGATTTCCGCGCCGCTGCTCGGCGGGAACGGCATTTCTCTCACGGCGCAGCTGGGCGCGATTGCCTATGATATTCTGGGTTCGGTCGTCATCGGGCTGGCGTTCGGCTTTGTTTTGAGCCTGATTCTACGGCGCATGATGGACGATGACGGGCGCGTGCTGGGTTTTTCACTGGGTGTGCTGTTCCTGTGCACGGGAATCTGCGACCTGTTGCAGTTGGATCACATGCTTTCGTCCATGTTCATCGGCTTTTTTATGGCGAATTTCGCGCAGAAAAAAACGCGCCCGCTGTTCAAGTTAGTGGAACGCTTTACGCCGCCCGTGTACGTGCTGTTCTTTGTCACCGTGGGCGCAAAGCTGAACGTGTGGATTCTGACGCCGTTCTTTGCGCTTATCGTGCTTTTGTACGTGGGCGGGCGCACGATCGGCAAGACAATCGGCGCACGGCTGGGGGCGCGGCTGACAAACGCACCAAAAACCGTGCACAAATGGTTGCCGTTCTGCCTGTTAAGCCAGGCGGGCGTGGCGATCGGGCTGAGCATTGCGGCAGGAAACGACTTTCCCGATTCAATCGGCCCACAGATTATGCTGATTATTACGGCGACAACGTTCATCGTGCAGATAGTCGGTCCCATCTGCGTCAAGTACGGCGTGAGCAAAGCCGGTGAGGTTGGGCTGAATGTGACTGAGGAAGACATCATCAGAAAGACGCTTGTCCGCGATATTACGGCGGGAAACGTGCCGATCTGTCAGGCAACCAGCTATTCCATCGTGAATGAGAACGAACAAATCGGTACGCTTATCCGCAGTTTTACGGAGCATGAGAACATGAATTACGAGGTTCGCGGCAAGGACGGACTGCTGACCGGGCAGATTTCGCTGGCGCGCATAAAAGATGCCCTGCATATCGGGTCGTTCGCAGAGATGATGCCGGCGTTTGAACTGATGGAAAAGCCGTCCGCAGTCTGTACGCCNCAGACTCCGCTGCCGGAAGCCTACCAGCTCTTTGCCGAGCACGATACGGAAGCAATCTGTNTCGTGGACGCACAGCGCAAACCGCTGGGAATCCTTGAGAAATACACGGTTGATCACTACATCCACACCAAAATCGTGGANCTGGAACACCGTTTGGAACAGATGGGATANGCGCGGGCAGTGCGCCGCCGCTACAGCAGCTTTGCGATTTCTGCGTGCTGCACGTCAAACTGTTCCATTACGTGGTCAATCATCGCCTGTTTGGGGTCAGGATGGTCGGCGGGCAACGACGCAAGGTAATCTTTGCGGTACTGTTTGCAGGTAATGACCGGGCTTGCCGCAAAAATCTGTACGGCGCGATCCAGTTTGTCGGCGAGCATGTCGTCGGGATTGTCCGGGTCTATCGACAGAATCTGTCCGTTTATCGTCACCAAGACCATAACGTCGAACATACGCAAGTAACTGTCTATCTCGCGCAGACCGCGTTTTGTCTCCGGGTGACCGGGGCGGTAGCGCGTTCCACTGGGAAACACCAAAATCACTTCGCCGTCGCGCTTGCATTTGTCCATGGCGCGCATTGCCGCCAAGTTAATCGTGCGCGCTTTCTTTTCTTCGTTCAGTTTTTCCTCTTCAGTCTGCGCTTTCTCTTCTGTCTGTATGAGCGAGCGCGTCGGATAAATGACGACGCGGCTAAAACTTTCCGCAAATGCCTTTACGCCGGGATCTGCCTCGTTCAGTTTCATGCCCGCGATTGCGACGATTTTGCGGGAAAGTTCTTTGCCTTCTTCGCCCAAATCATGTTCCAAAAGCCAGCAGAGCGCGGGCAAATCGGCATTGCTGTAATGCTCCATGAGGATAAGCCCTGACTTTCCTGCCTTTACCGCACTGAAAAACGCGTGCCAGTTCTCTTTGTTTTCAAGGCGGCTGCCGTCTGCTAAATGATCGCCGACAAGCACATCGATGAATTTTCGTGTCTGCGGGTTCGCTTTTTGGTAGACATTCGTCTCATTTATCTTGTCTGCCGCCACAGAAACCTGCGCGAGTTTTCCGAGGATGTCACCGTATTTTTCGCGGATTGAAATGCCAGCCATGAGGTTCTCCTATTTTTCTTTGTGACGACGGTCGAGTTCGTCGTACACATCTTTCCAGGTTACGTTTTCTTTATACAGCAAAACGCTCACAAAGTACAGCAAATCTGCCGCTTCCCAAATGATGTCGGCTTTGTTCTCTGCCTCGTCGCACAGTTCTTCGGCTTCTTCCATGATTTTTTCACGCACGCGCGTCGCATCCAGCGTGGCGGTGTAGCTTCCGGGGCGTGGGTTGGCAAAGCGTTCGCAAATCGTCGTGTACAACCGCTCCAAAGAAGATTTTTCGTCGGGAGCGGAACTGAAGCAGGTAAAACTGCCGGTGTGGCAGACTCCGCCGTGCGGAATGACGGTGGCAAGCACGGCATCGCGGTCGCAGTCGGCGCGCATTTTGACCAGCTCCAAGAAATGTCCGCTCGTCTCACCTTTTGTCCACAGCGCGTTGCGTGTACGGCTGTAAAAGGTGAGTTTTCCCGTCTCAAACGACGCTGCGAATGCCGCGCGGTTCGCGTAGCCGGTCATCAGCACTTCACCAGAAATGCTCTGCGCAATCACGGGAAGCAGGTCGCCCGTCTTTTCCCAGTTCAGGCAGGAAACAAACGCGTCCTGCAAACGCACTTTGCCCGTATACAATGCCATGCCCAACTGCACGTCGCAGCCTAACTTTTCCAGCTCGGTAACCTGCTCAAGCGAATGAACGCCGCCCGCCGCGACCACCCGGCATTTGACGGCGGCGCGCAAAGCCTGTACGGCTTCCATGTCCGTTCCCTGCATACAGCCTTCTTTTTCTACGCAGGTGAACAGCAATTCAGAACAGTATTGCTCGGCTTCCTTTGCGCCGTCGATCAGCGGAATGTCCACCGTCTCCGTCCAGCCTTTGACGGCAATCTTGCCGTTGATTGCGTCCACGCTGATAATCACGCGCTGCTTGCCGATTGCCTTGTCCAATGCTTCCAAAAACGCCGTGTTCAGGATTGATTCGCCGGGCTTGGGCGCGGGATTCCATGCGGCGCTTCCCACAATGACTTTTTCCGCGCCGAGCGAAATGAGTTCGCGCGCCTTTTTTACGTCACGGATTCCGCCGCCCACGCGCACGTTTCCGCGCCGGAGCAAGTGCCTGAGCAGTGCCGTGTTCTTTGTATTTCCTTTTTCGTCCGTGTTGCGCAACGCCTGGTCAAGGTCGATGACCGCAACTTCACCGTAGCGGTCAAAGTCAGCAATCAGTTCGTCCGCGTCATCGCGCTGCAAAACCAAGTCTTTGCCGTTTTTCAGCTGGACGATATGACCGTCTTTTAAATCGATTGAAGCAATTACCATGCGTCAATTATAGCAGAATAAGCAGAAAAGAAAAAGACACGGCGCGAAAATCTACGGCGCAGGGGCGAATTGCCGCGCTGCGTCCTGCCGCTCCGCAATTTTTTCTTCAAACTGCTCGATGTTTTCGCATTTGAGCGCACGGGCTTTTTCCAGCGCATCGTCGCTCTTTTCGCTTTTTCCCGCAAAGGCATAGGCGACGGCAAGGTTTGCCCAAATCACGGCGATGTTCGGTTCGAGCGCGGCGGCTTTTTCCAGCAGCGGGATTGCCTGCGCCGCGTCGTCTTGCCCAAGGTAAAGCGCGCCCAGACTGGCATAGGCTTCGCCTTTTTTTCCGTCAAGGGAAATCGCATTCCGATAGGCGGCGGCGGCTTTTTCGTCGTCCTGTACCAGATGATACAGCATGCCGAGCGAGACAAAGCCACGGTAATCCGCGCGGAGCGCAAGGGATGACTCCTGCGCGGCGATTGCCTTTTGGTATTCGCCCTGGTTCACGTACACGTTGGCAATGAACGCGTACAGCAGTTCCGGCGAATAATTGGTGTCTTCGTCCAATGCCTGCGTGAAAAACTGGAGCGCCGTGTCGTATTCGCCCGCTCCCAGTGCCTGCATTGCCTGACGGACGGTGTTGTCGCCCGCTTTTGCGCAGGAAATCACGCCCGCAGCCAAAAAAATCGTACAAAAAAAGCAAAAAATCGTCTGTTTTTTCATAATCTCTATCATTGCATTTTTTTCGTTTTTTTGTCAAATTTATAATAGAAGAGGTAAGAGAAATGCCAAGAAATCAGTTCCAGCGGATGGTGTTCGCGTTCATTACAGTGGTAGTGACCGTGCATGCCTTTGTTTTTTACAGCCTGTACGTGGTGAACGGAAACGCGCTCATGCAGGCAAATCAGACGGCGAGCGTCCTTGACGCGCTGCACAAACAGGGCGGCGTGTATATGTTCGGGAGCATGATGCCGATTTGGGCGGTCGTGCTTATTGAGTTCGCGCTCGCTTATACACTGGAAGTGTGCATGGGAAGCCCCGTGTCGTTCCGTCTTGCGAGCCGAAAATTTGACCCGCGCAAGGACAACCCGGTCATTTTTGAGTCCGCAATCATCACGGCGACAGTCTGCCTGATGTGTCCTGCAATGAGTCTGCTCGCCGCGTTTTTGTACTATCCGTATTACGCGGGATTCAACGGGCTGACGTTGCTGGCAAACTGGCTCAAGCTGATGTGCTTTAACGTGCCGTTCGCGTTCTTTACGCAGATGTTCTTTATCCAGCCGTTCGTGCGCAAAGTGTTCCGCACCATGTTCGCCAAAGACATTGCCGCGCGACAGCAGAACGCTGTTTGAAAAAGCTGTTTCGTGGCTGATTGCCACGGAGCGCAAATCCCAAACTAAAAATTGACGACGAACATTAGTCGTCAATTTTGACAATCCTATTGCAGATGAATAGCAATTTGAAACTCAACAAACAAAATGTAATAGAACTTCTATCGATAGAATCTCTTGACAAAACTGGTCAAATTCACTACTTTCATACTAAAGCATCGCCCTACTTTCTTGTAGGGTTACAAGCCGCTCCTGTAGCGGCTTTTTTTATACACGGAGACTTGTATGCCAGAAACGCGGAAAAAGAGAGCCACGGTTTATATTGACGGATTTAATTTTTATTATGGCTTGAAGCGTTCATCGAAGGCAGAGCCAAAATGGGNCAATTCTTATTGGATAGACATAGTAAAGCTTTGTGAAGGCTTTTTGGCACAGGACGAAAAACNTNAAAAAGTTATATANTTCACGGCNTCACCCCTCAGCCCGGGAAAGCAGAACCGGCAGGGAGCGTTTCTGAACGCAAACAAACTAATAAACGGCAGCAGGTTTGAAGTCGTGCGGGGCAAGTATCTTGAAAAGCATCNTGTATGCCCCTATTGCAAAGGCGACATCTCCCGCCCTGAAGAAAAGAAAACCGATGTCAACATTTCCGTAAGAATGATAAGCGACTGCATCCACGGATTGACGGACACAATCGTGCTTGTAAGTGCGGACAGCGATTTGATTCCGCCGTTGGATTTGATTAGAAGGGAATTTTCAGGGGCAAAACTAAGGGTGTGGTTTCCGCCCTCAAACTATAGCAACGACATAGCGGACACTCTGCTTGCGTGGAAATTGCACCCCACGCTGATGAAGAAAAGCTACAAACGTTTTGAAAACGCCATTATGGCCGATACTGTGGGAACGGGAAAAAACATTTGCACAATACCGCCGGAATGGAAGGCAAAGCAAGTATTGCCAGAAACAGAAAAGAAGAAAGATTCCTAACCGAAAACCCTAAAATCTCATGTCTTTATCTTCGCGCGAAAAACCGTGTCAAGTGAATTTTGAAAAAAAATACGCCGTATTTTAAAAATTTTACGGCGTGTTTTTAAAAAAGTACGGCGTATTTTTGGGAAAAATACGCGGTACTGTTTTTGTACTACGGCGCGGCGCTCACGGTCAA
>WFLX010027848.1_pt1 | contig 13693 bp, 14 predicted proteins | sample 4967041 | NCBI WGS metagenome assembly WFLX01 (sample SAMN12857096, study PRJNA449069) | gut metagenome | isolation source: stool from male and female vole | host: Microtus ochrogaster | place: USA:Florida | collected 2017
GTCTGCCATCTCCATGACCGTATGCTGAGAATGGTTCACAATACATCGCTTTAGTGCCTCTTGGAGCATAGATATTGAAGATGATTTGACCGCTAAATCCTTTGCCTTTAGCAACGCCAGCCGACCAAAACGCTCCCTCTGTTCCCTCTTTGCCGACAAGAGCATATATCTCTGCATCGCTCGCAGAGTTATAATTTGAGAGACCAAACTTTTTGAGAGCGACCATATCATCGCCTCTTTGCAGCCACATATCAAAATCATAACTCGACTTATTGATAATACTCTCGATGAGAGGAATACGCTTTTCTCCGAGCTTTCTTTGAGCATCTGAGCCATAATAAGTAATACCTCGCAATGGCTCTTGGATATTGTGATATGAACTTGTATATCCATAAATTGCATCCTTTTCGTCATCGCTCGCCACTACCCATACATCACCGCATTTATCCCTGAGAACATCATCTGCATCTTTGGTATCTTTCGCCCAAAGAGCTGCATCTTTACGCTTCTTGGTATAAGCATCAGCATCAAAGGATGTGCCTTTAGCGGCTTTCTTGGCATCACGGCGAGCTTGCTCTGCGAGACGCTTCTGATGTTCATTGATTGCAAGCTGTGCTTTCTGCTTGATGATAGCAATATCTTCTCCTGCATTGAGTGAATCCTGTGCTTCTGAAAGGAGATTGGCAACATTGATAGATTTCGGATGAGCAGCCGACCATACTTTTATTATATCGAGTTGGTCTTGTACTGCCTTTATCTCAATCTTCAAATTCACCTCATCGAGTTTCTTCAAGTATGCAGCCTGAGATACTTTCCATGTCTTCGGGAATTTAGACTGCACGTCTTTCATATTGCCTGCGCGGGAATCTNCCGCCTCAANTTTGNGCTTCTTTGCCTGTTGTTCGAGAGACAGACTCGACCATTGAGCGAGTTTCGATTCAACCGCAGAATAGGTCTGTATAAGCTCTTTCATTGAGATAGTTTTATGCCATTCGTGAGCATCAGGAATGAGGTCTGAGATTGCAGCCTCCTGTTTCTTCATCGCAGAAACGTGTTGAGCGACCGTCTTAGCAAGGGTCTGCANCNTATTGAGNTCTCCTGCATCGATGGCNGCTTGNNGTTCTGAGTAANCGACCTCTCCGTAATCCTGAGCCACATTGAGAACATTATCTGCGGTTTTCTTGATGAGCTGATGCTTATGCTTTCTTTCCTCCCAAGCATTCTTGATAGCCTCCTCCTGCTCAGGGGTACGAGCATCATGTCTGAGCTTCGCCTTTTCGAGGATAGAGAGTTCTTTCTGAGACGGATTGATAATCTCATCGATTGCCTGAGCATTGTTGCGGATGAAATACGGCTCAGTTCCTCTCTCACGAGCCGCTGCAATATCTTCGGCATGGTCTCTTACCCAATCCTTGAATGCCGCAGGATAATCGGTTATCGGCTTTCCTTTAGGCGTATATTTCTCGCCTTTCAAGAAAGCTTCAGTAACCTTTGCCATCTCTGACTCATCCATGAGGATAGGAGTACAGAAACAGAAGCATTGAGGATGCCAACCATCAAAGACGAAATCCTTTGGATAGTCGCCTTGCAGTTTATCGCAGATGTCTTTCTTCGGATGGTTCTTTGAGAGCTGCACCCTCTGACCGAGAACGAAATCCATATCCTGCCATCGGGTATTATCAGCACGGCGGTAGGCGATATTCGTCTCGCTCCGAGCTACACGCATAGCATTGCGAGCGGATGACTTATAGACTCCTGCACCTGTCTTGTAATCATCCCTATCATAGTCAATCCATTTGTATTTGCCTGTGACCTCATCCTTGATACGCTTCTTCCATTTCTTGCCCCAAACAATCTCTTTCCCTGTGATTTCTCCTGTATCAGGGTCGATGATGTCTTTCTCGCCTTTCTTATAGCGGAAATGGCGAAACATATCATCGGGATTGTTCAGGTATTGGCGCACCTTTCGGCTCATAGAACTTGATGAATCGCCCTCTCCGATGGAGACGGTCATTGCAACCTCCATTTCATCCCTGAGCTGGCGAACGGACTTCCAAACCCTATCAGAGAGATTTAGGCCATGCTCAGAGCGAGAGAGGAAAGCATCACGAGCCGCCGTATTCCTGCCCATCCATGCAGAGAACTCAGGACTTTCGAGGACTTTCTTGCCGAATACGGATTGAACGAGCTTATCGCATTCCTGATTGGCTGCATCCCATTCGAGCTTTACTCCCTGCTGAATAGCCATAGTAACGGCAGAATGCAGTCGGCGAAGCAAGACCTCGACCTCTTTCTGTTTCTTGATACTCTCTCCATCGAATGAGAACATCACTCCCTCATCGAGTGAGGGCATGGTCTTATTGAGAGCGAGAATATCGTTCACCGTCTTAGCGAACAACAATCTCACTTTCTCTGAGTATGCCTCTGTTCGCCTGATTCGGACGAGAGTTGCAGTCTTTGGGTCTGAGCCTTGCTTTGCCATTTATCGTTTTTGCTTATTTTCCTGCGTTCTGAGCCGTTTTCTTTTTCTTCTTAGCATCTTCATCATCCCCATCATCTTCGTCGCCGTCAGAGAAAGATGCGGCACCTCCATCGCCACCTATATTGAAGATAGCCTCCTGCTGCTTCTGCCTTTCCTCTGCCTCTGCTGCGAGACGCTCTGATTCACGATTCGGGTCTTTGACGATAGGATTGAGTTCATCAACCCTGNAGNTNTCAGTTGAGAGGATTCCTGCATCGACTGAGCGGATGATGTTGTTCAGAGCATCCTCGATGTCCTCTCCGAATGGCTCTTGGAATTCATGCCCGACCTCTAATGCCTCACATTGAGAGTGCAGGGAAACATCGAGAACATTTCCGATGATAGTCGTGATGAGAGATGAAGTGCGGTCGAGCATCTCATCATAGGTCTCTTTTCGCTTCGATGCCTTGATGTCAGCAAGCATCATCACCGTGCGCAAAGCCTTAGCCGATAGCTGAGATATTGATTTCAGAGTATCGGTGGTGATATTCGGAGTGAAGGTCTTTTGCAGGATTTGGGTCTGCAACCATTCCAATTCATCTTTCTTCGACTGAGGTGCATTATCCCATGTGAGATACTTTGCAGCCTTTTCGACTCCATCCTTATCATTGGTGATAAGCAGCTTTGCAGCCTCTTTCTTCTCAGGCATATTCTTGATAATATCCTGAGCCATGATAGCGATTGGGTCTGCGAAATAATCATTCGTGTCGGCAGTTCTCGATGCGATGCTTTCTTCACGATGGATTAGAGCCTCGACACCATCCCATTCCTTTTCCTGACGGAAATAGATGAGAGGAATCTTACCGATGAAGTTGATNTCCTCTACGACCTCCCATCCGNGAGCTTTCTTNACNCAGTGATAGATGANTTTCGNANTGAATACATCGAAGTGATAGGTCGCCCCTTCCTCTGTATCTTTCACATAATAACCCCATGCGAGAGCAATCAGATTCTCATATTGGTCGAATCGGGTATAAATCTCATCTCCTTTTGAGCGAGCGAGAACCCTGAGCTGACAATCAGGCTTTCCCTCATAATCCTTGAACACACGGAAAAGCAATGCAGATTCTGTCTCTGCTCCTGCAAGACGCTTGCATTGGCGAATCTTGGCATTGAATCGGGTATTCTTAATGAAGTCCTGATAAGCCTTGAATGCGTCATCTGTTCCCTCTGAGAGCTGCGTCCATTTTACAGGGCGACCAAAGAGGAACACAAGAGCAATCTCATTGATGAATACAGGATAAGGGATAGGTAGCTTCCATACAGGTTCTTTCCTGATGAACTTTCCTTTCTTATCGGTGATAATCTTATCCTCTCGCTTCATTATCAGGTGTTCTTTCGTGATATACTCTTTGAGAGCATCCATCACGAACTCAACACGAGAGACCATTTTCTCCTTGACTGCGGAAATATCCTTTGCAGCCAATAATTGCTCGAAATCTTGATTTCTTCCGGCCAAGGAGTTCACGTAGTTACGAAACAAATCTACTAAAAACATAATCTTCAATTTTTAAGTTTATAATCCGAACATTGACTTATCGATATTTTCGTAGTCAGTATCATCATCTTCTTCGTATAGGTCATTTATCGCATATCCGAGAATATCCACAAACTCATCATGCTCCATTGCTGGGAATCCGCATACCTCATCGAGGAAATCATCATTCCAAGAGCCATCAACAAGAAAGACACGACCGCATTCAACACGAGGCGATACTACCCTAAACCGAGTTTCCTTTGAATCGACAGGAGTAGGGGTCTCTTTCACATTGAGCGAGGATATTGCTTTGAGCATCTGAACCACGCTCTCTCCATTGGCTTTCGGCTCAACGTGCAGCTTACTCTCTGCATTCCCCTCATGCGCTGCCATATACTCAGGCAGGAATCGGAGTAAATCAGGCATCTCTTTCCATACTTTCTGAGCATTATAGATATAGACATATCTGCCTATCCTGCAAGCCGCCAAAATGCCTGATGGGTCATTCCCTGTCGGCTTTTTCTTGCCGTATGCGGTATCGAGATAGAAGTGCATCGGCTCATTAAACCTGAGCGACTTGAATTCAGCGAGAGAGATATGCTGAAACCAATCTCTTTTCACGATATTACCGCCCTCGATGACAGGATGCTGCTGATACAGAGCTGAGAACTCACGAGGTGAGCGAGCTTTCTGTTTGGCGAGCTTCTGCACTGAGTGATGCGATGCCCAAAGAGCCTCTCCGACCTTTCTATTACTCAACCCTTCGTCATTCTCTTTCTCACAGATGGCAGGAATAGCGAGAACTTTCCATTCATCTGCCTCTGCTTTCATGATGCGCCCTGCAAGGTCATCCTCGTGCCATCGGGTCATAATAAAGAGCTGCCTCGAATGATTGTGCAATCGGGTAGTGAGGACGGTATTATACCACTCCCAAACCTTTTGCCGATAGGTCAGCGAATAGGCTTCTGCTGCATCTTTCACAGGGTCATCGATTATCGCTATATCGACAGGCGTTCCCGTGAGTGGACCTCCGACACCGACCGCTTTATAGAATCCTCTATGTCCGACCGTCTCAAAGAAATCTACATTCTTGATATAGGTGCGAGGGTCATTCTTCGCTTGCTGAGATGTACTGAGATAGGTTTCAGGGAAGATTTCTTGATACTCAGGACTCTCGATGATGCGCTGCACAGAGCGAGAGAATTGCTCTGACAGGTCGGCAGCATACGAGCATGATGCAATCTTCAAATCAGGGTCTCGACCTAACGCCCATGCAGGGAAGTTACGAGATATGATTTCTGATTTGCCATGCTGAGGTGGAACGAATACCATCAAGTTCTTAATCTTGCCCTCCAAAAGCATCTGACAATGCTCTGCGATGACCCGATGAAACCACTCCAATTCATACTTGGGATTGCTATAACCGAGGAAATGCGAGAATGAGGCTGGTGCTTGGAGTTTGAGTCTCATCTGCATCAACCGCATTAGTTTCTGTTGCCTCTCGATTTCCGTCAGTTTCATTCTTTGGTCTCAATCTTGCTGAGTCTATCGATTTCTTTGTTTATCTCATCAATGGTCATCTCTCTCTCTACTGGTGGTTTCAGAGTGATGTCGCTCTTTTGGCGGTTCTGATAATGCTCAGGGTCGAGATTAGTGAGCAGGAATATCGCAGCTCCCACATTTGGCTGAATGACGATTTTCTTCTTCACCATCTTTGTGATGGTCGGCTTATCGGGATTCTTGGGATTGGGGCGATATTCAGTGGTCGTTTCCTCATGCTCACTTCCCTTTGCTACCTTAGCGAGTGTCTCGTGCAGGTCGTGAGCGAGAGAGAGCCTGAAAACCTCTCTGCCTTTCTCGATAGCCTTTTTGAAGTCATCCTCTTCGTTCAGCCAACGGCGATAGGTCTTATCGTTGATGCCGAGTTCCTTGCAGAAGTCTTGCAACTGCGCCCCTCCGTATTCGATAAGACCATGCTTGCTTATCCATTCCTCCGCTCGCTGAAATAGTGATGCTGATTTCTTCATGTCTGAAAATCGATTAGTTTATAGAACTCTCTTTTGAGTTCGGGGTTTTTCTCGAATAGTCCTGTGAAATGAGCCACGGACATATTGCCATCATTCCTCACGCCTCTCATCGTCTTGCAAAGGTGTTTACCTCTCATCACGATAGCGAAGCCGAGCGCATCATCATTCAGAGCCTCAGAAAGCATATTCACGATGTCTCGTGCGAGCCGTTCCTGAAGCTGCAATCGGGCAGCACAATAGCCGACTACACGAGCGATTTTTGAGATGCCGAGGATGCGACCTTTCGGATTGGGGATATAGGCAAAGTAATACTTACCGAAGATCGGCAGCATAGGATTCTCGCACATCGAGTAATAATCCCCTGTATCGAATACCATCTCCGAGATGCCTTCCTCATTCGGGAAAGTGGTAATCTTCGGCTTTTGGCTTTCGTCATAGCCTCTGAATATCTCTTTCCACATTCGCACGATGCGGTCGGGAGTGCCTTTCAGACCATCCCTGTCAGGGTTCTCACCGATAGCGATTAAGAGAGCCTTTATCGCACTCTTAATATCTTCTGTGTTTGGAGTGATAGTTTCCATTTTGGATTAGCTTTTACAAAGTTTACACAATGCTCGATGATTTCTCTATTACGCTGCTCATCGCCTGTATCGCAAGGCTGCACGAAATAATGAGCTGCCGTGATGCCCCATGTTGGGTCAGCATAAAGAGTCTTTCCATCGAGAACAATCTTCACCTCCTGAGCGGTCTTGATGACAGGCTTTCCGACCGAGCCGACATAAGCCTCTTTCGGTGATACCGTCACCCAATCGACATTCGAGGGAACTTCACGAGTGCCATTCGTCTCTATGGCGACCGTCTTTCCGAGTTCGTGAATCTTATCTACGAGTGAACGAGTGAGCTGCAAGGTCGGCTCTCCGCCTGTGATGACTACGAGAGATGCAGGATAATTTGCGATTTCAGCGCATATCTCATCCTCTGTGAGGTCTTGGTAAGGCTGATGCTCAGTATCGCAGAATGAGCATCTCAGATTGCATCCTGAGAGCCTCAGAAAGATAGCCGCCTCTCCTGAATGTGCGCCCTCTCCCTGAATGGAATAGAAAATCTCATTTACTTTCATAGCGCACCGTCATCTTTTAGCTTGTCATCCACATAAACAGCGAAGTTGCCCTCACTCTCTCTGACTGATGCTTTGTAGCATTCGGGAATTTGCTCTACAATCCACTGGGCGATATTCTCTGCGGTGGGATTGAATGGCAGTACCTCATTCAGGTTCGAGTGGTCGAGCTTGCCATGAATCTTCTCTTTGATATGCTTGAAGTCATAGACCATGCCATCCTTGTTCAGCTTCTTAGCCTTGCAATAGACGGTGATAATCCAATTATGACCGTGCAAGTTCTGACACTTGCTTTCATAGGATAACTTCAGAGAGTGACTCCCTGCAATCTCCATTCTCTTTGAAACGTAATACATAAGCGATATTGATTTGAAGTGATTAAACTTGGTTCATTCCTCGTATTCGGTCGGGTCATCGATTCCTGCATCCCTGAGAGCCTCTTTGCGCTCTACGCAAGTTCCACATTTGCCACAATGCTTCTCGCCTCCCTTATAGCAGGAATAGGTCTTTGAATAATCTATTCCGAGAGCTTTGCCGACTTTAGCAATATCAGTCTTTGAGAGCGATGTGTAAGGCGCAAAGATATTGATATGCTCGTATGTGCCGTATGCCATTGCCTCATTCATTGCATCGATGAATGTTGCACGACAATCGGGNTAGATAGCGTGGTCTCCTGCATGATTGGCGANTAGAACCTTTGTAAGCCCTCGACTCTCTGCAAGACNACAGGCGATANAAAGCATGANGCCATTANGGAAAGGAACGACNGTCGATTTCATATTCTCAGACTGATAGTNACCTTCAGGAACTGCCTCTGCACCCTCCAAGAGAGATGATTTGAAGTACTTGCCCATGAAGTCGAGAGGGATGATGAGATGCTCTATACCGAGCTGCTTGCAATGATAGGCTGCAAGCTCTGCCTCTCGCTTATTGTGATTGCTGCTGTAGTCGAAAGTGACTGCGAGAGCAATGTAATCCTTTTGGTCGTACAGGAGCGTGACGCTATCCATACCGCCTGAAAGGATGATGATTGAATTCTTCTGTTTCATTGTCTCTGATATTTTGAATTATTGATGAAGTCGGCTTTTATATGCAAATCCGCATTCTACGCAATCAAAGGTGATTCTCAGCATATTTGCCAAACTTCACCCATTCATTGAAATTGTTTACTGCGCCCTCTCTCGATTTGAGTCTGCATCCATCTTTGCCTAACTGCTCCAATAGACCTGTGCGAGGGTTGAACTTATAGAGATAGCCGCCACGGTTGCCATAGAGCCATGCGGTGCTATCAACAGAATCGAAGTGATATTTCTTCAAGTTCGCCACGGTGGTATATCCCAATCCGTGAATCTTGCATTTATGGTCGTGAGCGGTCTTGATGAACCAAGGAAATGCAGTCTCGTATTTCTTTCGGTCAATCTCTTTGGTGACGATGCCTCCGAGAGCCACATAGGGATAGTTCTCGCACATCTTGATGAAATACTCCTTTCCTCGATTGCGATGCCATACAGGGATAGGCTTCTTTCCTGTCAGAGCTTCGAGTTTCTCCCTGAGCCTTTCTACCTCTGTCAGACCGACCACGGAATCAATATCAAGCTCGAAANAGAGCTGTACATTCCATCGATTGATGAACGCTGCATATTCCTCGACATACTCATCCCAATTTATACCGCCCTTGTGAGAGCCTGACATGAACGTGAAAGCCCCTGAGTCGAGCAGGAATGAGCCGAAGTGCTTAACAAGCGTCATGAATTCCTCGTTCTTTCTGAGGTAGTAGAACGATTCGAGGATATTGATGCCTTTCAGAGCATTCTCACCTGTGAAGAAATCGCATCCGTAGAGTTGCTCTCTGAGGATTTTCTTCTTATTGTTATCTCCTGCAATATATACTTTCATAGCGTCCATTACCTCACCTCGTGAGCGAGGGTCTGCCAAATATATTTTCATTACCCTTTGCCAAAATTCACGGAGATTTCCTGAGATGCCTCCTGCGAGAAATATCTTCATACATCTACGCTGAATATATTATCTTGATATTATATATATAGCTATATAGTGCTATAATAGCGATATTATTTCACCTTGATTCCCGAGTAGTCAGACAGAGCCGATTCGATAAGCGATTTCATCTCATCCCTTTGGTCTGAATACTCATCGGGAATGGTAATCGTCAGTTTCTCACCCTTGCTCTTTTCATCCTCGTTATCGAGAGAATCAAAGAATTCATCCGTATTGATTTCGCTCTCCATGATAGGCAAGTCAACGCCCCATGATGTGAGTTGTGCTGCATCCCATTCATTGGCGAGCATATCCCAATCCCACTTACCGAAGCCATTGTTATCGATGACCGAATAGGCTTTCAGTTGCTCGATTGAGGTATCTTTCGGAATAATGATGCAGGGAGCGGTCTTGAATCCGAGTTCGGTCATTGCATGATAGCGCATGTTACCGCCGATGATGATATACTTACCATCTTCGAGAGGATAGACGAGCAGACCTCTCAGAGTGAGCATTTCGGGATATTGCTGAATGTTTTGTTTCAGTAAATCCATCTTTGAATCCGTTATCTGCCTTGGATTGGATGGAAGACCTTCAAGCTGACCCTCATTCGGTTCGAGTTGCGCCAGCTCTATCGATACAAATTGGGTATCGATATTCTTGTTTTTGCTTTCGTTTGCCATGAGACAATTGTCTATTAAATTGATATATCGGCACAAATATACAAAAAGGATGCTTATTAGGCATCCTTTTTCCAAAAAAAAAGTATTTTTTAACGCAAATATGCGTTAATCTGCTCCATAAAGTCATCAAAAGAGCGACAAATGATGTATTTATAGCCTGCATCCTCTGCTGCTCTCTGCCAAATCTTCTGAGATGGCTGCTNCTTTNCTTTCTCCNTCTTCATTTCGATGCNCAGACCATGATNATGCTTTGCAGGGAACAGAANCAATAAATCAGCGACTCNCTTTGTCACTCCCTCTGCCTTCATTATCGCTCCCTCAATCCTGCGCCTTGCACCTCCATTGGGAACGGCAAATAGATTGAGGGCGAGCTTCGGATATTGCAGACGAAACCATTTCACACAGTTCTGCTGAATGATACTCTCAACGTGTCTCATGGCTTAGAACGGCAAATCATCATCCTCTTTCTTCTGTTCTTGAACCTGAGAGAGCGATGTGCCTCCCTGAATAGGATATTTGGATATTCCCTGAGATTGGCTCTGCTGAGCATCTGCCATACGGTCGAGCATCTGCATCGATTCACATTCAATCTCCGTCATATATCGGGTTTGACCATCTTTCTCATAGGAGCGAGTGCGCATCTTTCCCTGAATATAGAGCGAGCTGCCCTTTCGGACGAACTTCTCGACCACCTCAGCAGTCTTGCCCCAACAGACGATATTATGCCATTCTGTCTTGTCGGGTATCTGCTGACCTTTCTGAGTGGTATATCCCTTTTCGGTCGTAGCCATCGAGAATGATGCGACCTTTCTTCCTGATTGTGTCTGATTGATTCTTGGCTCATCACCGACAAAACCAACCACTATTGCCATATTTACTGATGCCATAGTATGTTATATTATATATTCTTATGATAAACGATATTGATACATAGCCGATTTCGCACAGAAACGGCTCTATTTTCGCATTTCTCTCTATTCCCTTAGTGGTAACAAGGTCTGAACGGATTAGAACGAATACGAAGCCAATATGAGCGTATCTGATAGTATTTCCGTGGTCGCAACCTCTCATAGTAGGGTGGTGGAGGTTCTGAGCGATGGCTGATTCTCTCGTACCATTCCATTGAGGCAAATTCCTCTATCAATCGGATTGCCCTTGCAATCAGTTTCGATACTATCATNNCTGCCCCTCCCCGAATAGATTACTNTGAACAGGCTGCGGTCGCTTACTCAGGATAGCGTTCACTCTTGCTATTTCAGCATCAATCTCCCTTTCGAGAGCTTTGCTCCGATTGAGAGCGGCTCTACTCCGAGTCTTGAAATACTCCTTTTGCGCCTCTCTCAATTCAGATACCTTGTCGAAAAACTCCTTAGGCTTCATCTTCTTTCTCAGTCTCTTTCGGATGATACTCGAATACATCCATTATCTGAGTCTCAGCGATGGAGATAATCTGATAGTCAATCATCGTGCCTCCCATCACCTCATCGATATTCTTCACGGCTTGATTGAAGTTCTCAGCATGAACGAGATAGGTCACGTTCTGACGCTTCTCGTTGCCTGACTTCTCATCGATGGTGATGAATGCGAGCTTCGCCTTATAGTAGCGGTCGGCACTCGGATTCTCATCGAAGAATATCTCTCCGAATGGAGCGAGGGAAATATCCTTGACCTCGAACTCGCCGCTGATATATGCGGACATTTCCTCTGTGATGCGTTCCTCAGCCTCTGTGAAGCTCACGGCATCGATGACATAACTCTCTGTAACTTTCTTCTGCATCCCATCCTCCTGCATCTTCTCGTAGCGGACTTTGCAGATGAACCATTGCGCTGTTCTTGATTTCATTTTCTCTTTTGTTTTGAATGATTAAATACTCGGTTTATTTCCCGCTATCTGATTTCTCAGACTTTTTCTTTCGGCTTTTCCTGAGCCTCTTTCTCTGCGATATTCTTTGCTGCATTATCCTTGGCTTTCTTGATGGCAGCATTACGGNATGCAATCNGGATAATCTGCTGCACCGTATTCCTATCGCCTGAGCTGAGGGATGATTTCTTCGCCTGAATCAAATCCCATTCCTTGACGAGAGCATCAGGATTGAGGATGCCTTTTTCATCGAGATTGACGAAAGGATTGCGTTTCAACTCGCCGCTCTTGCTTGCCAAGCGGACGTTCTCACGATTCTCTTTTGCATTGGCGATTACCTCTGCAATCTGAGCCTTCACTTCTTCAGTAGTGAGACCCATTTCTTGATTCTGATTCTTTTTTTCCATTGTGATAGATATTAGAAGTTATTTCGTTTATTGATTTCTTCTGCTCTCTTGCTTATCTCACATTCTAAGCATTGAGCCTTATCCATATCGCAGAGCGAGCAAGGAGCGATGGCATATCCGCAATGCTGACAGATATAGACCTTATGCCCATCACTCCGAAACTCATTCTCGCTCTCACAATTCGGACACCACTCATCAAATTTGGTGATTATAAAACTCATAGTTAATCGAATAATGATTTCTGTGATTTCAATTGTTCCATTCCTCGCACATTCTTGATAGCCTCCTTGAAATAGCTCTCTTTCAACTCGAAGCCGATGCCGAAACGATTGAGCTTGACTGCCTCATATACCTCTGAGCCGATGCCGAGGAAAGGAGTCAGGACGGTATCGCCCTCATTGCTCCAAAGGGTGATGGCTCTCTCGATGGTATCGAGCTGCAAAGGACAGATATGTTTCTCGTCCGCTTCATCACGACCTTTGGCAGCATTCAGAGTATTCGAGTAATCAATATCCATCCAAACAGGCGATGCGTACTTCTGCCATGTATCGACAGAGATATTGCAATGAACAGGATGCTCATGCTCTCCATCCTTTCGGAATACCATCAAGTAATCAGGAATACCGACACGGCTCATTGCTGCATCTTTGCCGACCTGCTTATGCAACAGACCGAGTGCCTTTGTGCGCTGCATCTCCGTTACGGGGTTCTTCCAAATGGTTACTCTCGAATGATAGATGAAACCTACCTCCGTGAATGCCTGAAGTATCATACCTGAGAAATCCCTGAGACCGATATATCCCTCTTTGCCTTTCTGAATAGGCAAATCCATGCAGTGAACGGCGACATTTCGCCCCATCCACATAACTCGGTATAGTTCTTTCGCGAGGAACTTGAAAGCCTTAAAAAACTCCTGATAATCCTTTGAGTTGCCCATATCTTCGAGCTTATCAGAGTAGGTATAAAGCTCTGCGAAAGGAGGCGAGAATATCGAGAAACCAATACTCTCATCAGGGACAGATTGAATGAGCTGCACACAATCACCAAGACGAATATCGCAGCGGTCTGATTGATAATGATTGCTTACTTCCATCTTTTTGAGTGTTATTTTATTCTTGATATTACGATTCATTGCCTCAGTCATAGCCGACTGCATCTCGTTAAACGCTTTCTGCTTTGCATCGAAGCAATCTTTCACGTTCTGCATCGTATCGGTCGTGATGAGATAGATATTGACCGCCTCTTTCTGTCCGAATCGATAGGAACGGCGGATTCCCTGATAGGTAGCCTCAAAGGAGAAATCGAGAGAGGCGTATATCTGATTATGGCAGTTCTGATAATTAAGACCGAACTGAGCGATTTTGAGCTTGGTGATGAGAATACGGAAATCACCGTTACCGAAGCCGAGCAGCTTTTCTTTCTTGTATTCCTTTGAGTCTGAGCCTTTCACCTCTATTGCCTCAGGCAGCAGAGAGCGGAGATACTTGCCTTCTTCATCGTGACCTATCCAAATGATGAAGTTCTCATCGGGTCGGGCATTGACCATCTCTGCCACTCTGTCAAGACGAATCTTGTAGGTCAGGCGCAGCTCTTTGTGAAACT
>WFLX010386888.1_pt1 | contig 13691 bp, 13 predicted proteins | sample 4967041 | NCBI WGS metagenome assembly WFLX01 (sample SAMN12857096, study PRJNA449069) | gut metagenome | isolation source: stool from male and female vole | host: Microtus ochrogaster | place: USA:Florida | collected 2017
CCTCATCAGTTATAGTACTTATAGCAGAGCATAGGGGCGGTTCACAAAATGATATACTAAATCAGATTTACGATGGAGCCTCTTGCATTGTAGATAATGTGCAAAGTGCCATGATGGAGATGGGGATTACCGATAGTGATGTCCTCCGATTCAAGCAAGACGCTAAAATCTTGGGCGGAGCCGTTATTGCGAATATCTACTCTATGCAGAGTGCTTTCCCTACAGTAGTAATTCTGCCTAGAGTAAACAAACTGAATAAACGGTTTATCATATCGGTTGGCTGCTGGTTCGCAAATTCGAGGATACCATCTCAACATAAGGTTTTCTCATTAGAATATGATGACCTAAAGATGTCCATGTCAGCAGACTATAAAACCAGCAAACAGCACGAGATTGAATGTTGCTACACAGCTATTTCTGGCGTCATGAACGATGTATACGCGCTTTTGTCAAGGGGAGAAACCCCTAGATTTCCGAAGTATGCTGAAGAAAGAGGATTGACCCAGAAGTATCGCATGATAAGAGACTTTATGCATAGTGAGTATTTTTCAGTCATTGATGGCAATCAGACAAAAGTTGTTTTGAATGGCTACGAATGTGACGCTATGGATTTATTGTATAGCACCGAAGAGAAAGACACCATAGTGCGCACTATTCAAAGCATTCTCAATTCCTTAAATTAAGTCATATGGATCCTGTTACGCTATTATTTGTAGGCCTCCAGATTGGAGTTTCATTATACAATCAGTCTCGAAACAGTGAACTGACTGCTCGCATAAAGGAAGAGCAGCGTAAAGCGAAGCTAGATGAAATAAAGAACAATCAGCGTCGTGACATGGAACGTTTCCAACGTCTTTGCCATTTACAGGAAGAGATGGAGGTGGTTACTCATGTCCATAGGATTGAGAAGATCCAGCAGGATTTCTTAAATACTTTTGGGAAAATGGCTCACAAAGAGAATCTTGATAGTCATTATCATCTAAATGTAAGTCCATATGTTATACAAAGGTCAATAATTCCTTTGACAGTTAGTGATCTAAAGAATACTCGCCAAGAATTGTTTTGCATTCTTACGGCCAGTAATGATGAGACATTCAATAAAAATGTCTTACCATATTTGGACGAAGCAATTTGTGACGTGATTTCAAAGTATTGGAACGAGTCAAGCAATCACACTCTTTGCTATTACCAAAATTTGTGGGATTCCGAGTCTAATACGTTTAGCAATGAAGATATTGAAAACATCAAATCATTGATTAACACCCCCACCGTTTCAGTTTCTCCGTGGTTTTACAAAAAGGGGAGCAAGCTACATCTCATTTTAAAAATTAGTGCATGGGGTTTTGGAATTGAGGACTCATTATCTTGCGAAATTGATACCGGAGTTCGTTTTGAAAACTTGCCAAAAAAGTTTTCAATTCAAGAAATATCCGAACTTGTTGAGCGGATACTTCCCTACGCAGTTTGCTCAGTTGGTCAGATAGCAGACGTGTACTACTGGGTGACCAGTTATCTTCCCCCTCTATTGCCCTATTTAATTGGGAATGGACATATCAAGGTTTCTAAGGAACTGACCGATGAATATGCTCAGGCGTATTCGCAATTCTATAAGCACCTCGTAATAGGAAACTCAAATGAGGACGAGAGTAGAGATAGTACTTTAGCGGAAGTTACAGAAATCAATCAGTATACTTTCCCGGAACGTAGTTTGTCTTGCTTGAGAAGCATTATTGCGTTGACTTCTAAGTCCGCTCTTACATCTGAAATGATCACAGGCTCCTTACTATCATTTTATCATGCTAAAACGGATGGGTCCGTAGCGACTGTTAATGAATTGGATGCTTCTTTACTGCAAAGTCAGGATATTGGTTATGTATTGAAACTAATAGAATATGCCAAATCAACAGATAACGAGTTGCTCGCAAAAAATTTAACAGAGATTGTCAAAAGATATGTTTCATCATGGAGATATGCGTTATCTTGATTGTAAAATTATTATAATTTGAGGTCATGAAAGAATCAGTTCGTAAAATACAAGAAGCATACGAGAAATTCGATATTCTAAAGAACACATATCCAATTGTTGGATTGCGTGGTTCTTTAGAGGCTGCTGCTGCTCTTCGACACAATGTCACTAATGATAAAGAAATAATTGAGGCTTGTAATACATTTCCTGAGGAATCTCAAAATAGAAAAAAGTTTCTAGATGAGATTACTCTGTGGATAGATGATGTGATTTGTAAGAGCAGTGAAATGCCTGAAGAAATTAACTTATCTGAATCTCATGTGAAAAGTTTCACCGATGCAAAAAAAGCAATGGTAGAAATGATAGAAAGAGAGCAGGCTAAGCAATTATTCGATGAAGCAGAATCTCCAAAACTCCTTGAAAATGTTGCTGAGTGCAGAAAACATGCCAACACAATTTGTCGGGTTGCAGAAAATTGTAAAAATGGCCAATTTCTGGCTCTGATTCTCGGAGATTTTCAGTCAGGAAAATCCACTACAATTGACGCGCTGTGCGATGGCAGACATATTAGTGCTATCGGTGATGGCACAGCTACCTCTGCTGTATTGGTAATGGTGTCATATGACAAAGAAGAAAGTATAAAAATCTATTGGAGAACAAAAGAGCAGTTCGTTCCAATTTTTGACAGAATAAAGCGCGTCATGCCCGAATATGATTGGGTATCGTTTGACCTTGATAAAAAGGACGAACGTATTAAACTGGTCAATGCAATAGACAATGTTAGACAATCTATACGGGAGAAGAACCTGAATCAAGATGATATTAGATTCTTGATGCTTAGTGATATAATACTAAGATTCTATTGTACAGAGAATCTTAATGAAAAGAAATCGTCGCTCCAATCTCTTTCAAATGTTTCTGATATTACTCGGTTCCCTAAGAATGGAGAAACCAAGTGGATAAAGGATGGAGCGAAATGTTTCTCTCTTGACGAATCAATATTCATATTCATTGATTCGGTATCATGCACTACGCCATCTGAGACATTGAGAAAACTCAATTGCACAGTTATTGACAGTCCGGGACTCTTCAATAGTGCCTATGACTCAATGGTTACGGAGAGTGCAATGGTTGCAGCACACGCTATCATTTATGTGTTGCCGTACCATAAAGGTATTGGTCAAGATGTGTGTGGCTCTCTGTATGCCATAAAGGATCGGCACAAAGATGTCCACAAAAAATTATTCATTGTAAATAATGTCGATTCGCTTAAAGATAATACGTTTGTTGAATCTAACCGAGCTTTCATAAAAGAACAGTTTGGTCCCGAGAAAGAAGTGCATGTATATGATGCTAAAGTATCGTATCTCACCCAGTTAAAGAGTAGATATGATATGGGGTTAGCCACAAGTGCAGATTATGCACATTTAATGCATGCCAGGCTAAAAACCCCTATAGGCATACCAAGAGAACTTCATTTCAAAACTTTTGGTGAAGCGTTGGCTTTTTATATGAGCCCTTATGAAAAGTATTATGGTCCTTTCAATGACCATTCTATTGAAACCTACCTTAAAGGATCCGGGTTCGTCAATATGGTGGATGCCTTGAAATCGTTTATTGAGACAAATGAGGCACATGCTATCATATTGTCGAATGGACTAATTCCTATGCGGGACGAATTAATGTCCATATATAGAGAACTTGGGAAACGCTATATAGAACCTTACGCGAAATCTCATGAAGAGATGGTTTCAATCTGGAAGACTAGAATTGCCAATGCAAAAGTTTTTCAGCAAATAACTGATAATGTCACTCGTTCCCAACTGTTTGGTTCTCAAAATAGTGAGTCTCTTTGCTGTCGCATTTCCCAAGAGGAATATAACAGAATATTTTCCTCAGACTTCTATGAAGAAATGGCGCGTGAAATTGCCTATGTATTGTATGACAATAAGGGACAACTTCTTGTAACGAAGACACTATTTAAAAAGGATAAAGATCTTTTTAAAAAGAGATTTGGAGATATCGTCTATCCGTTAATAAGCGACAGACTCACATCGATGATTACACATCGAATAAAGTATGCGCTTGAAATGATTGAAACTGGACAAGATAGTATTATAGAGAATATGTTTGTCCCCGTGACAAGAAATATAAGGATGGAGCTTGAAAAAGAATGGAATCATCTATATAAGAGTGACTCCGGTTTCAAAATGAATGATTACATGACAGTTCCTGATAATTTGAAAAATTGTGTTGTAAAGAAGGATTCAACAGCACCTGGGACTGATATAATGTCTAGTGGAACTATTGGATTAACTTTGCTGGGAGGACTAATACTTCGGATTTCCGCAGTCGTTGCTGGAATAGCTGCTATGATTGCCGGATATATTGGAGCTATTTTATGTGATCCTACCGGCATGTCACAAACGACTGCAATTATATTGTTTGCACTCTTGGGAATAGGTGGAATGTTTATAAACTCATTTGCTCCTGATTGGTTAAGGGACAAGTTTGCCAATGCACTTCAAGATATGGTATTACCTAAATTGAAAGAACAAGGGCCGACCGGTTTTAAAGATATTGTATCTTCCCAGATAAGTTTAATACTCAAAAGGTATGCGGATGGTCGAACCGTGGATATTCAAAAGATGGAGAACGAGCGAGACGTGGCACTCGCTCCAGATCCTAATCAAGAAGAACTCTGTTTTAGAGCCACTGAACTAAGGAATATGTTGGCGATACAAGTGTCTGAGTATGATGCATATAAACTTTTGCATACACAATAATAGAACTTAAAAAAATCATGCCGAAGAATAAGTGTTTGAATAATTTGTGTGAAATTGTCTAATGAAAAGACCTTTTAGATTCGGTTTAATAGGAGAGTATCAATCAGGTAAATCCTTATTAACCAACTGTTTGTTGCAACGTTCGATAGCGACTGTTGGTAAAGGGACTGCGACTACCCATACTGTGGTTAATTACCAATATGGGGAAGTATAGTATGTTAAACTGTTGACAAACGAGTATAACAGTAAGATTCTTTCAATTGATGAATTTCGCGGCCATGACACTTCCACAGATATTCTTGTTGCTGATGTATACGTTAAAAATGATTTTCTTAGGGATTTTATTTTAACGGATATACCCGGTTTCGGAGCAAATAATACAGATAACGAGTTGGCCTCAGAAGTATTGTCTAAAATCGATTTCGCAATTCTAATTGCTTCAAGTGACAAAGCCTTTGGCGCAGGTACTGATTCATTTAAAAGTCTTCGTATTCTCAAAGATTATCGAGTACCCTACTACTTTGTGCTTAATTGTACTCAATCAGAGCGGTGGAGGTGTGATGATGAAGAAAATCTCAATATCGCAATTGAAAATAGTAATCTATTATCATTTTATCCACCCTCTAAATTTCCTCTTAAGGAAAATGGTTTGAACATTGTGAACTTAATGTGGTATTGGTATTCAATTTGTGAAAGTGAAGATGAACTCATCAACCGAAGGGCCAACAAAATGGCATTACTGGACTATGGAATAGAACCTTCAATGAAGGAACAGTTGCGAGAAGTAAGCGGATTTGATTTAATTCAAAAGATTTTCAGTATGGAAAATAGAGGATTCCTTGAGATAAAAAAAGCATACGGGAAGAGATAAATGCCCTTAGAAAGGAGTTGTGTCCTGTGGGTACGATACAAGCGTTTGCCACCAATAGCATTCCCATTGGATGGGTGGTTTGTGATGGTAGAGCATTGGGTATTAAAGAATATCCAGAATTATATTGGGCGATTGGCTCTATTTTTGGGATGAAGGATGATGATAATTTTATTATTCCGGATTTGCGAGGGCGTTTCATCAGAGGATGGGATAATGAAGGCAGAGAAGATAAAAATAGAGAATTCGGTTCTATGCAGGAAGATTGCATTCAGCAGCATTCTCATATAACATCTTGTTCCGAAGCTGGTTATCATAAACATCGCATTGCGACGAACCATTGGACTCGTAGCTACGCCAATACTTTCTTCACAGACTTGACATATCGAGAGCCTTGTGATTATAGCAGCACAAGTAAGGATTATGATAGTGGAGGTTCAGGCGGTCACACACATTCCATCCAGATTGGAGATATTGCCAGATCTGTGGAGTATCCTGAGACAGAAGTACGTTGCGGCATTGAGACTCGGCCCAAGAATGTCGCACTTCTATACTGTATTAAAGCCTCCGAACCTATTCCTTCATCGTTGACTGAAGTTGCTTGTCTAGCAACTTCTTNCATNAGATCTCCTNGAGAAGGTGTGTACNAAACATTTNCAATTTTAGATGGNTCGTTAATGATCAGCTCTCATGACGCTNCTCTTAAGCATCCTATAGGTGTTATACTTCNCGATGCAAATGGGAACATATATTCTCAGAGAGTGAATCATGGAAATCCAATCCATGTGCCANAAGAAGGTGTTTACTTTATCCGATTTTTGAATTATTGTTGCANGGATAAGNCTACCGATGAGGATTTATTAGAGATTTACTACATTGAATCTTTAGGCATATGTGGAGACTTTAACAATTGGGATTATTCTCTGAATCTTTCTCAAAAGGGTTCAACGTTATTATTTGAAGGGGATTTTACGATTCCTAAAGGTGACCATGAGTTTAAAATCAGAGCAAATGACAACTGGGATATAGAATTAGGTGGTGATGCCCGAAATCTCGGTTCGTGGTTAGGAGCTAACCTTAGTTTCCATTCTGAGGGTAAAAATCTTCGGTTTCTTCTTGATTTATCAAGTCCCACTTGGTCTATTAAAGTCGAAGATTAGACACATCTAATTCGCAGATTCTATTGCAAGTGCAAAATTAGGCAATAAAAAAATTAGGCAATAAATTTGAAAAACTCAGCGACCGGGGTTGAAAAATTAAGTTTCAATCTCGGTCGTTGGTTTATTTTGGAAATAATGTCTTTAAGCATTTGATCTGAGATCACATTGAAGTCGCTCCCCTTAGGAATATATTGCCGAATCAGTTTGTTGTGACATTCAATACCTCCTTTCTCCCAAGATGAATAGGGATGAGCAAAGAATATCTTTGTTTTCAGACGTTTTGCTATTGTCAGGTGCTCGGCAAACTCACTGTCGTTATCTGTTGTAATGGAGCGAATTTTGCCAATATATGGCAGCAGCATGATGATTACCACCTTAGCCCGTGCCTCAGCATCCTTTCCCTGCAGCAGTTTCCTTGCCATTGTAAAGGATGTATTTCTTTCAACAAGAGTAACTATTGCTCCTTTACCGTCCTTGCCTACAATCGTATCCATCTCAAAGTCTCCGGGGTGGATCCATTCCAATCAGAAGGTCTCTGATCTATCATGGTGCGGTTCTGAACCGCGACATATGGGGCTGTTACCTGACGTTTGCGATGGTTGAGTTGATGACGGCAATACTTCCGCAGATCTCCGGTTGCTGCTCTGTCAGCCCGTATGTAGGCATATATTATGTCAACGCATACCGATTTCTTCCCTTTTTTGCGAAGGTGCCCCACGATTTGAGCCGGTGACCATTGATCTTTTGTTATTTTTTCTCTTATCAACTTACGCAGCTTTATAGTTAAGTTGCGATAATTCTGCAATCTACGTTTTCTATCGTCGGCTTTTACTTGCGCTTGTTTACAGTGGTAGCCGCGTTGACCACTGTTGCGCTTAAGCTCCCTGCTTAGAGTGGATTGAGAGATTTTTATGGTCTCACAAATGAACTTCAAACATTAAGGTGGTTTAGAGACAAATGGATTAGAGAAATGTCTGCCATATTGAATATGGGTTCTAATAATGAATTTTAGCGATGAGAAACCATCGCTTTTTATCGTTTAGTGATAGTTGATGATTAGTTGAACATCTATATGATAAAGATGTTCCACTATGGCTATACTGAAACAACATACGACTTTTGCCGGCTACAAGGTGGTCAGCAAACTGAGCACCCATCATGATGGGGAGAGGGAGGTTTATCTCGCCAAAGATAATGATGGGAAGGATGTGGTGCTGGTGGTGTATAATCTCAAATGCGATTTGTATCACTGCCAGAGGAGCAGCCGCAAGCGTGTGCCGGATTTCATTGAGGAGATTAAGATTTGCTCTGACCTCAAGAACAAGTGCTTCCCGAAGATAATTGGTCGTGGCATTGAGAAGGTGGGTACAAATCGCCTTGGATGGGTCGCGCAGAAGTATTTCGACGGCAACAGTCTTGCCAATGAGATGAAGTTGCAGGGTTGTCTCTCTCTTCCTGACACCATTGAGATTGCCAAACAGGTGACGGCCGCTCTGCGTGAACTGTCGGAGCATCGCAGCGGAGGTGGTCACTACAACGTCCGTCCGGAAAACATCATTGTTGATTATGACAAAGATGATTTGAAGGGTGTCTATATCGTTGGCATGGCCAATGCCGGGTTGTCTTTCCATGGTAAACCGCCCTTTAAGTATGACCATCTGAGCAATCTTTACCGTGCTCCCGAAACCGTGAACGGCATCTTCAACCAAACGACTGATGTGTATTCAATCGGTATGTTGATGCTCATGATGATGGTCGGAAGTAAAGTGTCAGACCAGTATGGCTATGGGGGTGTGATGACAAGTGCAGAGGTAACGGACGATGAGGATAACAGGAAACATAAATGGAATGAACCTGCTGAGTGGAACAAGATTGTATGGGAGTGTGCAAGAGAAAGCATCTCGACTCCGGCAAGACTTGTGCTTCAGAAGGTAACGGCGACCAGCTCGTTTACACGGATTCCCACTATGGCGAAGTTACTCACCTATCTGCTTATGCTGGAGAAACGGAGCATCAAGACAACAACCGTAAGCGAAACTTCAACAATGAAACCTGAGGATGTTCTCCCGTCGGCGGTTTCGCCTCTCGGTGTCGGAACAAGGGGAAGGGCAGCTCATGCGACTGTTCCTGCTACTAAGGTTTCAAAAGGGAATGGTCTTGATGAGGTGGCCGGTATGTCAGACTTGAAGGCTTTGCTCAGACGGAATTTTGTGGATATAGTCAAGAATCGTCAGATGGCTCGGATGTATGGCATTACTCCACCCAACGGCATACTGCTGTATGGAGCACCCGGTTGTGGCAAGACTTTTGTCGCGGAGAAAGCAGCACAGGAGTCAGGACTGAGATACAAAATAATCAATCCGTCTGACTTCGGTTCCATCTACATTCATGGCTCCCAGGGTAAGATAGCGGAGACTTTCAAAGAGGCCGAAAAGAACGCTCCGATGATTCTCATCTTTGACGAGTTTGATGCCATTGCCCCCAAACGTGATGCTGACAACAGCAATCAGGCCAATGAGGTGAATGAGATTCTGACCCAGTTAAATAACTGTGCGTCAAAGGGAATATTTGTACTGGCCACAACCAACCGCCCTGACATGATTGATGCCGCTTGTCTCCGTGCCGGGCGTATGGATGAGAAGCTCTACGTGGGACTCCCGGACACCGATGCACGTAAGGAAATATTCGCAATGGAGTTGAAAACACGTCCTTGCGATGGTGACATTGATCTGGAGTTGTTATGCAATGCCACAACTGACTTCACTTGTAGTGACATCAGCTATATAGTGAAGGAGACGGCTCGCAGATGCTTCGATGAGGCCATCCATAACGGTGACGGTAACGCCGTTCCTCTGACCACCGACAAACTCATGGAGGTGGCAGAAAGCACCATACCCTCGGTATCTCCCAAGGACATTCGTCTTTACATGGACCTGAAGGACAAGATGGAACATAGGGACAAGGAGAATAAATCGCGAGGAAGAGTCGGTTTTTCGACAAACGCCTGATATAAAACGAGTGAAAAAATTACTCCATAAGATATGTAAGGAATTAATATACAATAATATGATTAAAGACAAGATTATAGAGATTCTGTACCAGCTCGGGTTTCAGCCGGAGTTGATTGACGAAAACTTTGGTTATCGTTTCGAGTATGAGGGACTGACGCTAATTTTTTCTCCCGAAGATGAAGACGCCCGCACCGCATACTTTATGCTTCCCGGTGTTTTCGACATATCGGAAGACAACAGAGTGGCAGTTCTGGAGGCGATGGTGAAACTGTCCGGGAAAATGAAGTTTGTGCAGCCGGTGATATTCTCAGATTCAGTATGGCTCAATTATCAGCATTTCCTCGGAGAGCAGGAGCCGACACCGGAGGTAATCGAACACATCATCCGCGTTCTCGCGATTTCAACAGTCCAGTTTCATAAAATCATAAACAACGAAGACAATGACAAGTAAGGAGATAGTAAAAGAGTTACTTGAAAAGTGGCGCTTCCCGGTTTTGCAGGAATCGGAGAATGCGATGGTAATCCGCTATCAGATGAACTATGTTCAGATTGGTTCGCTTCATGAAAACTCCCATGCCATCGCGGTCACATTGACCGGTTTATTCACCGGTAATGATGAGATAGAGGCGAGACTTGCGCTGAAAGCTTGTAATGAACTCAACTTCCGGATGATGCAGGTGAAGCTCTATCTTGACGAGGATAACGACCTCGTAATAGCCTCGGAGTTTTTTTATAGGACTGCTGAGGACGTGGCGTATCTTCTGAGCTTTGCGNTTCAAGCGGTAGTGANGGCCAANAAACGTTTCATCNANCAGTATGAGACTGTTGTGGATGAGGACAAACTGCTTCAAGAACTTAATAACGATGATTAACCAGATCATGAAAAAGAGCATCACATTCAAGGCTTGGTTAGCTGTATTCTTTGGTGGCATCCGACAGTTCCTGCGCAATATTTTCTCTTGGAAGGACAAGACTCCATTCTGGAGGGTAATCTAGGCCGCAATCACAGTTTGTGTTGTAGCGGTTAGTGTGAGGTTTGCAGCCGCGTGGTACAATGAANTTGTGGGNCATGGNGAGCGTTATANCCTNGAAGCTATGATGNTTACNCAAGCCCAAAATAANNGCAACAGANATANCCGGATGTCGAAAGAAGTTCCCCTTNGCCATGAGCCACACCTTTGTCGAAGTTCCCATGATAGTATATGGGGCCAAGTTGAGGATCGATACAGTAGCAGTATTCATGTAAATCATTAAAAAACGACAAAAACCATGGCAATATTCAATCTTGATTACAACGCTCTATGGGAGAGCCTCTGCAACTGGAGCCGCAAAGCCGGCCGCGCTGCAACTCGTCCGGTGCTTCTCATGTGGTATGTAATGCGCAGCAAGGAAACTCCCCGTGCCGACAAATGGGCTATCTTCGGATCGCTGGCTTACCTCATCCTGCCCATCGATATCCTCGATTCCAAGCGACTGCCTATAATCGGTTGGCTTGACGAGGTGGCGTCTTTGGCTATCCTCGTTCAGAAGATGTCGAAGTATATCACTCCTGAAATGGAGATGAAGGCCGATGAACAACTCGACAAATGGTTTCCTGCAGATTCAGAATATGTAGAATTTGAATTGATTGAAGGATAAACTTCATGTATCTGGGACTTGCTGGGCTTTTCTCATTCTCTATCTCCTCTACTCTAAGCGTGAATCGATAATCACATTCTTTCGGGATGTGGGCAAACGTCTAAAAAATAACATGAATCATAGTGGAGGCGGACTACACCAATAGGCAGGAGGTCCATATCAGCAGCGGGCGAATGCCATGCCAGTCACAGTTAGGTTGTGTGGCAGAACGCACTGAAGACACTATCCAACGCTGGTTTGAGAAGTTCCGCAAGGTACTTCACGATGTGATTGACAGTGCCACACGCAACGAGCGTTACATGGAGGAGATTCGCGCAACATTCCAATTATCCACAACATATCGGCCATTGAGGGCGTTGACGATGTAAAGCGTCTCCGCAAAGATGAGGACGATTTCAATCTCTTTGACTAATGAAACTCTTCGACTAATGAAACTCTTCGATGAAATAATATATGTACTCCAGAATATGGGGGCTGAAAACATCAGGGCATTATCTGATGACATGCTTGACTTTGACCTCTACGATGTCCGTTGGGAAATTACCTACACCACTCTGGAAATGCGTGCCGAAATGGCATGTTGCGTGTTTGATGCCGAACAACTGGAAGAGGAAGATTTGAGCCATGATGACATAGTGGAAGTTACCAATGCAATGTCTGGTCAGGCTTCGCCCGGTGCGTTCTATATTGAAGAGGATGGGAATGTCTATTGCCGCATAACGTTCAATTTCAATAATATAGCTGAGTTTGGATTTCTGATGGTCAATGCTTTGCATCAACTTCTTATATTCCGGGAGGCATATCTATATGTTGCCTCCGGTTCACGCATTAACGCTCATAACGACTGGAGTTATGTCTATCACCAGATAGAGCGAGCCACTTATAATCATTTGAAGGACTATCTTCAGTGCAACATTCTCTATGTCCACGGGTTCCGTTCCACAGGCAACTCCTCCACTGCAAAATTCTTGTCAATCCATCATTTTTCGTTTCTGAGACATTCAGGAAAAACATGGGAACTGTCTCTTATTTCAAGGAGCGTGAGGACGGCTTCACGGAGTTTGAGATAACTCCTGAGATTGTCGAAAGCTACACCAAGATTGAAAAACGGCAGTTCAGCAGAATTTCGCCCAAAGAGATGGCAATTACAGTAGGCGCTTTCGGCAACGATGACAAGACCGTCAACTGCAAGGATGATTACATGGAGCATTATGACAAGATCATATACTTCGCCGGGGGGCACCGTCTCGACAAGGATGCTTTGAAAGCCAGAATCATTCCGGCTATTGCCCTCCTCTATCGTAGCAGTCAGCGGACATGGGATAAGAGATACTATCCTTCCGGACTTACACCCGTTCCGGCTGAGAAAAGAAAAACTCCATTTTGAGAATATAAAACAAGCATGAGAGAGATTACAGATATAGAAAGATTTGTCGAGGCGCAGGATACTCCCTTCTGCTGAGTATATCTTTGGTGGCATAGATGCAGCAAAAGTAAAATCCTGCATGACCCTCTTTGATTGTATCCTTCCAAAAGATATACTTTCCGATGTTCTTGACTCTTTTTATAATGGAGAACGCGATAAAAACTCTATTGTATAAATTTTAGTAAATGTCGGTGTGCCAATGGGAAAGATAACAAGATACGACAAAGTCCTGTCAAAACTGCCTGACACTCTTCAGTGGAGTGCGGGACAGTATATATCTGATGAAAAAACTTTTTTGTTGGAGGACGACGGCTTGCCAAGGATATTTCTCGGCTCAGGCGGTTCGTTGTCTGCTGCCCATCTTGCTGCACAGCTGTCAGTGGAGTGTGGTATTGTGGCGGTAGCAATGACCCCATACCAATTCATTTTCAGCGCTTGGAGAAAGATTCCGGCAAAGGTTATGATTATAAGTGCAGGAGGCAGGAATGTAGATGCTATCAACGCTTATAGGATAGCTAACTCTTATCCTAAACAGCAAGTTGCAGGCATGTTGATGTCTTCTCAAAGCACTTTGGAAAAGATTATGGAGGAAGAAAATGAACCCAACCGGTTCATATTCAAACTTCATAATGGAGACAGTTTTCTTGCCACAAATTCTCTTGTGGCGTTCTACACTCTTCTTATCAGAATTTACAGAGATGAGACGATATGTAGTGTGGATTGGACTTTTATATCTGAAATTGAGACGCAACTCAAAGATTTCATAAAAGATTCCTATACACTCACCACCGATGATTGGAACGAACATGATGCAGCTCTGTATGAAGCCCGTGAGA
>WFLX010172372.1_pt1 | contig 13689 bp, 9 predicted proteins | sample 4967041 | NCBI WGS metagenome assembly WFLX01 (sample SAMN12857096, study PRJNA449069) | gut metagenome | isolation source: stool from male and female vole | host: Microtus ochrogaster | place: USA:Florida | collected 2017
TACAGTCCAGCGAGGATGTATGGCACTGAAAGCTTTCTGACACAATTTATTTCTGAACAAACCGCGTATCATTCTGAAAGACGCTTTCTGCTTTCCCACACCATCCCCATGAGCCATATAGAATGTCTGTCCGTAGATCTTTTCTTCAAGTGAGCCATCTACCACCTCTATACCCAATTCGGCAGGAAGGTAATCGAAAATCCATATGTCATGGTTACCTATAAGCCACACAATACGTATGCCCATATCCGAGAGTTCCGCGAGTTTACCAAAAAACCTCACGAAACCACGTGGCACAACATAACGGTATTCATACCAATAGTCAAGAATGTCACCAAGCAGATAAATTGCCTCGGCATCCTTCTTTATGGAGTTAAGGAATGCCACAACACGCCTTTCCGCCTTCCCAGAGTCAGGGAAATAGGGAGCACCAAGGTGTAAGTCGCTTAAGAAGTATACACTCATCACCACCCATTATGTAGGTCCATACTCATTTTACCTATGAATCCCTTTTCACAGGAACCCAAGCTCAAGTTTTGCCTCCTCGCTCATCATGTCCTGAGTCCATGCCGGCTCAAACACAAGCCGCAAGTCGACCTTCTCCGGACCCTCGACGCTAAGTAACTTCTGACGCACATCTTCCATGATAAAATCAGCAGCCGGACAGCCCGGTGCTGTAAGGGTCATGTCTACGTGTAGCGTCTTGTTATCCACTTCATAGTCTATTTTATATATTAAGCCCAGATCATACACATTTACAGGGATCTCAGGGTCAAACACGGTGCGGAGCAGTTCCACAGTGCGGTCTGTCACACGCAATTCTTCTTCTGCAGCTGTGTCCAGAGAGCTGACTGCATCCTTATTTACAGTAGCCGGGGCGGCATTGCCGTCAGCGGGCAATATTTGTTGTTTATTATCTTCCATAGCGCAAAATTAGCCAAAAACAATGATAAAATAAATTGTTTTGACAATAAAATCATCAAAGCATGTCTTTATAAAAAAGATTTTATTAACTTTGCACACGCTTGGAACTTCCAGTATGACCTGTTATCGGGATAGATCCGGCACAAACAGACTTTAATAATTAATTTAATTTACGCAGTAATGAAATCTTACAAAAAAATTCTGCTCACGCTGCTGGTAGCAGTTTTTGGCATGGGCATCGCCCAGGCACAGTTTCGTTTCGGCATAAAAGCCGGTTTGAATCTCAATAGCCTTCATTTTAAAGATCTGCCCAAAAATTTTGACAGTGACAACAAGTGTGGCTTTACAGCAGGTGTGATGACAGAATTNCAAGTGCCTCTCATCGGCCTTTGCTTTGATCTCTCCGCAATGTATACGCGCATGAATTCTGAGGTGGAAGAAAATGACCATGACAGAAATATCGGNAAGAACTTCCTTGAAGTGCCGCTAAATATCAAATACAAATTCGGTCTTCCCGTAGTAGGCAANATCGTGGCTCCCTATCTCTTCACGGGTCCGTCATTTGCCTTTAAGCTTGACAAGAATACAATNGACGCATTCAAGACAAAAACTTGTCAAGTGGCATGGAATGTGGGTCTTGGTGTAGAGTTNGTGAAACATGTGCAGGTGTCAGGTTCCTATGGATTTGGAATAAATAATATCGTAAAGCACGTATCTGACGTCAACACNACTAACTATAAAGTAAAGAANAACTACTGGACCATCACAGCTGCTTATCTTTTCTAAGCTAAAGCAATCCGCTGCCTTTCTCCTCTTTAAATAAATAACTTATATAAAACAGAATGTTTAGGAAACTTCTTATCCTGACAATGATAATGACATCTGCCCTTCTGGCCTCGGCTGAATTCCGCTGGGGTCCGACGGCAGGTGTCAATTTCAATACCCTCCACTGGAAACAGGATCTTGCCAAAACGACCTTCCTGACCGGTGGACAAGTCGGAATTGCCGGTGAGCTTATGATTCCCGGTATAGGCTTTGGAATAGACCTGGGTCTTCATTATAATCTTCACGGTGCCCACGTCAATTTCGGTGACCATGAGGTGTGGTCGTCTACTGGTATAAATAATCAGAACGTATGGCTCCACACTCTTGAAATACCATTGAACCTGAAATTCAAATGGACCCGCATGAATGGTTTCGAGCAGTATTTGGCTCCGTTTGTATTCGGTGGTCCGGTATTTAATTTCACTGTAGGCACCAACCGACAACCTGCGCTTGAGCATCCGGCAGGATATGTAGCGCTCCAATGCGGCTTAGGTGCCGAGATATTTGAGAGATATCAGATTTCAGGAGGCTATTCCTGGGGTGTAAGCTATCAGGTACGCACTATCAAACTTAATAATTATTCCGCGCAGCCACGCGGATGGTTTATTAATCTGGCATACTTCCTCTGACTGTAATCACTTTGTTTGCCGAAGTCATATTACCGCTGCCCATCTATTCCACTTACACTTATCTCATTCCGGAAGAAATGAGTGATCAAGTGCAAGCGGGTTCACGTGTGCTCGTGCAATTCGGCAAAAAGAAATACTATACTGCAATCGTTGAATTCACTCATTCCCAAGCGCCAAGCGGTTATGATGTGAAACCGATAATGGCAGTCCTTGATTCCTCACCTATAGTCCGTTATCCACAGATAAAACTCTGGAATTGGATCGCGGACTATTATCTTTGTGCCCCCGGGGAAGTATATAAGGCGGCCTTGCCTACCGGCCTGAAACTGGAAAGCGAAACCTATGTATCAGTCAATCCTGACTATGAGCCTGCCGAAGTGAATCCATTTAAACTGAATGAGCGTCAGGCAATGGTCTTGATGATTGTAGAGGAAAAAAAACGGGTCAGGATTGCGGAAATCGAGGCTGAGACAAAATTCAGGAATGTGGCCGCAGTCATAAATCCAATGCTTGAGCATGGCATCCTGGAAATTGACGAGAAAGTTGTGGAGCGTTACCGTCCCAAGAAAGTCTCGTTGGTCAAGTTAACCTTTCCGCGAGGCAACAGCGACCGTCTGCACGAATGTTTTGAAAAAGTTTCCCGTTCCAGACAGCAGGAAAAAGCCTTGATTGCTTATCTTGACCTGTCAGGATGGATGGCTCCCACGGGTGAATTGAAAGATGTAGAGAAAGAAAAACTGCTGCAGGTTTCCGGAGTCAGTCCCGGTGTGCTACGTGCTCTCACAGATAAAGGCATATTCCAGATTTATAAAAAGAGTATCAACCGATTTGCCGCTGATCAGAATGAGCGGAGAACAGTCCTTTCGCCGCTGTCGCCACCTCAGGCAGAGACGATGCGGCAAATCATAGACGGTTTTAAAAACAAACCAATACAGCTTCTACATGGAGTGACCGGCAGTGGCAAGACAGAAATCTACATGCATCTTATCTCTAAAGTGCTTGAGACTGGAAATCAGGTATTGTTTCTCGTGCCGGAAATTTCGCTTACGACTCAGCTTTCTGACCGACTGAAGAAGGTGTTTGGGAAGCAGCTGCTTGTATATCATTCCAAATTTTCAGATTCTGAACGTGTCGACATCTGGCGCCGTCTACTATCCACCCATGAGCCCCTGGTTGTATTAGGAGTGCGGTCATCCGTGTTTCTTCCTTTCGCCCATCTTGGGCTTGTGATTATAGATGAGGAGCATGAGGCATCCTTCAAGCAATATGATCCTGCGCCACGCTACAATGCCCGCGATGCCGCATTGGTGCTTGCCCAGATGCATGGTGCAAAATCACTTCTTGGATCAGCCACACCATCCATAGAAACTTACTTTAAAGCCACCTCTGGGAAATACGGTCTGGTTACACTTTCCGAAAGGTTCGAGGGGGCTACCTTACCTCAAGTTGAGATTGTAGACATGAAAGAGATGCGGAAGAAAAAAGAAGTGAAAGGCATTCTTTCCAGCCATCTCAGGAAAAGGATTATCGACACAATGCAAAATGGCAAACAAGCAATTCTTTTCCAAAACAGACGTGGATTCGCCCCGGTAGTGGTGTGTGACCAATGCGGATGGACACCCAAATGTCAAAACTGCGATGTCTCGCTTGTCTATCATAAGAATATAGGGCTTTTGCGCTGTCATTATTGTGGTTTCTCCCAGATGCTGCCGAAATTATGCCCGGCCTGCGGTCAGAACAGTATCAAGATTTTTGGTTATGGCACAGAACGCATTGCTGAAGAAATGCACGAGGAATTTCATGACTTCCGCGTGGCAAGAATGGATCTTGACACGACACGCAACAAGGATGCCTATCAAGAAATTATCGAAGAGTTTGCCAGACACGAAACTGATATTCTCGTAGGCACACAAATGGTATCAAAAGGACTCGATTTCGGCGATGTGACCACAGTAGGCGTTCTCAATGCTGACACACTACTTAATTTTCCAGACTTCAGGAGCAATGAGCGGGCATTCAATATGCTTGAACAGGTTGCCGGACGTGCAGGCAGACGTCAGGAGAAAGGCACTGTAGTCATACAGACTGTAAATCCTGCACATGATGTTCTCAGATATGTGAAAACACATGACTATGATGCCTATTATAAAGCAGAAATAGCTGATAGAGGTAGATTTGCATATCCTCCTTTCACTAAGGTTATCAATATTTANNTTAAAAATAAAGATGCCTTAATATGCGACCGGGCTGCTGTCATATATGCGATGGAGCTGCGTAANGTGTTTAAAGAACGTGTGCTCGGGCCTGAGAAACCGTTTGTANCGCGTGTAGCTACCTGGTATNTGCAATCTATAATGCTTAAGATAGAAGCAGGAGCGTCAATGAAAAAGGTAAAAGACCTCTTGCGAAAGATATATGCAGGCATAGCAAATCTCCCTGAAATAAAAACATCTGTGGTCTATTACGATGTAGATCCGGTTTAATGTTTGTCCTCACAATAGTTTCCNATAAACTCCGTTATATTAACATTATAACTCATTCATATAAATTGCCATATTATGAATTACAATTACATCATGAAAATAATCGGTGGTTCGCTACTGATTATGACGCCATTCCTTAGTGCAGATGCAGTGCGTCTNACTCCTGATCAGGCGTTGCAGCGNATGGAGCGNTCCTCAANCAGNATGCGNCTTTCTGNCAACGCANCNTATAAGCTTGCTTACNCTGAAACGCTNGACAGTGNGNCCATGCTTTTTGTTTTTAACAAAGGTGATAAAGGTTTTGTAGTGACCTCGGCCGATGACCGGTTGCCTGCAATTCTTGGTTATTCCGACAATGGGGCTTTCGATCCAGCCCAAGCATCACCGGAATTTAAGTGGTGGCTCGGTCAATATGCTGCTGAGGCTGCCTACTACCTTCAGAATCCCGGATATGGTGCCGATATGGATAATGGTTATCGAAAGAATGTTGCCAAAGAAGCACGTGCAGACATTTCCCCTCTCCTCTCCACAAAATGGGACCAGCAAGAACCTTATAACCTCGATTGTCCGGAAGATGCTAAAGGGAGAAGTGTAACCGGATGTGTTGCAACAGCTATGGCGCAGGTTATAAAATATCACGCTTATCCCACAAAAGGCATAGGTCAGCACAGCTATACCTGGAACGGAAAGACATTGAGCTTCAACTATGGCGAAACAACTTTTGATTACGCCAATATGCTTGATGAGTATGAGTATATCTTCAATGAAAACAATGAAGTAGTCATTGATGCTACGGAACAACAGCAAAAGGCTGTGGCAAATCTTATGTATGCCTGTGGAGTGGGAGTCAATATGAACTACAGCTCTAATTCAAGCGGTGCCGGCGACATGTATATTCCATATGCCTTGAAGAATTATTTCGGTTATGACAGCAGCATACGTCTGCTTAAACGAGACTACTTCACAGCCGAAGAATGGGATAATCTGGTATATGAAGAATTAGCTGCCAAACGCCCCGTGATTTATGGAGGGCAAGCTCCCGACGGTGGTCATCAGTTTGTCTGTGATGGATATGAAGACTCTTATTTCCATATCAATTGGGGATGGGGAGGCTACTTAGACGGCTATTTTATGCTCTCTGCACTTAATCCCGATGGTCAGGGAACCGGAGGATTCGCCGGAGGCTACAACTCCGATCAGGCAATGGTCTGGGGTGCGCAACCTGATAAAGGAACCGGAGAAGTATGGTATCCTATTTACGCCACGGGAGGACTCAACATTAGTAATAGTAATGCTTCCTCCCTAACTTTGACTTTCGGAGTGGGTGGAGGTATCTATAACTATTCTCCGGANGCAGTCAGTCTGAANTTCTACCTCAAAGCAGTTTCAGCAACAGGTGAAGAATATAAAGCTGAACNTCCTTGCGAACTNAGCTTTAGTGGCGCTAACGGACTCAGTATATCCGGTTACACCGGCTTNAGTGTAAATTATCCAACCGGACTTGCTTCCGGAAATTATAAACTCTATCTGTGTTTCCAGACTCCGGAAGAAACCTGGCAGGATGTTCCTTTCCCAATCACCGGTTCATCCTATCTCAATCTTACGGTTGATGCCGATGGCAAATATGATTTCACTGAAGGTGAACCCATATTAAAATCCCAGATATGGGTGTCTAATTTCTCTGCTGCCACTACTGTGGTCAGCGGCACACCAACGAGATTTAATATGACTATTGAAAACATTGGAGAAGTGGGATTTTCAAGCGTCATCACCGTAAAAGTTTTCAATAAAGGTTCAAAAGAGGAAGAATTGGCTAAAAATTTAATTAGCTGTGATATACCTGTCGGCGAAGTATTTAGAGGGTCTGTTAGTTTGACTTACACGTTGTCGGATGGTGAATATGATGTCATCTGCTTCGATCAATATGGAGAAGAAATCAGTGATGTGTTTCCACTCCTCATCGGAGAGGCTCCCGTTGAGGTAACTCAAGTCACACTCGACAAGACGGAGCTCTCGCTAACCGAAGGCGAGACTTTCACTCTAACCGCGACCGTTGACCCGGAGAACGCAACCGACAAGTCGCTCACTTGGGCTTCCTCTGACAGCGAGGTTGCATCGGTTGACAACGGGGGCCTCGTGACAGCACTCAAGCCCGGAAACGCAACAGTCACCGTTACCGCCGCAAACGGAAAGTCCGCAGCCTGCGAAGTGACCGTTGTTGAGAAAGAACCTGAAATCATCTACGTTACATCAATCACACTTGATACACCGGAAATCGAAGCTATCCCCGGCACTGTAGTGACCCTGATTGCAACAGTATTACCCGAAGATGCAACCGACAAAACAATTGAATGGTCATCTTCAAATGAAAATGTGGCTACAGTTGATCAGGAAGGAACCGTAACAATCATTAGTGTTGGCTCAGCGGTTATTACAGCAGCTACAACTGATGGTTCTGGGTTGAAAGCAGAATGCATCATATCCGGTGTGTCATGGATCGCTTCAATCGTAAGTGAATCCAATTCAGCAGACGTGTACTCGCCTAATGGACTGCTGATCAAGAAGGATGCAGACAGTCAATTCATTTCAAATCTCACTAAGGGCACTTACATTATCCGTATTGGTACAACTACCTATAAGATAATCAAGTAAACCGCAGTTTTGAATCATCTGACAAAGGGGAGTGAAACACGTGTTTCACTCCCCTTTGCGTTTTCATACAATATTCCGAATGTAAGTTGTCTGTAATTTAAAGCGAGTTTTGCATATGTGGTGATGTTTTTGTAACTTCGCACCAGATTCCAAGTCAACCAACAATATTCTTTCTCCTCCTACGACTAAAAATAGGCTATAAAATCCATGAAGGAAACCAACCTACCGATGGTGCATGACGAGTTTGACCGTCTGCATTTGTGGCATCCCTANACCACTACCCATAATCCGTTACCTACCTATNCGGTAGATCATGCTGACGGGGCAATCATAACCCTTACTGACGGTAGCCGGCTAATTGACGGCATGTCATCATGGTGGTGTGTGATTCACGGCTATAATCATCCTGTGCTCAACAAAGCAATTGAGAACCAGATTAAAAAAATGAGCCACGTGATGTTTGGAGGTCTAACCCATCAGCCTGCCATAGAACTTGGCAAGCTTTTGCTTTCTATCCTACCTCCCTCCATGAACCATATTTTCTACGCTGATTCAGGCTCAGTAGCTACCGAAGTAGCGATGAAAATGGCGGTGCAGGCACAAAATAATCCACGTCGCACTAACTTTGCCACTATCAGACAAGGCTATCATGGCGACACGTGGAATGCCATGTCAGTATGCGATCCGGTTACGGGTATGCATGGAGCCTTCGGCCCTGCACTTCCGATAAGATATTTTGCAGAAGCACCTACCTGCCGTTTTCACGACGAATGGAATCCTGAATCCTTTGCCTCTATGCAGCAGCTCCTTGATGATCATACCGATGAGTTAGCCGCAGTTATTTTGGAGCCAATTGTGCAAGGGGCCGGAGGAATGAGATTTTATCATCCACAATATTTACGTGAACTGCGTAGAGCCTGCGATGAAAAAGGGGTGTTGTTAATCTTTGATGAGATCGCCACAGGCTTCGGTCGCACGGGAAAACTATTTGCATGGGAACATGCTGGCGTTGAGCCGGATATAATGCTTATTGGGAAGGCCATAACCGGAGGCTACATGACTTTCTCCGCCGTAGCCACGTCTGAGAAAGTGGCAGATATGATCTCAAATAGCGATGCCGGTGTCATTATGCATGGACCGACATTCATGGGAAATCCATTAGCATGTGCAGTGGCTCTTGCATCCACTAAGCTGCTACTTCAATCTCCCTGGCAAGAACGGATCAAACGCATAGAGCAAATAATGAAAGAGCGCCTTGCTCCGGCGGCTGAGTTGCCAAATGTGAGGGAAGTCAGAGTGCTTGGTGGAATCGGGGTTGTGGAGGTAGACCAATATGTTGACTGCGGAGAATTCCAGAAACGTTGTGTGAAAGAAGGAGTGTGGATAAGGCCCTTCGGTCATAACGCCTATATAATGCCTCCCTACCTTGCAGTGTCTGACGAACAAGTGAAGACACTCTGCGATGCGCTCGTGAAATTAGTTGCAGAAATGCCATGCCAACAATAACCGAGATATTGACAAATCTTGAGCAGGAAAAACGCCTGCGCAAAATTCCTGATTTTAACGGGGAATTTTTCATCAATCTGTCTTCTAACGACTATCTGTCGCTTGGAAACCGTTGCGCTGAATTCCACGAAGAGTTTCTGAACCGATTTGGTGAAGCTTCTTTCTCCTCCTCAGCTTCAAGATTGCTTTCTACCAAACAGTCGTNTCACTGCATGTTGGAGAATTACCTTGAAGNACTATATGGACGCCCGGCGTTNCTATTTAATTCAGGATATCATGCCAATGTGGGGTGTATAGGAGCCCTNACACTTCCCTCCACCCTTTTTCTATGCGATAAGCTCATACACGCTTCAATAGTAGACGGACTCAAAATATCAGGAAGCGAATATAAGAGATTTCAACATAACGATCTCACCAAGCTCCGGCGTCTNCTCGAGCAGNCCCATGCCGATTATGAAAGGATTGTGATCGTGGTTNAATCNATCTATAGCATGGNTGGAGACNNGGCACCCTTNCAACAACTCGTNGAGTNAAAAAAACGTTATCCCAACATATTATTATATGTAGATGAAGCACATGCGTTTGGGGTTAGAGGGGAAAGGGGACTTGGAATAGCTGAAGAAAAAAACTTGATAAAGGATATCGACCTACTTATAGGCACATTTGGAAAAGCGGCTGCCTCCGCAGGCGCTTTTGCNGTGTGTGAGGAAAACGTAAAATCTCTCCTCATCAACACTGCGCGTCCNTTTATCTTCTCCACTGCCNTGCCGCCGGTCAACACAGCCTGGAGCCTTCTNATGACAGAAAAAATAGTTGGAATGAAAAAGGAAAGNCAGCNACTTGCNGANCTGTGCCGCAGATTCACTGATCGGCTAACNGAAATTACAGGTAAACCTGTCAAGTCTACCTCTCAAATAATTCCATTACTCACCGGAAGTGCAGAAAAAGCCGTTGAAATAGGTGCTTATCTTCGCAAACACGGGTTCTTGGCTTTGCCGATTCGACGTCCAACTGTTCCGCCGGGAGGAGAAAGAATACGTTTTTCTCTTGATGCCGCCCTTGACATATCAAAACTTGATCCTCTTTTTAATATTCTAAATAAAATGATGTGATGACATGGGAGTTTATCTATAGAAACAATAATCACAAGCTGATAGTAATTTTTGCCGGATGGTCAACCGACTCCTCCTTCTATTCACATGTCCGGATCCCCGGTTGGGATACTCTGGTGATGCATGATTATTCTGACTTTGATTTTCCAACCGAACTTTTGGAGGGCTATACTACCGTGACTATTTTCGCATGGTCTTTAGGAGTGTTTGCCGCTTCGCTTTCCTTTCCATTTGATAAGGCAGCTATAGCAATCGCAGTCAATGGCACCGAACAACCGGTTGACAATAGATTTGGAATCCCTGAAAACATTTACTATGGCACTTCTTCGTCACTTAACGAAAGAAATCTCTTAAAATTCAGGCGCAGGATGGCAGGAGATTCTTTTGATATGATTGCCGATCGCTTCGCAGATGTTTCGATCGAAACACTGCGTAACCAACTAAACGTCATAGGGGATAAATTCAAGGAGAAGACCACTACACATACCTCAAGATGGGATCGCGTCTACATATCCCGAAAGGACTTTATATTTCCTCCGAATGCACAAAAGGACTTTTGGGAACAGCATATCTCGACTCCACAGATTATAGAATTGGACGCGCCACACTATGTTGATCTGCTGACAATCATTAAAGCTACCCTTCCACATCAGGAAAGAATTGGAAAACGCTTCAAGAAAGCCCTGCCAACATATGATGACACAGCTGCTCCTCAAAAGACAATTTCAAATTATCTCATAAAGCTTCTCGCAGATAAGAAAGAATTGCTTAACTGCCGGGATCATTTTGAAAATGTCCTTGAAATCGGTCCGGGGACAGGCTTTCTGACTTATGGGTTTGGAAAGTTTTTTAATCCTCACCGCATGGACTTCGTGGAGCTTTTTGAAAATAAAAGATTTAATGTTGCGCCCGAAGAAAACTACTATGTGGCAGATGGAGAAAAATGGATTGCTGAGGCAGCCTCTAAAGAAGATAGACAATATGATGCCATCATTTCGGCTTCGGTAATTCAATGGTTCGCAAATCCGGGTCAATTCTTCCACAACGCCTCGATCCTTTTGAAACCAGGAGGAGTTTTACTGTGCTCAACTTTTCTTCCAGGCAATCTTGAAGAACTGCTGTCTGTCAGCCCTTATGGGCTGGTATATCACTCCGCCGAAGAATTAAAGAAGCGCATGCCCACTACGTTTCGTTACGTCCATATGGAGGAAACCACAATAACTGCATGTTTCAATTCGCCACGCGAGATGCTCGCGCACCTCGTAAAGACGGGGGTGGGAGGCACATCCACATCAACACTTCCAATAGGAGCACTGCTTCCGAAACTTCCCTCATGTCTCACTTACAAGCCCTTATACATCCTTGCGGTGAAACAGGATTAAAAATATTGACAAGTCAAACATTTTTATTTATCAATTTGCTATCTTGTTTAATAAATTTTGATTAATTTCGCGGGAAATTGTGAGTGGAATACTCTGTAACAAACCAAATATTTATCAATAATCTAACCCATGATTACCACCCTTCTCATAATCTTCATTGTCGGCTATCTCCTGATAGCCTCCGAACATCTCCTCCATGTAAACAAAGCCACGTTTGCGCTCATCATGAGTGCNTTGCTTTGGGCGATCTACTCATTATGCAGCCACGATCCCAACATTTCTACAGAAATGGTTGAGGCATTAGGCGACACGTGTGAGATCGTAGTGTTCCTGATAGGAGCCATGACCATTGTTGAACTGATTGACCGCTANGGTGGATTCAGAATCCTTGTTGACAAGATCCATGCTTCCAGCAAACGAAAACTTATGTGGATTCTTGCCATTGTGGCTTTCTTCATGTCAAGTGTGCTCGACAACATGACCACCACCATAATTATGGTAATGATGTTGCGCAGAATGTTAAGCGACCAGAATGAAAGATGGATATTCGCATGCATTATAGTCCTTGCCGCCAATGCGGGAGGTGCCTGGTCTCCTATCGGAGACATCACCACCATCATGCTATGGATGAAGAATTATGTTTCATCAGTTGATCTGATTGTAAATCTGCTGTTGCCGTCACTTGTGTCAGTGATTGTGCCTGTGTTCATTGCCTCACGAATGATCCCCGCAGTAGCTGTAGAACCTCTCAACAGTCAGGATACACGCGTAGGATATGACATGTCGGAAAATCATCCCCGTCTTTCACTCCTGATCCTGTGCTGTGGTGTGGCAGGCCTTCTGTTCGTGCCGATCTTCAAAGCCACTACCCACCTCGCTCCATATATGGGTATTTTGTTCTCACTCGGAGTGCTTTGGATCCTCACCGAACTCATAGTGCGCCATTATAATCTTGACGATAAGATTGAAGGACGCGTGTCCCAGGTGATCCGCAATATTGATATGTCAACCATTCTCTTCTTCTTAGGCATCCTCATGGCAGTGGCCGCTCTTAGCCAGGCTGGAATCTTAGGTGAGCTTGCCGCATGGCTGAACGATACGTTCCACGACGCCTACATAATCAATGGCATTATCGGTGTGCTGTCGTCCATAGTAGACAATGTGCCTTTGGTAGCAGCCTGCATGGAAATGTATCCTGTGGCAAATGATGCTATGATAGCTGCTTCCTCTGACCCCGCTTATATGTCGCTATTTGTAGAAGACGGGCTTTTCTGGCACCTGTTGACTTTCTGTGCCGGTGTAGGTGGAAGTATGCTTATCATCGGTTCAGCAGCCGGTGTGGTGGCTATGGGTATTGAGAAGATCCCCTTCATGTGGTATATGAAGCGCATTACCTGGCTGGCATTTATCGGATATATATGNGGTATGGTCATNATATGGCTCGAGACCTTATTTCTTACCATCTGATTTTAGNCTCTACTGCTATCTTGACNATCAATAATTATTAATCTTATACTTTTACAGGGCTCTTCTTACCTTCACCTGCTCAAGNAGTTGAAGGNNGGAAGAGATTTTTTTGACACTGGCGGAAGTTNAAACCACTCGCTATATATGCATCATATGTCTTTTTTTTGTAATTTTGCACCATCATTCTAATCTAAACANAGNTTCTATGGGAGGTTTTNTCNGAGCANCATCAAAGCATGCCTGNNGAAACGAACTTTTTTATGGAGTTGACTACAACTCACATCTTGGAACCCGCAGAGCAGGTATGGTCACCTACGACAAGGATGACCAATGCTTCTGCCGTAGTATCCACAGTATTGAAAACACCTATTTCCGTACTAAATTTGAAGATGAGCTTAACAAGTTCAAAGGCGACATTGGTATCGGTGTAATCAGCGACAATGATCCCCAGCCTATCGTATTCAATTCCCATCTCGGCAAATTTGCCATCGTAACAGTGGCAAAAGTTTGCAATATGGATCAGTTGGAAAAAGAATTGCTTGAAGATGGCGCTCATTTCGGTGAATTAAGTTCCGGACGCACCAATCAGACAGAATTAATTGCGTTGCTTATTAATAAGGGAAGCAACTTCGCAGAAGGAATCAAGCACATGTTCAACCGCATTNACGGTTCATGCTCTNTGCTTATCCTCANGGAAGANTCTATTATC
>WFLX010118699.1_pt1 | contig 13684 bp, 14 predicted proteins | sample 4967041 | NCBI WGS metagenome assembly WFLX01 (sample SAMN12857096, study PRJNA449069) | gut metagenome | isolation source: stool from male and female vole | host: Microtus ochrogaster | place: USA:Florida | collected 2017
AATATCTCAAACCAATAATACCGATGTAAGGATGAAACGAATTAGGGAGCTTTCCATGGAACTTATGGAAGATTGGTAACAGATTCATGCAGGAAATCAGACGGAAGGTTTTATAAGGAGCAGCAGATGGCATTTGAGAGTTTAACAGATAAACTGCAAAATGTATTTAAAAATTTAAGAGGCAAGGGCCGGCTCACGGAAGAGGATGTTAAGACAGCGCTAAAGGAAGTGAAGATGGCGCTGTTAGAGGCTGATGTAAATTTCAAGGTAGTAAAGCAGTTTGTAAAGACCGTGGAAGAGCGTGCCATCGGTCAGGATGTGATGAATGGGTTAAATCCCGGACAGATGGTTATCAAGATTGTAAATGAAGAGATGACCGCCTTGATGGGCAGCGAGACCACCGAAATAGCCATGCAGCCCGGCAAAGCCATTACGGTTATCATGATGGCGGGGCTTCAAGGTGCAGGTAAAACCACTGCAACAGCCAAGCTTGCCGGAAAATTCAAGAAAAAGGGAAAGAAAACCCTGTTGGTTGCCTGTGATGTTTACAGACCTGCGGCAATCGAACAGTTACAGATAAACGGGCAGAAGCAGGAAGTGGATGTATTTTCTTTAGGTTGTGACCACAAGCCTGTGGAAATCGCAAAAGAAGCCATTGCCTATGCGCAGAAAAACAATCATAATGTAGTGATTTTGGATACGGCAGGACGCCTTCATGTGGACGAGGACATGATGAAGGAGCTTCAGGATATNNAGCAGGAGATTTCTGTANACCAGACCATTTTGGNGGTGGANGCCATGACCGGTCAGGATGCGGTCAATGTGGCNAAGGAATTTGACGANAAGGTTGGCATAGACGGCGTGATTCTTTCCAAGATGGATGGCGATANCAGAGGCGGTGCTGCGCTTTCCATTANAGCTGTCACAGGCAAGCCCATTCTCTATGTGGGCATGGGAGAAAAGCTCTCCGATATGGAGCAGTTTTATCCGGACCGCATGGCAAGCCGTATTTTAGGCATGGGAGACGTGCTTTCCCTGATTGAAAAGGCAGAGCAGAATANTGACTTAGNTGAAGAAAAAGGCCGCGAGATGGCAGGCCGCATGAAAAAGGGGAAGTTTGACTTTGAAGATTATCTGGAAAGTATGAAGCAGATGCGCAATATGGGCGGTTTATCCGGTATCCTTAGTATGCTGCCAGGCATGGGTATCAAGGCAGATGACTTGGAATCCATGATAGATGAAAAGCAGCTGAAGCATATGGAGGCGATTGTACTTTCCATGACTGTGGAGGAGCGGAGGAATCCCAAGCTTTTAAACCCAAGAAGGAAATTCCGCATTGCAAAGGGCGCAGGCGTGGACATTGCTGTGGTGAACCGCTTTATTAAACAGTTTGAGCAGAGCCAGAAAATGATGAAGCAGTTTAGCGGCGGTAAAAAAGGCCGCGGCATGGGGATGTTTGGCGGTTTCCCCGGCATGGGCATGGGCGGAAAGGGCAAATTTCCCTTTTAACTATAGATTCACTAGTGCAATAATGCAGATACGGACTTTCGCCAGAAAAGTTCTTATCATAGAAAATTACAATTTAATTTATTTAATGGAGGAAAAAGAAATGGCAGTTAAAATCAGATTGAGAAGAATGGGACAGAAGAAGGCTCCTTTTTACAGAATTATTGTAGCGGATTCCCGTTCTCCCAGAGACGGAAGATTCATTGAGGAAATCGGCACTTATGATCCCAGCACGGATCCCAGCACTTTCAAGATTAATGAAGAGCTGGCAAAGAAGTGGTTAGCTAACGGTGCGCAGCCTACCGAGGTGGTTGGTAAACTCTTCAAGCTTGCAGGCATTGAGAAATAAAATCCACTCTTTGGAGGTGTAGATTATGAAGGAATTGGTTGAAGTAATTGCGAAAGCTCTTGTTGACAATCCTGACGAAGTGGTTGTAATTGAGAAAACGGAGGGCAAAAACATTGTCCTTGAGCTTCATGTAGCCGCATCCGATATGGGCAAGGTCATCGGAAAGCAGGGAAGGATAGCCAAGGCAATCCGTTCCGTGGTGAAAGCGGCTTCGTCCAAAGATAATACAAGGGTTGAAGTGGAAATTGTGTAATAGTGATTGCAAATAAATCGGGTGGGTTTTACCTGCCCGATTTTGTACTGAAAGAAACCTACAGCCTTGAAGTTTAAAAGAAATGAGGATTTTATGGAAGAAATATTACAGGTGGGAGTGATTACATCAACCCACGGCCTGCGGGGAGAAGTAAAGGTTTTTCCCACTACGGATGATGCAAAGAGGTTCAAGCGGCTTAAGGAAGTGCTGCTTGACACCGGAAAAGAGAAGATTACACTGGAAATTGAAGGAGTCAAGTTCTTTAAGCAATTTGTAATTTTGAAATTTAAGGGAATTGACAATATCAACGATGTGGAAAAGTACAGGCAAAAAGGTCTTTATGTTACCAGAGCCAATGCCGTGAAATTGGCGAAGGACGAATATTTTATTGCAGATTTGGAAGGGCTTAAGGTCTTGGATGAAGATGATGCGGAAATTGGTATCTTAAAAAGCGTTATCACGACAGGGGCAAACGATGTATATGACATTGACCTGCATGACGGCAGGAATCTGCTGCTGCCTGCCATTAAGCAGTGTGTGCTGCAGGTGGATGTAGAGGCAGGATTTGTTAAGATTCATATTTTGGATGGGTTGCTATGATTTTTCATATTTTGACATTATTTCCGGAAATGGTGATGCAGGGATTATGCAACAGCATTATCGGGAAGGCGGCGGAAAAAAACTTAATTGGCATCAATGCCGTGAATATCAGGGACTATACGCTGGATAAGCATGGGAAAGTGGATGATTACACTTATGGCGGTGGCGCGGGAATGCTGCTTCAGGCGCAGCCTGTTTTTGATGCTCATCAATCGGTGGCAGGGGGCAGGCGGTGCAGAACGATTTATGTGACCCCACAAGGTGTTCCCTTTACCCAGAAGCTGGCCATGGATTTTGCAAAGGAGGAAGAGCTGATTATTCTTTGCGGGCATTATGAAGGAGTGGATGAAAGGGCCCTTGAGGAAATTGTGACGGATTATGTATCCATCGGGGATTATGTCCTTACCGGCGGGGAGTTGCCTGCCATGGTGATGGTGGATGCCATATCCCGTCTGGTACCCGGCGTTTTGGGTAATGATGTTTCGGCGGAGACGGAGACTTTCCACAATGAACTCTTGGAATATCCTCAATATTCCAGACCGGAAGAATGGCACGGGAAGCGGGTGCCGGAGATTCTGCTGTCGGGCAATCATCAAAAAATCAGACAATGGAGGCTGGAGCAGTCCGAGGAGCGCACCAGAAGACTGCGCCCTGATTTGTATGCAAAATATCAGGAAAAGCAAAAATTGTGGAAGCTGCTTTCCCAAAATAAGAGAAGTTATATTCATATGATGGAGAGCATTACAAGGGGGACGGGAGAAATCCTGTATGCCGAAGGCTTCAATATTTTAATTTATAACAGGGCCTGCAGTCTCTGCATGATGGATGCAGAAAGCAGAGAGGAGGCAGAAAAAATGTTTCCGCTTTTGCCTGAGGACACCCGGCTGATAGTCAGCTCCAAGGCATTTTTGAACGATATGCTTTGTAAGGAACTTTCTTTTCAGATATATGAAGAATGCTATCAGGCACTTTATACCAAAAGGGAGCCCCTGCCTGTAAGCTATAAGGATATCAGGCTTTTAACCATGGCGGATAAGGATTATGTGACAGCTAATTATCATGATAATGAGGCCTATATCACGGAGCGTATCGGAGCAAAAGCACTGTATGGGGCATATGTGGAAGAGAAGCTGTGTGGCTTTGTGGGAATCCACAGTGACGGCAGCACAGGCATATTGTTTGTGGAGCCGGCCTATAGAAAAAGAGGGCTTGGACAGGCGCTGGAATCTTATATCATCAACCGCCAGTTAGAGATGGGACATATCCCCTATGGACATATTATTTTGGGAAATGGGGAGTCCATGCGGGTACAGGAGCATCTGGGACTGTATCTTTCAAAAGATACCATCTGGTGGCTGGGAAGAAAACGGGATTGAAAAATTTTTCTTGCAAAATCATAAAAAACCCTATATAATAACTTTAGTTGTGCCGCAAAGGTATCTTGGCGGGCAATGATGCTGAAATAGCTCAGTCGGTAGAGCACTTCACTCGTAATGAAGGGGTCGTGAGTTCGAGTCTCATTTTCAGCTTTTTTGAGAATGGTTTTAAAAGAAAGAGCAGCGGGAGCAGAGAGCGGCAAGCGCCGCTCTTTCTTTTTGCCATATCTTTATGGCAGTATGCGTTTCTTGATATGATGCTCAATGATTTGAATCCCCTTATAAAATCCCATAGCGATAATGCAAAGCAGCAGAATGCTTGTGATAACCAAATCCAGACGAAACACTTGGGAACCATAGATAATCAGATATCCAAGACCTCGTCTTGCGGCAAGGAATTCACCAATAATAACTCCCACAAGGGCAAGCCCGATGTTGACCTTTGTGGTGCTGATTAAAATAGGAATGGAGTTTGGCAGAACCACCTTTTTGAAAGCATCCCGCCTGTTACCACCCAAAGTATAGATTAGGGTAATCTTTTCCGGGTCACACTGCTTAAAGCCTGTATAAAAGCTTATGATGGAGCCGAAAAGGGCAACGGAAATGCCCGCTACAATAATGGTGGTGGTGCCTGTGCCCAGCCACACGATAAATAGCGGCGCCAAAGCGGATTTGGGCAGGCTGTTTAAAATCACAAGATAGGGCTCCAAAATATCGGAAAGTTTGGAGGAATACCATAGGGCAGTGGCGGCTGCAAGGCTGATGAGAAATACCAAAAGAAAGCTTAAGATAGTCTCATACAAGGTAATGCCGATGTGGAGGAATAAAGAACGGTCTGCTGTAAGCTTTCCCAACTGTATGATAACACGGCTTGGGCTGGAAAAGAAAAAGCTGTCAATGAAGCCGAAGCGAGCGCTTGCCTCCCATATAACCAGAAAAAAGACAAACAGCAAAAGACGCAGGGATGCAATCTGTCTGTGGCGTTTTTTATGCTGTCTTACAAACTGCTCCTGCCTGTCACAAGAAGCTTTATTAGTCATCACTAGTCAACACCTCCCATAGTCTGTTAAAATAAGAATTAAATTCAGGTGCATTTCTGGCGGCAAGGGGAGAATCGTCCGACAGGGTGAGCTTTATGGGCAGTTCACATTTTATGCGAGCAGGCCTCNCGGAAAGGACGATTACCCGNTCTGCCAGACTGATGGCTNCGGACAGNTCATGGGTAATGATNAGCATGGTTTTGCCTGTCTTGCGAATCAGACTGCAAATGTCAGCGGATACCATAAGCCTTGTCTGGTAATCCAAAGCGCTGAAGGGTTCATCCAAAAGCAAGAGCTGCGGGTCTAAGGCTAGTGTTCTGATTAACGCCGCCCGCTGCTTCATTCCGCCGGAAAGCTCACTAGGGCGTTTGTCGCGGAATTTAGAAAGCCCATAATCCTTAAGCAGCTTATCAATATAGGCCAACCTCTCTTCGGTGAGCATATGGTTGATTTCCAGACCCAGGGTGACATTTTTATAGACAGTGCGCCATTCAAAGAGATGGTCATGCTGTAACATATATNCTATCCGGGGATAATGGAGGGAACCATNGGGATTGTTGACGATGATGGTGCCTTCTTCCGGCGTTAAAAGCCCTGCGATAATAGACAAAAGCGTTGACTTGCCGCATCCACTAGGACCTACCACTGCAACAAATTCTCCTTCCGAAACGCCAAAGGAAATATTGCTTATGGCCTTCGTTTCCCCATGAAGGTTGTGATAGGCATAACCGATATTTTTCAGTTCCAATAGATTTTGCATAAAATCAGACCTTTCTACATATAGCGTATTTATCTTATTGTATGAAAACTTATGAAAAAGGTGTAGTTATAAAATATGAAAAAAGGTATTGACTCTCCCCTAGGGTCAGAATGTAAACTAACTACAGATTCGAATCTATTATCACGAAGGAGGTATGAAAGGTTGCTGCAGATCGGAGAGTTTTCAAGAATATGTCAGGTCAGTGTCAAGACGCTTCACCATTATGACAAGATTGGTTTGCTGGTTCCGGCGCAGGTGGATCAGTTGACCGGATATCGTTATTACAAGACAGAACAGATTGACAGGATGAATTATATCCAGNGTCTGAAACGTTACGGCTTCTCTCTGGAGGAGATACAGCACCTGATTACCCTTTCGGATAACAAAGAACTCGCGGGGGAACTGAGAAGGCAAAAAGACAAGCTGAAGTACGANCAGCAGGAANTGGCCATCATNCTGAACGAACTTCAGACNCANATTTCTGTATTTGAAAGGACAGGTGATATTATGACTTATCAGAAGGGCTATACNATTGAGATCAAAAATTCGCCNNAAATGAANGTTCTGGCAGTCCGCGCCCANATGGGTGTNGATGAATTCGGCAAGTATTACGGAACACTGTTTGAGCGTGTGCCGAAGGAGCATGTCACGCCCACCGGACTGAATGGTGCAAAATACTATGATGAGGAGTTTAACCATGAATCCTCAGATGTTGAAGTATTTATTGGTATTAAGGAGAAGGATAAGGCAGATATAATTATAGAGCCCTGTGAGTGTGCAATGACTGTGCATCACGGCGGATACTCAACGCTTTCGGAGGCGTATGGCGCAGTTGTGTCGTGGATTATCGAGAACGGCTACGAGTATGTGGGAGCACCTTTTGAGCTTTACATCAAGACCCAATTTGACTCCGTCTCTCCGGAGGATTGGGAGACGGAGGTATATTTCCCGATTCGGAAAAAATAGCTGGAAGTATCGCTGAGAAAAACTCCTAGTCACCGGCTTTTGCTGGTGATTGGGAGTTTTGTCATTCATGACAATAGAAAGATTGCGGAGCATGTAGGGAAAACTTGACAAAAGGATCTGGGGGGGTAGAATAATAGAGCTTCAAAGCGAAAGAGGAAAGAAGCAGGCAAAAATAAAAAACAGCAAGAAAAGGAGAACAACATGAAAAAGAAAATAGTAGCGCTGCTGGTTGCAGCAATGACCCTTACTGCAGTTCTGGGAGGCTGCGGGGAGAAGCAGGAGACATCCAGCGGGGCAGAGGGAACAATGCAGGAAGCAGCATCAGGAACCTCAGAGAATGGCGATAAGGCATCAGGAGCAGAATCAAAGCAGCAGGAAGAAAAGAAAGGGGGCAAACCTCTAACATTTATGAGCAAAAAAACATTTTTTGATGGGTGGGGCAAAAATATTCTTAAGGAAGAAGAATATGATGCCGCCGGGAACCTGACAATTATAAGGGATTATTCTCGTAGCACACGACCGTCTTGGGAAGAATATGAATATAATGATGCCGGAAATCTAACGAAGGAAACACACTATAACTCCGCTGGCGAACTAATGTGGAGGGAAGAATATGAATATAATGCGGCCGGGAACCCGACGAAGAAAACACACTATAACTCCGCTGGCGAACTAGGTGCTTGGGAAGAATATGAATATTATGAATATAATGAGGCCGGGAACCTGACGAAGAAAACACACTATAACTCTGATGGCAAACTAATTGATTGGGAAGAATATGAATATAATGCCGCCGGAGATCTGACGAAGAGGATATCTGATGTTTCCGATGACCTTAGAAGGGTGGGAACACATGGTTCTCAGACGGAATACCAGTATGAATACAACAGCANTGGTGANAANATAAANNTGACACAANTGGAGGATTANGNATACTCGAGNTTGAGTATGAATATGACACTGCAGGTAACGAGATAAAATATACATCGCATGAAAGTAGCGGTGGGGTTAGCGTGTGTGAATATGAATATGACACCGCAGGTAACAAGATAAAATCGACATTTTATGATAATGGTAATGGCAAAATAACTACTTGGAGCGAATATGAATATGACTCTAACGGAAAGGAAAAGAAAATTACAACTCATGACAAATATGGAAGCGTAGATTGGGTCGAGCATGGGGCTGAATATGAGTATGAGTATGAATATGATGCAGATGGTAACATGGTGAAGGAAGTATGCTATAGGTGTGGTACATACAGTAAAGACAAATACACCGAAACGGAATACACAACTATCTATGTGAAGGAATGACAACAAAAGAGGATATCCACTTTTTCGTTTGATGATAAAACATTTTATTTTGTGTTTAATTTTGTGTTTAATAACAGAACTCCACTTGACTATCCTGCTTCGTCTGTGTTATTATCAATGTAGGATTCCTCTAGGATAGGAGGAACGGATGAAGCAGGATACACAAAAGAAAGAAAAAAGCATATCTAAAGAAGACATATCTGAGAAAGTCACGCACAGGGAAGCCGCAGCCGTGCAGGAGGCATCAAAGGAAATAGTGCCCAAGGACATCACACATAGGAAGACATTGCAGGAACTGACACTGAAAGACAATTTCCTCTTTGCTGCCGTCATGATAGACCCGGAGAACTGCAGACAGCTTTTGGAATTGGCATTGGGGCTTGAGATTGAATGTGTGGAAGTCGATACGGAGAAAAGCATCGTCTATCACCCGGAATACAAGGGGGTGAGGCTGGATGTGTACGCAAAGGATGAACACCACACCCGCTTCAATGTGGAGATGCAGGTTGCTAGGCAGACAATAGAGAAGCGCGTTCGATACTATCACAGCCAGATGGACATGGAGCTGATTCTGGCAGGCACGCCCTATGAGGAATTATCTGACTGCTATGTGTTGTTTCTCTGCGACTTTGACCCCTTCGGAGTCGGAAAGTACCGCTACACGCTGAAAAATACCTTTGTGGAGGACGAGAAATTTACCTACAATGATGGCAGCCACACGGTGTTTCTCAGCACAAAAGGGAAAAATGCGGATGAAGTGCCTGAGCAATTGGTCAGCTTTCTTAAGTATGCCGCCGCAGGACTTGATGAAAGCACTGCGGACTTTGGGGACGAGTTTGTGGTCAGGCTGCAGAAGTCGGTGAAGAAAATCAAAGCCGATAGGGAGATAGGAGGTCGCTATATGCTGTTTGAAGAACTGCTCAGAAATGAACACAGAGAGGGCTTTACCGAAGGCATGGAGCAGGGACTCACTAGAGGCATGGAGCAGGGCAAAGCAGAAGCATATGCAAAGATTCAGAAAGCCTGTGCCGATATGCCTGAAGATATCAGGCAGCAGATTCTCTCTGCCATGGATAACGATGCCCGGGAAATAACTTTCTAAGCATTGTATTTCTATAATTTCGTTTTATTTCTTATGTCTTAAAATTCAGGTACAATTTTCCAGATTTTAAATTTTGTAACCCATAGTTATATTATATTTCAGAGGAATCCTAACTTATATTACAATTTTTATTATTTTACCGTGGATATTTACCCATGGAAGTATTACAATAAAGAAAGATACTTTCAGGAGGTATTTTTATGAATTCTAAGAGTTTTTATAATCATCTGACAAAACAGCTTGTTCCCTTTTGGGACAGGCTTTTAGACAAGGAAAACGGCGGATTTTACGGCGCTGCTGACAGTGCGGGAGTACCTGACAAAGACGCTGTGAAAGGCACGATTCTCATGTCCAGAATCTTGTGGTTTTATTCCTCAGCATACGAAATGGTAAAAGACAGTGCGCTTCTCGATTCGGCAAATCATGTGTATCATTTTCTGACAAGATACTGTTATGACAAGGAAAACGGCGGCGTTTTCTGGTCGGTTAGGGCTGACGGAACCCCTTTTGATGACACCAAACACACTTATTGTCAGGCGTTTTCGATTTATGCATTGTCAGCATTTTACAGAGTTTGTAAAAACGAAGAAGCCCTTGACTTTGCATATAAACTTCGCAATATTATTGAAGAAAAATGCCGTGACGAAAGCGGATATTTTGAAGCCTTTGAACGGGATTTTACCCCTGCTTCCAACGAAAAACTCTCTGAGAACGGCGTTCTGGCGGAGCGCACAATGAACACGCTGCTGCATGTTATGGAGAGCTATACCGAACTTTACAATGCCGATAAAAATCCGCAAGTTGGGGATTCTCTGCGGGAAATCCTGCACTTGTTTAAAAGCAAAGTATACGATTCCGAGAAAAAAATATGTCAGGTGTTTTTTGACAAAAATTATAATTCTCTGATTGATTTGGAGTCCTATGGTCACAACATAGAAGCATCATGGTTGATTGACAAAGCCTGCGAGGCGCTGGGAGGAGATGCCCGAATTAAGATGCAGTCCGTGATAGAGGGGCTTGCGGAAGGAGCGCTGTCAAATGGAATTGATGCAGAAAACCATGCTATGAACAATGAGCGGGAGAAAGAAACCATNGANNGGAAGAANGTCTGGTGGGTTCAGGNGGAGGNAGTAATTNGNTNTTACAATTTTTATCAGCATGATGCATNACGCAAGGAATGNTTGAAAATCAGCGGGGAAGTCTGGGATTTTATTCAAAATAAAGTGATTGATTNTGCAAGCGGAGAGTGGCACGAATGGGTTCTGGGAGACAATTCAATACCCGAAATGCCTNNTGTACATGAGTGGAAATGCCCTTATCACAACGGNCGGATGTGCATCNAAATGATAAGACGGCTTGCGGACTGAAAGTTGTATCCNTTAAAGAGATAGTGACTTCTTCAGAATAGCGTNCAGNAAGAAAGGCAGACAGNTATGGTTGAATTACATGGTTGGGCATTGCTCAGAGAAAGTTTTGCGATAGACAACGAAGATGACCATATAGAGCGAATCATAAATTGCTTATCTCAGGAAATTAAAAAGCTGAAAATAGATGAAAAATTACTCCGGCTTGATTATTGTAATGGGGAAGCATTTGTAACGGCGACCAAATTCGCAAATCACTTTTCTGATGATATTAAAGAAATTATTGATTTTTTTAAACGGATTACCCGAATAGCTCCAGGTTCCTATGGGCTGCTATATTTGCATAATGATGAAGATACAAATGGGTTTCACAATGCGTTTCAAGTATTTGTGTTGTCAAAAGGGGAGTTTAAGTTACAACAAGATCCCTTTCTCTCCCCGTATATTCCCATGGTGGAAGAGTAATCACAAAGGGGTAAAACATGAATGGCAAAGAGATATAAGTTGATTGAAGAGGCTGTCAATGCATATGCAGAGTATGACGCATATTGGCTTAGGGTATTTAGTATGTCACATGGTGATGAGATTCCGGATTGACTTGTTTTTGCCTTTTTTTATAAAAAACTGTTGAAAAAAGTAACATAATGGTTATAATATAAGCTGAATTAAATGAGGGAGAGGTAAATAAAATGAAGGAAAGAATAATTGCTTTACTGTTAACGATGACTACAGTCATCTCTTTGACCGCTTGCGGAGCTGCTTTTACCTGCGAGGTGTGTGGTGAAGAAAAGACAGGTAAGAAGTATAAAGAGACTCTTTTGGGTGAAAAAGTGGTTTGCTGCAAGGATTGCAAGGAAGACATTGAAGAATTAAAGAACTTTTTAAATAGTTCTTTCAATTAAGATAAACAAATGAGGAGTTTCAACCTAGTGTCGAAACTCCTCATTTGTTTGTTGCTGAATTTATTGTGAAAACTTGCGCAGTACAGGTGATTGCACCCTTGTCCCAATTATGATATAATAATTTCTGCATGATGTATTTTNNAATNATATTTTGGCTTACGGANGAAGAGNTTATGGAAGTATTTTATAATAGNACCNGAAGCAAAGGAANTCAGGTAAAGGCATCTGAGGCAATCTTAAAGGGGCTCGCCGATGACGGTGGATTGTTTGTGCCAGACCACATTCCGGCGCTTGATAAAAGTTTGAAAGAGCTCTCTGCCATGGATTACAGGCAGGTGGCATATGAAGTAATGAAACTGTTTTTGACGGATTTTACAGAGGCGGAATTAAAAAGCTGCATTGAAAATGCTTATGATGAGAAATTTGATACGAAAGAGATTGCGCCTTTGACGGAAGCTGACGGCTCCTATTATCTGGAGTTGTTTCATGGTTCTACCATTGCATTTAAGGATATGGCGCTTTCCATCCTGCCTCATCTGATGATTACTTCTGCGAAAAAGAATCATATTCAGGATGAGATTGTCATTCTGACGGCGACTTCCGGGGATACCGGCAAAGCAGCGTTGGCTGGCTTTGCCAATGTGGAAGGCACCAGAATCATTGTATTTTACCCAAAGAATGGCGTGAGTCCCATTCAGGAGAAACAGATGGTGACACAGAAGGGTGCTAACACTTTGGTGGTAGGCATCCACGGTAATTTTGACGATGCCCAGACCGGCGTGAAAAAGATTTTCTCCGATAAGGAGCTGGCAAAAGAGATGGAGGAAAAGGGCTTTCGGTTTTCCTCTGCCAATTCCATCAATATCGGCAGATTGGTGCCTCAGGTATGTTATTATGTCTATGCCTATGCAAAACTTTTAAAAGAGGGAAAAATTGCAGAGGGAGAGACCATCAATGTGGTAGTTCCCACCGGTAATTTCGGCAATATTCTGGCGGCATTTTATGCAAAAAATATGGGACTTTCCATTGGAAAATTAATCTGTGCATCCAATGAAAATAAGGTGCTCTATGACTTCTTGAGTACCGGAGATTATGACAGAAACAGGGATTTTGTGCTGACATCTTCCCCTTCCATGGATATTTTGATTTCCAGCAATCTGGAGCGTTTGATTTACCGCATTGCAGGAAATGATGCGGACAAAAATAAAGAGCTGATGGCGGCTTTAAGCAGCGAGGGTAGATACCAGATTACGGAAGAGATGAAGCAGGGACTTAAGGATTTTTATGGGAATTATGCAAACGAAGCAGAGACTGCAAAAGAGATTGCAAGGCTGTATAAAGACTGCAGCTATGTGATTGATACTCATACTTCAGTGGCATCCGCCGTTTATAGAAAATATGTGGAGGAGACGAAGGACGACACAAAGACGGTGATTGTTTCCACAGCTAGTCCTTTTAAGTTTACCAGAAGCGTAATGAATGCCATTGATGAAAAATATGATTCCATGGGAGATTTTGAATTGGTGGACGAACTTTCCAAAATCGCCAATGTGAAAGTGCCTGCTGCCATCGAGGAAATCCGTACTGCTCCCATCGTCCATGACAAGCAGTGCGATGTGGACAAAATGAAGGATGTGGTCAGGGAATTTTTAAAAATTTGATCACAAATAAGCCAAGTGTGAAGAGAATTTCTAAGTCTGCGAAAAATACAGATTGCAGCAAGAATGGAGATTAATATGACGGTACAGGAAATCTTATCCAAGGTGGATCATACACAGTTAAAAGCTTTTGCTACATGGGAGGACATCAAAAAGCTCTGCGATGAGGCAATAGCTTATCATACTGCCAGCGTATGTGTGCCCCCTGCTTACATAAAAAGAATTCATGATGCTTATGGGGATAAAATCAATATCTGTACCGTAGTGGGTTTTCCCTTGGGCTACAGCGTGACGGCAGCAAAGCTTACGGAAGTGGAACAGGCGCTTTCGGAGGGCTGTAATGAAATTGATATGGTAATCAATATCAATGATGTAAAAAATGGGCTTTATGATAAGGTGGAGGAGGAAATCCGCACTTTGAAAAAGGCTTGTGGCAGCCATATTTTAAAGGTGATTGTGGAGACCTGTTATCTGACGGAAGAAGAAAAGATT
>WFLX010254884.1_pt1 | contig 13683 bp, 8 predicted proteins | sample 4967041 | NCBI WGS metagenome assembly WFLX01 (sample SAMN12857096, study PRJNA449069) | gut metagenome | isolation source: stool from male and female vole | host: Microtus ochrogaster | place: USA:Florida | collected 2017
TTCCGTGATCGATATGCACAATATAGTCGCCTATCTCAATCTGATTAAGTTCCCGGAGGGAGAGGGCAAGCTTTCCACTTCTCGCCCGGTCGCTTTTCAGATTATATTTGTGAAAACGGTCGAATATCTGATGGTCGGTAAAAAAGCAGTTCTTACCTTCATGATCTACAAATCCCTCATGGAGAGTCCTATCCACCGGAGTAAAGGATATATGGTCACCCCTGTCTTCAAAGATTGCTCTCAAACGCTCCGACTGATAGGGGGAATCCGAGAGAATGAAAATTCTATATCCCTCCTCCAGAAATTTCTTGAAACTTTCGGAAATAAGTTCAAAATTCTTATGGTAAAGAGTCTGCGGACCGCATGAGAAATCCACAGCCGTATCCGCATGGAAATCCCCTTCAAGACCCTGGCGACCGAATTTCACGAGCTTCATCTCCTCCACCCTGGCCGCGAAACGTGCGTAATCCACTACCTTCTCCATCGCATGAGCATCACCCTCTTCGGCAATCAGGGCCGATTCCGAAAACTCCTCTTCTGTTATGGCTTTTACTCGCTCAAGCATGTATGACGGGGAATAAGCGAATACCACCGTATCAGCTTCTACAAATTCCAAGAGGGAGATTCCCCTTCCTCCGGCATCCGAAGCAGATGGGGGTATGAGGGTAACATTGTCGAGACGTTTCTCGCTCAGCTGAGTCTCAACATTGAATGTGCGGATGGAATCAACCTCATCATCAAAGAAATCAAGACGGTAGGGAAGTTCGCATGAATAGGAATAGACATCCAGTATAGAACCGCGACGGGCAAATTGCCCCGGTTCATACACATATTCCGTTTCTGTAAACCCCAATTCACGAAGCCTGCCGGTAAGATCCGACATTATCAGCCGGCTCCCGACTTTAAGAGTCACCGAATTATCGGCAATTGTGGAGGCATCGGCCACCTTCTCAGCCAAAGCTTCAGGATAGGTGACAAGAAAGCGCATCCCGCTCCCTTTCTGCGTCAATGCATTCAGAGCCTCAGTGCGCAATATTCGTGACGGGGCATCGGGTTGACCATATTTTATGGCACGCTTATATCCACTTGGAAAGATACCGACCTCTTCTTGCCCTAATATCTGGCAGAGATCATTGTAAAGGTATCCTGCGGAATCCATATCGTCAGTCACAAGGATATGGATGTGGCGCGCAGCCGGCAGGAGAGCGAACAGCATGGCGGCGGAACTCCCCTCCAGGCCGGAGAGGAGCACACGGCGCGCACGTCTGTCTTTCAAAACTTTCTCGACAGCCGACACGCGCCCTTTTGTAGCAAAAAAACTATCTGCTTCCTTTAGGGTCATTTTTTTTGAGTATTGGGATTTATGACAGTATACGGGCTATTTCTTTATCCCCAGCATCGCCTTATACTCTTTCGGATTGGAAAGTATTTGCTCCGCCAGCTCAACGGCTTTGTCGGTCTTAAGTTCGTAAGCGATCTTCCCTTTGTCGTAATAATATCGGCCCACAATCTCCGAACCTAAATATTCAACGATTTCATCGCGATGAGTGTCGAGATCATGATCCAGATTATGAGTAAGCAGCTTGGCAAGAGCATCAATCTGAGCCTTGGTTTCATCATTCATATAACCCTCGGATTCGGCAGTCTCCCNCAAGCGNNTCACCATCTCNTCACATACCTTATCATANTTGAACTTCTCCGGATCAATACTCTTCTTGAAGTCGGCATATACCTCATCGGTTATCTCGAAATCTTTCGCCGGCGCTATCTGCGGATGCTCAGCAGCAAACTTGGTAGCGTAATCAAATGCCCAATTGTCGGCAACGATATTGTAGACCAGACGATTCACTTTCCCCCAATCCACAGCAGTGTCGGGCCGCAGGCCGCCTCCGTCACGTACCTCGCGGCCATGGGCGGTGCGATAAATATTTGTCAGGCTGTCGGGAACACGGGCGACTGTGCCGTCGGGATTCCGGTGAGAATAATCGAGAGCCTGTATAAGTCGTCCTGAGGGTAGGTAATATTTAGCAATGGTAACTTTCAGCAACCCGCCATAAGGGAGCTGAACAGGATTCTGAACCAATCCCTTACCGAAACTACGGCTTCCAATCAGCACTGCCCGGTCAAGATCCTGAAGGGAGCCTGCCACTATTTCCGAGGCCGATGCACTTCCTCCGTCGATAAGAACCGCCAACGGCATATCGGGAAAGATCGGACTGCGGGGAGTCTTGTAGATTCGCTCATGCGAAGGATCACGTCCTATAGTTCGAACAATCTCCGTACCTTTGGGCACAAAACAGCCTACCAGGTCGATTGCGCTTTCCACCAGGCCTCCTCCGTTACCACGAAGATCCAGGATGATTCCCTTAAGATCAGGAGATTCCTTGAATTTTTNCAACACACGGCGTGTCTCCTCCGGAGTCTTGTCGATGAAACCGCTGNGACGGAAATAACCGAACCCATTCATCACAGTATCAAACATCATGCTCGGTTCCTTCACTTTANCTCTCACGATCTCCATCGTGNTGATCGAATCTGTGACATNCGGCCGATCTACCGTCACTTTTACCGAAGTTCCGGGAATGCCTTTAAGAAGTTTAGTGACCTCAGAACTTGATTTCTTTGCCACATCCACCGTATCAACTTTGATGATATGATCACCAGGTTTCAGTCCTGCCAGCGCAGCAGGGCTCCCCTCCATCGGCTGGGAGATGTAGGATGCTCCGTCACGCTCCATTATATAGCTTCCGATACCGCCATATTCCCCGGTAGTCATCTTCTGTAACTTCTCCTGGTCATCAGTGCTGTAATATTCAGTATAAGGATCGGTAGCAGAGAGATATGCCTCTATAGCTGCCTGGAAACTCTTGTCGGTATCAATCGTATCCACATAATAGAGTTCCACCTGCTTCACGATGGAATTGAACGTATTTATATTCCGTGCAAGGGCTGCATCATGACTTTTGCCGGCTCGCAGCATAGGCACCGTAGCAGCACAAGCTCCCAATATCGCCAGGGCCGGGAGTAGCCTCATGTATCTATGTTTTCTCATTGTTTAGGTGTGTCGGGATGGGGGTAATCAACTGTGAAGTGAAGCCCTCGGCTCTCCTTGCGCTCCATAGCCTGCCTCATTATGAGATAAGCGACATTAATGATGTTGCGCAATTCGCACAGGTGGCGCGATGGTTTGCTGCACTTGAAAAGGGCCTCGGTCTCCTGATAAAGAATGTCGAGACGATTCCACGCACGCTTAAGCCGGAGATCACTTCTCACAATCCCAACGTAATAGCCCATGATCTGGTTCACCTCCTTTTCCGATTGGGTTATGAGCACCATCTCTTCCGGATGCACCGTCCCTTCATCGTTCCATTCCGGCACATCATCCCTCCAGTCATATCCTCCGATTGATGCGAGCGCATGACGCGCAGCTGCANCANCATATACCACCGCTTCTATAAGGGAATTGCTGGCAAGCCTGTTTCCACCATGAAGTCCTGTGCATGAACATTCCCCTATNNCATAAAGTCGCTGGATGGAACTCTGACCATCGGTATCGACCTCGATACCGCCACACAGATAATGGGCCGCAGGTGCCACCGGTATCATATCCTTTGTAATATCGATTCCGAGCGACAGACATTTCTCGTAGATATTCGGGAAATGACGTTTGGTCTCCTCAGGATCCTTATGCGTCACATCAAGATAGACATGGTCGGTGCCATGAAGTTTCATCTCCGAATCAATAGCCCTGGCAACTATATCGCGAGGAGCAAGCGACAGACGAGGATCATATTTTTGCATGAATTCCTCCCCGTCAAGATTACGGAGCACCGCTCCATAACCGCGCATAGCTTCGGTGATGAGGAACGATGGACGGTCGCCCGGATGATAAAGGGCTGTCGGATGGAACTGGATGAATTCCATATCCTTTACCGTTCCTTTAGCACGATAAACCATTGCAATTCCATCGCCTGTGGCGATTAGCGGATTGGTAGTGGTGGTATACACGGCTCCAACCCCTCCGGTGGCCATGACGGTCACTTTTGCGAGGAAAGTATCGACTGCTCCTGTCTCCTCATTGAGGACATAAGCTCCATAACAGGTGATGTCGGGAGTACGACGGGTCACGATCTTGCCAAGATGATGCTGAGTTATGATCTCCACAGCAAACCGATGATCATAAACNTCAATNTTCGAATCCCGTTTCACCGCCTCTACAAGACTTCTCTGAATCTCAGCTCCCGTATTGTCGGCATGGTGAAGGATACGGAACTCCGAATGTCCGCCTTCACGATGAAGGTCAAACTCCCCGTCATCGCGTCGGTCAAATTCGACTCCCCAGCCAATCAGCTCCCGAATCTGAGCCGGGGCATTTTTAACAACCTTCTCCACAGCCTCCGGCGAGCTGAGCCAGTCGCCGGCCACCATAGTGTCGTGGATATGTTTATCGAAATCATCAACTTCGAGGTTAGTGACCGATGCCACACCCCCCTGAGCGAAATATGTATTTGCCTCATCAGGCTCCGTCTTGCATATCATCGCTACCTTGGCTCCTCCGCGAGAGGCTTTGAGTGCAAAACTCATTCCCGCGATTCCGGAACCGATCACCAGACAGTCGTATTTATATACCATCGCAATTACGGTTGAAACCTTTCCATATCCGCGATATTGTGGATATTTCCACAAATTTACAAATTCTTTTTCAGTTTTCGGCTCCCCTCTTTAAGTTTTCCTGATTATCAGAGTTCCCTATTGAAGTTGTCTAAACTAATTTNNTANNAACANTTNCGTNATATTTTGGAGATGNTTTTNTTCATTTNAAGAGGTGGNAACCTTACGGTTGNCACCGATGAAAAGNGGAAAAGCAGCCCGAAAGATCCGGAAAGGTTAATAAANAATTTATTGAAGACGGTTTTTAACTTTCGTAAATTAGTTTAGCCAACTTTATTTCCTCTTGGGCTTGAAATCGAAGCGGTAATGCACGGTGAGCATCAGATAGCGCGACAGCACCGTGCTGAGAGTCTGGCGGCGCCCGGTGGCGTTAACCATATAATCAAGACCCTTATTCTGATTCAGAATGTCGTGCGCCTTAAGGCTGAATCTCCAGACCTCATTCTTGAGGGAATATCCCAACTCGGCATTCCAGATACAATCAACCCTGTTCATCGAATTCTCCAGATAGCCGAAACGTTTCATCACATTGAAATCCGTGGAGACATGGAAATTCTTCAGGAAATTGTAGTAGCCATGCAGTTGAGTGCTGAAATATCCGTTGTTGATCTTGGTAAATGCCTCACCCTCCGAATGGGTGTTGTTCAAGTGACCCCCTACACCCAGCGATGCTGCAAACTTCCGGTCATTGCGTATCCCAAAATGCAAGAACTCATCCACACCATAATTGCGGACACGCTGACGTGTCGGCTCGGCATCATTGCCGATCATATTGGCATAATTGTTCATGTTAAGGTTAAGGGTGTTGTTAATATAGAACTTATCCCCTTTGCCGAATCTCCAGTTTAGCCAATGGCTTAGGTAAGCATTATTATTTCCCTGCACATTGTAGGTCTTCATGGTCCGCACACCTGTAGCCGTATCATATCTATAACCGCTAACAAAATCATTGATGGTCCAGTAAACACCAAGATTCATCCCCTGCATAAGCTGCTTGCTTTTATTGAGGGTCATGTATACATAGAATTCATGATTCGTGGCATTCTTCAGATCAGGGTTTCCGAGCCATATATTGAGAGGATCCTCAGTGTTACGGATATCAACCAGATTGACAAGATTCACATCCTTCCGTTTCATATCATATGAAGCAACGAGCCTTATCTTTCCATCTTTGGTGGAATATTGCAGACTACAGTCAGCGATATTGAATTTCAGGTATGAGCGTTTCGGATCTGCCACGACATCTCCGCGATGGTAGAAAAGATGCTGGTTCTGGAAGATGAAATTAGGTTGAAATGCAAGGATGAGCTTAGAGTTCGCCCACTCCTTGGTGTAATAACACATGATCTTGATGCGGTGCTCATTGATGTAGAGCTTGCTTGTATAACTGTTGGCATAGTCGGGAACCGGGACAGCATCGGGAAGGAATGCCGCCATTGAGTTCTCAGCCTGAGCCTCAAGCAGTGAGATATCGGAATTCTTTCGCTTCTGACCATGGGCGAACTCATAGCTTGCCTGAAGATTCACGTAAGGGATATTGAAATAATAGCGGGCAAGACCCTGAATGTTGTAGTCATAGTTAGGTCGCACTCCGGAGAAACGTTGCTGGAGGAGTGACGTTTGCGGTCCCCAGCCATAACAGATATCCTGAAGGGTGTTGCCATTCTGGGAATCACGTTTATATTTTGTCTGAAACTTCAACGCCAATGCATCGGAACTGCCCGGAATCTTGAAGCGTGCATTGGCGTTGAGCTGACCGTTCCAACCATGCTGCTCCGATTCGGAAGCCCTGAGATTCCGGTTGATCAGTGCTTTGCGGGCAGCCTGGTAATCACCTGAATAGATGGACTGGATTATCTCATTGTTAAGCTCCTGTATCTCCTCGGAGAAGGTGGCAGCGATTGTCTCGTCGTTGTTCTTGTTCTTATTATAGCTGAACGAAGGTTTTATCTCCAGATTCCATTTATCCCTCTTGATCTTGACAGCATGTGAGGTAGAGACCCCAAAATCTTTACTCCGGCTCTTCTGCCAGCTATGTTCGTAGGTGTCAGCCGTCTGTATGAAATTCACAGCATCGGTTATTACTGTATTCTTTGCATCTGAATATGACGCGTCGGCGTTTCCCTCCACTTCCCAGGTATGTTTAGGATTGTCCGCGCGGTAATCTATTCCGCCGTTTGCTATATTACGGATACCCGGTGCCTCCCGTTCATATATTTCCCAAGCATTCTCATTGAGTCTGTTGGCTTTATTGATATTGTTGGCATTGCCATAGAGAGCTATTCGGGAGTTATTCGTATACCGCATGGCAAACAGACGCCCTATATAACGGGAATCCGTGCCTCCTCCTGCTTCGGCATTAATCATATGCCCCGTCATATAATCTTTCTTCAGACGCACATCCATCACATACTCCTTCTCGACATCCTCCCGGTTGCCCAAAACTGTCTCCATCTCATCCTTCTTCTCGTAGACAGCCACATCCTTCACGGCATAGGCCCCGATATTCTCAAGCATAACATTCTGGTTATCCTTGAAAAAGTCCTTCCCATTCAGCAGAAGTGATTCCACAAAACGGCCATTGACATAAATCTTGTTATCCTTCATCTCCACACCGGGAAGCTGAGCCACAAGCGCATCAAGCATCGAACCTTCCGGAAGTTCGAATGCATCGGCGTTATATACAAGGGTATCACCCTTGTGATAGAACATGATCTTACTTGTCTTGACAGTAAAATCCTCGAGAGTGGTGACCTTCTGACGGCCCATATAAATTTTAGGAACCTCTTTCTCCACATCCCTCTTTTTGATTTCACCGACATGGTAGCTGAGGTAATAAGGCTCATACCCCTCCTTAGTGACACGAAGAAGATATCGCCCTTCCATCCTCGGAACCTTTACCTCATATCTTNAAGTGGAATCCTTATACANTCNCCGCTTANCTTTATAGTTCCNCCATGTTNTNCCTCCCNTAACCGAAGACATAACGGNGCTATCCTGGNNCAACACCTCGACGGTCGCGCCCAACAGATGGCGTGATGTAAGGCGATCGAAGATTTCTCCGACAAGCGGAATACTATCCACTTTCTCTTTCTTCGCTGCTGACAACGATCCGGTGGAAACCATCATCAAAAGGATAAGACTTAGAAGGCAATATAACTTTTTCATATGAATATGTTTCGGTTAGTATATTCGGGTCAGTATACCGGGATTTAGTATATCCCAAGTTTTGAGGGTTTGATGAGTATAGACCTATCTGACAAATTCCCAATATGGCAGAAAAGAAAAAGGGACACANCCTTAATTTTCTCTCATTGGGTAGATAGGCTCTGGTAAAGCCCTTGTAGTCACAATAAGGAAAAAGTAGGTTGCGCCCTGTGAGGGTATACAATCCCACTTTCGACTTATCATTTGGACTACGTTTCTAAATTTACCAGATTTATCTACGCCAAATAACTTGTCTAAAGTCGTTTTGTTGTATGTCTGTTTCGTAATTACTGTTTTATGGAGTTATCCATAGTGCAAAATTATACAAAAATCTTCTCCTTTCCAAACTAAAACCTTAGTTTCGTAAGAAAATTCGAACATACCAAATTCGCAACCTACTTTTATTCAGGCAAAAATGACTTCTCTAACCACTTATTCAATGCCGATCGCTGCTTTATTATAGTAGGCATCAGTATTCAACTGCACACATCCCTATGGCCATCTGCACACATCGACAACCATATCCCCCATCCATACTTAATTCCCCAATTCCGGCTAATATATCCCTAATTTCCCTCGTTCCGGCTTATATGTCCCCTTTTTTATTCGGAGATTCGTCTCCCGCAGCTGAACCTTGGTTCAGCACCATCCCCAATTACCCCCCCTTAATTATTAGATGATTCCCTGCCGAATTTGTCACAAAATAGAGCCTATTTTTTTAGCAATTTCTCAATTCCTATAATTTTTTCAAATCTGGCGACGATCAGAATATAGAAAAGCAGCAGGATAGTCCTGACAACATACACCAGCCACATCGCCATCATTCCCTCTACCGCGTTTCCTGCAGCAAACAGGACAGCCGCCAACACAACATATCCCCCAATCCTCTTCATTGGATAAGAAATCGGATAATACTTCTGACCTGCAAAATATGAAACAGCCATGACAATGAAGTAACTTATCAATGCCGCCCAGGCGGAACCCATATAGCCGCGTGGAATTCCGATCCCCCTCACCAACCAGACATTCAACCCAAGCATCAACACAAAACAGAGCAATGACAGATACATCCCCCACTGAGTGCGATCGGTGAGCTTATACCATAGCGAAAGATTGAAGAACACCCCGAAGCAAAGTTCGGCAACCATCATCACAGGCACCACATCCAGACCGGGCCAATAGGAAGGGGAAACAAAATGTTTCAGGACCGGAAGGAAGAACATAACTCCCAAAAATATGAAAAGACCGAATATGATGAAGAACTTCATCGCATCGCTGTAGGCCTGCTTCTTGTCTTCACCCTCACCTTTTGCCTGAGCAAAGATAAAGGGCTCATATGCATAGCGGAAAGCTTGCGTAAACATCACCATTACAATAGCAATCTTGATGTTGGCACCATATATACCCACCATTGAACGGGCAGCCTCTTCCTCTCCCTTGAAANGNNAAGGNATGNTCNTCTGACCCANNNNCTGACTAAGNATACCNGCCACACCCAANATCAGTAAGGGNNAACNGTAGGAAAGCATTTTCTTNAACANCGACCNGGAAANCTTATATTCAAATCCGCAAAGTTCCGGAATAAGCATCANCAACACCACGACCGTGGAGNTGATATTGGATATAANTATCCACCCGATTCCGAATGCTTCCCCACCGGCGGGGAGATAAAACCAGTTGATGAGTGCTGGACAATGTTTAGAGAGCCAGGGACAAAGAAGAAGAAAAAATAGATTGAGGCCGATGTTGAGGCCCACATTAAGCATCTTGATTCCGGCAAATCGGTAAGGACGTTTCTTAAAACGCAGATATGCAAAAGGGAGATTGGAGAATGCATCTATCGCAACCGTAACCCCTAAAAGCCACACAAAAAGACTCTGTTTGGGCAGAAGCATCGCATTCGCCACAGGATGCAGAAAGATGGAAAGAAGGATAATGAAGAGAAGTGAGGTGCTTCCAACGCATATCAAGGCTGAGGAATAAACTAAATTCGGATCCTTCTCCTTATTTGCAAACCGGAAGAATCCGGTCTCCATCCCGTAGTTGAGTATCACCAGCATTACGGCAGTGAAACTGTAAAGGTAACTCACAACCCCATACTCCTCGGTGGGGAATAAGTAAACATACAAGGGCACAAGACACCAGTTGAGAAATCTCCCAAGTATGCTGCTAAGTCCATATACCGCCGTCTCTTTAGCAAGCGCTTTTATTCCAGCCATAAATTTTGGATTTCACTTCAATATTTGTTATTCATCGAAAAGTGAACTTTGAATCGGATTGGGATTGCGGCCAAGATGCCGGTAAGCCAGATCTGTCACCTCCCTACCTCGGGGAGTCCTTTTCAGAAACCCCCCTTTTATGAGGAATGGTTCGTAAACCTCCTCTATCGTTCCGGCATCCTCCCCTATTGCTGTCGCAATGGTGGTCAGCCCCACAGGCCCCCCTTTGAATTTATCTATGATGGTGAGAAGTATTCGGTTGTCGATCTCATCAAGACCATGACGGTCGATATTAAGCGCCTCAAGTGCATGTCGGGCTATCTTTAGATCGATGCGGCCCGACCCTCGCACCATAGCAAAATCGCGGACACGCCTCAGCAGGGAGTTCGCCACACGTGGCGTGCCTCGACTCCGCAATGCTATCTCCAGTGCAGCCTCATCATCTATCCCGATATTGAGAAGACGCGCTGACCGCTTCACAATTCCGGTCAGCACCTTGTGATCGTAATATTCGAGATGGCAGTTGATACCGAAACGTGCACGCAGTGGAGCCGTGAGACTCCCACTCCGCGTCGTGGCTCCGATGAGGGTGAAGGGGGATATGGTGAGCTGAACACTTTTTGCACCGGGTCCCTTGTCGAGCAGAATATCGATCCTGAAATCCTCCATTGCGGAATAAAGGTATTCCTCCACAACAGGATGCAGACGATGAATCTCATNAANGAAGAGCACATCATGATCNTCAAGGCTCATAAGGATGCCAGCCAGATCTCCCGGTTTATCAAGCACGGGACCGGAAGTTACCTTGAATCCGACTCCAAGCTCATTGGCCACGATATTGGACAACGTAGTCTTTCCCAACCCTGGAGGGCCATGCAACAACGTGTGGTCAAGGGCCTCCCCTCGCATACGGGCTGCCTCAACGAAAACGCGGAGGTTGTCGATAATCTTCTCTTGCCCGTTGAAATCGTCAAACTCAAGCGGACGGAGAGCCTTCTCTATATCACGGTCGCTTCCTTCCGCTCTACGCGACCTTTCCCTGAAGTCGCAATCCTCTTCCATACCACAAAGTTACAATTTTTTAAAGAAAAACATGTTAAAATCTGTTTTTCTCTGAACTAATATCGCCAAACGTGGTTATAATTGTAAAGATTGATCGTGGTTACGCGCCCGGTAATCGTGCGGTTACCCTTCCAAGGGGCGACCCGTGCATTACTTAAGAAGCTGCGAATCGATATAAACGTCCTCCTTCGTGGACGGATTATTAAAATCGAATCACCTTTTCGTAACCTTGATGTTGCGGGAGCAATGGCCCAGCCGGAGCTCCCGCTTTTTTATATCCCCAAAAGCCNTATGGCCATATATCGGAAAAATTTATNGAAAAAGCCTTTATCATATAGAATATGAAAAGCCTTATAGAAAAAAGCCGAGTCAAATCTTTCGATTCAACTCGGCTCAATATTTTTGTCTCCGGCGTTGAGCTTCAGCGCCCAATTATTAATTATCAATTAAATAAGCGACCTTCCCTTCTCTATTGCCTGCTGATTGAGAGGAATGAGCTTATGATGGCGCTCGGGAAGCGATTTCTTTAGACCCTTGATCACATTCTCCATAGGCAATTTATATTCCATTGCCTCCAGAAGGGCACCCATCACCACCATATTGTAGGCTTTGGAATTACCGATCTCAAGAGTCGCCTCCATTGCATCGATCGGATACTTCTTTATATCCTCACGCACCGGGTGCTTATGGATTCCGTTTGTGTCATAGATCAGGATACCACCCTCCTTGACACGCGGGCCGAACTTGTCGAGACTCTGCTGATTGAGTGCGATAACTATATCATATTTGTCAAGCACCGGTGATGAAATCTTGTCATCGGATAGGATTACGGTAACGTTGGCCGTTCCGCCTCGCTGTTCCGGGCCATAAGAGGGCATCCATGTAACCTCCTTATCATCCATAAGGCCTGAATAAGCCAGAATCTTTCCCATCGAGAGAACTCCCTGTCCTCCGAATCCGGCTATGATTATCTCTTCTTTCATTTCAATTCTAAATCCTAAAAATTACACATTCTTCAGGTCGCCGAGAGGATATTTCGGGAACATATTCTCAGCCATCCACTTATTGGCGTTTTCGGGCGAAAGTTTCCATCCGGAATTACATGTTGCCACAACCTCTACCACAGATGTACCTTTCTTTGCAAGTGCATTCTCGAAAGCTTTCTTGAGGGCCGCTTTTGTCTTACGCACTGCAGCAGGAGTGTGAACAGCCTGACGGGTTACATAACATGTGCCGTCGAGGATCGCCATAAGATTGGTAATCTCAAGGGGATGACCGTTAAGATCCACACGACGTCCATAGGGAGTAGTGGCGGTCTTCTGCCCGATAAGTGTGGTCGGAGCCATCTGGCCTCCGGTCATTCCGTATATCGCGTTGTTCACAAAGACCATGACTATGTTCTCCCCGCGGTTGGCCGCATGAATAGATTCAGCCGTACCGATTGCCGACATGTCGCCGTCACCCTGATAGGTGAACACCACATTCTCCGGCCAGAGACGTGAAACAGCTGTTGCAACTGCCGGTGCGCGACCGTGGGCAGCCTCTACCCAGTCAACGTCTATATAATTATATGCGAATACCGCACATCCCACTGGAGAGATGCCGATTGTCTTGTCGGTCAGTCCCATCTCCTGAATCACCTCCGCAAGAAGCTTGTGGATCACGCCATGACTGCATCCGGGGCAATAATGCATATGAACCTCCTCAAGAAGTTCGGGCTTGCAATAAACCTTATTCTCTTCACAAATGATATCTTCGATTTCCATTTATATCTTGTTTTAGAGATGATTACTTGTTGATAATTTTCTCTTCCATGGCATCAACCACCTCCTGAGGACTCGGGATGATACCACCCATGCGACCGAAATGCTCCACGGGTAACGAATCGTGCACCGACAGACGCACATCTTCTATCATCTGACCGGCATTGAGCTCGACCACGAGAATACCCTTTTTCCCTTCAGCTGCCTTTCTTATGGCTTCTCCCGGGAAGGGCCAGAGAGTTATCGGACGGACAATACCTATCTTAATACCTTTCTCGGCCGNCATTTCGCGNGACCTTGTCACAGATNCNNGCAATAGNTNCGAAAGCCACTATCAGGTAATCGGCATCCTCAACACCAATCTCCTCCCAACGGGTCTCATTCTTCTCTATCTCACGATAACGGGCCTGAAGCATATGGTTGATCTCCTCCATCTTGGATGACTCAAGCTCAAGGGAAGTCACCACATTGCGTTTGCGTCCATCCTTGCGGCCATCAGCCGCCCAGGGGCATTGACGGCGGATCTCCTCCTCCGTGCGACGCGGACGTTGCTCTGGAAGAACCACCTTTTCCATCATCTGTCCCACGATACCATCGGCCAGAATCATCGCCGGATTCCTGTATTTAAACGCAAGGCACAGCGGTAAGCGTAGAAGTGGTACTTAGCACCGGGAATCCAGTACTGGTAATCATCATTGGTAGTAACGGGGAAGTACTGCCCGCCTGTAGCGGTGTTTGCCACAAGGATGTGGTCAAAGACG
>WFLX010300014.1_pt1 | contig 13680 bp, 12 predicted proteins | sample 4967041 | NCBI WGS metagenome assembly WFLX01 (sample SAMN12857096, study PRJNA449069) | gut metagenome | isolation source: stool from male and female vole | host: Microtus ochrogaster | place: USA:Florida | collected 2017
GAGTCCTCATGGACACCTCCCTCAAGCAGGCGCGAGCCGTGGCGCCCTCCACCCGCCTTGTCCATGCCTCCGCCCGCCGGCACTCCGCCATCCGCGGCTACTCCTTCCACCGAGCCGCCCTGCTCCACTGCGACCGCTACCCATGCACACGCTGGAACGAGGGATTCGAAAACGCCCTCGCCGCAGCCGTCTCCGGAGTCCCCTCTTCAACGGGCTCATTCGTCATCGTCCATGGCGACTACCGGCGCAACACCCACTTCCGTTACGCCTTTATCCACTACTCCTCCCTGCGGGACGACGAAGCGGCGTTCCTCGCGCTCGACCTCGCCCTCCCCGCCGACTACCGCCCCATGCGTCGCAAGATACCCTTCGGCACGCTCCCCGAAGTCACATTCGAGGAATGCATGCCGCCGCGCACCGACGAATACTATCTTCTGCGCGACTACGGCGAATACCGGCGGCTGGCGATCTACGAATACGAGCGTCGTCAAGCCGCTGAAAAAGAGCGGCAACGGCGCGTCAGGGAACAACGCCGCGAGGCGCTCAAAAAGATCCCCCGCGACCCCGTCATCCATCCTTTGAACTACAAAGTGCTGCCACGCCAGCTCGACAACGACACCTTCCACCGCCGCTCCACCCAAAACGTACGCAAACAGCACCCCGCAACCCCAAAAGTAGGGACATGGCGCGCCATGTCACCCAACGAAGAGCTGACCGCACCCCAAACCGTACGGCACGCCAATGAACACCTCACCCTCATCCTCCCTGCCCCGGGGCTGCGGCAAACACCCTCCCAAGCCTTGAGCTGCTAAGCGGCAGCTGCCCCCGCCAAGAGCGCCCGCGAGAACCACGCCCACAACACAGGACACAGGCTCGCCCCGCCAAAACGGCAGCAAAAGAACATTGACTTAATTATTTCAATATCTACTGACCCATAAAGTGGGAGGTAATTCGCAATCTTTAGCGCCATTTCTCAATAGCAAGCCTACGGGTTTAAATTAAAATTGTTAAATTTGCATTCTAAAAAGGAGTTTGAATGGACGTGGATATCATACTTGGTGTCATTGCAGGAGGAGCTCTCATCTACGGGCTATACAAAGGCTTCATAGCCCAGCTTGCATCCATCGGCGGACTGATATTGGGGATTGTCGCATGCCGGCTATTTCATCAGCAAGCCGGCAACTTGATGATGACCCTCTTCCCCACCGCTTTCTCTTCGGAAACCGTCGCCGTCATCACAGGAAGTCTGATACTATTCCTTCTCGTTTACTTTTTCATCGCAGCTTTCGCCAGGCTTCTCAAACGCCTGACACATGCCCTCTGCATGGGATGCATCGACCGTTTGCTTGGCGGAGCGGCNAGTGTGTTTAAATGGCTATTACTCAGCAGCATCATTATAAATATCTGGCATTTTATCGCTCCTGAAAGTTCTATTTTCACATCAGCCCATGTAATGGACGGACGGCCGTTTAAGGCGGTTATGGAACTTGCACCGAAAATTTTCGGCATTGTGAGTGAGCAAATTACACTGCCCGATTGTTAATCAATTGAATAACTCATGAATATGGATAAAGATAAAAACGAAGATAAAGACAGGGAAAAGAAAAGCGACACCGGTAAAATAGTCAACGACATCACCGGCGACAGCTACAAATATGGCTTTACCACCGATATAGATACCGAGATCATTCCCGTGGGATTGAACGAAGATGTCATAAGGCTCATTTCAAAAAAGAAAAATGAGCCGGAATGGCTTCTTGACTTCCGTCTTAAAGCCTATCGTTATTGGCTTACGTTGAAGATGCCTGAATGGGCTCATCTNACCATTCCCCCCATCGACTATCAAGCAATAAGCTACTATGCCGCGCCTAAGAAAGCTGACGGACCTAAAAGCCTTGACGAAGTCGATCCAGAACTGCTTGAAACATTTGACAAACTCGGAATCCCCCTTCAGGAGCAAAAAGCCCTTGCCGGCATGGCGGTAGACGCTGTATTTGACTCTGTATCGGTCAAGACAACCCATAAGGAAAAACTTGCCGAGCTCGGCATCATATTCTGTTCGATATCAGAAGCGGTCAAGGATTATCCCGATCTTGTCAAAAAGTATCTGGGTTCAGTCGTAAACTACCGCGACAACTTTTTCGCCGCTCTGAATTCGGCGGTATTTTCCGACGGATCATTCGTCTATATCCCAAAGGGCGTGAGATGCCCCATGGAATTATCAACCTATTTCCGCATAAATGCGTCAGGAACGGGGCAATTTGAACGCACTCTGATTGTTGCCGACGATGATGCCTACGTAAGCTATCTTGAAGGTTGCACCGCCCCGATGCGCGATGAAAACCAGCTTCACGCCGCAATAGTTGAAATCGTGGTGGAAGAACGCGCCGAAGTCAAGTACTCCACTGTCCAGAACTGGTATGCCGGCGATAAAGATGGAAAAGGCGGCGTGTATAACTTCGTAACAAAGCGCGGACTGTGTCGCGGCGACTATTCAAAGCTGTCATGGACTCAGGTCGAAACCGGCTCGGCTATCACGTGGAAGTATCCGAGCTGTGTGCTGCAGGGCGACAACTCCGTAGGCGAATTCTATTCCGTCGCCGTGACCCGCAACCGACAGCAAGCCGACACAGGAACCAAGATGATACATATCGGTAAAAATTCACGTTCAACGATTGTCAGTAAAGGTATATCGTCGGGGCATAGTGAAAATTCTTACCGCGGAATGGTCAAGGTGCTGCCGCAAGCCGACGGTTGCCGAAACTATACGCAGTGTGACAGCCTTCTGCTGAGCTCCACATGCGGAGCGCACACCTTCCCTTACATCGACATAATGAACGACTCGGCAATCGTGGAGCATGAAGCGACTACTTCGAAGATTAGCGAAGACCAGCTGTTCTATTGCAACCAACGAGGAATACCAACTGAAGAAGCAGTGGGACTCATTGTGAACGGGTATGCTAAGGAGGTTATGAATAAACTTCCGATGGAGTTTGCCGTAGAGGCTCAACGATTACTTCAAATCACCCTTGAGGGATCAGTGGGATAAAAGAATTGTCTTAAATTGAAAATAATATCAGAAATGAGCAATATACTGTTAGACATAAAAGATTTACATGCCAATGTTGAAGGCAAAGAGATTCTGAAAGGGATTAACCTACAAATCAGAGAGGGGGAAGTACACGCTATCATGGGACCTAACGGGTCAGGAAAGTCAACCCTGTCAATGGTGCTTGCCGGAGCCCCTAATTATGAGGTAACAAAAGGATCAGTCAATTTCCATGGAAAAGAGCTTCTGGAACTCACCCCTGAAAACCGTAGCCATGAAGGATTGTTCCTCTCATTCCAGTATCCGGTGGAAATTCCCGGAGTATCTATGGTAAACTTTATGCGCGCCGCTATAAATGAAAAGCGCAAATATTTTCAGGAGCCTCCGCTTTCGGCAAGCGACTTCTTGAAAATGATGCGTCAGAAACGCGCCGTCGTCGAACTCGACAACAAACTTGCCTCCCGCTCGGTGAATGAAGGTTTCTCGGGCGGAGAAAAGAAGAGAAATGAAATATTCCAGATGGCAGTGCTGGAACCGCGTCTTTCCATTCTTGACGAGACCGATTCAGGACTCGATATTGACGCGCTGCGAATCGTAGCCGGCGGAGTGAACAAACTCAAAACCGATAAAAACGCAACGATAGTCATAACCCACTATCAGAGGCTTCTTGACTACATAAAGCCCGATTTCGTACATGTGCTCTACAAAGGCAGAATCGTGAAAACCGGCGGTCCGGAACTGGCTCTCGAACTTGAAGAAAAAGGTTACGACTGGATTAAACAAACTATTGACTCGGAGGAATAAAAATGGGCGCGATAAAACAATACCTCGACCTTTATGCCGACCAAAAATCGATAATCGACGCCAATTCCACGGCTTCGATGAACTCGATGCGCGACACGGCTCTCCATGCTCTTGAAGGTAAAGAATTACCCGACAAAAGTGTGGAGGGATTTGAAAAGACATCGATAGATGAAATGATGGCGCCTGACTATGGCATAAACATACAGCGAATAGATATTCCTGCCGACGTCGCCGGTTCATTCCATTGCGGCGTTCCCAATCTAAGCACTCTGCTTGGAGTTGTTGTGAACGATGAATTTCATCCTATCGATTCACTGAAAAAGCGGCTTCCTGAAGGATGTATATTCACGTCATTGAAAGATGCCGACAAAGTATGTCCAGAAATCTTAGGCAGATATTACGGCAAAATAGCCGATATCAAAGCTCCCGGTGTCGCGCTCAACACGTTGCTCGCCCAAAACGGCGTTCTAATATACGTTCCCAAAGGGTTAAAATTAGAGAAGCCCCTTCAGCTGGTGAATATATTCAACTCGCCGGTACCCACCATGGCGTTCCGACGACTGCTGATAGTGCTTGAGGATGGTGCTTCGGCACAGATCCTATTATGCGATCACACTCAAGAGATTCACAATTCTTACATGGCGTCGCAAGTCATNGAGATTGCCCTCGGGGAAAATTCAAGCCTTGATTTGTGTGACATCGAGGAGTCGTCNAATACCACTTCACGATACTCCCAGATGTATGCAATCCAAAATCAGCGGTCACGGCTATCNATCANCGGCACCACCCTCTTGTGTGGCACCACNCGCAACGAATATAATGTAAAAGTGGAGGGACATGAATGTGACACCATGATTTCGGGAATGGCGATAGCATCTAAAAAGCAGCATATCGACAACAATACGCTCGTCACTCATTTAGGCACCCATTGCCGGTCGAACCAACTGTTCAAATATGTACTTGACGAGGAAGCGTCAGGCGCGTTTGAAGGTACAATCTTCGTTGACGAAAAAGCGAAATTCACTGAAGCCTATCAGAATGATAAAAACCTTCTTGCNGCAGGNTCNGCAAAAANGCACTGCAAACCNCAGCTGCTCATATATTGCGACGACGTAAAATGCAGTCACGGAGCTTCTACCGGTCAGCTTGACATGAAAGCATTGTTCTATATGAGATCGCGAGGCATTGATGAAAAGCTCGCCCGCACAATGCTTATGCAAGCATTCATGGCTGATGTCATCGATACGGTGAGTCTGCCTGGATTGAAAGAAAGGCTTCATCTACTCGTTGAGAAGCGATTTGAGAACAAAGATTTATCATGCGGCTCGTGCAATATAAATTGCAAAGAGGCATAGATTGAAAATACTGAAAGTTTTTATGGACAAATTTTACGACGTCAACAAGTTTCGCGAGGATTTTCCCGCACTCAAGCGTGAAATCTACGGCAAGCCGCTTGTCTATCTCGACAACACGGCAACTTCCCAGACTCCGAAATGCGTGGTTGACGAAATCGAGCGCATATACTATAATTCCAAGGCAAATGTCCACCGAGGGGTTCATACNNTATNGCAGGAGATGACCGATTTGCAAGAACGCACGCGCCGTCGAGTAAAAGAATATATCAATGCTGAATCCATTGAGGAGATAATCTTTACCCGAGGCACAACGGAGGCTATNAATCTTNTTGCGTCATCATTTGGCGAANTGCTTCATGACGGCGACGAAATCATTGTCAGCGTCATGGAACATCATTCCAATATCGTGCCGTGGCAATTGCTGGGATCGAAGAAAAATATCACCCTGAAAGTCATTCCCATGAATGACGAAGGAGTGCTCGACATGGAGGCATATCGCAATCTGTTCAACGAGCGCACAGCCCTCGTGTCATGCGCTCACGTGAGCAATGTGCTCGGCACAATCAATCCGGTAAAAGAAATTGTTGCCGAGGCCCATCGCCATGGAGTGCCGGTTATGATCGACGGAGCTCAGGCGATTGCCCATCAGCGTGTCGATGTCAAAGATATAGATTGTGATTTCTACGCATTCTCTTCCCATAAAATGTATGGACCTACCGGAATCGGAATCCTATACGGCAAAAAGAAATGGCTTGAGAAGATGCCACCCTATCAAGGGGGCGGTGAAATGATAGGCACAGTTAGTTTTGAAGGGACCACATTTGCCGACCTGCCATTCAAATTTGAGGCGGGCACGCCCGATTTTGTAGGAATTGCAGCNCTCGACACAGCGATCAACTATATCGACGCAATAGGCATAGAATCGATNGCCGCTCATGAGANAGCGTTGCTTGATTACACTNCCGAACGGATGCTTGAGATTCCCGGCATGAGAATTTTCGGTACCGCGCCCCACAAGGATGCCATTATATCGTTCCTTATAGGCAACAGCCATCATTTCGACACCGGAGTGCTGCTTGACAAGCTTGGCATAGAAGTGAGAACAGGGCATCATTGCGCTGAACCGCTTATGCGCCGTTTAGGAGTCGAAGGAGTGGTGAGAGCATCTTTCGGGCTCTATAACACGATGGAGGAGTGTGACCGCTTCATAGAGTCGCTCAAGCGGGTAGCCGCCATTCTTGAATAGCCGCGCTACTTCATAAACACGAAATAGACTGCAAGAATCAGGCACACGAATGCGGCAAGATGATTCCAGTGCAGTGTTTCTCCTTTAAAGAAAACCACGGTAAACAACGTAAACACAACAAGGGTGATGACTTCCTGCATCACCTTTAATTGCATTAAGGAGAATGGTCCGCCGTTTCCGTTAAATCCGATTCTATTTGCGGGAACTTGACAGCAATATTCAAGAAGAGCTATTCCCCACGAAATAAGAATCACCACAATCAACGGAGTCGCGGGAGTAATGACTTTCACATCCTGAAGTTTCAAATGTCCATACCATGCGAATGTCATGAAGATATTTGAAATCACGAGGAGTCCTATTGTAAGCCAAACATTCATATTGATCAATCTTTATGTCCGAAATAATCTTTTCCTATAATCTTATCACTTATTTTACGCGCAGTCGCGATATTCTCCTTCACCTTATCACTCACACCTGAGGAATCGCCGATCAAATAATTAGTCATTGAAGAAATGGCATAAGCGGGTTTGTCCTTTTCAAAGATACTTTGCCCCATTCCTTTCCAATCATAATCGTTCAGTCCCATCAGCTGGAGAAGAGTCGGATATATGTCGATCTGCCCCATCACCTGGTCATATTTTCCGGCTATCGGCGAATTAAGGATTATCAAAGGCGTAAACTGATTCTCGTCAATTATCCCCTGCATAGCGGCGTCTTTCAGCAAATCAGCTCTATGAGCCGCCAATCCCTCATGATCGCCGGTTATAACAATAATGGTTGAATCATAATCGGGACGTGACTTAAGATATTCTATGAAGGGCTCCAACGACGCATCGGTGTAATNGGNCATCNTCACGTAATCGGCAGCTNTTNNTTTNNAGGTTTCAGGGACAGAGAAAGNGGGATCCTTCAGCTTNTCAGGCAATCNGANGGGATTNNNTCCTGAGNATGTGANTANCTNCNGGANGGCGTTCTCCCCCACCTTCCATATCTCACCATCTTTGAGTTTATCCACACTCTGCCTGAGAAATGAACCGTCACTCAATTTAGCCGGATTACCCACCATTTCATCATTATGCCACGAACCGCGATGCAGAAGAGTGTCAATGCCGAAAGCCTTTCCAATAGCCTCCTGATTCCACACAATAGGCTTGTCGCATGAGAGAATATAAGAACGGGCATTATCACGCTCTTTCATTGCTTTAGCAAGTGTTTTATAGGTAGAATGGGGATACTTCATGCTATATACGCTCTGCAACATCGGCAACATTCCGGCATTGACAAGCAACTGGCAGTCTATAGAACGTCCTGCTGCGACCTGAGTGAGAACCTTCGGCGCATACAGCGTGGCACTATCTTCGATAAGAGAGTTAAGATAAGGCGTGATGGGCTTGCCGTTGACATCCTTCTGAAGCACCCAGCTTTCAAGCGATTCGCAAAGGATGATAACAAGATTTTTTCTCGTTGAAACCGAGTCAGGCAAAGCAGTGTAGGGTCGCAGAGCCTCCTTGGCATTCAACCACGCTTCTATCTCTGTCACGTCATCGTCAGTCAGTTCAGCTGACGAATTTTGAGTCAAAAGATAAATGATGTTGCCGAATATCGTATAGACCGGCACAACGCAAGTAGAATAATAGCAAGATTCCTCCATTTTGGAAATCTGAGCTTTATAGCCCCCTCCCACAGCGGCAAGAATCCATGACAGTAATGCCGAAACAATAGTGACAATCGCATATACACCTAACCCGGGATTGCGCCTATTCCTATTTTTAGCGGCAAACCACAGCGTCGCAACCGTTATTATCGGGAGCAAAATATCGCTCCATCTCACCGAATCCCAAACACTGGCTTGAAAATCCTTAAGATTGCCCACATGGAAATAGCTCTCCAGCGGGATTGCCGAAAAATATGTGCGGCAATACATTAAGTTAGCTTCAAGAAGAATGTCAAGCAATAACATGATAACGCCTTGAATCCATATTTTACGGAATATCGAATATGGGCATGCCAATAACAGTGACCATAATAACGAGTTGACATAAAGAGCCGGATTGCTCATGCAACGGAATGTGGTTTCCATGCTCCACAATATGTCAAACACAATAAACGTGAGGAAATATCCCACGACAAATATCCATATTTTGGATATACCCCTGTTCATACGTCTATTCTTCTGGATTGCGACGCAACACGCTGCTTAAAGTAGGCAGTTGACGTTTTTTAATCAGCGACGTGTCACGAGCTACATTTATATTATGCTTATTGAATATATTCTCAGCAGAGTTTTCAAACCGGCGACACTCAGGTTCCCAACTCCCTGCCATATTACTTTCCGCAGGCACAAGTTTGAAATTCTGAGATTTGCTACCCGGAACTGTGAAAAGCAGCCTGTAGGAAGCATCCTTAACCATTGCTTTCCCCGATTTATCGCGCGACAATGTCACCGTGACTATCGCGCCGCCTCTTGTATCGGTGGTTTTCATATTGGAAATGAAATTACCCAGCGAATAGACTAAAAAACAATTACTTCCGTCATTGCGCGGTCTCATCTCCATTGGTTGAATCACATGAGGATGTGACCCGATAATCATGTCCACACCGCTTTTTTCAAGAAAATCGGCAAGAGAACGCTGTGAGCTGTTGGGCAACAGTTTATATTCATCACCCCAGTGAATGCAAGCTGCGATCAACTCCGCTCCGGCATTTCTCAAATTTGCTATATCAGTTGAAATTTGTTGACGATCTATATAATCGACGACCACTGGNGGCGTCACTTCAATACCGTTGGTCCCNTAAGTNTAATTNAGGAAACCNACCTTGAANCCGCCGATAATTTTTATCATCGGAAGCACCGAATCGCGCTCATGCCGGTCACGATATGTGCCCAAATGAGCAAGATAACGCTTGTCAAGCTGATCGATAGTTCTCACAGCTCCGCGTGAACGCTTGTCAAGAGTATGATTGTTTGCAGTAAGCATCATGTCAAATCCGGCATAGGCAAGCGCTTCAAGATACTCATCGGGAGCACTGAAACAAGGATATCCCGTGTAAGGAGCTCCGCCAAGTGGAGTTTCAAGATTTACCACTGCATAGTCGGCGCTCTCAATCAACGGAGCCACCGTTTCAAAACACTCAGTGTAATCATATTTGCCGTCAGGCGTTTTAGCAGCTTCAATCTGAGCTGANTGCTGCATAGCGTCTCCGGCAAATAAGATNTTCACCTCNTNATTACCCCTGATGAGAGAGCCAAGGGTAAAAAGCAATATCATCAATCCGTGCATAGCAGAACGGCGATGGATTTAAAACTTGACACGCATTAATAAATGGCGTGCTGTCCGGCAAGAAGAGTGTTCTTCATCAACGAGCATATAGTCATTGGACCTACGCCGCCGGGCACAGGAGTGATGTAGGAGCACAACGGAGCAACATTGGCGAAATCGACATCGCCACATAAACGGAATCCGCTTTTGCGCGACGCATCGGGCACGCGTGTTGTGCCGACATCAATNATTACAGCACCCTGCTTCACCATATCGGCGGTCACGAATCCNGGNCGACCNAGAGCNGCNATAATAATATCAGCCTCGCGGCATATTTCCTTTATGTTTTGAGTGGCGCTGTGACAAACNGTAACGGTAGCNTCGCCNGGAGTGTNCTTCTGCNTCATCANGGTAGCAACCNGTTTGCCAACGATNTTGCTTCGACCCAAAACCACGCAGCGCTTGCCTTTGGTGTCGATATCATATCTTGCGAGCAATTCAAGAATTCCGGCGGGAGTTGCCGATACGAAGCAAGGAAGTCCGATTGACATGCGCCCCACGTTAACGGGATGGAAGCCGTCGACATCTTTGCGATAATCGATCGCTTCTATTATCTTTTGCTCCGAGATGTGCTTGGGCAAAGGAAGTTGAACGATGAAACCGTCAACATCGCTATCTTCATTAAGTTGCTTGATTGCTTCAAGAAGCTTCTCTTCAGTCACATCGTCTTCGAAGCGAATGAGGGTTGAAGTGAATCCGCATTGCTCACACGAACGCACTTTATTGGCTACATAGGTCTCGCTTCCACCGTCATGCCCCACAAGAATAGCGGCAAGATGAGGACGCTTTTTCCCCTCCGCAACCATCTTTTCTACTTCAGCGGCAATCTCCTCCTTAATAGTGTCGGCAACTTTCTTTCCGTCGATTAGTGTCATGATTCAATTCAGTTTTTATAAAACGAATAACGCACCGGCATAGCATATACCGATGCGCATTGATAAGTCTCAGTTGGATTCTTATTTGCGTGCGATGCTGTCGCTTACAGTAAGACGAGCACGACCCTTTGCGCGACGGCGGGCAAGAACTTTGCGACCATCAGGGGTAGACATACGTTCACGGAATCCATGCTTATTTACTCTTTTTCTGTTAGAGGGCTGAAANGTTCTTNTCATCNTCTTATAATGTTGTTATTTATNATCAACTGCTAAAGCGAGTNCAAAATTAAATAAAACATTTCATNTTTGCAANTCTCAGTTGTTTTTTCTCTGAAATTTGTTTTACCTTTGTCTATTATGAATAACGATACTGAGATTATTAGCAAATATTTCAAACTCACTGAGCTACAAACTCGGCAGTTTGACCAGTTGGGAGAACTTTATCCGGAGTGGAACAGCAAAATCAATGTCATTTCACGAAAAGACATCGACAATCTCTACGTGAACCACATCCTTCATTCCCTTGCGATAGCCCGTTTTCTCACCCCGGTTCCGGGAACAAGCTTTCTTGACATGGGCACCGGAGGAGGCTTTCCAGGCATTCCGCTTGCCATACTGTGGCAAGAGTGCCGTTTCCACCTCATTGACAGGATTGGCAAAAAGATTCGTGTTGCCGAAAACATAGCACAGTCGCTCGGATTGTCAAACGTGACCTTCCAGCATGGAGATATCGGCGAATGCCGAGAAAAATATGACTTCGTAGTAAGCCGAGCTGTAATGCGCCTCGATGAATTGGTTCCGCTCGTCAAAAAGAACATCTCGCCGAAATCATTCAACGCTTATCCCAACGGGCTGATATGCCTGAAAGGAGGCGATCTTGCTTCAGAAATGGCTAAAGTGAAATATCCCATAATCGAAGANCCGCTCGACAAATATTTTTCCGAGCCCTATTTCNAAACAAAGAAACTTATNTACGTACAAATGTAATCCACCACTTTNTGTTACAGGTANAAACATTTCNATTCAATATGTTCGGAGTCAATNCCTATATTATATNGAACNCCGAGACAAAAAATGCGGCGATAATAGACCCGGGAATGTACAGTCCCGCAGAACAGGCAGTCCTAAGCAAATTCATCACCGATAATGATTTGAATTTAACCCAGCTGATCAACACCCACATGCATGTCGACCACATATTTGGAGACATTTATATCAAGGATAAATACGGCTTAAAAATATGCGCCTCCCCTCTTGACGCTTTTCTTGGCGAAAAGGCTCCGATGCAATGCCGCATGTTTGGCTTGCCTACTGAGATACCCGGCGTTGAAATCGACGTGGAGCTTAAAGACGGTGACGTGATAGATCTATGCGGAGAAAAAGCGCACATCCTTCTCGTTCCGGGACACTCACCCGGCAGCATCGTGATATATTTACCGGAATCGGGAGCCGCTTTCACCGGCGATGTCATCTTTAAAGGCAGTATCGGAAGAACCGATCTTGTTGCCGGAAACCACAATCAACTCATCGCAGGCATTCGCGAAAAGCTCCTGACACTCCCCGATTCGACCATTCTTTTACCGGGACACGGCGCTCCGACAACTGTGGGCGACGAAAAACGCGCCAACCCCTACCTATAACAATTATTAGCAATAAGCATGTTGCAATTATTGCCTGATGGCCTCGCCATCCATTGCATTATATTGCAGAAAAATGTAACTTTGCACCAAAATTAAAATATTCTGTACTATGGCTAAGAAAGCTCTTTTGATGATTCTCGACGGATGGGGAATCGGAAACCACGGAAAAGGTGACGTAATATTTCAAACTCCCACACCCTACTGGGATTATCTTCTCAATACCTATCCCCACTCTCAACTTCAGGCAAGCGGCGAAAACGTAGGTTTGCCCGACGGACAGATGGGCAACTCGGAAGTTGGACACCTCAATATCGGCGCCGGACGTGTGGTTTATCAAGACCTTGTTAAGATAAATAAAGCATGTCAGGACGGTTCAATTCTGAAAAATCCTGAAATAATAAATGCATTCTCCTACGCCCGCGACAATGGGAAAGCCATTCATTTCATGGGGCTCACATCAAACGGCGGTGTGCATTCCTCACTTGACCACCTATATGCACTGTGTGATATCGCAAAAGAATATGGATTGGAAAAAGTGTATATCCATTGCTTCATGGACGGCCGTGACACTGACCCGAAAAGCGGAAAGGGCTTTATTGAAGATTTGTCGGCATATTGCGAAAAATCGGCAGGAAAAATCGCATCGATCATCGGACGATATTATGCCATGGACCGTGACAAGCGTTGGGAGCGTGTGAAAATCGCCTACGACATGCTTGTAAACGGCGAGGGCAAAAAAGCGACCGATATGGCTGAAGCGGTTCAGGAATCATATAACGAAGATGTGACCGACGAGTTCATTAAACCGATTGTCAATGCTAATGTTGACGGAACTATCAAAGACGGCGATGCGGTAATATTCTTTAACTATCGCAATGACCGTGCAAAGGAGCTCACAATGGTTCTAACTCAGCACGATATGCCCGAAGATGGAATGCACACCATTCCCAATCTTCAGTATTATTGCATGACTCCCTACGATGCGTCATTCAAAGGAGTGCATATATTGTTTGACAAAGAAAATGTCAGCAACACTCTCGGCGAATACCTTTCATCTCTTGACAAGAAGCAGCTTCACATCGCCGAAACAGAGAAATATGCCCATGTGACATTCTTCTTCAATGGCGGTCGCGAAGAGCCTTACAAGGGAGAAGAAAGAATTCTTGTAGCATCACCTAAAGTCGCCACCTACGACCTCAAGCCCGAAATGAGCGCNTACGAGGTGAAGNACAANCTGGTTGNGGCAATCAAGAGCAAAGAATATGATTTTATCGTTGTCAATTATGCTAACGGCGACATGGTGGGTCACACAGGAGTATATGAAGCAATCGAAAAAGCGGTGAAAGCCGTTGACGAGTGCGTCAAAGACACTGTTGAAGCCGCTAAGGATG
>WFLX010175408.1_pt1 | contig 13674 bp, 7 predicted proteins | sample 4967041 | NCBI WGS metagenome assembly WFLX01 (sample SAMN12857096, study PRJNA449069) | gut metagenome | isolation source: stool from male and female vole | host: Microtus ochrogaster | place: USA:Florida | collected 2017
GGTGGTACGGGTATCGAGAGCGTAGGTCTCCTCGGACAGGGCGAGATTGTCGGGGAGTTTCGAGCCGAGGTGTACTTGCTTCATCACGCTCTCACGCACCATTCCGTTGGTGCATGCCCCGGCATAATATACGCGGTTGGCAGTATTCTCTGCAGCCGTGGCCTCAGCCTGTGCCTGTTCGCGGGCCTCGGTCTCTGCCTTGAGATCTTCCTGACCCTTGGTCACCTGCTCATTCAGTTGGGCTATTTCTTCGTTGGCGGCCTCAAGCTTGGTGTTGAGGTCTGCTATCTTAGCCTCCTGGCTGTCAATACGAGCCTGAAGGTCTGCAATAGTCTTCTTCAATACGGAGTTCTCTCCACCGGTCTTGTCGAGCTTAGCCTGCATCTGGCTTAGGAGCTCACGGTTGGCCTGAAGACGGTCCTTGATGCTCTGCAGGTTTTGGCGAATCTCCGCACGACGGTCAAATTTCTCATTGCCGTTGTCCATACTATAGAGGAGTCCCTCTTGCATGTTGATGGAGTCAAGTCCATCATATATGTCTCCCATAAGAAGAAGCAGCGAATCATTGAATGAAGACGCCTGCTCATACTGCACTGTCACCATCTGAAGTGAGTCGGAAGTGCTCTTGTCCTTCTTGCCGCCGCAGGAAGCCAACATCACAGCTCCGATAGCGCCAAGAGATAATACTCGAATGATTTTCTTCATAGCATTGTTATTTTATAATGTTATCTCAATTTATTATTTCCATCATATTGGTTCTTGTCAAATTTTGTTGAAAAACTCAAATTGTCTTAGCTTCTGAGCCTCTTATGTCGATTCTGCGCTCTTCTGCACGTTCTGCGCTGAACTTATAGATCTGCGCCTAACCTCCACACTTCGCGCGACATTTGGTAACTTTCAACTAAATTTGATAAGAATCATCTAGTTCTTTCCAGAAGGGGATTGCCAATAATAAATAATTCATCATTAACACTTCATCATTAATAATTTATCATTTATCATTTATCTACCCCTCTGACCACTATAACAATCTCCCCCCTCGGTGTGTTCGATGCAAAGTACTCGGAAAGTTCTTTTAAGGTGCCATTGTGGAATGTCTCAAACTTCTTTGAAATCTCCCGAGCCACGCATGCCTCCCTATCCTCACCGAAAGCCTCGGCCAACTGCCGCAGCGTTCGCGGTAGCCTGACGGGACTTTCATATATGATGACGGTCCTCGGCTCTTGCGCAAGTTGCGCCAGCCGTGTGGCACGTCCCTTCTTCAGTGGCAGAAAACCCTCGAAGGTAAACCGGTCGCAAGGCAGGCCGCTACCGACGAGAGCCGGAACCAACGCCGTCGCACCAGGAAGCACGGTGACGTCAACCCCTGCCTTCCGGCATTCCCTGACGAGCATGAATCCGGGGTCTGAGATGCCAGGAGTCCCGGCATCGGATATAAGGGCGATATTCTCGCCCGCCTCCAATCGCTCCGTGAGATGCTTCACTGTCGCATGCTCATTATATTTATGATGGCTCTGCATTGGGGTGTGTATATCGAAATGCTTCAGAAGCACACTGCTTGTGCGCGTGTCCTCAGCAAGTATGAGATCAGCCTCCTTCAAGACAGAGACGGCCCGGAAGGTCATATCCTCAAGATTCCCCACCGGTGTAGGTACAATATATAGCATAATCAAAAGAATTCTTAATTCCCAATTTCCAAAGAAAAAGATTGTGGTGCGAACGCAGTGAGCACAATCCAGCGTAGCCCTCACTTGGTTCTTGACTCTTGACTCTTGACTCTTGGTCCTTGACTCTTGGTCCTTAACCCTTAACCTTCATTCCACTCCTCAGCTTATCCATAAAAGTAGCCACATTCCCATCCTCAGGATTCCATTCCAACTCGTTGTAGAAATAATCTTCGATCACGCTGAAATCATCTATCCCATCAAGATACTCAATCGTGGCGTCAAACATCTTCATATTCCCGTTGAATAGCTCCCTGGCATACAGAAATCGGTCATTGAGCGAGAACACCGACCTCAACTTCACCTGCCGTTTCGCTGCCGGCTTATCCACCTGTGTCTGTTGCGGCGCCTGAGCAGGCACTGAATTTTCCTCTTCTTTTTCAGAGCTCTCTTCCGATTGCATATCCACATCATGAGTTTCCTCTTCCTCAGAAGACTTCTCTCCTGCATCGGTGTCATTCTCTGCAGTGCGATCAGAAACGGTATAACTCGTGATATTCTCTTCAGTCTCCTGAGCTTGTTCAGGTATATCCTCGAAGCTTAGGATTATGTCGTCATCTTCCTCCATCTCCTCCTCGAGATCAAGGTCTATCTCCGTATTGTCTACCACAGCGGCCACAGGTTCAGCAATTCCGGTGTCTTTAAGTATTAGTGTCTGTTCCTTCGGAGCATCCAGGCTGATGAAATCTACCGTCGGAGTCTCAGAAGCCACTTCCGGAGCCTCCATCACGAAGTCTGCATCCGGACTCTCCACGGAAGGTTGCTCTTCCTCCGAAGACTGTGGCATCGCCTCGGCGGCAAGCGCAGTTGCCTCAGATGCAAGACTGTCGGTCTTATCCTTCAGTAGTTTATAGGTCTCAGGCAACGGATTTCCGTCTCTGATGATTCTAAGTAGACCCTCGATCTCGATGGCCTTCTCAAGCATGCTTGTCACCATATCGTTATAGAAATATAAAATAACTTATACATTAATAACAATTCTCCCCCCATTTGTTATTATTTACAAAGAGATTTATACTCCCTCCGCGCTCAATTCAGTGCGCAGCCAGAGTTGTTAGCGACCTCCGGGCGCGTCCCCGCGCGTCTGATGGTAACTTTTTCGAAGACTAAAAAGACTAAATAGGACGTTGCTTAATTTTCTCTTTTAAGACACTTACTCAGCTCGGAGAGCTGTTATTATGACGAAACCCCAGGCTTCAGCCTGGGGCCAAGACATTGACACAGTAGCCTCGGAGAGGCGATTTGTGATAGCGTATTGTGACATAACCTCATAACCCTAAACCCCTTAAACCTCAAAACCCCCATAAAACCATGAAAAAAATCATCCCCCCCTCCGAACTCATCATCAACGATGACGGCTCAGCCTTCCACATCCACCTCCGCCCCGAACAGCTCCGCGACAACATCCTCCTCGTAGGCGACCCAGGCCGCGTCTCGATGGTGGCAGAGATGTTCGACTCAATCGACTATGATGTCCAGAGCCGCGAGTTCCATACCATCGCCGGTAAATATAAAGGTAAAGACATCATGTGCATCTCCCATGGCATCGGCTCCGACAACATTGAGATTGTTGTCACCGAACTCGACGCCCTCGCCAACGTTGACTTCAAGACCCGTGAGGTGCGAACTGAACACCGCACTCTTAATATGGTACGCGTAGGCACTTCCGGCTCTCTTCAGCCCGACCTCCACATCGGCGACTACGTGATAGCCACAAAAGCTACCGGCACCGACGGCATCCTGAACTATTATGCGATGCGCGATGAGGTCTGCGACCTTGACTTCCAACGTGCCTTCATGCGCCATACAGGTTGGCTACCCACATGGGCAGCTCCTTACACTGTCGATGCCGACCCGATGCTCGTCGAGCGCATTGGCCGCGACGACATGGTGCGCGGATGCACCATCTCAGCCGTTGGGTTCTATGCCCCGCAGGGGCGTCAGGTTCGCCTCGCACTCGCCGACCCAGACCTTAATGAGAAAATCGAGAGCTTCCGCTTCGATGGCAAACCAGTCACCAACTTCGAGATGGAGTCCGGATGCCTGCAAGGCATGGCAAAACTCCTCGGACACCGCGCGATGACGGTCTGCTGCATCATCGCCGAGCGAACCGCCACCAAAGCAAACACCGACTATAAGCCCCGTGTCCGCCAGCTCCTCCAGACCGTCCTTGACAGATTTTAATAAAAAAAATCCTAAAATATTTGCACATCCCACAAATATTGACTAACTTTGCACTCGCTTCAAGGCTGACGACTCTGCCTGCTGCGTAAGGATTGCCTTATGGTGTAATGGTAGCACACCAGATTTTGGTTCTGTTTGTCCAAGTTCGAATCTTGGTAAGGCAACTTTCCCACCCTTCTTCTAAGGCCTCTGTTCTTCATACGGAGGCCTTTCTTTCACTTAACCTTATAACCTCATAACCTCATAACCTTATAACCCCATAAACCTCAACCTCCCTAAAGAGGTTGACTATTTGAACTAATCGTAACCTATGTTAAACTTTAAGCATATCCTGGCCGCCCTCGCCCTCTCTCTCCCGGGCATCATGGCAGCCGTTCCAGCCGACCCTCGGCCAAGAGTCCTGACCAACCCTGACGGTTCTGAAGTCACCGTCCGCATGCACGGCGACGAGTTTTTCCATTTCATGACCGATGCTGACTGCACTCGTATCCTCGAGCGCGACTCCCGAGGCTTTGTCTCCGACATGGTGCGCAACGGATCTCCTATAGCTTTCAATCGTGAAAATGTCGCCATGCTCTCTGAAGAGGCTATGGCCGCTTTCCCAATTCAAGCTCAGACAGAGGTCTCATCTATGAAGAAGATGGCGACCCTTGACAGCGGTGGACGCTCTAACTATCCTACAATTGGGAAAGGCAACCGCTCACTCGTGGTGCTCATCGAGTTCCAAGATGTGGAGTTCACTGTTCCAAATCCCAAGGATTACTTCACCCGCCAGCTCAACGAGCCCGGTTTCTCCGACTATGGTGGTGTAGGGTCTGCACTCGACTACTACATCGCTACTTCNAGCGGTAAGTATCAACCTCAGTTTGACGTTGTAGGCCCAATNAAGGTCNGTGAGAAGGCCGCTTATTTCNAGGACATGGGTAATTCGTCGATGTCTCTCCTCATCAAAGAGTCGGTAACAGAACTTCACGCAAAAGGTGAGATAAATTTAGCCGACTATGACCTGGATGAGGATGGGGTAGTGGATACTATATTCTTCTACTATGCAGGCTATGGAAGCGCTGACTCCGATACTGAAACCATTTGGCCTCATCAATACGACTATCGTTACTTGGGTTCAGGCAACCTGACTTTAGATGGTAAGAAAGTCGGACCATACGCGTGTGCAAATGAGCTTAAGGGATGGAATCCTACCAACAACAAGCAGCCTTGGAAAGATGGATCAACTCCATGGGTGGATGGTATCGGTACATTCGTGCATGAATATGGCCACGTGCTTGGTTTGCCCGACCTCTATGATGTTGAATATTCAGGCCAGGTCGTCACCCCGGGCGAATGGGATGTAATGGACCAAGGTTCATATAACTTTGAGGGTTGCCGACCCCCCTTGATGTCTGCTTATGAGCAATGGGTGTGCCGCTGGCTCGAATTTACCGACGCTGAAGATGCTTCTCACTACGATATCAAAGCACTCGGAAATGACGCTGCCCCCACTGCTGTGCGTATCCGCATACCAAGGACCGCTGACAAAACTTCTTTTTATCCAGAATATTTCGTCATTGAGTCGAGAGAGAATACCGAGTGGGATTCTTGCTTCCCTTCATCGGGCCTGATGATCTGGCGCATCAATTATAACAAGAACACTTGGCTCAACAACAGTGTCAATTCTAAAAATGGCGCAAATGTCGAGGTCATTTACGGAAAGAATAAGAAGAATCCGATTTTTTCCAATGGTGTCATTTATGCCGGTGCTGATGCTGAACTCATTCCTTCAAAGGAATACTCCTATTGGAACTCTCCTTGCGTCACAGATATAGCCTACGATAAGGCTTCTCATACAGCCTCTTTCGACTATAACATGGTTGCTCCTACTGATGTGGCTACCTTACTTCACGATACTCCCGTGGCTGCGATAGATGGTTCACGTGCTTTTAAACTTACTTGGGATCCGGTTGAGGGTGTCGACCATTATCTGGTTACCGTCCGCCTCCCGACCACTGGCCGTATCATCGGCGACTTTGATGCCAAGAATGTCGGAAATGAGACTTCTGTCTGGGTGACTGATCTCTCCAGCACATACTGGAAACTCAACATGGAGGCATTTGTGACTTGTGTGGCCAACGGTATGGTGTCTACCAAAAACTCCAATATCATCACTTTCAAACCCTCGCAATTGGAACTCGACAATTCCGCGGTTGAAGGTATCGGGGAAGATTCTGTGGAAATTTCAGGAGGCGCAGGTTGCGTCATAGCTCCCGATGGAGCTCAGGTGTTCGACATGTCGGGCAAGAGCCTTCGCAAGGATGGCCTCGCTGCAGGCGTCTACATCGTGGTCTATGCCGGCCGCTCTTACAAGGTACTCGTCCGTTGATACCTCCAGCCTCCAGCTGACATTAATAACTGTAATAAAGCATCATATCATCCTTGGTATGATGCTTTTATAGTATAGTCCCCAGTCTGCTTTTAACCTACGATTAAGCTGACTCGCAAAATTATTATGGTTTTTGTTGCAAATTTAAAATAAATTAATTAATTTTGCCAAATATATAATCTGTGGCATGATATGTTCGCTCGGTTTCAAGTGTATCATGTTTTGTCTTATCGTATTTTATTAATTATTAAAAAGGAAATTTTATGACAAAATTCTCCGTCCTATCCCTTGCCGTGCTCCTCGCAGCCGGTACAGGTTTCGCAGGAAAAACTCTTCCTGCAAGTATGGCCTTAAACAACGAAGCAAATCAGAAGATTGAGAACGCTAAGGTCGCTAAGTTTGCCGACACTGTCGCTCCCAAAGCAAAGGTTGCTAAGAAGATTCAGGTAAATCCCGACAAAGTGACTGGCACTTACGATTGGTCTAATCAAAACCTTATGAGTGCTCGCACACCTGAGACATTGGTAGTGGAGCTTACCGACGAAGCAACAGGCCTTGTGGAGATTACAGGTTGGGTTGAAGGCGAAGACTTCAAGGTTCTCGGCAACCTCAACTATGAGACAGGTGTCCTCAGCATTCCCAATAAGCAGTATATCGGTGATGACTATGACGGTTTCGCTACTTACTTTTATCTGAAAAATGTTGATGGCAATAGTGTTGTTGACGGTGCCTCAGATGTTGCAGCTTCTGAAGGTTATTTCGATGGCGATAAATACGTATTCCCGACTTTGGATGTCTGGGCTCTTGGCGACCCTGAGGCCGAAAACATGGGATTTTGGATTATGACTTATGCAAACGTGTTTGTAGCGCCATTCGATGAGGTTCAGGAAGGAATGTGGGAATACGTAGGTCCTTGTACTATCGAAGATGCTTGGATTCTCCCTGCTTATGGAGCAGAAGATTTCATCGATCCGGTTAATTTCCCCTTCACAGCTGATCTTGAGAAGAGTGTTTACAACGAAAACCTTTATCGCGTTTGGCGTCCTTACCGCTCAGCTGATTGCCCTATCGCCGAATTCAACGAATCTGCCTACAACGGCCAGATCGTGTTTGATATCACCGACCCAGACCACGTGATTGTCAAGGCTGGTTATTATGCTGGTTTTGGTAATTCATTGGGTGAATTCTGCAATTTCGGTATGTTGGGCTGGCAGATTTACGGATTTGGTTCTGATTGGGATCCTGAATATATGTCTATGGTAATTGACTTCATGGAGGAGAAAGGTCAGGAGTTTGATACATTCAAAGATAATGTCCTGACTGTAAATGCAAGCGTGTTTGATAACGATATCTCTTGCGCGAATGCTTATTCTTGGACAGGCAACCCTTACGTAGTTACTAAGATTACTCTTCCTTCCGAGGGTAGTGCTGTCTCTGACATCGAAGTGGAGAATGCTCCTGTGAAGTACTTCAACCTCCAGGGTGTTGAGGTTGCCAACCCTGCAGCTGGCCAGATCGTCATCTGCCGTCAGGGCGACAAGGCAACTAAGAAGATCTTCAAGTAAGCTTACACTTCATCCCACCATAAAGGCTCCGGAAGTTACTTCTGGAGCCTTTTTTTATATTTTTTTGACGTTTGTAGCATTTTGACGCTGTTTCGGCCTTTCTTATATGTGAATTTTATCCTCTGAATGGTATTTCTCTTTGATTCCATACTTCCCACTTGCTTAATGATATTTTGTATTGTTAAAATATTTTTAAATATATGCTTTTTAACATATTAATAATCCTTTTTAACTAAAAAAAATTCCNAAANANTAGCCATTTAGAAAAAAAAAATTGTATCTTTGCAACATAAAATCTCCGCGTATGCTCCGGCTGCGCCTTTTATACGCGCCCTTATCGGTGTAGAGGACGCTTAGACGATAACAACTAATAATACATTAATTTGCCATTCTTTCCTGATTCTTAGGTTGTTTGGCTCAAATTTAGTACCACATTTCGGAACGAGCAAATGAAAAAGAAATTAGTTCTCCTGACCCTTAGCCTCCTTATGGCTATTGGTGTCTACGCCGACATAGTGGTCACGGGTACGGTCACTTTCAAGGACGAACCCGATGAACCAGCTATCGGCGCTACGGTGATGATCAAGGGTAAGCCTAAGACCGCCGTGGCCGTTGACATCGACGGTAACTTCAAGATTACCGCTCCTAATGAAAAATCTATTGTCCAGGTCTCTTACGTCGGCTATCGCACTGCCGAGGTCAAGGCTTCAACTTCACCCCTTAAAATCGAACTCGAGTCAAGCGCTCAGCAGCTTGGCGAGGTCGTTGTGACAGGTATGGGTACTACTGACCGCCGTATGTTTACAGGCTCTACTACCAAGATCGACGCTGAGAAGAGCCACCTTACTGGTGTGGCCGATATCTCCCGTTCGCTCGAAGGTCGAGCTGCCGGCGTGTCCGTGCAGAACGTGTCTGGTACTTTCGGTACTGCTCCGAAGATTCGCGTCCGTGGTGCTACTTCTATCTACGGTACCAACAAGCCTCTCTGGGTGGTCGATGGTGTCATCCTTGAGGATAACGTTGAGCTCGACTCCGACGACCTCTCCTCAGGTAACGCCGAGACCCTTATCGCTTCTGCTATCGCAGGCCTCAACGCCGACGATATCGAATCGTTCCAGATTCTTAAGGATGGTTCTGCTACCTCCATCTATGGTGCGCGCGCCATGGCTGGTGTGATCGTCGTGACCACTAAGCAGGGTCGCTCTGGTCACACTTCCATCAACTATACCGGTGAATTTACCTACCGTCTGAAGCCAAACTATCGCAACTTCAATATCGCTAACTCTCAGGAGCAGATGGGTATCAATAAGGAGATGGAGGAAAAGGGATGGCTCTCTTTCGCTTCCCTCGCTAACTCTTCCAATTCTGGCGTCTACGGTACGATGTATAAACTTATCAATACTTACAATCCGGAGACTGGCCAGTTCGGCCTCGCCAACACTGAGTCTGCTAAGAATGCTTATCTCCGCGAGGCTGAGTTCCGCAATACCGACTGGTTCGACCTCCTCTTCAACCATAATATTATGATGAACCATGCCGTCAGCATCTCCGGCGGTACTGATAAGGGTAGTTTCTACACCTCTTTCTCTTATATGGGTGATGATGGCTGGTATAAGTCTTCCAACGTTTCGCGTTATACTTTCAATGCGAATGCATCCTACAATCTCTCCCGTACTCTAAAGGTTAAGCTCCTTACTTCTGATAGCTATCGTCATCAGAAGGCTCCTGGTACTCTCTCTCAGGAAATCGACGTTGTTTCCGGTGCTGTAAACCGTTCGTTTGATATCAACCCGTATTCGTATGCGCTGAATACTTCCCGCACTACCGACCCGCATGCGATTCAGACCCGCAACTACGCTGACTTCAATATCTTCAATGAGCTCGACAACAACTACATCGACCTCAATGTGATGGATGTGAAGTTCCAGGGTGAGATCAACTGGCAACCTATTACCGGCCTTACTCTTATGGCTCTCGGCAGCTTCCGTCGCAACACTTCGACTCAGAACCACTACGTGATGGACGATGCCAACCAGGCTATGGCATATCGCGCTGGTGTCAACCCGGAGAACGCTACAATCCGCGCTTCCAACCCATACCTCTATACTGACCCGGATGATCCAAACTCTCTCCCTGTTTCGGTTCTTCCTAATGGTGGTATCATCACCCACACTCAGTATGCGATGAACCAGTGGGACTTCCGCGCTACTGCTACCTACAACCGCGATTTCGAGGGTAAATACCGCGTCAACGCTCNCGTTGGTCTTGAGGCTNCTAAGATCGACNGTCTTCAGGAGTCTTACGAAGGATGGGGTATCTGCTATAAGAACNGTAATATCCCATTCANCGATTGGAANNTATTCNAGCNNCAGAACGAGNAGAACATGAACTACTACTCCTACATCCCGACCACCTACCGTAATATGGCTTACTTCGGTACTGCCAGCTTTATGTACGACAACCGTTACATCATCAACGGTACTCTCCGCTACGAGGGTTCCAATAAGCTTGGTAAGTCTTCTCAGTCTCGTTGGCTCCCGACTTGGAACATCTCCGGCGCTTGGAATGCCGACGCTGAGTCTTGGTTCGTAAATCCGGTCCTCGCTACAGCTAAGCTCCGTCTCTCTTACTCGCTTACTGCCGACTCNGGCCTTGCAAGCGTCTCTAACGCNTCTGCTGTCTACTANNCTTCACGTCCNTGGNANCAGGATACCTACGCTTATGAGCAGGCTCTTATCCTTAGCCAGCTTGCCAATGGCGAACTTANATATGAGAAGAAGCATGAGTTCGACGTCGGTGTCGACCTCGGTTTCCTCGGCAACCGTATCAACTTAGTGTTCGACTGGTATAAGCGTAACAACTTCGACCTTATCGGTCGTATCTACACTCAGGGTGTCGGTGGTGAGATTATGAAGTATGCCAATGTGGCTTCAATGGCTTCTCACGGTGTGGAGTTCACCCTCTCTACACACAATATCATGACCAATGACTTCAACTGGACTACCGACTTCACTTTCTCTTATGCGAAGAATAAGATTACTGACCTTACTTCTCGCTCACGTGTGATCGACCTCGTCCAGGGTACTGGTTTCCCTCTTCAGGGATATCCCGTGCGTGCTATCTTCTCTATTCCGTTCGTTGGTCTGACTGAGGATGGTATCCCACAGTTCATCAACGAAGAGGGAGAGGTGACTACTTCCGACCTCAATCTTCAGGAATGGGAAAAACTTGGCCACCTTGTTTATGAAGGTCCCGTTGATCCTCCTTTCACTGGCGGTTTCGGTAATACTTTCAACTACAAGAACTGGAGCCTCAACATATTTATGACCTATGCATTCGGCAATAAGCTCCGCCTCGACCCTGTCTTCGCCGCTGCTTACTCCGACCTCACTGCGATGCCGAAAGACTTTATGAACCGTTGGGTGGCTTCCGGCGACGAGAAGTACACCAACGTGCCTACTATCGCTTCGCTTCGTCAGTATCAGAACGACAGCAACCTCTCTTGGGCCTACAACGCTTACAATTACTCTACTGAGCGTGTTGCCAAGGGCGACTTCATCCGAATGAAAGAAATCTCGCTCCAGTATGAGTTCCCCGAAAACTGGAACAAGGCACTCCGCATCAACAGCGCCTCGCTCAAGTTCGCTGCTACCAACCCATTCCTGATCTACTCTGACAAGAAGCTCAACGGTCAGGACCCGGAGTTCTTCAACACTGGTGGTGTGGCTTCTCCTAACCCGAAGCAGTTCACTTTCACAGTGCGCGTCGGATTCTAATTCTGTAATTCCTCAAGTTGTCAAATTGACAATATTGTCAATTTGACAACTTGACAACCTGACTACTCATAACGAATACAATGAAAGTAATTAAATTCATATATACTTTGGCGTTGGGCGCAGCTCTTGGTCTCACCTCCTGCGGAAGTGACTTCCTTGGCACTCCCACCGACTCCCGCGTTGAGCTCGATTCTTCCGAAAAGCTCCGCTTGCTTCTGGTTTCCTCCTATCCAAACTACAACTACGCTTGGCCATGTGAGATAATGTCTGATAATATCGAAGACAACAACGCTCCCGATGAAAATGGCCTTCGTTATAGTCTGAAGCCGTATGACCGCGGCGACGATGAGATGTTCCGTTGGGAAGTCTGTGTAAGTAATACTTCTGCTGATAGTCCCTCTGGAATATGGGAAAGTCAGTACAACGCCATAGCGGGTGCTAATGCTGTCCTCCAGGTGCTTGAGAAGTGGGAAAAGGAAGGCCCTCTCAGTGCCACTGATAAGGCTATCAAAGGTGAGGCTCTTCTCATCCGTTCCTATTGCCACTTCATCCTTGCTCAGGTCTTCTGCCATCCTTATCGTGGCGATGCCAATGCAAGTCTGCTTGGTATCCCTTATATCAAGAAGCCTGAGACTACTGTGAAGCCCATGTATGAGCGTGGTACTCTCAAAGAGACATATGATAATATCCGAAAGGATCTTGAAGAAGGTCTGGAATTAGTTGACAACAGTCTTTACGAGGTCCCGAAGTATCACTTCAATAAGGCAGCCGCTTCCGCTTTTGCAGCTCGTTTCTATCTTTTCACTCGTGAATATGATAAGTGTCTTGAGCAGTGCAACAACGCTTTTGGAGGTGCTGATGTTGATCCTACTACGTATCTCTCCACAATGTTCCAGAATCTTGATAAGTTCTACTACATCTCCGACTTTGGCCTCTTCGCTCAGGGTGCTGATAAGCCTCGCAACCTTATGCTTTTGGCTACTTACTCTCAAGGTTGGCGTCGTTATATCTCTTCACGCCGCTATGGCGTCATTCGCGATGCTCTTAACTCTACTATACATGGCTCAAGCCCTGCATGGAGCAGCTTTAAGTACACCTTGAAAAACGGTAAGGACAGCAAGTCTTTCGTGATGTCTCCCTGCTTCAACGGTTCTTGTGCTCCCAATGGTAAGTCTGAATACGGTTATTATTTTGCCGGTAATATTTCCGAGCAATTTGAGTATTCCGACAAGCTTGCCGGTATCGGTTACACACACGTGACTCGTTCAGAGTTCACTGGTGAGGAAGTCCTCCTCACTCGTGCTGAGGCTAAGCTTTTCCTCGGAGATGTAAATGGTGCGCTGGCCGACATCGACATCTGGGAGAAAAACAGACGTAATTGCCCGGCTGCAGTTGGTCGTGAGGATTATTTCAAGGATCTTACTGTCGAAAGTATCCGCAAGTTCTATGTCGACAAGGATCCTGGATATGGAATTGCAAAGACCATTAATATTGACCAAATTTGCCCGTCTAAGTGGTCGATTGGAGAAGATCAAGTCAAGCTCGCTATGCTTCAGTGCATACAGCATTTCCGTCGCATCGAGATGATCCACACTGGTATGCGTTGGTTCGATATTAAGCGTCTTGGCCTCGAATTCGACCGTAAGATTGGTAAGGAAGAAGTCGACCATCTCGGTATATTCGACGAGCGTAAGGCAGTGCAGATTCCTGCAGAAATCATCGCTGCCGGACTTCAGCAGAACCCTCGTCCTTCAGATGAAGAAAAGAAACTCACATCTTCTTCTGCATTCGTGTTTGTGGGAAATAAATAATCTGACCCTTAACTCTAAATCTTAGTCTAAAATGAGATTTGCTAAATATATAATCGCGACCTTGGTCGCTCCATGCATCCTCGCTTCTTGCGATGATGACAAACTTGGGCCCACAATCTTCCCTGATGTGAGCGATGAGCCCGCCTCCAATTCTTATACCTACCAGTTCGACAAATGGCTTAACCGTGAGTTTCGCGATGTCTATAATGTCGACTTCAAATACATGATGGAAGACGTAGA
>WFLX010240774.1_pt1 | contig 13674 bp, 12 predicted proteins | sample 4967041 | NCBI WGS metagenome assembly WFLX01 (sample SAMN12857096, study PRJNA449069) | gut metagenome | isolation source: stool from male and female vole | host: Microtus ochrogaster | place: USA:Florida | collected 2017
AGGAGTGGGCTCCGGTGTCTGAATCTTCTCCTCCCGATTCATCATTTCTTCCAGCCTTGCCTGTTTTTCTTTCTCCTGCTGCCTGCTGCTTTGTGTCAAATAATTCACCCCGAAAACAATGTCGGTCTGCACCAAAATATTTAAGACAATCCCTGCTAGATAAGCAATAATCTGATTTCTCTGTCGTCTCTTTCTTCTTACTTCTCTTCTATCCTGCTGTATGGTATTTCGTTCCATATAATATCTCCTCATATAGCTTTACGTTAATCTGCACTGAATCCGCACTTTTGCTGTAAACACCGAAATATCGCCGTCAGACTTCCGGCAATACTACGCTATTTATAAGATACATGAAAATTCACCTTATTTCTACAGGAAATCTCTGCTTTATTAAAATTTAAGATAAAAGAGACAAATTAAACGGAGCGTATCGATATTTTATCTACCAATACGCTCCCTCAGACTATACTATCCAACGGTTCATTCCTCACTTTCTTTCTTCCATTTCTTCATTTGTACTCTTCACAATTTTCCTTTGTACAAGGTACTGTAACGTCCAATAGAGTATTCCTCTTTTGTGATTCGCTACTTTTTCTTTTGTGTTTGTACTCATTTTCCTTTGTTCATTATTCATTTGTATCTCAATGGAAGAATTACTTAATTTGTTTAATAAATACTAATCGTCTCTGGTGGTCCGTACCTTCCTTTCCGTAGATTTCTTTTGTACACCTCGACCTTCCTCTGTCGTTTCTCTTTTTTCTTTTCTTTTGATGATTTTATTATATACGCTCTGTTTACATTTGTCAACAGATTTCTCGAAAATCTTCTTATTATCTTAATTATTTTCCAATATAAGTCATTTTATATTATTATTTTACATTTTTCGACATCATTTTCTGTTAACTAAACTCTTACTTTTAACATATCCGGGGATTTATAAAGTTTTTAAAGAATTTTTGCAAGGAAAATTTTCTGCCTTAAGAGTTTACGCAATCATTATACATTTTTAAAGATTTCCGCCTTTAGCTTTTTGTTTTCATAAAAAACGGCATACCCATACAGACATGCCGCTTCTCATATAAATATAAACAATTTTTTATCGGTCGCTGTTAAGCTGCCATCGTTTGCTAACATTCTGCATTACAATTATAGCTTAGTAATCACAAAGATATCGTAAATCGCCTTGATCGCCGTCTCAAAATCCTCATTTGCCACACCGATAATGATATTAAGCTCGGAGGACCCCTGATCGATCATCTTTACATTGACATTGCTGTGCGCCAAAGCAGAAAAGATTCTGCCTGCCGTTCCTCTGGTAGCCTTCATGCCGCGGCCCACAACGGCAATCAATGCCAAATCTGCCTCAATATCAATGGAATCCGGCTGTGCGAGTCTGTGAATCCCGGCAACCACCTTCTGCTCCTTGTGCATGAATTCGTCCTGATGCACAAATACAGTCATGGTATCAATGCCGGAGGGAACATGCTCAAAGGAAATACCGTTTTCCTCAAATGCCTGCAAAACCTTTCTGCCGAAACCAATTTCGGAGTTCATCATATCTTTTTCGATATTGACAGAACAGAAGCCCTTCTTGCCTGCAATACCGGTAATCACATATTTGGATTTCTGGCAGGTGCTTCCCACAATCCATGTACCGTTATCTTCAGGTGCATTGGTATTGCGGATATTGATGGGAATTCCCTCCTGACGGACGGGGAAAATAGCGTCCTCATGAAGCACGGTAGCACCCATATACGAAAGCTCACGAAGCTCTCTGTAGGTAATCACATCAATACCCTGAGGATTATGGATAATTCTGGGGTCTGCAATCAAAAAGCCGGATACATCGGTCCAGTTTTCATATACATCCGCCTTTGCCGCCTTTGCTACAATTGAGCCTGTCACATCGGAGCCTCCTCTGGAAAAAGTCTTTACCGTTCCGTCAGGAAGAGCACCGTAAAACCCGGGAAGCACCGCTTTCTTGCATTTTGCAAGCTTCTCAGACAAAATCTTGTTGGTCTTCTCACCATCGAAATCACCGTTTTCGTCAAAGAAAATAACAGAAGCGGAATCAATAAATTCATAACCCAAATATTTGGCCATGATGATACCGTTCAAATACTNNCCGCNGGAAGCCGNATAATTACTGCNCNTCCTGTCCTTGANATCCTTTTCAATCACCGCAAATTCCTCGTCAAGACTAAGCTTAAGTCCTAGCCCTGCAATAATTTCCTCATATCTTTCCTTGATTGCTCCAAGCTCTTTCTTAAAATCCTTGCCTGCCTCGGCCAAATCATAGCAGGCATAGAGCATATCCGTTACTTTAGTGTCCTCCTTAAAACGTTTTCCCGGTGCGGAGGGAATCACATACCTTCTGTCCGCATCGGAACGGATAATATTTCCGACCTTCATAAACTGCTCCGCACTCGCAAGGGAGCTACCTCCGAATTTTACTACCTTTGACATAATAATTTACTCCTCAATTTCTATTTTATACACAAAAATTTATCCATAAGCTTGTGACCTTCCGTCACAAAATTACCGCTTTTCCTGCCCTCTTCCTCATTGTAGCTCCATGTATGGCTCTGAGGTTTTGTGCTGTCATAAAGCATATAGGGAACATTATCCGAGGTGTGTGTCCTCTTGCAGATAGGGGTGGGATGATCCGGCAATACCAATAGTCTGAAATCCTCTCCCGCCTCTTCCATTTTCTCTACAACAGGTCCGATAACCTCACTGTCCAACAGCTCAATTGCCTTTATTTTGCGCTCCATACTTCCCTGATGCCCCATCTCGTCAGGAGCCTCCACATGAATATAGGCAAAGTCATAACCGTCCTTGGTAACGGAATCCACTGCTGCCTTTACCTTGCCGGCATAGTTGGTGTGTAAACCGCCGTTGGCGCCCTCCACCAGAGCAACGCCCATTCCCGCTCCTACCGCAATACCTTTCAGCAAATCCACTGCGGACACCATCATACCCTTCTTGCCTGTCTTCTCCTCAAAGGAGGACAACTGCGGCTTAGTACCTGCTCCCCAAAACCAGCAGCAGTTTGCGGGATTCAAGCCCTTTTTCTTTCTTTCTATATTGATAGGGTGGTTCACCAAAATCTCATAACTCTTTTTCATCATCTCACGCAGCATAGCATCCGCAGGCAGATACTGCCCAATCACCTGCCCCAGTACATCGTGAGGCGGCGTCAGTTCAATTACCTGACCCTTATCCCAAATCAGGCAGTGGCGATAACTGGTACCCACATAAAACTGATAGATTTCATTTGACAGCTGCTTTGCTGCCTCCTCCAAGAGCACCGCACAGTCCTCAGTGCTGATTTCAGAGGAGCTATGATCAATAATTGTTTTCTCCTCAAAAGTAACATCATCCTCTGAGATAGTCACAATATTACAGCGAATAGCTATATCCGTATCCTTCATGGGAACGCCGATGCTAAGCGCTTCCAGAGGAGAACGACCGGAGTAGTATTCCTTGGGGTCATAACCGATTACCGATAAATTAGCCGTATCGGAACCGGGTTTCATTCCCTCCGGAATAGTGTGTACCATACCGATTTCGGAAAGCTTACTCAATCTGTCCATGTTGGGAGTGTTAGCAGCGGCGAGCACTGTCTTTCCGCCTAACTCCTCAAGTGGCTCATCTGCCATACCGTCGCCTAAAACTACTATATATTTCATATTTTGCACCAAGCCTTTCTCTCATTCTGTCGCATAAACGGCATTTCATTCACTCTTACTTTCTGTCCGCATAGACCGACACTCACACTTATTTATGCCAGTCTGATTTTACTCAGGACAGCATCGCCCAGCGCCTCACACTTCAAGGCAAAATCCTTTTCTTTGATTGCGGGCGTAAAATATCCGATATCATCGCTTCTTCCTGTCACAGTTATCATTTCACCACCGGGGAAAGCTGCTTTCACAGCCTCCGAAGCCTCTGACCTTGCTCTCACAAAGAAGCTTCTCTCGGTCTCCTCCACAGATACAAGCTTTGCATCCTCCTTATCCCAGAAGCACATAATCACCTTACCCTGATGTCTTGCACAGTCAACAACATCGGAAACCACTGCACTTGCGGTGGGAAGTTTACCTGCTCCCTTACCGTAATACATGGAGTCTCCCAGCATATTACCTGTCACCAGCACTGCATTGAAAACGCCGCTTACCATGGATAGAGGATTTTCCCCATCAATCATTGCAGGCGCCACCATTGCCATTACCTCGTCTTCATTTACCACCCTGCTCATGGCAAGCAGCTTAATCGACTTATCTGCTGCCTTGGCATATTCAAAGTCTGCGGAGGTAATTTTCGTGATACCTTCCGTGACAATTTTCTCGGAATCCACATTCTTACCCATCATCAGGGAAGAAAGAATTGCAATTTTACGACATGCGTCATATCCTTCCACATCCGCCTCGGGATTACGCTCCGCATAGCCCTTTTCCTGCGCTCTCTTCAATACCGTCTCAAAATCGGTGCCTTCCTTTTCCATTTTACTCAAAATATAATTGGTGGTTCCATTTAAAATACCGGTGATACCCTGAAGCTTTTCCGCCGTCAGGGAATAATTTAGAGGTCTGATAATGGGGATACCTCCTCCTACGCTCGCCTCAAACAAATAGTTACAACTGTGCTCTTTGGCTATGGAAAGCAGCTCAGGACCATGCTTTGCAACCAGCTCCTTGTTGGAGGTACAAACGCTCTTGCCTTTCTCTAATGCCGACTTGGTAAACTGGTATGCCGCGCCCACACCGCCCATAGTCTCACAGATAATGCTTACCTCGTCATCATTCAAAATCAGATTAAAATCATGCACCACCTTATTCTCGTAGGGGTCACCGGGAAAATCTCTCAAATCAAGAATATATTTTATCTCCAGCTCCTCAGCAGCCTTTTTGTTTATCATGTCCTTATTCTTTTCAATTACTTCTACAACTCCGCTTCCCACGGTACCGTATCCTAAAACCGCTACGTTTATCATATCTCTCCTCCGTTCTGCCGATTAGCTTTCCACCCTAACATCGACACATTATTCTTTTGCCAAAATCTTGACATGGTGAACACCCTGCTTATTTTCCATCTGTTCAAGCATCTTTGACACATCCCCCGTAGTCTTAAGCACTTGAACGCTGAGACTTAAGGATGCAATCCCATTAATGGGAATACTTTGGTGAATGGTAAGGATATTCGCCTGATATTCTGCGATAATTTTCAGTACATCCGATAATATACCGGGTTCGTCATCCATCTGAAAGGTCAATGTAAGAGTAGTTCCCTGTGCATTGTCGTGAAACTGAAAAATATCATCCTTATACTTATAGAAGGAGCTACGGCTGATTCCCACTGCATCCACCGCTTCCTGAATGGTAAAGACCTTCTCGGACTCAAGAAGACGCTTCGCCTCAACTACCTTCAATAGCACCTCCGGCACGGCCTTCTGCCGTACCACAAAATATTTTGCCGTCTCTCCCTGATACATTATTTTCCTCATTTCTCCCATTACGGCAGGTATAAACCTCCTTAATGTTTTTGTAGAAAAGACACTTGTTTGTGAACGAAAGATATTTTAACACAGTACAGCCGGAAGCACAATACCTTTTTTAACATTTTGCCCCTCACGGTATTTGCCAAATGGCTGCTAACGCCTTCGCCCGGCTCATTTTCCGTGAAAATGAAATACAGCATTTTAAAATAATTTCTCAATATTTTAAGGGGCAATCCGAAGATTTGCCCCTTAACCTAATAACAACGCTATTAATAACTTCCCATAATTTATGAAATCACTGCCTAAATTAATGGATACTTATCCGTAAGTTCCTGCACAATGGCACGTGCCGCAGGAATCTTCTCCTCGCCATCCTTGATAACCATGGCAATCGCCTCGGCAATCTTATCCATATCCTGAGTATTCATACCTCTTGAAGTAACGGCAGGAGTTCCCAAACGTACACCGCTTGNCACGAAAGGAGANTGGGGGTCNNTAGGAATAGTATTCTTGTTACAGGTAATATGCGCCGCATCAAGAAGCTTCTCCACTGCCTTGCCGGTAAGTCCGAAATTGGTCAAATCCACCAGCATCAAGTGATTGTCCGTACCGCCAGAAACAATCTTGATCCCTCTGTCCATAAGACCCTTACAAAGTGCCTGCGCATTGTCGGCAATATTTTTTTGATAGGTCTTGAATTCGTCGCTTAACGCCTCCTTGAAGCAGACTGCCTTTGCGGCAATCACATGCATCAGGGGACCTCCCTGAATACCGGGGAAAATCGCCTTGTTGAAATTATATTTCTCATTTACCGCATTACTGGAAAGAATCAAGCCGCCTCTNGGTCCACGCAGGGNCTTATGTGTGGTGGTNGTCANAACGTCCGCATAAGNAATNGNGCTTGNNTGAAGTCCTGCTGNCACAANCCCGNCAANATGTGCCNTATCCACCATCAGCACAGNGCCTACTNCNTCANNCACTTGGCNGAACTTCTTAAAGTCAATGGTGCGGNCATATGCGGAAGCNCCTGCAATGATCATCTTAGGCTTTGCCTCCAGCGCAATCTCACGCAGCTTGTCATAATCAATAAAGCCCTCGTCATTTACACCGTAGGGAANAATATTAAAATATTTTCCGGACATATTAACCGGGCTNCCATGTGNCAGATGCNCGCCATGATCCAGATTCATACCCATAATTGTATCACCGGNCTTACATACGGCAAACTGAACCGCCATATTAGCCTGCGCTCCCGAATGAGGCTGNACATTGGCGTACTCACAGCNAAACANCTCNTTAGCCCTCTCAATGGCAAGATTCTCAACCACATCCACGCACTCACAGCCGCCATAATATCTCTTGCCCGGATATCCTTCTGCATATTTATTGGTAAGCGGACTTCCCATTGCCGCCATAACCGCCTTGCTTACCCAGTTCTCAGAAGCAATCAACTCAATATGACTGTTCTGTCTTGCCTGCTCGTCCACAATCGCCTGTGCAATTTCGGGATCCACACTTTTCACTTCATCTAAAGAATACATTCTACATCCTCCTGTTTTCACATTTGCCCCATATGTCTGCAACGCCTTTTGCCATGTCTTTAGCGGCCACTCGCGTTTGGGAGATTGAATCATTTATCCAACCTTTATTTCATTAAAATTCTGTGTTTGATTATAGCATATAATAAAAAGAAAGCAAAGCAAAAATTACATAGAAATTTACACTCTAAAAATTTCATTCCTATGGAAAATATAGTTGAAAGAAGTTCCGATAAGGCATACAATTAAAATAAAAAATTGAAACGAAAGATGAGGGCACACGATGTATCATATAATTATCAATCCTGCCTCCCGCTCATGGAAGGGACTTCAGATATGGAAAAGACAGATAGAACCTGCTCTGCAAAAAAAAGGAGTCTCCTATCGCTCCTATTTTTCCGAAAAAGCAGGGGATGTGGCAAATATTGCAACAAATATTTTCACATCTGACATCACACGTCCCCTCAGCATAATGATTTTAGGAGGCGACGGCACTGTGAATGAGGCGCTTCAGGGCATACCTATCACTGAGGAAGTCATTTTAGGCTACATTCCCACCGGCTCCAGCAACGATTTGGCAAGGTCTTTAAAAATCCCCACAAATCCTTTAGCTGCACTGGATGTTATTTTGCATCATGGAAGGCCCAAGACCTTGGATCTTGCCAAAGTTACCTATGACGACGGCAGTGTCCGTCATTTTGCAGTAAGCTGCGGTATCGGCTTTGATGCCGCCGTCTGCAAGGAAGCGATAAACTCCAAAATCAAGCCTTTTTTCAACAAATTAGGGCTGGGTAAGCTTACCTATCTAGGCATTGCATTAAGGCAGCTCTTTGCGGCAAGTACCGTTTCCTGCCGCCTTTCTCTGGATGATAACCCACCCATTGATATGAAAACAATATTATTTATCACCACAATGCTGCATCGCTACGAGGGCGGCGGCTTTATGTTCTGCCCCGATGCAGATGCCTGCGACGGCATATTGAACATTTGTGCCGTAGGCGATATCCCTAAGCTTCTAGTTCTTCTGGCATTGCCTACCGCCTTTTGGGGCAAGCATTACATAGTAAAGGGTATTACACCTTACAAAGCCTCCCGCATTCATATAGAGACTTCCAAGCCTCTCTGGGTGCATACGGACGGCGAGGTGGTAAGAACCTCTTGTTCTTTTACCGTATCCTGCCGGGCGAAAGCCATTCAGATAATAATTCCATAAACCTAAAGGTTTTCTTAAGATTGTTTAAGGTTAAAAAAAAGGGATTGCATTTTTATATTTTCACGATATACTATAATTGTTCAAAATTAAGATTATAAACACAATATGTAGTCTGTTCTCATTAGAAACAACATATTATGGCATGTGGAGGTTTAAAATGAACAATATAAAGGCATTTTATGTGAAATACAAACACGGAATTCCCTTGATTGTATATGCAATGATATATTTGTCTTGGTTTGTCTGGCTGGAGAAAAACGTTACCAAGGGCTATAGGGTAATTCATATGGCTGTGGACGATTACATTCCCTTTTGTGAAGTATTTGTAATCCCCTATTTCCTGTGGTTTATTTATGTTTCGGCAGTGGTACTCTTCTTCTTTTTTAAAGATAAGACCGATTACTACAAAACCTGTATTTTTATTTTTACCGGAATGACAATTTTCCTGATTGTTTCAACCCTATGGCCTAACGGTCATCACTTAAGACCTTATGTTATGCCCCGCGACAATATCTTTACCCAGTGGTTATCGGCATTATACAGTACGGACACCGCCACCAATTTATGGCCCAGCATACATGTGTATAACTCTTTGGGAGCGCATTTTGCCATTGTGAAAAGCAAGGCGTTTGAACACAATAAGCCTGTACGCATCGGCTCCCTGATACTTGCCATATCCATTATACTGTCCACTATGTTTATCAAGCAGCATTCTGTATTTGATGTACTTACCGCTTTTGTTTTGTCAGCAATAATGTATGCTGTAGTTTATCGATATGATGTTGTTCTTGCTTACCGCGCTATGCGGGAAAAGAAAAAGACCCGTCCTCAGATTGGTTGACAGACAGATGCAAAAGGGGTTTTTATAGCCCCTTTTATTTCTAATCCTAATTAAATTTAAAAATCTTCTGGCAGATTTTGTAGGCATCCACGGAAATTCTGCGTCCTCCCCTGCCGGGAAGATTCATGGTTCCGCCCATAATGCCGTTTCGCATCCAATAATAGAGAGGTCTGTCCTTTGATTTTAAATATTTCCAAAGCTCCTTTTTCTTTTCCAGATTTTCCTCTGTGCCGGAACGAATCAGCAGAACAGAAGAAACCGTCATGATAATTTCCAAATAATTCCTCATATATTGGTATAGCCTCTTGTTTTTCACAACTTCCGATTTCTTCTCCACCAGATAGTCTATCATCAGCTTATTCACACGAATCTGCTGGTCTATGCGGGAAATCATAATACTTTCGTTGACCGACTGGCCTTCACGGCCGATATAATATCGATAAAAATTCACATCCAGATAATAAAGATGCTTCNCATAGGGANGCGGCTCAAACACATAGAGATTATCCACATAGAAGGTATGCTCCGGCAGCCTGATACCGCTTTCCTGCAATAGCTTAGTGCGGAAAATAACCGAATGCATCAAAATATAATGCCCTTTCATAAAATGATGGCAGTNCTCNCATGTAAACAATCNGTCCTGAGGGAGAATATGGCGGTAATGCATAACCTTCTTACNCTTTTCGNCCTCTTTCTCANNANCAAAATTGCTCACAAGCATATCAAGTGTCTCTGCTCCCCCTGTAAGCTCCTTTAGCTTTGCTAGAATTTGCAGATAAGCCTCTTCCTTCACCCAGTCATCACTGTCCACAACCTTAAAATATAGCCCCGTTGCATTCTCAATGCCTGTGTTCACTGCGGAGCCATGTCCGCCATTCTCCTTGTGAATTGCCTTGATGATAGTGGGATATTTTGCAGCATATTCATCGGCAATCTGAGCGGTGTTATCTTTAACAGAACCGTCATCCACTATTAAAATCTCCACATCCTCGCCCCCTGCAAGTAAGGACTCGATACATTTTCCCATATAACCTGCGGAATTATAGCAGGGAATAGCTATGGATAATAACTTCATTTTTACTGCTCCTCTCTGAATCTTTTAATTCCTAATTTAATATTTAGATATTTTGTATACATCTCTAAAGCGGAAGGTATGGGATATTTCTCACGTGCCTCATCCGGCTCGATATAAAGCCATCCTAATTTTGCTTCCTTGGCGCTTTTAGGCTCCAGCTCATCCACCTGAACCATATATCCCTTCATGTGCCACTCCTTATGAGTGAAAATATGCTTTGCCTCCTGAAGCGGCGTAATGCGAAGAATTTTCATACCGTTATCTGCAAGGTATTCTGTGACCTGTTCTGCCGTACAATATCCTTGCATAGAAGGAAATTCATACATCCCGGCAAGCAATCCTCTGTTCTCCCGCTTTCGGACGGCAACCCTGCCTTCATCCCTTATGATCAGAACGGTCTTTTCTTCTATAATTCGGGTTTTCGCTTTATCTTTATGAGGATATTGCAGCTGAGTACCGTTTTGATACGCCCGGCAAAATTGTGCCAATGGACATTCTTCGCAATGAGGAGCGCCATTGGGAATACAGACACATGCCCCTATTTCCATTATTGCCTGATTAAAATCTCCCGGTCTGTTCTCAGGTATTACCTGCTTAAGCTCCTTCTCCACCTCTGTCTTTACCCTTGTATCGGAAACGGATCTGCTATCCTCTCTGAGGCGTGAAAGAACCCGAAGCACATTACCATCCACCGCCGGATCCGCATGACCATAAGCAATGGAAGAAATTGCTCCTGCCGTATAGCTTCCTATTCCCTTTAGCTTGCAAAGCTCCTCATACTCCTCCGGCATCTGCCCGCCGTATTCCTCCAATATTTGCAGTGCCGCCTTCTGAAGATTGCGCACACGGTTGTAATAGCCCAAGCCCTCCCAAAGCTTCAAAAGCTCTTCCTCGTCTGCGTCTGCCAATGCCTTAATATCCGGCAATTCTTTCATAAAACGCTCAAAATAAGGCTTCACCGCTTCCACTCTGGTCTGCTGCAACATAATCTCGGAAACCCAGACCCTATAAGGTGTTGGTTCTTCCCGCCAAGGCAGAATACGTCTGTGATTATCATACCACTTTAGAAGTGGTTTGGGAATTGCCGAAAGCTCTCCTAAGCTTAATTTTATCTTAACATCAGGTAAATTTTTTCTATAATGGTTTAAGCATACCGGTACTTTCTTACGAATTTGCAGGCTGTCTGCCGCCACCTCGCAGTCAAGGGCAAGTATCTCCACTCCCTCCTGCGCCGCCTGCTCCAAGGCTTTGGCAAACGCCTCATGAGTAGCAGCATTAGGGGTAAAATATTCCACACCCTTCATTTGAATCACAAAAATCACAAATACCCGATAGCCGTCCTGTTTTGCCCTTATCAGCTCCTCCACATGCTTTACCGCCCTTTCGGAAGGAGCATCCGGAAAGCTTACCACACCCTCATTTTCTAATGTCACTCCCTTGACCTCAATAAATATTTTTTCCTTTTTCGTCTCCACATAAAAATCAAATCTGGAATTTCCATATTTTGTTTCCGGACGCACTAAAATCAGGTCTTGGAAAAGAGCTTTTGTATAAAGCCACTCTTCCACCACCCTGTTTGGCGCTTGAGAATCCATATTGACAAGACGCTCCCCCTTCTCCACCGCCACCAAATCGTAGGCGGTGGAACGGCTGGGATTATCGCTTTTTTCCAAATACACTTTGGCGCCCTTTTGCAAAAGCTCTCTGCATCTTCCCGTATTTTTCACATGTACCGTTTCCTGTCTGCCGTCTATTTTCACATGAGCGACGAAACGATTGGGTCTGTCTATGAATTCAGCCGGTACGATATTTCTGTACTTCATTGCTAAAATCTTCTCTCCTTCTATCCTTTCGGTAGGGCACTCTTGCCGAGGGTACTTTCTTTGCCGCGCTTAAAGTATGCACGGACTGGTCATCAAAAAATATCTGTGCCCCGAAAGCGTCAAGCACATCCTTTTTCTCTATTCCTCCCAAAAAAAATGCTTCGTCCACCCTCACATTCCACGCTCTTAGGGTGCGAATCACTCTCTCATGGGCCGGCGCGCTCCTTGAGGTTACAAGTGCCGTTCGGATTGGACAGTTATCCACCCCAAGCTCTCTCTGCAAATCCGAAAGCTTTCTCAGAAATTGTGCGAAGGGACCCTCCTTTAATGGCTGTCTGGCATACAGGCTTTCATTTTCCTCAAACGCCTTCAACCCCTTCTCTTGATAAATCCGTTCCGATTCATCCGTAAAAAGCACCGCATCACCATCGAAAGCTATGCGGATTTGCTCTCCCGCAAACGGAAATCTTGTTACATTAACAGTGGTGCCGCCGNTNCCNGANTGCACTGCACCGGTTCCGATGNCGCNGCTNCTCTGCCTCAGTACGTTCTCCGTACAGATAATTCCCGCCGCAATACCACTGTCTATGGCACACTGCACATCGTCCTCATATGCGGACAAAAATAAGTCCGTATGGAACGCCGCAAGATAAGGCGCTAACGACGCTCCGCTTACAAGCACTGCTCTTGAAATCCGTAATCCATAATATTTTATGGCATTAAACACTCTAAGCGAGGTATCCGGGCTGTTGCGGGACATGATAATTACCTCCACCCGCTCCTTTTCCCTTTGCAGCTCATTCAGATACAGCAGCGCCTTAATCAGCCCAAATCCCGGACCCGGTTTCAAAATATCCTGCTCATGTTCCACCTGATATCTGCAATAAGCTTCTACCCCATCATTCTCAAAAATCTCATTCTCTATTGTCAGGTCAAACAGCGCTCTTGAAGATACGCCGATAACCATTTTTTCCTCTAATTGATATGACATACGCAAGCTCCTTTTCCAAGGGAACCCACAGCAATCTTTCAGTAAGCTGCATATCTGAACCGGATAAGGTATGCCTGCCAAAGCCCTGTCACTTACTGGCGAAGACGGTTGCATTCATATTTATCCAACGTGAGCAGACAGGTCTTGAGTGCGTTATAGCGCTCCTCCAGAGAGCCTTCCTCCACCTCCACATCACATGCCACAGCCATAGTGGTAATCATCTCGTCCGTAATACGGTGATGTAAGCCTGTCAGAATATTCAGCCGCTGCTCATAGGTATCGGCGTCCAGAAATTCCAAAAGCATAGGGTCCAAAGCCGGTTCTATTTCATCCTCTTCTGCATTCTTTCCCTGCAATCCTTGAGACTCCGCGAGTTCCGGTTCCGGCAAAGTATTATCGACCAGCTTTATCTGTATAGGCTCCCTCTGCCTTACATCCGCACCCTGCAGCTCAAAGCGATAATCCTGTCCTACATCCGGATATTTCTCCTTATCCACCGGACTGATAAACATAGAAAGCTCTCTAGCATATATTTTGAAATCACCGTAAAGCGCCTGATAAATCACAAGCTGTTCGCCTGTCTCCGAATGCTCTGCTATGGCTATTATCGGATATAAGTTCGCTTTAAAATATTTATATATTTCATATAGATTGGGAATATTTGACATCTGTGAGGCTCCTTTCTATCCTGCT
>WFLX010333904.1_pt1 | contig 13674 bp, 14 predicted proteins | sample 4967041 | NCBI WGS metagenome assembly WFLX01 (sample SAMN12857096, study PRJNA449069) | gut metagenome | isolation source: stool from male and female vole | host: Microtus ochrogaster | place: USA:Florida | collected 2017
AAGGTTTGAGCGAAGTTTTGAAGCAAAAAGATTATATTAAAGTAAGTACAATTGTTGACTTTAAGTAAGAACATGGAGAAATCACTCCTAAAGAGGCTGAAACTATTGCTGGAAAGTCGGCTGCGACAGTGCGAAGATATTTAAAAATGCTTGCAGATACAAGACATATAGTGGCAGAGGGGAACACCAATAATATTGTTTATCGTATCTCTATGAATTTGTCAGAAGATGATTAAATGCAAGAATGGAATTACCTAAACAGTAACTGATCCCTCAATGGCGTGTTGTTTTCATGATTATTTGTAACTTTTTATTATATGATGCTACAATAAATTACACAGATTATGCATCGTAGAAGAGAGGAGCACACATATGCCGAGAACGATAAGCATCGTATGTCAGGACTTTATAACGATCAGGAAAAGGAAAATGGCTAATGGATCATAAATCAAGGATGAGTATCAGTTCTGCCGGTCTTCATATTCTTGCTATGGGGCTTNTGCTTTGTGATCATCTGTGGGCAATGATTTTGCCGGCAGAAGAGTGGCTTACATGCATTGGGCGGGCAGCGTTTCCGATTTNTGCATTTATGATTGCAGAAGGGTATTTGCATACTCGTAATTTACGGCGTTATTTACTTCGTATGCTGGTGTGGGCATTTCTGGCAGAGATTCCGTTTAATCTGATGTATGGCGGCAGTATATTTTATCCTTATCACCAAAATGTACTTTGGACTTTTCTTCTAAGTCTGTTATTGATCCTGTTGATCGATAAGAGCAGGTCACGTTTTCGACCGGTGCTAGTCTCGTTCCTATCAGCGGNGCTTACCATACTGGGATTTGTTCTTGGATATGCAACCATGGTANATTATTATGGAGTCGNTGTCCTGACAGTTNTNACTTNNTNTTNTTTCCGTNATNANAATTGGAAAAGNCGTCNNGGTCAATNTCTGNGTCTGTATATTCTGAATGTGGAGTTTTTGGGTGGTTATTATTATGAGGTTCAGGCGTTTGGTATTGAGATAGAAGTTGTTCAACAGGGATTTGCGCTTCTGGCGCTGATTCCGATTTTTCTCTATCGGGGACGACAGGGAATTCATAATAAGGTATTTCAATATTTCTGTTATGGGTTTTATCCTGTTCATATGCTTCTGCTTTTTGTCCTGCGGGAGTGGATTTTAAGATAATTAAATATTAATAATAGGGAGAGAAAGGCAATGTTGAAAATCAGATATTTAACTGCTTCTGATAAAGAGTTCTGGTATCGTCTTGATAAGCATTTACCGGAAGAAGAATTTGAAAACAAGGTGCGGACGAAAAGAGGTTACATTCTGCTGCTTGATGAGAAACCAATCGGGTTATTAAGATATAATCTTTTTTGGGACAATACTCCTTTCTGCACAATGCTTTTTGTAGATCAGAAGTATCAAAGAAAGGGTTACGGAAAACATCTGATGGAGTATTGGGAAAATGATATGAAGATGCAGGGGTATAAAATGTTATTGACATCCACACAGGTAGATGAGGAGGCACAGCATTTTTATCGAAAATTGGGATATAAAGACTGCGGAGGCTTTGTAATTGATGTTCCTGAATATGCACAGCCTATTGAAATGTTTTTTCTGAAGTCAATCGGATAGATTTTAGTTTATTGAGGAGTAGGATTAAGGAATATAGATATGGAGCAGTTATCACTTTTTTCACAGGAAATAAATTTAAGTTCACCGCTTGCCAGCAGACTGCGTCCGCAGACCTTGGATGACTATATTGGTCAGGAACATTTGATAGGAAAGGGAAAGGTTCTCCGCCAGATGCTGGATACTGACAGGATATCCTCTATGATATTCTGGGGACCTCCTGGAGTAGGAAAAACCACGCTGGCACGCATTATTGCGAACATGACACATTCGTCATTTATTGATTTTAGTGCGGTCACAAGCGGAATCAGAGAGATTAAGGATGTGATGAAGCAGGCGGAAAATGACCGCATGGTGGGAATGAAGACGATTGTATTTGTGGATGAGATCCACCGTTTTAACAAGGCGCAGCAGGATGCCTTTCTTCCCTATGTAGAGAAAGGAAGTATTATTCTGATCGGTGCTACCACGGAAAATCCTTCTTTTGAAATCAATTCCGCTCTTTTATCAAGGTGTAAGGTGTTTGTTTTGCAGGCGTTGACCGGAGCGGATATTCAGAAGCTGCTGCATCATGCATTGACCAATAAGCGTGGTCTGGGAAATACTACTATTTATATAGAAGAAAGACTTCTAAACGCCATAGCGGTTTTTGCCAACGGAGATGCCAGAACGGCGCTAAATACGTTGGACATGGCAGTTTTAAACGGAGAAATACAGCCGGACGGCTCCATTGTAGTAAAAGAAGAAGTGTTAGAGCAGTGCATAGGGAAAAAGATGCTCCTTTATGACCGGAATGGGGAGGAACACTATAACCTGATTTCGGCACTTCATAAATCTATGCGGAATTCGGATCCGGATGCCGCAATTTATTGGCTTGCGCGGATGTTGGAAGCAGGGGAAGATCCTCTTTATGTGGCAAGGCGGTTGATCCGTTTCGCAAGTGAGGATGTGGGAATGGCGGATTCTCAGGCATTGCAGGTTGCAGTGGCGGCATATCAGGCATGTCACTTTAACGGCATGCCGGAATGTAATGTGAATCTTGCTCATACGGTGGTCTATTTATCCATGGCGCCGAAATCGAATGCCGTGTACAAAGGTTACCTGAAAGCCCAGGCGGATGCAGAAAAAATGCTTGCAGAGCCAGTTCCTTTGCAGATTCGGAACGGGGTAACGGAATTGATGCAGGAGCTTCATTATGGCGAAGGGTATCAGTACGCACATGATACGGAAGAAAAGCTTACAACTATGGAATGCCTGCCGGAGTCTCTGAAAGGAAAGGAGTATTATCTCCCGGGTAATCAGGGACAAGAGGCGGAAGTTAGGGAAAAATTGGAGAAGATAAAGGAGTTTCGCAGAGGGACTGCTTTTGGGAGGTAACACATGGCAAATTCTATAAATGATTATAGACAGTTAATAGAGAAACCCTGGGGCAAAATGTTCTATGATATGATATTCAGGCAGCTTGATTTGCCGGAGGAGACTTCCCTTAAGATTCTTGATTTTGGAGCTGGATTCTGTGTCACAGCCAATCATTATTCAAAGTACCATGAGGTAACTGCTGTTGAACCAAGCGAAGAAATGATTGATTTGTGTATACATGATAATCATTTTGATCTTATCCACGGTGGCATTGAAACCTTGAGTAGATATGCGGATAATACTTTTGATGTTGTGATCTGTCATAATGTTTTGGAATATGTTCCTGATAGGGAACTAATACTACAGGAACTTGCAAGAGTATTAAAGCGGGGAGGAACACTTTCAGTAGTTAAGCATAATCTCTTGGGCAGAGTCATGACCTATGCTGTCTTTTCTGACAATCCGAAAGCAGCACTTGATTTGCTGGATAGCGGTGATCGCGAAAACAATATGTTTGGTAAACGGGATACATATGATGATAAATTTATTATTGGACTAGGGGATAAATACGGCTTATCATTGAATAATTTGTTTGGAATACGTACGTTTTTTTCACTTTCTAAGAATGATGATGTTAAATTTACGCAGGAATGGTATGATGACATGCTTGCATTGGAAATNANAGTTTGCNATTTGGATAGCTATAAAAACNTTTCTTTCTTTCATCATTTGATTTTTCAAAAATAATGTTTTACTCCAAACTGCCATATGAAATAGCAGATAAAAAACAAACAAATGTTCGAACGAGCATTGCTTTCTATAATCAATTANGTTATGATAATGCAAACACACGTTTGCNTTATGAGGCGGATTATGNAAAGCANTTTGATNGTCGGAATAAGTGAAAAGATGACGCTGATGGANAAGATGGAAATTCTTGCGGATGCGGCTAAGTACGATGTGTCCTGTTCTTCCAGCGGGGTGAGCCGTAAAGGAGACGGAACCGGCATTGGCAATACGGTAGCGGCAGGAATTTGTCACAGCTTTGGGGCGGATGGCAGATGCATTTCTCTTCTCAAGATCCTTTTTACCAACGAGTGTATTTATGACTGCAAGTATTGTATCAACCGGAAGTCCAACGATGTACNGCGGGCATCGTTTACGCCGGATGNGATTTGTGAACTTACCATTCAATTTTANCGCCGNAATTATATAGAAGGTTTATTTTTGAGTTCTGGAATTTTGTATAGTCCAACCTATACGATGGAGCTGATCTATGAGGCTGTTTATAAGCTGCGGACTCTTTACCGATTTCAAGGCTATATCCACGTTAAAGCAATTCCGGGGGCAGATCCGGAACTGGTGCAGAGGCTGGGGCTTCTGGCGGACCGTATGAGTGTCAATCTGGAGCTTCCCACGGCAGAAGGGTTGAAACGGCTGGCACCGAATAAACATCGGAAGAATATTCTTTCCCCCATGCGTCAGATTCAGCAGGGAATCAGCCAAAGCAAGAACGAACTTATGGTATATCGGAATGCGCCGTCCTTTGTTCCGGCAGGACAGTCCACCCAGATGATCATCGGGGCTACACCGGAAAGTGACTATCAGATTATGACGGTAGCGGAAACCTTATATCAGAAATTCGAATTAAAGAGAGTCTATTATTCTGCCTTTGTGAATGTAAATGAGGACAAGGAACTGCCGGCTCTGCCGGGAGGACCGCCGCTGCTTCGGGAGCACAGGCTTTATCAGGCAGATTGGTTGCTTCGTTTTTATGGATTTGAGGCGCAGGAGCTTTTAAGCGAAAGCAAGCCGAATTTTAATATTCTGTTGGATCCAAAGGCAGACTGGGCACTGCGGCATCTGGAATTGTTTCCGGTAGAAATCAATCGTGCGGACTACAAAATGATTCTGCGTGTGCCCGGAATCGGAGTGAAAAGTGCGCAAAGGATTGTGAGAGCCAGACGGAATGGAAACCTCACCTTTGAAAACCTAAAAAAGATAGGCGTGGTGCTGAAGAGAGCGTTGTATTTTATCACCTGTGGCGGAAAGATGATGTATCCTACAAAGATTGAGGAGGATTATATTACCCGGAATCTGATCTCCAATAAAGAGAAGCTTCCCTTTGACAGGGATGGAATGACTTATCGGCAGATTTCGCTGTTTGATGATGATAAGGAGGCAGAATGGAGGAGTATTATCTGATCTGTGAGGATTCGCTGGAAGGAATCTTTACGGGAATTTATGATGCATATTTACTGAAAAAGCCCCATGAACGGATCCATATCTGTATCGGGGAGGAAGAGAACTTACGCTTGTTTGCAGTTTATGAACGGCATGAGCCGGATGAACAAAAGACAGTTAAAGTTGCCCGCACGATTACAAGGGATTTTGGAAGTGAGGCATATATGTCCATCTGCCGTGCGCTTGCATCGCCGGAGGCTGATAAGGNGGAAGNTGTNNATAAGANGANAGNGANCGGGCTTGGCANGAAGAACAAAAAAGNGGTCANGGGAANTCTGGCAGACCCTTATGTGCACAGAGTCTTTGAGCTTGCAAGGTTTACGGCCAATGAAGCGCATTTTCATGTGGAATTTTTGAGATTCAGGGAACTGGAGAATGGCATATTATATGCGCAGATTGGACCCAAAAATAATATTATCACATTTATCATGCCTCATTTTGCAGACAGACTGCCATTAGAAAATTTTGTAATCCATGATGAGATACGAAATATATATGCTCTGCATCCGGCGAGGGGGGATTGGTATCTGGTATATGGCGAGGAGGAAGAGGCGGGGGATCAGCCTTGTTTTTCAGAGGGAGAGAAGAAGTACAGTGAACTGTTTACCCACTTTTTTCATACAATAGCTATAAAGGAACGCAGAAATGATGGACTTCAGACCAATATGCTACCACTTCGTTATCGCCGATACATGACGGAGTTTCTGCAAGAATATTAGCGATGGATAACAGTATATTACCTAAATAAGAGGAAATATTATTTTTGTGACAAAAAATCCGATAGAATATCAGACAATTAAAAAAATACCATCAAATTGGCTGGATTGTACTTGAAAAAAAACTTTACAAACACTAAATAGGGTGGTAACCTTTGTTAAAAGTACAAGAAAACGTTTTTTCAGACTGCACTTAGTAAAGGAAAGGTGAGAATAATGAAGCAGTGTAGAATCAAATTAAGGCTTGATGAAGTAAAGAATTTTGTAGAAGCTGCCAGCAGATGTGATTTTGACATTGACGTTTCATATAACCGATTTACGGTTGATGCCAAATCCATTGTTGGAGTACTTGGGCTTGACCTGAATCAGATTTTGACAGTAACTTATGATGGTTATGATTCCGAGTNTGAGAAGCTGATGAAAAANTTTGCTATGGCAAGNTAAANTANAAATCGNACNGTTNAGGAATNGAAGACTCCCTGCAGAAGACGCTATGCGTTTTGGCAGGGAGTTTTTGTCTTATAAATCTGATGCCATAAAGAGACAAACTCTCAGACATATTTCGTATATACTTCGCACGCTGTGTTCGGTTGACACTTTTTGCAGCCATAGGTTACTATTATAGTTAACAGGATCAGAAATACAACAGAGCAGGAAACAGGGAAAATACAGATGGAAATTCAGATATCGGTCAGAAATCTTGTGGAGTTTATCTTGCGCTCCGGAAATATTGACAACAGAAGAGCTTCAGCTCCTGATAATGCCATGCAGGAGGGAGGTCGCATTCACCGGATGATACAGCGTCGTATGGGTGGAGATTACCATGCAGAGGTATTACTGCGCTATGTTTATCATACGGAGGAGTATGAAATTCACATTGATGGAAGAGCCGACGGAATTATGATNCAGCCAGTGGGAGATCAGGCGCAGATTCCAGAACTGACAGATATGTCGGTGGAGCCTGCATACCGGGATCTGGTAACCGTGACTATTGACGAGATCAAAGGAACATACCGTGATTTGCAAAAGATCAGGGAAGCACAGCCGGTTCATCTGGCGCAGGCAAAGTGTTACGCATATATTTATGGAAGCCAGAACCAATTAAACCATATCAGGGTGCGGATGACTTACTGCAATATAGATACAGAAGAAATCAAATATTTTCATTTTGAATATGAAATGGAGGAACTTCGGGATTGGTTTATTGAGGTAATGGGTCAATATAAGAAGTGGGCGGATTTTCAATTTGCATGGCAGAAGCTGCGTCAGGAAAGTATCAAGAGCATGAACTTCCCGTTTCCTTATCGGGAGGGGCAGAAAGAACTGGTGACCTATGTGTACCAGACGATTTACCATAAGAGAAAGCTGTTTATTGAAGCGCCTACCGGAGTAGGGAAAACCATATCCACTTTATTTCCGGCAGTGAAATCAATGGGAGAGGGACGGGGACAGAAGATCTTTTATTTGACTGCAAAGACCATTACAAGGACTGTGGCGGATGAAGCCATTGATTTGATGCGCAAAGAAGGATTACAGTTTAAAAGCGTGATATTGACTGCAAAGGACAAGATATGTTTTATGGATGAAACGGAGTGTAATCCGGAATACTGTCCCTATGCAAAGGGTCACTATGACCGCATTAATGACGCTATATATGATTTGTTGACTCATTCGGATAACTTTAATCGGGAGCACATTGAAGAGTATGCCCGTAAACATCAGGTGTGTCCTTTTGAAATGTCGCTGGACATGAGCTTGTTTGCCGATGGAGTGATCTGTGACTATAATTACTTATTTGACCCTCATGTTTATTTGAAGCGGTTCTTTACGGAAGGAATTCGGGAGGACTACATTTTTTTGGTGGATGAGGCCCATAATCTTGTGGACAGAGGACGGGAAATGTACAGTGCAGTACTGGTTAAAGAGGATTTTCTGGNCTTGAAAAAGATTANANAGGATTATGATCAAAGNATGTATCGGCNGCTTGAAAAGTGTAACCGCGAGCTGCTTGACCTTAAAAGANNTTGTGAAGATTATGAATATCTGGATGAAGAGGAGGCAGCGCCCTTTGTGCGGGAATTAGTGAGGCTTTCAGGAATTATGGATAATTATCTGGAAGATCACGAGGATAGCCCGGTGAGAAAAGAGGTGTTGGACTTTTATTTTGAGGTAAGTCATTTTCTGCTGATCAATGATAAACTGGATCGAAATTATGTGATCTACACGCAGTTAGAGTCTGATGGTGGATTTGCTATACGGCTTTTCTGTGTGAATCCTTCCAGAAATCTGCGGGAATGTATGCTGCGGGGCAGGAGCACGATTCTCTTTTCGGCAACCCTGCTTCCTATTCAATACTATAAGAGTCTTCTGGGAGCAGAGGAGGGGGATTATGAGGTGTATGCGAAGTCTGTCTTTGATTCCCGCAAAAAGGGTTTGTTTATTGCAGGAGACGTGACCAGTAAATATACCAGAAGATCAGATATGGAATACTATAACATTGCTTCTTATATTCATAAAGTTGTTAGTCAGAGGGACGGCAATTACATGATCTTTTTCCCCTCTCATGCATTTTTGCAGAACGTGTATGAGCTGTATTGCAGTTATTATCTTGATGTGAATAAGGTAGAATGTATTGTCCAAGAAGAATATATGGATGAAGAAAGCCGTGAACAGTTTTTAAGACGTTTTGACAGTGAAAAATCGGTGGAAGTACCGATTGAACAGGTTATCCACATGGAGATCGAGCAGGAACAGGAAAAGTCTCTTCTGGGATTCTGCGTGATGGGAGGGATTTTCAGCGAGGGGATTGATTTAAAGAGAGATCGTCTGATTGGTGCGATGATCGTAGGAACTGGCCTGCCTCAGGTATGCATTGAACGGGAAATTTTAAAAAGCTTCTTTGATGCGCAGGGAGACAACGGATTTGATTTTGCCTATCGATTCCCGGGAATGAATAAAGTCCTTCAGGCAGCAGGAAGAGTGATCAGAACCGTGGAAGATGTGGGAATTGTGGTGCTTTTGGACGAGCGCTTTCTGTCTATGCCTTATCTTCGGATGTTTCCAAGGGAGTGGGAGGAATACGAGCGGGTTTCTTTGGAGCTGGTGGAAAAACGGGTGGAGCGTTTTTGGAATGAATGGCTGTGATGAATCGGGGCGAATGAGCTGATTTTGCTTCATTGCTTGCAAGAATGAAGGAAATGCAAAGAAATGACGTCGTTTTTAAAGAAAAAAGTTAGAGGGATTCCGATTTATGACATATATGTCATTGTGGATAACTATGTGGAAATGGGGGATTTCTCAATTTATGTAGGTTTTTTGGATAAAAATTATTCGTTGTTTTTTAGTGAATGTTTGCAGGAAGCAAAATTCAAAATTCGAAAAATACTTATTTGGTCAACCTTAAGAGCGCTGAAATTGACCGGATGCGTTTTTATTCTTAAACGTGTACAGAAAAGGGAAAATATGATATACTTTTCAAGGCTGTCAAAACAAAATATAAAGAGTACTTTGGAGATTGTTTGACAGAAACAAATGAAACAGGAGGCATAGTGCTATGTGGGCATATGAAAGTGTGTTTTATCAAATTTATCCGCTGGGATTTTGCGGGGCACCCTTTGAAAATGACGGTGTATTGGAGCACCGGATTGAGAAGGTGAATGAGTGGATTCCTCATATTAAGAAGCTGGGGGCAAATGCGATTTACTTTTCGCCCGTATTTGAGTCGGATACACACGGATATAATACTAGAGATTATACGAAGATCGACACTCGTCTGGGGGATAATCAAGACTTTAAGCAGGTTTGTGACAATCTACATAAGGAAGGAATCCGGGTCGTGTTAGACGGTGTGTTTAATCATGTGGGAAGAGGGTTCTGGGCTTTTCAGGATGTGCTTCAAAAACGCTGGGATTCTCCCTACAGGGATTGGTTCCACATTAATTTTGACGGTAATTCTCATTATAATGACGGTCTTTGGTATGAAGGCTGGGAAGGCAATTATGATTTAGTGAAGCTGAATCTTCGAAACGAGGAGGTAATTCAGCATATTTTTTCCGCTGTGAAAGGCTGGGTGGAGGAATTTGATATTGACGGGCTGAGGCTGGATGTAGCTTACTGTCTGGACCGTGATTTCCTGCGCAGGCTGCGTCAGTTCTGCAATGGTCTTAAACCGGACTTTTATCTTCTTGGAGAAACCCTGCATGGAGATTATAATCAGTGGGCGAATGATGACATGTGTCATTCCGTTACAAATTATGAATGCTACAAAGGATTGCACTCCAGCTTTAACAGCATGAATATGTTTGAGATTGTGCATTCTCTGCTTCGGCAGTTCGGTCCGGAGAATTGGACTCTTTATAAAGGAAAGCATCTGCTGTCCTTTGTGGATAATCATGATGTGTCCAGAATTGCCAGCATTTTGAATAATGAAAAGCATCTTCCGCTGATTTATGCACTGAGTTTTGGCATGCCGGGAATCCCCTGTGTTTATTATGGCAGTGAGTGGGGGGCAAAGGCAGATAAGCGGGAAGGAGATCCGGCGCTGAGAGCCTGCTTTGCAGCTCCTCAGGAGAATGAGCTGACAGAGTGGATCCGTAAGCTTGCTTCAGCAAAAAAGGAGTCAAAAGCATTAAATTATGGAGCTTTTCGTTCTGTGGTGCTGACCAATAAGCAGTGTATTTTTGAGAGAAAAGTTGACGATGAGAGAGTTCTGGTTGCCATTAATGCTGATGGAGAAGATTATACGGCTCATTTTGATGCTGGATGCGGGACGGCAGTGGATCTAATCACGGGACAGATGCATGATTTTGGAGGAGGAAGTACACTGCCGGCCTACAGTGCATACTTCTGGAAAATGGAGCATTAATTTCTGTATGCAATGAGCCAGACGAGCGCGAAGCGGCGGGCTGTTGGCTTTCGGAGCAGAATTGTTGGTAATAATGATAAGATCCTTCGGATCAGACAAACGAATAAAATTCTTTGAAAATGTAAAGCATGCTTGACATTGAGTGAAAAAGGGATTATACTAAGAAATGTAAAGTGCACTATACATTTTCCGTGGTAAATCAATGTCCGAAAACGGAGATATGTTCATACTGGCGTTTTCGGACTTTTTTATCTCCGCCATTTTTTACTGTGGAGGATTTGATTTCAGGAAAGGAAGGGATATTTTGCAGACAAGGATTGCAGAATTTAGGAAAAAAAGCGGAGTAACTCAGGAAGAGCTTGCGGATGCGGTGAGCGTGACCAGACAGACAATTATCTCTCTGGAAAGCGGAAAGTATAAAGCATCCTTAGTGCTTGCCCATAAGCTTGCCCAGTTTTTTAACGTGACCATCGAAGAAATGTTTGTTTTTGATAAGGAGGATGAGAATATATGAAGAGAGGGATATTTTGTCAGACAACAGCAACGACCAATGAGGAATACAGAAAAGAGTTGAAAAAGAAAAACGGCTGGCTGATCTTTGCCATGTTAGGGGCCGCGGCGATAGCGGCAGTGATTCTGTTTGTGGAACTGAGAGGAATCGGAGAGATTTCCGATTATATGTTAGGTGTATATTGCGGCGCCTGCACAGGTATTTCCATTGCCTGCCTGATTTTACTTGTCAAAAATCTGCTTCTTCTTAACAATGAAGAGAAGCTAAAACAAAGCAGAATCGAAAATTATGATGAGAGGAATGCGGAAATTCGGAGTAAAGCAATGCTGGCAGCGATTCGGGTGATGCTGATCTGCTGCATGGTCACTGCTTTGATAGGAGGTCTGTATGATGCTTATCTGATTAAGATCATGATGTTTGTTACTTATGTCTTTTTGTTTTCCTATCTGATAGCAGACACTTACTATAGGAAAAAGATGTGAGATGTGTTAATGGTTGGCTGGGTATGCGTATGTAAGACGACCGCTCAGATAAAATAACTCCTTTCGTCAGCACGCTCGATAAAGCGTTCGCGAATGGCTTCCTTAAGGAGTTATTTTATTCTGCGCTGGGTTGTCGAATGACGCAAAGCCCAATTAACCACTTCACTAAGGTCGAAGGGGGCACTCTTTGGCAGATAGCAGGACAGTGGATTAGGCTGGCCCCTTATAAGTAAACTGCGCATAGTTGGCAGCATTGGCATTTGTCATATCTAACATCTGTAATTCTGGGATATAATAACCAATAAACAGAGTCGTGGTGCCGACTTCGCTGGATTCATTTGAAGCGTCAATATACTGCTCGTTGTACAGAATGAGCGCATAAAATGTATCAAGGCAGATATGATATGAGTCATCAGAGGAATCTGATTCTGTAAGTAATGCTATACTGCGACTGCTGTTTAAGACATAGCCATTTTGGGCCGCAAGCAGTACACTGTTCAATTCGTCTGCAGTCAAACCGTACTCGGTCATTTCGGCAACATGATCAATGGCAGACTGACCGTAATAGACTTCGTATGTGCCTGCAAGACGTTCTCCATCGTGGTCATCAGCGTAACGATAGTTGGCAAATGTACCGTCCGATTGCAGGCACAATTCAGAACCGTCATTGGCAATGAAAGCATTACCGGTAACGTAGTCCATATCTCCAATCTGAAAGGTTGCAGTAGAGCTTACTTTTCGAATATCAACTTTATCCTGATCATCTTTAAAGCAGGTAGCGGCAAAAGTGACTACCGTATTTTTCTGGGGTGCGATCAGCACATCAATATCAAAGAAATTATTATCCATTAACATCTTAATATTGCCGAGATAACATTCCACATTGTCAGGACTGGTATAAGCGCTTAGTGCGGTGTCAGCGCTTATAATAGAGTATTGGCTTTCGTAAACTTCGATAAGGCTGTCAAAAAAGTCCTGGGGAGCGTAGTCGCCGAGAGGAGATATGCCCTGCAGTTGATATGCGCATGCTTCATCCGGAATCAGAAAAGTCCCTTTCATACCGGATTGCGGCTGCCAGGATGCATCTACGGAAAAAGTGATATTGTCAACAGTACATGTCTGAAGAGAGGCAGCCTCAGAGACTTCTTCTGCATTATCCGGATCAGATACTCCCGGGTCAGAAGAGATTTCCGCATCGTGTGCCGGAGTTTCCGAAGAACTTACGTTTTCATCTTCTGGCACATGAGTCTCAGTGGATTTGTGGGTGCAGGCTGACAAAGTTAAGATTAGAGCGGCCGTTAAGCAGAATATTAATTTTCTTTTCATAATGTCCTCCTTCTATAATAATGATGATGGTGTGTTCCGCTATGTTACTACTATCTGTGTAGTATATCATGATGGTGAATTGTGAGTCAATTTGCAGCGAATTTTCAGTAAACCTATTCCAATCCTGTTTTGGACAATTGTTTTTTTAAATATATGTTGACAAATAATATTATATGGCATATAGTATGCATAAAGGTAATAATACTATATGCCATATAATATTATAAAAAAGAAAGTAATGTTGGCAGCGGAAAGATATATTGTGACCTATCAGATTGGATAATTGGCGAAATGTGTAAGCAATGATTTGGAGGAAGGAGATGCGGTTATGGTTTTTAATACAGGAGCGGCGCTTCTAGATGCGATTGTACTGGCTGTAGTATCCAGGGAACCGGAAGGAGCATACGGATATAAGATCACGCAGGATGTAAGGCAGATCATAGAGCTTTCTGAATCAACATTATATCCGGTACTCCGGAGACTTCAAAAGGATGAATGCCTTGAAGTATATGATATGGAGTGCGCCGGGCGGAACA
>WFLX010382871.1_pt1 | contig 13670 bp, 9 predicted proteins | sample 4967041 | NCBI WGS metagenome assembly WFLX01 (sample SAMN12857096, study PRJNA449069) | gut metagenome | isolation source: stool from male and female vole | host: Microtus ochrogaster | place: USA:Florida | collected 2017
TAACTTTGTGATTTACACTTTGTTAAGTCGCCTTTCTTGTGCCCAGAACAGGACTCGAACCTGCACGCCTCGCAGCACTCGCACCTGAAACGAGCGCGTCTACCATTCCGCCACCTGGGCTCGTTTCCGACAAAGTTAGTGCTTTTATCGGGCTTTTGCAAATTTTTTCATATTTTTCGATACGTTTTTTCTTTATGTTTTTTGTCTCAAACCTCCATAAATAGCATCTCCGATGCAATCACTAATTCCGAACCCTTGATTTTTTGCCGTTGCTGAGGGCGTTGCAGAAACCAATACGTCAGATATTCCACAACCCTGGGTGTTGATCATTATGCTATTCCATTACCCCGCCGCGTTCGCTGATAAGAGCCTTCCACAAAAGGCTTCTCGTATGGAGGGGTTCTTCATGAATTGCACTCGATATGCAGTTCATTATTCCCAATTCCCTTCACTACTGATATGGTGCTCTATCTCAAATCAGTTAATTCCTGATTTCTTATTCTATACGATGTGGGCAAGGAGTGTGGCGGATGTAGCGGAATCAACTTTTACATTCACAAAATCTCCGGGCTTCGCATTCCCTGCCGGAAACACCGCTACCTTATTTTGAGAAGTGCGACCGAATAATTCTTCGGCATTTCTTTTCGACCTCCCTTCCACCAACACCTCAAATTCTTTACCAACATCTTTCTGATTGCTCTTCAATGACAATTCATTTTGAAGGGCTATCATACGGTTAAGACGCTCTATCTTTACATCTTCCGGAATATTGTCGGGCAAGTGTTTGGATGCGAAAGTTCCCGGTCGCTCGGAATATTTAAACATAAAGGCGGAGTCAAAACCTACTTCTTCCATTAAACTCAATGTTTGCATGAAATCCTCCTCTGTCTCATTATGAAAGCCCGTAAAGAGGTCGGTCGTTATGCCGGCATCGGGTAAGATTCGGCGTATGGCCGCCACTCTGTCGAGATACCATTCGCGTGTGTATTTGCGGTTCATGAGTTTCAGCACGTCGTTGCTTCCGCTTTGCACGGGCAGGTGTATGTGCCGGGCAATGTTTTTATGCACTGCCATTGCCTCAAGGGTAGCATCTCCCATATCCTTCGGATGAGATGTAGTGAATCTTATTCTCATATCAGGAGCAGCCTCAGCCACCAGATGCAATAAGTCGGGGAAAGAGGTGACTTTACCCGTCTGCTCATCTACAAACTTATAACTATCAACATTCTGACCCAATAACGTTGCCTCTTTAAATCCGCGGGCACGCAAATCCGCCAATTCCTGAAGGATACTCTCCGGATGACGTGAGCGCTCACGACCTCGAGTGTAAGGGACGATGCAATACGAACAGAAATTATTGCATCCCCTCATAATGGATATAAATCCGGAAGTGCGATTTCCGGNGATTCGCAGAGGCANGATGTCCCTATANGTTTCGGTTGNGGNNAGAATNGNATTGATGGCTTTCTGTCCTGTCTCGGCAGCTGCCACAAGGTTGGGCAAATCCAGATATGCATCAGGACCNGNCACCNGNTCTACACAGTNATCTTCAANCAATTTCTCTTTCAATCGCTCNGCCATGCATCCGNTTACCCCTNCAATCACATTTCTGCCGGATTTTCGGCGGAGTGAATTCCAATATGCGAGTCGGGAAAAAATCTTTTGTTCTGCATTATCGCGTATGGAGCAGGTGTTCAACAACACGGCTGCAGCTTCATGGTCATCTTCTGTAAGATCATAACCTGCCATCTGCATCATCGAAGCCACCACCTCGGAATCAGCAACGTTCATCTGGCATCCGTATGTCTCAATGCGCACTTTCTTGGAAATAGTGCAATTTTTATCGTTTTTCGGCAAAAAAAATGGTTCACTCATGTGAAAATATTCAATTTTTGTATTACTTTTGCAAAAATACCATTAAAATCTAAACGTTACAAATGAGTATCCCTTTTATTTCGGCAGAAGAAGCTGCCAGCTATATTAAAAATGGCGACAATGTGGGATTTTCCGGATTCACTGCCTCCGGCACACCCAAAGTTGTAACTGTTGCTCTGGCAAAACGTGCCAAAGAGCTCCATGAAAAAGGAGAGCCGTTTAAAATCAATCTCTTCACGGGCGCCTCAACCAACGATCACGTTGACGGCGAACTTGCTCGCGCAGACGCAATCGGCATCCGCACACCTTATCAAGGCCATCCCGATTCCAGAAAATTAGCCAACAAAGGCGGGATGCATTATTTTGACACTCACCTGAGCCACATTTCACAAGATCTTCGCTACGGATTTTACGGAGATATTGATGTAGCCATCATTGAGGTCACTGAAATGAGCCCCAACGGCGAATTTATCCTGGGTGCAGGCTTGGGTATGTCTCCCACTTTAGCGATGATGGCTAAAAAAGTCATAATCGAGTATTCATCTTATTATCGCACTTCTTTCCGTGGCTTCCACGACAACTATGTGCCTTTGGATCCGCCTCATCGCAGAGAGATTCCTATCTACAAACCCTCTGACCGCATCGGCAGCACGGTTTTGAAGATTGACCCCAAAAAGATTATCGGCATCGTTCCCTCAAATGATTCGGAAAGCATCAAGCCTTTCACTGCATCTGACGAAATCACTTCACGCATAGGCGCCAACGTATGCAATTTCCTCGCTTCCCAATTGAAAGAAGGGAAAATGCCCAAAGAGTTCCTCCCGATTCAATCAGGAGTAGGCAATGTGGCAAACGCAGTGCTCTACGGACTTGGAGAAAATCCGGAGATTCCTCAATTTGAAATGTACACCGAGGTGATTCAAGACGCAGTGATGTCGCTTATGGAAGAGGGGCATTGCAAATTTGCGTCAACTTGCGCATTGACCTTCTCAGATGATGCCATGCTTCACTTCATGGATAACATAGATTTCTTCCGCGATAAAATCCTTATGCGTCCGGGTGAAATTTCCAATAGTCCTGAAGTGGTGCGCCGACTCGGATTGATTGCCATGAACACAGCTCTTGAAGCTGACATCTTCGGCAATGTCAACTCTACTCACGTGCTTGGCTCTAAGATGATGAACGGCATTGGCGGATCAGGCGACTTCTGTCGCAACGCTTACCTTTCAATCTTCTCTTGCCCCTCAGTGCAAAAAGATGGCAAGATTTCAGCAATCGTGCCAATGGTGAGCCACATCGACCACAGCGAACACTCTGTAAAAGTTCTTGTCACAGAGCAAGGCGTAGCCGACTTGCGTGGCAAGGATCCGCGTCAACGTGCTCAAACAATTATTGAGAATTGCGCTCACCCTGCATATCGAGAACTCCTTTGGGATTATGTGAAGCTTGCTGAAAAGAATGGCGGACATACCCCCAACAATCTTTACGCTTGCTTTGCCCTCCACCAAGCATTTATCGAGACCGGAGATATGCTTAAAGCAGATTTCGCGCGCTACAATTGCTAATCAATCCCTATACTATAAAAGAAGGAATATCGGGTCTTCGGGTCCGATATTTCTTCTTTATTTAATCCGATTTTTCTTCTTTGAAAAATAAATCATATCCACATATCTGCCGTTAACAGCAACAGTGATTTGTCTTAAATGCATAGAATGCGGGCTGACATGCATTCCCATTATATGCACTCATTATGGCGTGGATTCCTCTTTATTGAAACTTGAAGAATTATGCGGGAGTCAGGACGAGGGGGTACCTTTGTCAGACTACATCGAAACCGGCACTTCTGACTGCACGGATTAATTCATCGGGATTGTGCTCCCCTTCTACAGTTGCTATTCCGGATGATAGGTTAACCTCCACTTGGGTAACACCTGAAACGCTACTTATACTTTTTGCAACGCTTGCCTGACAATGAGGGCAATTCATACCCTTGATAATATATTCCTTAGTCATATTTGATGTAATGTATTTTGATGGTAAATACCTTTTAATTAATGCAATAAGAAGCAACACAACCAATATTGCGGAGCATAAACTTGAAAATGAATTAAAATGCATGCAATGCTCTGCGAAATTCTCTTTCATATTTATCCCAAACCATTCTGCCGGCAAGAGATAATCTATTGCCAGTCCGAAAGCTACAGCACCTAAAATTATAGTGGCGAGATAAATACTTGCCGCCTTTTTCCCCATTTCTCGCGAGATTAAGGTAAAGGATGCAAAATTGGCTGCGGGACCCGCCATGAGCAATACCAATGCCGTGCCGGGCGACAAGCCTTTCAAGACAAGCGACAATGCAATAGGGATTGAACCCGTGGCGCATACATACATCGGAATGGCAATTATGAGAACCGCTATCATCGAAAGAATAGGAGTTCTGCCGAGAATCGAGAAGAAGTCTTCCGGCACATAGACGGTGATAAGCGCAGCTATTATCAATCCGGCTACGAGCCAACCGCCGATGCTCCCGACAAGGTCAATAAAACCGTAACGGAATGCAGAAACGATTTTTTCAATAAAACTTTGCTTATCCTTGTTATCAACATCTGCTATTGTGGCACATATTTCCGAAGAATCCTCTTTTTCCGATCTGCCGACTGCCATACCTCCGAAGAGGGCAGTTGTAAGCGCGGCTACAGGGCGGATAACAGCAAAGCCGGGACCCAAAAGCGACCAGGTGGCGGCAATGCTGTCAACACCTGTCTGTGGAGTTGACACAAGGAATGAAGTGGATGCGGCTCTTGATGCGCCGTTTCTGCGCATAGCGATAGCCGTGGGAAGAACTCCGCAAGAGCAAAGGGGTAAAGGTACCCCTATTAAAGCGGCTTTCAACACCGGACGCCAGCCGGTGCCGGCAAGATGGCGCGCAAAAGTTTTTTGTGGTATGAAAGCATGAAGGAGTCCGGCAATGAGAAATCCCAGAAGAATATAGGGTGACATCTCATTAAGCATATAAAGCAAAGAATATAGTAATTCCATTTTTAAAAATTTCAATCCAAGATTAATCAATCATAATTTCTGCAACACACTTTGAAAAAGTGTCTTTTTACAGATTTACCCTTTTATTCGCAAAGATAACACCAAAATATATTATGAAATGTTAAACCTCGCAAAGATTATTCTTCCTTATTGATATCCTAATCAACCTTTCTATTATTTTCAATGGAATTTCACTATAACTTTCCGTGAACTCAATGTGCATCAAGCCAATTTGAAGCTACACCTGATGAGGCTGTCAAGGGGACTTTACCAGAAAAGGCAGACTGCATGCCTCGCTCCACAATTTCTTGAAGTATCGGAAGTTCCTCCGGCACAACATCAAAATTCAATTCATCATGCACTTGCATGATCATCTTGGATTTTAAATTCTTCTCCTTCATCTCGCGGAAAATATCAATCATCGCCTTCTTGATGATATCCGCCGCTGAACCTTGAATGGGAGCATTAATGGCATTTCGCTCGGCATAACCTCTCACTACAGGATTTTTGCTGTTGATGTCCGGCAGGCGGCGGATTCGACCCATTTTAGTTAAGACATAGCCNTGTTCACGTGCAAATTCCACTGAATCCGCCATATACTTCTTAATGGTGTGGNAACTCTTGAAATAGTTATCTATCAATTCTTTCGCTTCGGCACGCGGGATACCCAACCGGGAAGCAAGTCCGAAAGCTGAGATGCCATATAAGATTCCGAAGTTGGCAGTTTTGGCATTTCTACGTTCATTAGCAGTCACTTCTTCCGGATTATCCTTATGATATATTTTGGCTGCGGTGATTGCATGAATATCCTTATCATGAGCGAAAGCATCAATCATTGTTTCATCATTGGCAAAATCAGCCACCAATCTCAATTCTATCTGAGAATAATCCGCCGATAAAAACAGATTCCCTTCTGAAGGGATAAAAGCGCGTCTTATCTCTCTCCCTACTTCCTCACGNACCGGAATGNTCTGCAGNTTTGGATTCGAGGAGGATATTCTACCCGTGGCGGTAACAGTCTGATTATAATTCGTATGAACTCTACCTGTCTCCGGATTTATAGCAGCGGGCAGGGCAGTCAGATAAGTTGTCAGCAATTTCTTTAATTGACGATATTCCAGAATTTTGCCTACGATAGGATTCTTGTGAGCTATCTTTTCAAGTACATCCTCAGAAGTGGAATATTGTCCGGTCTTTGTTTTTTTGGCTTTATCATCCAGAAGAAGTTTGTCAAAAAGGATCTCTCCCACCTTTGATGGACTCCCAACATTAAATTCTTCACCTGCCAAATCATATATCTCTTTTTCAAGCAATGAAATCTTTTCTTCCATCACTTTGGCTGCCTCATTGAGTGCATCAACATCAATGCGCACTCCGGTCAGTTCCATCCTCGCCAAGACCTCCACAAGCGGAGCTTCAATTTCATCATATAATTTTGAAAGACCCTCCTTTTCGAGCGAATGTTTCAATGGTTGGCAAATTTTCAAAATTGCCAATGCTCTGCTTCCCACCGATTCCGCTAATTGCTCAATNCCNGNAAATNCAGGCAATTTCTTACCTTTGNCCGCNTTCGAAACGAATGTTTCNGGTNCCGGAGNCAAAGTAATTCCNAAAATTGAGGAAGCCAGAATCTCAGTGGCATGCCGCATATCCGGTTGCAAGAGGTAATGGGCAAGTGTAACGTCATAAAAATTATTGAGTGCCTGCACCTCATCATTTCTTTCACGCGCAGCCACCACATANTTCAGCTTNGCTGCATCTGTTATTTTGCAAATATCCGGACGCGCNANGATGTCAAGNAATGCAGCCTGTCCCTCTTTAAATTCGGGATTTATCACCCACACTCTTCCATCTTCAATAGCGATGCCTGTAGCCATGAGCCGACAAGTCATATCATTCTCCCCATACACTCCCATGTAAAGCCCCACTCCGGACTGACTCAGCAAAGCATCCTGCATTTCTTCCAACTCGCGAAGGGAATTCACAATTTTCAGATTGNCGTCAGAAATTTCAAGAGCGGAGGAAGCGGAAGTCGCCTCTCCGGCACTTTCATTATCAAAATCGAAGAGTGAACCGACAAAACCGCCCTTTTTATCGGAATAGTTTATTGCACCGGACATGTTAGAGCTGTTTTCCTCCTGCAACTCCAGATTGATGCGTCTCATCACCCTCTCTCCAAGAGTTTTAAATTCCAATTTATTGAAAATTTCCATCAATCTTTCTTTGTCGGGCTTCTGACGTTTCAAAGACTCGGGCGTGGCATCCAAAGGGACGTCAGTACGAATAGTGGCAAGAAACTTCGAGAACTTAATTTGCTCGGCATTCTCCACAACTTTTCTTTGCAAAGCCCCTTTCAGTTTGTCGGTGTGATCCAACAGATTTTCAACGGAGCCAAATTCGGCAATTAATTTAATCGCAGTCACTTCCCCAATGCCGGGACAACCCGGAATATTATCAATCTTATCCCCCATCAGAGCCAGCAAATCTATGACCTGTCCGGTGGAAGAAATGCCATAGCGTTGGCACACTTCCTCCTCCCCCCTCAACTCAAAATCTTGTCCGCGATAGGAGGGTTTATACTGAAGCACATTAGGCGAAACCAACTGACCGAAATCCTTATCGGGAGTCATCATATAAGTAGTGAAATCCTCTTTCTCCGCTTTTTTTGCCATAGTGCCTATGACGTCATCGGCTTCAAAATCCTCAACTTCAAGGATTGGAATATTATAAGCCCTGATTATATCCTTTATAATCGGAATAGAGAGTTTGATATCTTCCGGAGTTGCCTGACGCTCCCCTTTATAATCTTCAAAGGCACGCGAGCGGAATGTAGGTCCCTGCGGGTCAAAGCATACTGCAATATGAGTGGGGTGCTCACGTCGTAAAACTTCTTCAAGAGTATTTACAAAACCGAATATGGCTGAAGTGTTAAAGCCGTCGTGAGTGATGCGCGGCATCTTAATTAAAGCATAATAGGCGCGGAAAATCAATGCATACGCATCAAGGAGGAATAATCTTTTTTCTTCCATAATTAATCAAACAAAGAGGGTTGACAAGGTTTGAAACTCATTCTGTGATGGGGTGTAACTCCCAATTTTGCGATAGCCTCGCGATGCTGCCGCGTGGGATAGCCCATGTTTCTTTCCCACCCGTATCCCGGATAATCGCGTGCTAATTTTCGCATATAGGCATCTCTATAAGTTTTTGCAAGAATAGAGGCAGCCGCTATGCTCATATATTTTGCATCTCCATGCACCACCGTGGTGAACGGAATATTTTTATACGGTTTCCATTTATTTCCGTCAACGAGAATATGCTGTGGCACAGCCGCCTCTCCGGCTACAATTTCGGGAGTATCGGCAAAAGGTGTCGGAAATATTCTCAGCCATTTCAGATTGTCTAAAGCGCATTGCATCCCATGAATTGAAGCTTGAAGGATATTCATTCTGTCAATCTCACGGGGACTTATCATCACTACGCTCCAANCCAACGCNNAATCCTCTATAACAGGACGGAGCGAGTCTCTCATCTTTTCGGACAATTGTTTTGAATCATTCAATTCCGGACANTCAAAATCAGGAGGTAAAATCACAGACGCGCATGNCACCGGACCACACAGACACCCTCTGCCCGCTTCATCGCAACCGGCTTCTATAACTCCTTCTTTCATGTATGGCAATAGTCCCACGATTCTTAGGTAATTTCAGACCCTCGGCTGAGACATCATTTGTCTCTTTCGATGATATATTCAAAGAGATTTTCAAAGCTGTCGCGCCATTCGCTATGAGGATAAGTGTATAATATTTGCTTCGCTTTATCTTGACATTCACGCATATACTTATATGCATAGTCTATCCCTTCATTATCTTTGGCAAACTCCACGAGCGTTTCTATCTCCTCCGACGAAAGCGAACCTCTTTTAATTATTTCCTTGAATCGGTCGGCACTTTTTTTATCCGAAGCATGATTAAGGGCGTAAAGCAATGGGAGTGTAACCTTCCCCTCTCTTAAATCATTTCCGGTAGGCTTGCCGATATTTTCATCCTTGTAATAGTCAAAGATATCATCTCTAATTTGGAAACATAAGCCTAAATATTCAGCAAACTCCACCATTGGATCAATATCTGATTCATTCGCTCCCGCAGTCTCTGCTCCCATTTTGACACAATTCATAAAAAGAGATGCCGTCTTTTTGCGAATCATGTTTATATAACTCTCTTCATCTAAATGATGATCTCTTACATTGCATATCTGGTCAACTTCGCCAAGAGACAACTCTTTACCCAAATCCGACAACGCCTTTATTATACTTACTCGCCCTNTGTGGATTCCGGCAGCCAAAGCGTTTGATACAAAGTAANCACCGACNNAAACAGCCAGATGATNGCCCCATGAAANATTTATTGTCGGATTGCCTCNTCTGAGTTGCGTTTCGTNAACCACATCATCATGAATAAGAGATGCGTTATGAAGCATCTCCAGGGCTGCACNGGCATAAAGGGTATGCTCGGTTATTGAGCCGAAAAAGCGAGCACTCAGCAATACCAATATCGGGCGAATCTGCTTCCCTTTCACAGTAAGATAATTAGTTACGACTTGATTCATCAAATCATTATCCGTAGCGAGAGTTGCCCGAATAATTTCATTCATTCGGGTCAATTCAGACTTAAGTTGATTCTGTATCTCTTCAAAGGGTTGCATTTCAATGCAAATTTAACAAATATTCCCTAATTACCCAAAATTTACTATTTTTGCAGTATGAAATTACTGCTATCCGATAAGCTTTTTTTAAGAAGGATGGTCTCGGTGCTGACTTTCCTCGGAGCCTTTATAGCTTATATTCTCACTTTGGAGCCGGATGCTTCTTTCTGGGATTGCCCGGAATATCTGGTTACAGCCACCCGTCTTGAGATAGGTCACCCTCCGGGCAATCCTTTCTGGAGTCTCACTGCCCGCATTTTTTCTCTTTTCGGAGGCTCAAACCCTCAACACATAGCAATAGCAGTAAATCTTTCTTCAGCATTATTCACTGCCTTGGCGGCAGCCTTTCTCGCTTCTTCCCTTTTCATAATCATTCGCTTGCTTCCGGGCAAATTTTCGCGTTATTCGGGTGCGCTTGCCTCTTTATCTGCAGGGTTAATTTTCGCGTGGAGCGATTCTCCGTGGTTTTCAGCCGTCGAAGCCGAGGTTTATGCCTTCTCTCTCTTTTTGACCGCTCTCTGCGTCAGGCTGATGATTGGATGGATGTTTATTCGGAATCGGACATCCGCCGCAAGGCATCTTCTCCTTATAGTCTATCTTACGGGGCTCTCCATCGGAGTTCATCAGCTCAATCTGCTCGTCATTCCTGCTCTCATGCTGATTTGGCTCTTCAGAAGATATCGCAATCCGGTTGGCGCTAAAAAATTTTGGCTCACCATCTTTGCCTCCATGGCAATAGTCGGCTTAATACTTTTGGGCATGATGCCGGGAGTAATTTGGCTCGCCTCCAAGACTGAATTATTCTGTGTAAACTATTTGCATTTCGGTTATCATTCAGGTGTTATTCTCCTTTGGCTGATAATCATTCTGCTGACGTGGGGTATTCCGATGTTTATGCAATATAAATCAAAAATCAGTTTCCATTGGAAATTAATTTTGTGGATGCCTGCGCTTCTCCTTGCCGGATATTCTTCATATATGTTGCNTTTGCTACGCGCTTCCGCTAACCCTCCGATGANTGANGGGAACCCTTCCAATATCTTCGCCCNNGCTNCNTATNTAGNNCGCGACCAATACGGGAGNACTCCCCTCTTTTNCNGCAAGNCCCCTTACTCACNAATAATGAGGGTGGANAGTTNCAANTCCGATTCCACTCCCGATTANTCCAANANCGCACGCAAGATCAAATCTCCCNNTNTCACTCCTGACACTTGCTGCGCTNAACCCCATTATGACCTATATGATTATTCATCGGAAATACTTTACACTCCCGAATTGAATATGTTTTTCCCGCGATTGACAAGTTCCAACCCTGCCGACATAGAATGTTATANAGACTGGGCGGNAATGTCTCNATCCNNAATGACACCTACCAAAATCTCNTACGCTTTCGNCTCCGTAGGGAATCCTGTCNGAAAATTGGGGTCTGACGGCAAGCGTTTTCANNAAACAGAGTTAAAACCGNCTTATCTTCAGAATTTGCGCTANCTCCTCGGCTATCAGATAAGTTATATGTATCTACGCTATTTGATGTGGAATTTTTCCGGAAAGCAAAACGATCGGTTTGCTACAGGGGAAGTGGAACATGGCAATTTTATCACCGGAATTCCGCCGGTGGATGATCTGATGCTTGGACAGCAAGGGAATTTGCCTGCCGAAATAGGCAAAGATAATCCGGGACGGAATCGCTATTTTCTTCTCCCGTTGTTTTTCGGCATTTTGGGAATGTTTGTGCTTCAAAATCGCGGACAAAGAGGAGAACGCATCAGCACCGTGATTCTTTTCCTTTTCCTGATGACGGGACTCGCTATAGTGGTCTACCTCAATCAATCGCCACGCGAGCCACGCGAACGGGATTATTCTTTTCTCGGCTCATTTTGGGCATTCTCGCTCTGGATAGGAGCGGGGCTTTACGGAATGTTGACACTGCATTTGAAAAAGAAATTTCAACGTTTCAACCTTCCCCTCAAAGTTTTCTCCACATTAGTGGCTGTATTCATCCCTGCCTGGATGTTGGCTGAGAATTTTGACGATCATAATCGTTCAGGTCGTCAGGGAGTATCTGACTTCGCCACTAATTTATTGGAATCTCTCGAGCCGAATGCAATCCTTTTCACCAACGGAGATAATTTCACTTTTCCTCTTTGGTGGGCTCAGGAGGTAGGTGGGGTTAGACGGGACGTCACCATTATAAATACCGCTTACCTTTCCACACCATGGTATGTCAGTCAACTTCTCACTCCGGGTGAGGTTCATCCCCAGCTTGAAATGCAGATAAACCCGAACTTGCTCCCTTACGGCATATTGAAAACGAGTTATTACGTTTCTTCTCCGGCACTACCCTCTCCGGCTGACACATTGAATGCCGTAGATGCGGTGGAGGCTCTTAAGATGCGATATGCCGTGAAAGAAGGTTATAAATTTCCGGCAATGCTCAGAATTGCCAATCCTTCAGGTGTAGGAGCGGATTCAATCTTTATCCGTTCGGCAGCTGTGGCATCCGCCTCATCACATATCAATCTCAAACAGTTGGCGACTTTAGACATAATAGCCACAAACGCAGCCTCCGAAAAACCGAGACCCGTATATTGGCAATCAAGTCTGCCTGCAAATGACTTTGGTGGAGTCTACCCGTTCACATCGCGGGCGCTGCATACCCGCAGGTTGACCTATCAAACCGATGACCCGGTGCCGGAATATGTGCTACGCAACGACCTGCAGAAAGCCCGTAAGACCTTATCGGGCGTCAGACCGGGATATGAACCCAAAGATATTTATGCCGATGCCACTTTCGGACCAATGATTACATATCAACGCCTTGCGCTTTTGCGCCTCGGCAGCAGGCTATTAATGGCAGGCAAACCGGAGGAAGCAATCGAAATGTGCCATCTGGTGGAAAAACTTTTCCCTGTGGAAATGTGGGAATATCAAATAGTATATGAATCTGATTCCGCATGCTATGAAGGTATTGACCTGGCACGCCTGCTGCTCGAATCCTCACGCAGATTGANCCCCTTTNANTCTGTAAATTATAAAAGNGGACTGAATCTGCTTGACAGGGAATATGACCGCCATTCGNAATNGNAAAACTATAGAGCATCCCTTCCGGCTCATTACAGAAATGTGATGACTCCCAAAAACCTCCGTAAATCAAAATTAACTCCATATATTGATTCACTTCGCAGAGTGTATTCTCTCACCGAAAAATAAATTTACATAAAAAATGACAATTTTCCTTGTAGGTTATATGGCAAGTGGCAAGACAACTCTCGGTCGTGCCCTCGCAAGAGCAACCGGTTATGAATTTATTGATCTTGACTTTTACATAACACAGAGATATCGCAAGACCATTCCGGAAATATTTTCCGAAAAGGGNGAAGACGAATTTCGCAGATTGGAGGNGATGATGCTTCGCGAAGTGGGGNAATTTGATAATGTAGTGGTCAGTTGCGGGGGTGGAACNCCATGTCATAATAACAATATGANATACATGAATAGCGTAGGAGAGACTGTGCTTCTCGATGCCGGAGTGGAGTGCACCGTAAGACGACTACTNACGGCTCAGACACGGCGTCCGATAGTGGAGNAAGTGCCTANGGAGNNATTACACGCATTTGTGGAAAAGCATAAAAATTCGCGCATGGAGCATTATATAAAGGCTAAACATGTATTAAATTCAGAAGATCTGGAATCAAAAAAAGATATAGAAAAAACTATTAAAAAAGTGTGCGAAATCCTCGGCTTGGAGCCAAAATAGACGAAAAGTTATTAAATTTTCACATTTTTTAATAAAATTTTTTCAAAAACTATTTCGTATAGTCATTTTATATGTTAATTGTGCAATGCAAGAGAGATAATGATTGGGTAGTTGTTTCTTTGACAACAAAAAAGAAATATTAAGAAAAATTAAGAGCCTGTGAAGGCTGTAATAAAAAGCGGAAACGCTATTAATAATTTTTAAAGCTATTTAATGATCGTGACTTAGATCGTTCCCCTCGGCAGACACGCCCCTTCTTTTTTTAGGCCCCGCTCAATATGCTGCGTGATGACTTCAA
>WFLX010297048.1_pt1 | contig 13666 bp, 11 predicted proteins | sample 4967041 | NCBI WGS metagenome assembly WFLX01 (sample SAMN12857096, study PRJNA449069) | gut metagenome | isolation source: stool from male and female vole | host: Microtus ochrogaster | place: USA:Florida | collected 2017
AAGCGCTGGATAAACGCTCTTGTAATAATGTCTTTTTAGCACCCCTCCGCTTCACCCCCATATCGGGACTCCGCAGCGATATGCTCCGCAAAGTTAATAACTTTTTAATCAAACAACCAAATTTTTTCGCGAAATTTCGTAACTTTGCATCAATTATGAAAAGAAAAATCTGCATTACCGGTGCTACCGGAACTATGGGAATGGCTACTCTCAAGCAGTTAGCTCCCCGCTCGGTTAGATTCGACATAACTGTTCTGGCGCGACCGTCGAAACGCAACCGCCGAAAGCTCAAACCATTCACCAAACTCGATGGTTTCCGCATTGTGTGGGGCGACCTTACGAACCTCGACGACGTCAAGGCCGCGGCCGGCGATGCTGATTTTGTTCTCCACATAGGGGGCATGGTTTCCCCGTCGGCCGACTGGTATCCCGAAAAGACCCTGAAAGTCAACGTTGAGGCTGCCCGCAACGTTGCGCGCGCGGTTCTCGAAGGCTCGAAGCCTGAAACCGCCAAGGTTGTTTATATCGGCTCAGTTGCCGAACTGGGCGACCGGCGTCCGCCCCACCATTGGGGCCGTACCGGCGACCCGCTGACTCCCTCAGTGGCCGACGCCTACGCGGTTTCTAAAATCGAAGCAGAAAAAGCGATTGTTGATTCAGGGTTGAAGAACTGGGTTGTGTTGCGCCAGACCGGCATTCTCTATCCCGGCCTGCTGATGAAAGGNAGCGACCCGATTTCNTTTCANGTNCCNCTGCGCGGAATGCTCGAGTGGGCNACCGACGAAGANTCCGGNCGCCTTATGGCCAACGTTTGCGAGGCCAACGTGCCTAAAGAGTTCTGGAACAAGTTCTATAATATCGGCTCGGGCGAAAGTTACCGCCTGACCAACTATGAGTTCGAACAGTTGCTGCTCGAAGCCCTCGGTTGCCCGCCGCCTGAAAAGGTGTTTAACCCCGAATGGTTTGCAACGCAAAATTTCCACGGCCAATGGTATCGCGACTCTGACCGCCTCGAAGAAATGGTTCATTTCCGCAGTAATGAAACCTGCGACTCATATTTCCGCCGCATGCGCCGTATGNCNCCATGGTATTTCCGNCTGGCGCCGCTCGCGCCCGCCTTTCTTATCAAGGGCATGATGAAACTCGTTGCCAAACGCAAGACCCTCGGCACCCTCTGGTGGCTTAAAAACAACGATGAGCGCCGCATCAACGCCCATTTTGGCTCACGCGAAGCCCAGGCTGCGATTCCCGGCTGGAACGAGCAGATTTCAGAACTTGAAAAATACCCGGCAGGAGAACCACGCGGACGCCGCGTGCCCCCGGCCGACAAAGGTCTCGACCACGGCTATAACGAATCAAAACCGGCGTCGGAATGGACCATTGCCGACATGAAACAGAAGGCTGCCTTCAACGGCGGCAAATGCCTGTCGGAAACGATGGTGAGGGGCGATGTGGCAACCCCTCTGCTCTGGCAATGCGGTGAGTGCGGTGAAGAATTCAGCGGCTCTCCCACCCTGATTCTGCACGGCGGACACTGGTGNCCGAAATGTTTGCGCAAGCGAGTGCTCGATGAACAATAATCATGAGCTGATAAAATCCCTTTACCGGCGATTCCGACGCAAATCGGTGTCGCTCGATGACCGTCACCTCGACTTGCTCTGCGACAATATCGTGGACCAAAACGGACTGGAACTCGACGACGACAGCATTGTTTTCTGTTCAATGCCCGACAATGCGCCGCTTAAGCGCATTCGTCTGGACAACATAAACGGAGTTGCCGAATTTGGGCCAACAGTGGCAATCGTTATGCACTCCTCAATTATTTTCTTTAACCGTTTGACCCACGAAACATCGGTTAACCTTCGCCTGTAACTTCGCGAAAAAGCTCTACATAGGCCCCGGCAACGGCTTCAGCCGAGAATTTTTGCTCAACCGACTCGCGTAGCGCCGAAGCCTCTATCGGTTGGGCCAGCGCCCACTCTATTCCGTGCGCAACTGACTCAGTGTTGCCAAACGACGCCAGCCATCCGGTTTTAAGATGTTCAATAATATCTTCTTGGCCACCGCGATCAAAGCTGACGGGAATTGCCCCTGAAGCCTGCCCTTCAATCAGGGTTGTCGGCAAGGTTTCATAAAGCGAGGTGGAAAGAATCACCTGCGCGCGCGCACATAAGTCGGCCACCTCCTTTGACTGCAACGGACCGAGCAACTCGTAAGGTAACCTAAGTCGCTCCAAAACCTGCGGATTGCGGATATCACCGAAAAAAGCGGCGTGAGCTCCCGAAGCCGGGTCGAGCCGGTTGAGCGCATCAATGGCATAGTCCAAACCCTTAATCGGATCGTCAAGGCGCGCGGCCCCGAAAATAATCAGCCCNNTNTCCTTACNCCCNGNCNGANAATTTAGGGTTGGAAAAACATTTGGTATAACNCGGCAATCGCGCCCGGCAAGCAGAGACGATTTCGCAGCCATACGGGCCAACCAGTGGCTTACGGCAACAAAAGTAAGCTTTTCTAAGCCACTATAAGTTTTTGCCTTGCTTCGCCAAACTCTGTGCGACAGGTCGCCTTTTCTTCTCAACGGGGCCGCAATCAGAGGGCAGCAGCCACATTTCGCTTCAAAACGTCTGCACCCCATAGAGTGATGACAAATGCNCGTCATGTTCCACANATCGTGCATAATCCAGACTACAGGGATGCNGGNGNGACCTATCTTACTGACCTGACGCAACGACAATAGCCCATGGTTAACCCATCCGAAAACCGCAACGTCGGGTTTCCACGCAATCAAATCACCGACTATGTTCCAGCAACCGAACGAGGCGGTCGATACTTTAAACAANTTCTTGCGACTGAAGCCGTTGGCGGCAAAGATTTCAATNCGCTCCTTCAAAAACGATGGCTTGCGCTCCCGTTTGCCCTCAAGCTCAAAGGTTTTGACCTCATGACCGAGCATTCGCAGAGCATCAACCAGCCGGGAAGTAACAATAGCCGCACCTCCCAGGCTGAACGAGGTGCTCAAAACCGCAATTTTCATCGCTTATGAATCAACGGAATATTTTCAAACTTCAAAACGGCCATTATATATATAATGAGCAATGGCGTTCGGGCTGCCATTGTTAGCCACTGGTTACTCAAATCAATATATCGGCCTAAAGCATAAAGCACAAGTGCCCCGAAAAAATATGCCCCTATCCGTCCAACCGGATATCGCAGCGGAAATTTAGCCCGGCCAACGAAATAACTCGCAAGCATCATGGCTCCGTAGCAGGCAAAAGCGCCCCAAGCNCANCCCATATAGCCGAANCGAGGAACCAACATTATGTTCAGAGCTATNGTAACNACCNGCCCACCGAGCGAAAACCAGGTGCCCCAGATAGTCTTGTCGGTCAGCTTATACCATAGCGACAGGTTATAGAAAACGCCGAAAAACACATCGGCAATCATAACCACCGGAACGACCTGCAGACCCGAACGGAACCGCTCGCTGATAAAATGCTGCAGAACGGGCATATAGAACATCACGCCCAGAAATATCACCATCGAAAAGATTACGAAGAATTTCATGGCCGAGCGATAGGCCTCGAAGTTATCACCTCCTTCGCGGCGGTTCTGCGCAAAAATAAAGGGCTCGTAGGCATAGCGGAAAGCCTGGGTAAACATCATCATTACCAGCGCCACCTTGCAGCATGCGCCATATATGCCCAGCTGCGCCATTGCATCGGCCTTATCCGCAACCAGATATGGAAGCAAAATCTTGTCGAGATTTTGGTTCATATTGCCTGCAATACCTAAAACCAGCAACGGAAACGAATAAACCAGCATCCGCTTCAGCAACGCGCGGTCGAGAACCCAGCGGAAACCGGTAAGCTCCTTAAACAACAGCGGAATCATAATAATCGAAGCCAGCATATTCGCAAAGAATATGTAGCCCACACCGAGTTATCCNGATTATATANAATAAGGAANAAAANNAGANNNAGTNCTATGTNNATGGNAANGCNCACGCATTTCAAAGTGGCGAACTTCAGCGGACGCTTCAGGTAGCGCAGATAGGCGAATGGAATCGAAGTGAAAGCGTCGACGGCGACCGTTATTGCCATCATCATAGCATACGACGGATGCGCGGCAACATCGAGGGCCTCACTCACCGGCGTTAGAAAAATTGCTACCAACGCGACAAAAAAAGCCGAAGTAACGGCCAGCGAAAGCAGTGAAGTGGAGTAAACCCTCATCGGCTCACGCGTTTCCTTGCCGTTGATAAATCGGAAGAAGCCGGTTTCCATTCCGTAGGTAAGAATAACCAGCAGCAGGGCAACATAGGCATACACGTTGGTTACTACGCCATATTGCCCAGTTGTCAGCTTAAAAGTATAAAGAGGCACGAGCAGCCAGTTCAGAAAGCGCCCCACTATGGAACTCAGTCCATAGATTGCCGTATCTTTAGCCAAAGATTTAACGTTAGCCATTTTAGGAAGATTTATAATCAACGGCAAATTTAATCAAATTTTCAAAATTTTCCTTAATATTTTAAGTTTTTTAAACCAAAAGACGCTATGAAACGTTCTTAAGTCATAAGAATTATTAACGTTTCAACCATACTTATGAAAACAAACAGAATCTTTATGTTGGCCGCAGCAGGCATGGCGTTGCTTGGCGCGGAGTCGTGCGGTTTAAAGAAAGAAAAAATTACCGAGCAACCGGCCGTGAAGGTCGATGTTCTCGCAGTTTCAGACCAGGGAATATCATCCGGTCGCAATTATTCCGGCACTGTGGTTGCCGGCGATGGTGCCGATATCAGCTTCTCGGTGCCGGGCACTGTAAAAGCCGTTTACGTCACCAATGGCCAGAAAGTTCAAAAAGGCCAGCTTCTTGCCGAACTCAACTCCGAAACGCTTCAGAACAGCTATAACATTGCTTTAGCTGCTCTGGCCGAAGCTCAAGATGCCTATAACCGCTTTGAAAAACTGCATAACGCAAAGGCTTTGGCCGACATGAAATGGGTTGAAGTGCAGAACGCACTGAAAACCGCTGAAAACACTGCCGATGCCGCACGCCGCGCCGTTGGCGACGCAAAAGTCTACGCTCCCGTAAGCGGCACAGTAGCCAACAAAAGCATAGACGCCGGCCAAAACGTTGTGCCGGCAATACCGGTAATGAACATCGTTGCCCTCAACAACGTAAAAGTNGCCATTTCCGTACCTGAAAACGAAATCTCAGCACTGGCCGAAGGCACTCACGCNGACATTACAGTNGATGCCCTCGATAACGCCCTGATTTCAGGCACTCTNACCGAAAAAGCAGTCGTGGCCGACCCGCTGACCAGAGCATATACNGCAAAATTCCGCGTTGACAACTCATCAGGCAAACTCCTGCCCGGAATGCTCTGCTCGGTNTCACTTGNGGCCGACNCCACCGGCAACTCTGCCCGCGCNATTGTGCTACCGCCCCAGTCGGTTCTGCTTGCTGCCGATAACTCCAATTTCGTATGGCTCGCCAAGAATGGTAAAGCCGAGCAGCGCTTNGTAAAGGTCAATACCCTGACCCACGAAGGCATAGTAATTGCCGAAGGGCTCGAACCCGGCGACTCGGTAATCGTGGCCGGAATGCCCAAAGTAAGCAANGGANCCCCTGTAATNGCTCAANAAACCGACCGCTATGNAACCGACAAATTCTAACTGGAAGCCGGCGCCCATAGTGGCACTCGGCATGAAATACCGCAGCGTAGTAATCCTTATTGCCTCAGTGCTCTTCGCTTTTGGCGTTTATGCGCTGGTAGTAATGGACAAAAATGAGTTCCCGTCATTCACCATCCGCGAAGGCGTTGTTGCCGCCGTGTATCCCGGCGCCAACGTGGAGCAGTGTGAACAGGAAGTGCTCAAACCATTGGAAGACTATGTGTTCTCCTACAAGGAAGTCGACAAGTCAAAAACCTATGCCAACGTTACCGACGGCATGGTTATGATGTTCGTTGAACTTGATTCCGACATTCAAAAAACCACCGACTTCTGGAACGAGTTCAAGCATGGCCTGGAGGCTCTGAAGCTCAAACTCCCGGCCGGAGTGCTGGCTGTTGAGGCTATAAGCAATTTCGGCGATACCTCGGCAATTTTGATGACCATGCAGAGCGATCAGAAAACCTATCGCGAACTTGGTGATTATATGGACGACCTCAAGGACCGTTTGCGCTCTATTCCGTCAATCTCGACTATGGATGTTTACGGCCAGCAGGGCGAACAGATAGCCGTTGAAATCGATCCGCAAAAGCTGTCGAAATACGCAATCAAGGAATCAACCCTTGCGGCAACGCTCATGGCCAAAGGTTTTCAAACTACCGGCGGCTCGCTCAAGAGCAACACATATACCCAGCCTATCTACGTTGAACGCTCGGTCAACTCCGTGCTTGACCTGCGCGACATGATCGTGTTCTCCACCCCCGACGGTTCGGTTGTGCGTCTGGGCGACATTGCCGATGTGCGCAAGGAATATCCGAAACCATCGAGCTACATAACCAACAACGGCACCAAGTGTATTCTCCTCTCCATCCAGATGAAAGATGGCAACAACATCNTTGATATGNGTGACGCGGTCAACAAAGTGCTGACAGAATTTAAGNCCNAACTNCCNCAGGACGTAACAATGTTCAGCATCACCGACCAGCCGGTGGTTGTTAACAGTTCCGTCAATGACTTCCTGCGCGAGTTGCTGATTGCGGTGGTTGCCGTAGTAATTGTTATCATGCTCCTGCTTCCAATTAAGGTTGCCCTCATAGCGGCGGCGACAATTCCGGTTGCAATTTTCATATCGCTAAGCCTTTTCTATGCATTCGGAATAGAACTGAACACAGTAACACTCGCGTGTCTGATTCTATCGCTCGGCATGATTGTGGATAACTCGGTGGTGATTATCGATGACTACGTTGAACTCATCTCCGAGGGTGTCGACCACAAAACCGCCACTCTCCGCTCCGGCACCGAATTCTTCAAGGCTATTTTCTCCGCGACTCTTGCAATTTCAGTTACCTTCTTCCCCTTCCTGATGACCGTCAAGGGCATGTTTCGCGACTTCCTCAATGACTTCCCGTGGGCCCTTACGATAATCCTGATGGTTTCGCTGGTGGTTGCCGAGCTGATTGTGCCGTTCGTGCAGTATAAACTCATCCGTAAGCCCATCTATAAGGAGGAACAGGAAGCCGTTGCCTCCGGCAAAAAGAAGTTTTCGTTCTTTGTAATGCTTCAAAAGGGCTACGATTGGCTAATCACCCTCTGCTTCAACTGGCCCAAAACCACCATTGTATTGAGCGTTTTATTCGTAATTGGCGGCGGCATCCTTTTCGTTACCCGGCCGATGCAGCTGATGCCGATTGCCGAGCGCAACCAGTTTGCGGTTGAAATCTACATGCCTACCGGAACTCCGGTAGAACGCACATCGATTGTAGCAGATTCGCTGGAAGCCATTCTGAGCAAAGACCCGCGCGTTGTTAGCATCGCTAATTTCCACGGCTGCTCGTCGCCACGATTCCAAACCACCTATGCTCCNCAGGTCNGCGGTCCGAANTTTGCACAGTTTATCGTCAATACGACCGACAACGATGCCACAATTGACGTGCTCAACGAGTACACTGACAAATACGAACAATACTTCCCCGACGCCATTGTGCGCTTCAAGCAGCTCAGNTACTCCAACGCGGCCTACCCCATTGAAATACGCATCAGTGGCCGTGACAGGCAGGTAATTAAAGAAATCAGCGACTCTGTGGCCGCCCGCATGCGCCTCGTGCCCGGGTTGCGCTCAGTTCGCTCCAACCTTGGAAATCCTCTGGTTGCAGCTCAGGTAGAGCCCAACGCCGTTCAGGCATCGCGCCTTGGCATGACAAATCTCGGCATTGAAGCAATCCTTGCAATGCGCTATTCATCGGGAGTTCCGGTTGCAACCGTTTGGGAAGGTGACTATGGCCTGCCGGTTGTATTGAAGGCTCCAACTGCTGATAAGAGCGATGTTAACAATCTTCGCTCAGAACTGATGCCGGTAGTTGCCATCGCCGAGGCTCCATTGCGTCAGGTTGCCGATGTAGAGCCGCAGTTCAACGAAGGTCAACTCTCAACCCGCAACGGCATACCCACAATAAGCATAATAGCCGAAGTTCAACGCAACGTTAATGTTATTGANCGCACCGAANCGGTTATGGACGCAATCAGCGACATTCAGCTCCCCGATGGCGTTACCATTACCCGCGGCGGCGACTGGGAAAACACCATGCAGAACCTTCCGGAAATTCTTATGGGTCTGTGCATAGCTGTGGTAATCATTTTCTTCATCATCCTGCTCCACTATTGTCAGGTAGATATTACCCTGCTGATGGTTCTCTCACTGCTCCTCTGCATTCCAGGAACCGGCATCGGCCTCTTTATCCAGGGCGAGGTACTGTCGCTAACNTGCGTGCTCGGCATAGTTTCGCTGATGGGTATCCTTGTNAGAAATGCCATTGTGCTGCTCGACTACGCACAGGAACTCCGNAACCAGGGTCAAACCGTTAAAGATGCCATTTTCAATGCATCTAAACGCCGAATGCGCCCGATATTCCTTACCTCTGCCGCCGCAACTATGGGCGTGGTTCCGATGGTAATGGGCGGCTCGGCTCTCTGGAAACCTATGGGCACAGTAATCTTCTGGGGTACACCCATAACCATGATTTTCATCCTCACCACCATTCCGGTTGCGTTCTGGATGATTCGCGGAAAACAAAAGGGCGCCGATCAACCCCTGCCCGAACCTCTTGAAACTCACCTTCTTTGATAATTCAGTTATGAAAAAATATATTCTCACTATGCTACTTGCGGCTGCCGGAATTGCCGGCGCCGCAGCCCAGGAGGNTCGCACANACTCCATAATCACTCTTCAGCAATGCATTGACATGGCTGTTGCCAACAANACTGCTATGAAGATGGCTGAAAACAACACCGAGGCTGCCCGCCAGGTNCGTCGCGAAGCCTTTACAAAATACTTCCCTGAAATATCCGCAGCTGGCTTCGGATTCAGAACCGCAAACTACGTTTTCCAATACAACGCCCTCGACCTGCTGAAAATCGAACTGGTTAAACACGGCGTTATGGGTGGCATTCAGGCTCTCCAACCAATTTTTATGGGAGGACAGATTGTTAACGGCAACCAGCTGGCCAAAGTAGGAGAAGCGGTAGCCGAGCTCCAGGCAAAACAGAGCGAAAGCGAAGTGCGCGTAACAGCCGAAAAATACTACTGGCAGCTCGCTACCTTGAAAGCCACTAAAAACACCCTTACCTCGGGCCTTGCACTGCTCGATACCCTCGAGAGTCAGGTATCGGTTGCTGTCGATGCCGGAGTGGTTACTAATAATGAACTCCTTAAAGTTCAGCTGCGTCGCAACGACTTTGCCTCAAAAATGGTCGACTTGGACAACGGCATAAAACTATGCCGCATGGTATTGTCGCAATACGTTGGAGCGCCCTTCACCTCGCCGGTCGACATCGAGGCCGAGGTGCCGGCTCAGGTTCCAGACTACCCTATCGACATTCTTGTTGACCCGGCCGAAGCACTGGTTCAGACCAACGACTATCAGCTTCTCGTCAGTCAGGTTAAGGCCAAAAAGCTTGANNANCGCATGGANNTCGGNAAAAACCNGCCAACAGTTCTTGGAGGTGCCGGCTGGTATTACCACAACGTACTTGAGCAGGGCCATGACTTCGGGGCANTGACTCTGGCCGTAAACATTCCCATAACCGGCTGGTNGGGTGGCTCGCATGCCTTGAAAAACAAATCACTCCAGNTAAAGAATGCCGAACTCCAGCTCCAGTCGGGCTCGGAACTGCTGCAGATCAACATGCAGAACAAGTGGGATGAGCTCACGGCCGCTCACCGCAAAATGCAGATTGCCCACGAGGCCATTGACCAAAGTGCTGAAAACCTGCGCATGAACCGCGAATTCTACGACGCCGGCACCGGAACCATCACCGATATGCTCGATGCGCAGACCCTTAACCAGCAGGCTCGCGACCAATACATCGATTCCTACGGCAATTTCCGCGTAGCAGTTGCCGAATACCTCTCGGCAACAGGCCGATAACATTTTTTAACACTAAATTTACGCTAAAATACTTGCACCGACGGCGAAATATCACTAACTTTGCACCCGTAAAACATCGCGGAGTAGAGCAGTGGTAGCTCGTCGGGCTCATAACCCGGAGGTCGTTGGTTCGAGTCCAGCCTCCGCCACTAAAAAAGCGAATCGGTTAATCCGGTTCGCTAATTTTTTATAATCGAATATTTAACGGCGCTTTGGAAACCACCCGCGCTCCACGCGCTTGCGCTGCTCGAATACCTCGCCGATGCTCCAGAAGCAGCTGAATGCAACAACGGCAAGCACCGCCTGCCAAAACAAATCGACGCAAACAATCGATGCCACACCCGATGCGATGCCAAACAGCAAAAACACCCACCAACATTTTACCCCGAAATAATATTCGCCTTTAATAACCAACGGGTGAAACAACCCGATAACTAAAAAAGTAACGGCGCCGATTGCGAGCCCAAGAATGTTGTAGTTTTGTAAGAACTGCGTCATGGTTTTGTATTGAATTAAAAAAATCGGGCGCCGGAATATCGGCGCCCGGGTGACTCATACAGGATTCAAACCTGTAACCTTCTGATCCGTAGTCAGATGCTCTATTCAGTTGAGCTAATGAGCCTTCTAAAAGCGGGGTGACTCATACAGGATTCAAACCTGTAACCTTCTGATCCGTAGTCAGATGCTCTATTCAGTTGAGCTAATGAGCCGTTAGTATTTTCGCTTTTAGCACTGCAAAGTTACGGCAGTTTTTTGAACTGTGCAAGTTTTTCTATCATTTTTTTCTAACTTTTTCTAAAATCAACCTATACATCCCGTTTTTTACGCTCCTTAAGATTATCAGACCCGAATCTATAGTTTTGCAGTTTTTATTGACAAAAAGTTTGGAAATTGCCATTTTTTTTGTACTTTTGCAATCAAATTAGCTAAATTTCTTATGGAACTCTTAGATAATCTTGACAAAAAGATTCTTCACATAGTTATCCGCAATGCAAAGATTCCGTCGAAAGACGTTGCTGCGGAGTGTGGCGTAAGCCGTGCGGCTATTCATCAGCGAATCCAGCGTATGATAGATCTCGGAGTGATTACCGGCTCCGGCTATAAGGTGAATCCGCGGTTTCTCGGTTATTCAACATGTACCTACATCGGGGTTAACCTTGAGCGCGGCGCAATGTATCGCGACGCAGTGCCCCACCTTTTAAATATTCCTGAAATCGTTGAATGCCACTACACGACAGGCCCCTATACAATGCTTGTTAAGGTTCATGCCCGCGATAACGAGCACCTGATGCGCCTGCTCAACGACCGTATTCAGATGATTCCGGGGGTAACAGGTACTGAAACCCTCATTTCTCTCGATAACTCTATCGACCGCGAAATCCCTATCCTCAACGCACCGACCGATGACCGACTCGCTTGAGCATAAATGGACTGAAATCGAACACCTCCCCGAATGGGACGAGGAGTTCTATGAAGTCTACACGGCTAAAAAGTTCGGGAAATGGGTAATGTTGAAAACCCTGAAACCCGAATTAAAAAACGAACCTGAATTCCAATCGATGCTCGAACGGGAATTTGAGGTCCGCTATAACCTCGCCCACCCTCATATTATAATGATCAATGACCTGGAGGAGGTTCCCGGTTTGGGCCGTTGCATAATAACCGACGATGTTTACGGCGATTCCCTCGCAAAACTTATTGCCAACAACCAAGTTACGCCTGATATTATCAATAAGCTGACCCACGATCTGGTGTCAGCAATCGACTATTTGCAAACTAACCATGTTATCCATAAGCCGTTGCGGCCGGAAACGGTAATTTTTACCGAAAACGTGCGCAACCTGAAGCTTATTGACGTTGGCTTCGACCGGAAGAACGCGCTGGCTCCTACCGACGTGGCCGATGATATTCGTGCCTTCGGCTCAGTTCTTGCTCAGGCGCTTGACGCATGCCCCGAACTGCGCGATGATTCCAAACTGCGTCTGATTGCCGGGCGTGCAGCGGGCCCTCTGCCCTACTCCTCGGTCGAAAGCCTTAAAATGGCAGTCAGCGGAGCCTCCGACCGCAGGCTTTATATAGCTCTTATTGCATTTTTGACCGTTATGGTCGCCATTCTATCCATCACACTCATTATTAAACCATGATTGAAATCAAGGAAATTCCCCTGAAGAAACGCGAGCTGAAAAAGTTCGTTGAATTTGCCAATGACCTTTACAAGGGCAACGACTGCTATGTGCCGCCGCTTCTCATGGACGACGTCAACACCCTTCGTCCGGAAGGGAATCCCGCTTTTGACTTTTGTGAATGTAAATGCTGGATGGCGTTTCGCGATGGAAAACCGGTTGGCCGCATTGCAGGCATAATTAACAAAACTGTTAACGAGCGTACCGGCAAAAAAGACGCCCGTTTCGGATTCGTTGATTTCATTGACGATGACGAGGTTGTTGATTCCCTGTTTGCCACTGTTGAAGACTGGGCCCGCTCCAAGGGAATGACAGAACTGGTCGGCCCCCTCGGATTCACCGACATGGACTATGAAGGTATGCTGGTTGAAGGCTTTGACCGGCTCGGAACAATGGCTACGATATATAATTATCCCTACTATCCGGTTCACATGGAGCGCATGGGCTTCAAACCCGACGCCGACTGGATGGAGTTCTTCATGAAGGTTCCGCCGGAGGTTCCTGCAAAAATGACCCGCGTATGCGAAATCGTCAGGAATCGTTTCGGTCTCCGCACCGCTCAGCTGACTTCACGCAAGAAACTGAAAGAAATGTATGGCCAGAAACTCTTTCAGGTAATCAACGAGGCCTACGACAAGCTCTACGGTTATTCGCCGCTCACACCGCGCCAGATTGACCATTATATAAAAATGTATCTCGACATCATCAATCTCGACAGCGTTTGCGTTATCGTTGATAAGAACGATGATCTTGTCGGCATCGGCATTTCTATGCCTTCTCTGAGCCGCGCGCTCCAGAAATCCGGAGGCAAACTGTTCCCGATGGGTTGGCTGCCGCTAATCAAGGCCCTGCGTGGTCATGCGGCCGACACTGTAGATTTGCTATTGGTAGCCATCAAACCGGAATATCAGAACAAAGGCGTCAATGCCCTCCTGTTTGAATACATGATACCCCGCTATAACGCCGCCGGCTTCAAATATGCCGAAAGCAACCCCGAGCTCGAAACCAACTCAAATGTTCAAAAGCAGTGGGAATACTTCGACACCGAACAGCATAAACGTCGCCGGAGTTATAGAAAAACCCTCTGAAACACTTTTTAACTAATTGCACTTGCAAAGATTTTNCTCCACAATACTGACATTTTGACATAAAAACTGACAAAATCACGCTCTTTGTCAACGACGGCGGACAAATATACCAATNAATTCGACCTTTCGGCCAACGTATGTTAAAAAGCAGTTTACTTGCATTCTTAATAATTGCATTGTAACTTTGCAATACAAAAACAAAGCGAACAAATCTTTTTCATTTTAAGTNTNNTATAACATAGGNTTAGANNTAACGANTAATAGCATTTAAGTACTACCGTAAAATCCTTTTTTCAAGA
>WFLX010004232.1_pt1 | contig 13665 bp, 10 predicted proteins | sample 4967041 | NCBI WGS metagenome assembly WFLX01 (sample SAMN12857096, study PRJNA449069) | gut metagenome | isolation source: stool from male and female vole | host: Microtus ochrogaster | place: USA:Florida | collected 2017
ATAAGATAATCAAAGTTAGATAGATCATACATAGACAACCCTTTCTTTTGGGTCATCTTATCATTAGATATAAAAAGATATGTGAGCGGAGAGGTCACGCCATTAATCTGGTTGATGGCGGAAAGTAATTCCTTGAATTTGATGAGTTGTGAAGTGTTCATATAGTCTTTGTATTTAGTTAGTCAATGTTCCTATAAGCTTCGGGATCGCCATCAAAGATGGTTTCGTTGTCTTGCCCACTACATTGTTAGTATAAGCACCGGCATATTCGTACTCGTCGTAGTCGTTGTAATAACTCATTTTATTCCCTGTAATGATTGTTTATATATTCTTATACCACGAATAGGTATTTTGTAAACATGTTTTCTTAAAAATTAACTTGCTTTTAGAATACCTTGATTATAATANTTATCTCACCTNCNCGTGAATATTCANCAAGATGTCATTNGNGCTACTNCTNATTGAGTCTAATGGAAAAACTTTTGGAGACATTGCAAATGTACATTTGATCATTTACTCTACAGAGATTCCGGATTTCAAGGCAGGTAATACACCAATTAATCTGACCGCAGAAACGGGGCTGCCTTAATCCTTGGGAAACCCGTCGCGGTATCAGTTCCGGGATAGGTTTTCTTATCCATGGACCTCTCCAAAAATAATGAGCGCAACCGCTGTCGGCCACGCCCGGTGTACACTATTTCAGTGTGACGCAAATTCTTAGAAACTACATAAATAAGTTACCTAATTATCCTAATTTGAAGACGAGGCGCTGGACACCATCGGCGTAGCGAGTGCTGGTGATTCTGAATTGGCCTATCTCGGAGGTACGTTTCACATGGTCGCCGATGCATAGACATTCATCGTAATCTCCAATCTTTACTACCCTTACTGTCTCTGAAGCATCTTCGGGCAGGCGCTCCATATCAAACCTGCTGGCCGCTTCTTGCTGCGAAATGTAGTCAACAGTCACCTCAACATCAGCAGCTACAACAGAATTGATGTAATCCTCAAGACTTTTTATCTCTTCGGGTGTCAGTGACTGTGGCAAGTGATAATCGAGTTTGGATTTTTTTCGCTCTATATGTGAACTGAATGCCCGCCCATGACCGTAGCGTCTTGCCATCTCTCCATTTAGAAGATGTTCCGCTGTATGCATCGGAGGATATTCTTTCTTGTTATGTTCGTTCAGTGCCGGAGTTGCCTCCTGAGGTTTAGTCTCTTCCATATTATTTATTTCAAATCTTATTTTAAGCAATATTATCAGTTACTTATCGACCCCAATCGATACGGATCGTTAGCAAAACTTTTCAACATCAATATCAAGCGATATTNATGCGGATTAGAAGAAAATGGAGACAGCGCATANAACCATCGCCAATATTGTCATAATCTCTATCAAAATCGGGACATCCGTAGGTCGGTATCTGAACTTGATTNCCCCAACATTTGCTCGATATACCTTGGCATGCGGACCCGGCTCCACACAACCTTTCCAGTTGCGTATCACTATCACTGAAACAAGGTAAACTATCCAACCAATCAGACTTCCGATAACGATACCAAACAGGAGATCNCCGGGATAATGGACCCCTAAATAAATCCGTGAATAACAATTCAAGAGTGCCCAAAAAAACATAAAGAAGGTAAATTTCGTTCTCTTGAACAGTAAAGACATGAATGTTGCGATTGCAAACGTGTTGGCAGCATGGCTGGAAGGAAATCCATAACGCCCTGCACGATAACCATCAACAATATGTACCATTGGTGAGATCGGATTTTCCGGATGAGCAGGTCGTAATCTCTCAAATAGTGGCCTGAGTAATGAGGAGGATACTTGATCGGCAAAAAGAACGACCAAAGCTGACGCTACAACCATTACTACGGTTGTGCGCCAGCCCCATGCTCTCCAAATGGCAAATATCAAAGCCAGATACATAAAGGCCCAGATTATTTTTCCACTTGCCATCTTCATAAATATATCCCAAAATGAAGTATGGCTCGAATTCAACCAAAGAAATACGTTTGTATCAATTTCTATTAACTGATCAATCATCGTTTTGAAAGGTTTGCTATTGTCAAGTCTACTCTGCGCCCTCTATTGCAGGAGAGCTATCGTCTACTCTCTTTCATCTACTGTATGAGAGCTATCCGACTCTTTTGGAAGTGTGAGATAAAGAAAGAGCCATCCCAGAAAACCTGCAAGGAAGGATCCTACAAGAATACCTAACTTTGAATTGTTGAGTAATTGTGAAAGATAGGGATCACCCGTACCAAAAGAGAGGTTGGCGATAAAGAGCGAGACAGTAAAACCGATACCGCCTAACATAGAAACGGCGCCTAACTGCTTCCAATTGCATCCCTCTGGCATTGGAGCCCATTTTAATTGGATACAAACCCAGGAAAAGAGGAATATACCCAGGAATTTTCCTACCACAAGACCAAGTATGATGGCGGGAGCGACACCATGGAACAAGGCACTCAGATGCAGATCACCGAAGAAGATGCCTGCATTGGCAAAGGCAAAAAGTGGAACGATTATGTAATTGACTATCGGATGAAGTGAGTCCTCCATATCCTGAAGCGGCGATATCACTTTATCTGATGCAGACTCTATCTCCTTTAGCCAGTTCAACTGATCTTTGGTCAATATTGTCCGTGACACAAGTTTCTCATCATCCTCACTTGCAAAGAAACCGATATTCTTTCTGATTGTCTTGATGTATTTCTTAGGCGCATACACGGGAGTGGCCGGCACACAAAAGGCGATCAATACTCCGGCTATAGTAGGATGAATGCCTGCATTCAGAAAGAGGAACCATATAAAAGCTCCAATACCGAGATAGAACACTTTACTTTGAATGCCTAATTTTCCTCCAAGAACAAGGATGCCTAATAATATGGCGGCGACAAGCAACATCATATAGTTTATATGTGTGCTATAGAAAATGGCAATCACAAGTATGCCTCCAATATCATCTACTACGGCAAGAGTAGTGAGGAATATCTTCAGTGAAATTGGAACTCTGTTGCCAAGCATTGCTAAGACTCCGAGCGAGAATGCGATATCTGTAGCCATCGGAATGGCCGCTCCCCCGAGGTAATCCGTGCCATGTCCGAGAAGGAAGAAAATACCCACGGGCACAACCATTCCACCTATGGCAGCCACTATAGGAAGCAGAGCTTGCCTGAAAGATGAAAGCTCACCTACAAGTATTTCTCTCTTAATCTCCAGACCTACAGAGAAGAAGAAAATCGCCATAAGGGCATCATTGATAAAAGCCATCACACTCATCGGCTCGCCATGATGGCTGAATAGATTGAAATTACCAATCTGAAGAGCCAATTCATGTGTCCATAGTGAATTATAGAAATCGTGTAGGAAGGGTAAGTTCACCACAATAAGTGCAAGAGCTGTGGCTACTAACAACACATTTCCTCCATTTGTGAGGTTCTTTATTGTCTTCCTCGCTGTATAAAATACCTGTGCCATAGTACCTGTAAGATTGAAGTGTCGACCTAAACGGAAGTATTGATATGGCCGACTATATTTTTTGATTATATACATCGCTTCTTCCGGCAAAGTTTGCTGTTGCCGGAAGAAGCCCTTTAGAAAATTTTATCTTAGTTAATAACCTTCTATAAAACGAAGCGTGTGATTATATCTTAAATTTAACTCTATGAGGGTAGAGTTTGCCAAATCCTGAGTTAAGGTACAGGAGTCGGTTAAGGTGCGGGATTGATAGCTCCACGGCCATCAAGGAGTTTGAAGAGCTGATCAGCGGCAAGTTTTGTCTTAACTTTCTCCACTACATCAGTGACGGTGCCATCATTGTCACATACAAAAGTGGTGCGTACGATACCCATATACTCTTTGCCGGCCATTTTTTTCTTACGCCACACCCCGGCAAGCTGACAGAGGGTCAAATCTGTATCCGCTACCAAAGGAAAAGGAAGACATTGTTTTTCTGCAAATTTCTTATGGCTTTCCTCTGAATCTTTACTAACACCTATCACCTGATATCCCATCTGGAGGAATGTCTGGTAGTTGTCGCGGAAGCTTATAGCCTCGGCGGTACATCCCGAGGTGTTATCTTTTGGATAGAAATATATGATAAATTTCATGCATGGATAATCGGAAAGTTTCACCTCTTTCCCATTGCTGTCCTTACCTAACACTTCGGGCATCTTGTCACCTATGTTCATAGTGGTATATTTTTGTTACTATTAAAATATTTACTCAAAAAGATTGTTTTAACAACAAATCGGCAATCAGGACGTGCCCAATCGCCGATTCCTAATCATTGTATTAACAATCGGAAGGTTAATCAAGTTTAAGCACAGCGAGAAATGCTTTCTGAGGCACCTCTACCGATCCTATCTGTTTCATCCTCTTCTTCCCGGCTTTCTGTTTCTCGAGAAGCTTTCTCTTNCTGGAAATATCACCTCCGTAACATTTGGNGNTNACATCCTTACGCACGGCCTTAATTGTNTCACGTGCGATGATTTTTGCCCCGATAGCTGCTTGTATAGCTATATCAAACTGTTGACGTGGTATCAATTCCTTAAGTTTCTCACACATTCTGCGACCGAATCTCACGGCNTTATCNGCATGAGTAAGTGTAGAAAGTGCATCAACACTTTCACCATTAAGCAATATATCGAGTTTTACAAGTTTCGACTCACGGAAATCATGAAGNTGATAATCAAACNAGGCATAACCTTTTGAAATAGATTTCAGTTTGTCATAGAAATCAATCACAATCTCACCGAGTGGCATGTCAAAGGTGATCTCCATACGGTTGCCGGATATATATTCCTGCTTCACAAGTNCTCCCCTCTTTCCANGACAAAGAGTCATGATCGGNCCGATATANTCGGCTTGAGTTATGATGGTGGCACGAATANATGGTTNCTCANTATGGTCAATGAGAGTCGGCTCCGGAAGTCCGGATGGATTATGCACCTCCGTGACATTACCCTTCTTGTCATATACCTTATAAGATACATTCGGCACCGTGGTGATAACGTCCATGTCAAATTCACGGCCGAGACGCTCCTGAATAATCTCCATGTGCAGAAGTCCGAGGAAGCCGCAACGGAAACCGAACCCGAGGGCTGCCGACGATTCAGGTTGGAAAGTAAGTGAGGCATCATTGAGCTGTAGTTTCTCAAGAGAGGCCCTGAGGTTTTCGAAATCTTCTGTATCTATAGGATAGACTCCGGCAAACACCATAGGTTTCACCTCCTCGAAACCATCAATCGCTTTGTCACAAGGATTATTCACATGTGTGATGGTATCTCCCACCTTAACTTCTTTTGAAGTCTTGATACCGGAAATGATGTAACCTACATTGCCTGCGGAAAGTTCTTTACGAGGGGCCATGTCAAGTTTCAAGACTCCTACCTCATCCGCATGGTATTCTTTACCTGTAGATACGAACTTCACGAAATCATCTTTCTTGATNGTNCCGTTCACTATCTTGAANTANGCTATGATACCNCGGAAAGGATTNAAGACCGAGTCGAATATAAGAGCCTGGAGNGGNGCTTCAGGNTCACCCTCGGGAGCCGGAATTCTGTCTACAATGGCCTTCAAGACCTCATCTATACCCATGCCTGTTTTTCCACTGGCTCTTATGATATCTTCTCTGTCGCATCCGAGAAGATCCACAATCTGGTCTTCCACTTCATCCGGCTTTGCACTTTCCAGATCACACTTGTTAATCACAGGTATGATCTCNAGATCATTGTCGATAGCCATATAAAGATTGGAAATAGTCTGTGCCTGGATTCCTTGAGAAGCATCTACTATCAGAAGAGCNCCTTCGCANGCTGCTATNGAGCGNGANACCTCGTATGAAAAATCCACGTGTCCCGGAGTGTCTATGAGATTGAGNACATANTTCTCNCCGTCGAGCTCATAATCCATCTGNATGGCATGGCTNTTGATAGTGATNCCACGCTCACGTTCGAGATCCATGTCNTCGAGCACCTGNGCCTCCATATCCTTAGCCGAAACTGTATTGGTTCGTTCAAGCAAACGGTCGGCAAGGGTAGACTTGCCATGATCTATGTGTGCTATTATGCAGAAGTTCCTTATATTTTTCATCTTTCTCAATTTTCACCACAAAATTACAAAAAAAAATTCACATTTCCTCTCTGCCCTTAATCCCTTATGANACAATTGGCTATACCAACTACTCTGCTTTAATTGCTATTATTTTTTATTTATTACTNAAAANTTTTAGGTACTATGTATTGCATAGTACTATTTTTTATTATAACTTTGCAGTGTCAAAATAAACAATATCTGAATATACTAAACAAACCACACACNACACACAATGAAAACGCACACACTTCTTCTNACCTCTCTCCTNCTCTCNCCGGCNNTNGCCTCNTANGGTCAGACCGAAACCTTATCTTCGGTTCCGCAGAACAATGTCAACACATCCAACCCGGTTGACACTGTGCCGGAAACTTCTATCGAATTGGACGACCTTGTTGTCGTTGCCGACCGCCCGATTGTACAGAGTGACGGTGCTAAACTGACCTACAATCTCGATGAAGATGTATCTACCAAAGGAATGACCCTCAGTGACGCTCTACGTAAAGTGCCAATGGTTTCTGTAGACGGGGAGGGTAATATCCGAATCAATGGTCAGGATAATTTTAAGGTATTTGTAAATGGAAAAGAGGATCCGGCTCTTACCGCAAGATGTAAGGATATTTTCAAAGCGATGCCGGCGGAATCTGTCATGAAAATAGAGGTCATTACCGAACCGGGTGCCAAATATGATGCTGAAGGAACAGCCGGAATACTCAATCTTGTAACCCTGACACGTAATTCAACCGACGGTTATTCAGGCTCGATAAGTGCCAATTTCTCAAAATCTCAGACCGGTGCCTCTGTTTACGGACGTATGAAACATGGTAAACTATCGATGAGTGCCAACTTCGACTATGCTAATGCGAGACTCTTCCATCAGTCTAATTGGAGCGAGAATAATATTGAGCAACTCAATTCTTTTGATTCTCGCTATCAGTACAACAGAATTCAGCAACGGGTTATCTGGGACTATATCGGTGGTGGACTGAATCTTTCATACGANCTTTCTGAAAAGGATCTTATCACCACCAATGCCAATATTTACACCATGAAAGCATCTTTACTCAATGGCGGTTATAGTTTGTATAAGGTTTGGAATGCTGACCATCAGCTAATTGGCTCTGTAAAGCGAGACTTATATGGAGTCCTCGTCAATACCTCTCTTATTGCCGGAGCTTCCTGGCAACATTCTTTCTCTGAAGAGGGTGAAAAGATCATACTTTCCTATCAGTACAATCATGGTTACAATAACTTGACAGCTACTCTTGAAAAAGGAGAGATAGAAGGACAAACCGTGGTTGCTCCTTACGAACTTACCTCAAACAAAGGTTATAATAACGAGCATACCATTCAACTTGATTACGTGAAACCCCTATATCAAGATAAACATACACTTGATGCCGGAGGAAAAGTGATACTGCGTCGTAATCCGGCAAAAGCTTTCACCCTTTGGGATAAAGGCCAAAATGAAATGGATGCCAATCCGGCCGATCGCACTGATATAATACAGAAACAGGATATTTATGCTGCGTATCTCGCATATAACGGCAGGTTCAACCATTTTTCTACCACAGCAGGTATACGTTATGAGCACACTCGCATGGGTATTGATTACAAAATTGGTGAAGTCACCGACTTTACCAACCATTTGAATGATGTGGTTCCCAATGCTGCTATAACCTATAATTTTACTGATGCCTCCAATCTTCGTTTTTCTTATCAGATGCGGATATCGCGCCCGTCGCTTAAGCAAGTGAATCCATACGAATTCATTTATATACCCACCATTGTGGAAAAAGGCAATCCCGAACTCGATTCTGAGAGAGCCAATAAGTTGAGTTTGCTCTATTCAAATTTCGGACGGACTATCGGTGGAAATATCGGTGTAGAATATACAGTGATCAGTAATTCTATCTCTCCTTTCACATATACTCAAGACGAGATCACTTACTCCACGTATGCAAATATCGGTCGTCGGCAGAGCTTCGATATTTTCGGTTATCTTACCTGGTCACCCGTTTCAGGTTTACAGTTTTCTGCCAATGCCCGGTTATCACACCGTGATTACTCTGCCAAGAAGCTCAATCTCAGCAATTCAGGTTGGACTCTCAACTATGGGGCAGATATGAACTACTCTCTTCCTTNCCGTATAAGAATAAATGTCTACGGCGGTCAAGCCACTAAAAGTTATCACCTTCAAGGTTGGGAAGACGGATGGTATTATTATGGACTTGGAATCAGCAGGAGTTTCTTAAAAAACAATGCTCTGACTCTTACCCTTACCGCCTCTCAATTTTTGCAAAGCCAAATGTCTTACGATGCTTATACCGCAACTGAAAATATGATTAATAAATCTACGTTCCATAATAAAAATTGGAATGTCGGACTCTCGCTGTCCTGGAATTTCGGTTCTCTGAAATCGGATGTCAAAAAGACTTCCCGAAGAATCGAAAACGATGACAAAAGTTCAGTAGCCGGACAAAGCTTGATGTAAAATAAAAAGAATAATACAATAAAAATATGACAGAAAAAACAGTTACCAAAACCGATTCCAATATCCGTTCGCAGATGCGGAAAGGAATTCTCGAATACTGTGTGCTCTTGCTCCTTTCGCGTGGGCGAGCCTACCCTTCGGATATAATCAACGGTTTGAATGAAGCTGACCTGATTGTCGTTGAAGGTACTCTCTACACTCTTCTCAACCGACTACGTAAAGAGGGTAAACTCGGCTATGAATGGGAGGAGAGTCCGAAAGGCCCTCCGAGAAAATACTATTTCATCACTCCAACCGGCAATGAGACCCTTTCAGAAATGGCAGACGCCTGGGACGAAATCGTAGCCAATGTCAATCACTTCCGTAATATGATTTCTCAATCTGAAGATAAGACCCCTGACTCGTCTCCCTCATCTGAACTAAATCTCACTAAATCAACTTCCACATCCAAAATCTCTGAATAACAATGAAAAAGACTTTCAATATTAACATAGTAGGCTTCCCTTTTGTAATAGATGAAGACGCCTACACGCTCCTCAACGATTATCTCAACACAATCGAACATGCTTTCCGTAACGTTGACGGATCGGCTGAACTTATTAATGATATCGAGTCACGAATTGCAGAATTGCTCACGGAATGCACTGAGGAAGGAAGCTCTATAATAACTTTATCTGATGTAGAGCAAGTCATCGCCCGTGTCGGGAAACCGGAAGAATTCGTTGATGATGAAACTATTGTAATAAACAATCCGGAGGGTCATAGTGAGGCAATAGAAGTAGAAACTGAAAGAACCACTCCCCCTCCCTATATCCCACATCTTCCCGCACCACGTAAGATGTTGTATCGTGATCCTCAGAATGCTATGCTCGGTGGCGTTTGCTCCGGTTTAGCTTGGTATACCGGCTGGGATGTGACCTGGATACGTCTTATCTTAGTGGTACTTACAGTGTGCTCTTATGCTGTTCTTGCACTNGTTTATCTCATCCTTTGGATTGTTGTCCCGGAAGCCAGAACCCCTCTGCAGCGGATGCAAATGATGGGCGAGCAACCCACCATGGAGAATATCGGTAAGACTGTGACAGATACTTTCAAGGAAGAACAAGGAACGTATGTAAATCCTCAACCTTCAAACGCGCCTCAGTCTGCCGGATTCTTAACACAAACTTTCAGTTTGTTAGCTAAAATAATCATAATCATTGGTCTTATTATTGGTATACCCATACTCGTAGGTTTGGTTCTCGGTCTTCTCGGGTGTGTGTTCTTCTTGATAATGTGGGCTTCAACTCATATCTTGGGTACCGGACTACCATTTGAAATGGAGGAATGGAATACAAATCCATTTGTTAGTAAAATAATATTCTGGGGTGTATTATGTGGAATCGGATGGATTATTACGATAGCACTTCCACTGTTCCATTTTGTTCGTAAGGGTCTCAATTATCCCTCAATCAACAAAAATTCAAAAAGGATTTTGTTTATTGTGTGGGGTGTCGGTTTCTTATTAGCGGCAGTTACTACCGGTATGGTTATCTCCTACGCCATGCAAGGTGATAAATACGATTATAATAGATGGCGTAACGAGCAAAAAGAAAGAATTCAGGAGAGTGTGACTGAAACAATCGAGATGACTGATAGCACTTCTATATCTGTTGATCACATTATGGAAAAGATTGACGGAAAAGTAGAAGAATTAAATAAAACTGCTGAAACCATTTCAGACAAAGCNGAAAAAATCAGCGGAGAAATGGAAAAAGTGGCAGATTCTCTCACGGAAGCCTCTACCACTATCAGGGTACCCTGATCAACTTGTTGATTCTCTAAGAGCGGAATTTGGCTATCTCCGATTTTTTAATTAATTTCGCACATTATTAGAAATACAGTCTTAATTATGGGATTCTTTAAAAAACTGTTCTCTAAAGAGAAGAAAGAGAAGCTCGATACCGGTCTGCAGAAAACTAAAGAGGGTGTTTGGAGTAAGATTACACGTGCGGTAGCCGGCAAAAGCAAGGTTGACGACGATGTACTCGATAATCTTGAAGAGGCTTTCATAACCAGCGACGTTGGTGTCGACACCACTTTGAAAATCATCGACAGAATCCAGGACAGGGTTGCACGCGATAAATATGTGGGTTCAGATGAACTCAACAATCTTCTCTGCGAGGAAATCACCGACCTTCTCGCACGTCCGGAAGGAAACGAAGACCTTGACGATTTCGAGATTAAAAAAGGTGACGATCCCTATGTGATAATGGTAGTCGGTGTCAACGGTGTAGGTAAGACAACAACTATAGGCAAACTGGCGGCACAGTACAAGAAAGCCGGCAACAAGGTCATTCTCGGAGCTGCCGATACTTTCAGGGCAGCTGCCATCGAGCAACTTGATGTATGGGGTGAACGAGTAGGTGTCCCCGTAATCAAGCAGAAGATGGGCAGTGATCCCGCGGCAGTAGCTTTCGATACGCTTTCAAGTGCAAAAGCACAAGGAGCTGATGTGGTTATCATTGACACGGCAGGACGTCTGCATAATAAGGTNGGTCTTATGAATGAGCTTACCAAGATTAAAAATGTCATGAAAAGAGTGGTGCCTTCAGCTCCACAGGAAGTGCTTCTCGTGCTCGACGGCTCTACCGGACAGAACGCTTTTGAACAGGCTCGCAACTTTGTGGCAGCAACTGAGGTCAATGCCTTGGCAGTCACAAAACTTGACGGAACCGCCAAAGGTGGAGTTGTAATCGGCATAAGCGATCAGTTCAAGATTCCTGTTAAATACATCGGAATCGGGGAAGGCATAGATGATCTTCAGATTTTCCGACCCGAAGAATTTGTGCGCTCTCTCTTTATGCCAAATGAATAAACTTATGATTAAGAAAAATCATATTGATATCATTTCTATGGGCTGCTCCAAGAATCTTATAGATTCGGAGCGGCTCATTAAACAATTAAAGGCTAAAGGTTATGAGGTTACCCATGACCCGACTGATCCTCATGGAGAATATGTAGTGGTCAATACTTGTGGGTTCATTGCCGATGCCAAAGAGGAGTCGATTGAAACAATCCTTGAACTTGGCGATCGTAAAAACAATAAAGAAATCGGTAAACTCATTGTAATGGGCTGTCTCTCCCAACGATATATGGAAGATCTCAAAGCTGAGATACCTGAAGTCGATGTATGGTATGGTAAATTCAACTGGAAAGATTTCATCTCAGCCTTACCTGACAGGAAAACCGTAACTGAACATCCGAAGACCTGGGAAAGGACATTGACAACTCCGCCACACAGTGCCTATCTGAAGATATCTGAGGGATGTAATCGTTTCTGCGCTTTCTGTGCCATCCCTATCATTACAGGTCGTCACTCTTCACGTCCTATCGAAGAGATACTTGAAGAGACTCGGCAGTTGGTAAAGGAGGGTGTAAAAGAATTTAATGTGATTGCGCAAGACCTCTCTTCTTACGGTACGGACCTTTACGGTCGTCATGCTCTGGCGGAACTTATAGATAAAATGGCCGATATCGAAGGAGTGGAGTGGATTCGCCTACATTATGCCTATCCTTCTGATTTCCCGATGGACATTCTTGATGTTATGGCACAGCGCGACAATGTGTGCAAATATCTTGACATTGCCCTGCAACATATCGCTGATCCTGTACTTAATAACATGCGCAGGCATATCAATAAGGCCGACACTCTGAAATTGCTTGATACGATAAGGTCGAAAGTGCCCGGGATACGGATACGTACAACACTTATGACAGGATTTCCGGGTGAAGGNGAGAAAGAGTTTGAAGAGCTTATGGAATTCGTGCGCACTCAGAAGTTTGATAGAATGGGCGCTTTCGCATATAGTGAGGAGGACGACACCTTTGCCGCAAAGAATCTTGATGACGACATTCCGGAGGAAGTGAAACAAGCTCGTCTTGACAAAATCATGGAGATTCAGGAAGAAATTGCACTTGAACTTAATGAGAAGCTCATCGGCACCCGGCAAAGGATATTGATTGACCGCATTGAAGGTGGGAAAGCTTACGGACGCACTCAATATGATTCTCCGGAAGTTGATCCTGAAGTTATTGTAGATAACGAAGGGCTTAAACCGGGAGAATTTGTCGAAGTGACTATTACTGAAGCTTATCCCTTCGAACTTATCGCCCGACTTTGACAGATAAGAATTGTACAAGTAGATTATTATGGGTATCAGATTTGAATATGGATCACGAAAAGCTACTAATGGGCCAATGATCTTCTTCTCAGACCCTGTCTCTGAGGTTAATCTGCAGGAGGAGATAAGAGGCGCCATAGATAGTCGACTTTGTTTCTATGCCTATCATTTGCCGGGTGACTTGATGGTGAGTTTCGGTAGTTCTGAAGGAGCAGTGGAAGGAATAGGTCAACCGGGGTTTGTGATTTCTCCATTTCTTCCGGATGATCCATCTTATACTATACCATACGCCCCTACTCCACGTAATAATGTGCAGGAACAATACCCGTTTCCTCTTGCTTCTACTTCATGTGAAGACTATTATGCTGAAATTGATGCCATTCAACAATCGATTCATGGAGTGGATGATCAAAAAATTGTGGCCGCAAGAGTAAGGATAGAACATTCCGGGATGGATGTTGCAGCTACTTTCCTTAAATTGACAAAATCTTATCCTGATGCTTACGTTTTCTGCTTTTCTACTCCGCAGACGGGTTGTTGGATAGGAGCAAGTCCTGAACTTCTCCTCAGCTCTCTTCAGGGTAAATTTACAACCATGGCGTTAGCAGGCACACGTCAGGCATATACACCGGGACCCTGGGATATCAAGAACCAAAGAGAACAACAAATGGTAGCGGATTATGTGGAAAATTGTCTTAAGGAAAATAACCTTATAGTATCTCTGCATGGACCTTCCACACGACGGGCCGGTAGCATTGAACACATCTGCAGCGACATCACGGCAATCAGTGCTAACAAGGATTTTTCTTCTGAGAATCTCATTCGTCTTATTGGTTCGCTTTCACCCACTCCCGCCACCGCCGGTGTTCCGAAAGATCTTGCCCTCCGGATTATCACTA
>WFLX010300406.1_pt1 | contig 13663 bp, 9 predicted proteins | sample 4967041 | NCBI WGS metagenome assembly WFLX01 (sample SAMN12857096, study PRJNA449069) | gut metagenome | isolation source: stool from male and female vole | host: Microtus ochrogaster | place: USA:Florida | collected 2017
GCTTCCTCGGCGATGGAGGTCTCGATTTTCATCACGTTTTTGACGATACGCTTGGCATCCTTCTTTGAGAATCCGGCGTTGATCATCTGCTTCTCGATCATCTTCTGATAAGCCTCGCACACCTTCTTGTTGGCGGGGTCGTCGGAGAGATAGTAGTCGCGGTCGCCCATGCCCATGCCTCCGCCGCTCACGTACATGGCGTAGGCGTTGGAGTCGGCCATATCCTCCATCGGGCCGGCCGAGAAGAAGGGCGAAGCGTAGTTGCCGTGCATCCATAGGAAGAGGTCTTCCATATCCTCGTGCTTCGCATTGTTGATTTTCTTGAGGTCGGCCTGAATCGGGGCGGCACCCTCGGCGTTGCGGCGCACCGAGTCCATGGCCAGCTCGTAGATGTTGGCAACTTTGTAGGCCACCGTTCCGGGCTCGGGGTTAGTGGCGGCGAGGCCGGTCACAATATCCTTCACGCGGTTCTGGGCCTGCTCGGCCAGCACGTCAAACTGGCTGTAGCGCGAGTATTCGGGAGTGAGGGGGTTGGCTTTCTGCCATCCGTCGTTGACGTGCTTGTAGAAATCGGTGCCGGGAGCTACGGAGTTGTTGAAGTAGTCCGGGTTAAGGCTTTTAAGATGTTCCTGTGCCATTGCTGAAGATGCCGAGCCTATTACCAAGGCCGAGGCAAAAGCTAATTTTGTTAGGTTCATTACGGTTTATTTATGGATTTTTGATGTAGTCGATCGGGTCGATCAGGCCGTGAGCTTGAAGGAAAACGCGGGCCTGAGGCGTCGAGTTTGAAATCGTTACGCAAAGATACAAAAAATTGTGGTCTTAATTTTTGCCGAATCCCAAAAACTTTGCTTAACTTTGGCAAGCGGGAGTCTTTCTCCCTCGAAAATCACCTTATTGATATACCATGGAAGATTGCAAAAAGACTTGTCTCCACGACAAGCATCATCAGCTCGGGGCGCAGATGAGCCCCTTTGCCGGATTTGATATGCCCATACAATACGAGGGCATTATCGAAGAGCACAATGCCGTGCGCAATGCCTGCGGCATTTTCGACGTCAGCCACATGGGCGAAGTGTTCATCGACGGCCCCGACGCCGACCGCTACGTTAACCATATCTTCACCAACGACGTGCTGGCCGTAGAGCCGGGCCAGTGTCTCTACGGCATGATGCTTCGCGAAGACGGTGGCACGGTCGACGACCTGCTCGTATATAAGCGCGGGGTCAATTCCTATCTTCTCGTGATCAACGCGTCGAATATCTCAAAAGACGTCGACTGGATGCTCCAAAACGCCGAAGGCTTCGACGTGACCATCGACAACCGCAGCGACGAGCTCGGCGAAATCGCCGTGCAAGGCCCTGAAGCCGAGGCTGTTCTCGGCAAAGTGCTCGGCGTAGGGCTCGACAAGCTCCAGTTCTATACATTTGCCGACTACGTCATCTACGGCGACAAGAAAGCCATCATATCGCGCACGGGCTACACCGGCGAGGACGGTTTTGAAGTCTACACCGACCATGAAACCACCCGCCGCCTCTGGGACGACCTTCTCGCCGCCGGGGCCAAGCCCTGCGGCCTCGGGTGCCGCGACACCCTCCGCTTTGAAGTAGGCCTGCCCCTTTACGGCGACGAGCTTGCCGACGACATTACCCCCGTCGAGGCTTGCCTCAGTATGTTCTGCAAGCTCGACAAAGAGGAGTTTATCGGCAAGGAGGCGGTGGCCAAACAGAAATCGGAGGGCGCGCCCCGCAAGTCGGTCGGCCTGGAGATTCTCGACAAGGCGATCGCTCGCCACGGCGCCGAAGTCCTCGACCCCGACGGCAACGTGATAGGCGTGGTGACAACCGGCTACCGCGGCATCTCGGTAGATAAGAGTATCGCCGTCGCGCTTATCGACTCCCGCTTCGCCGCGCGCGACACTCAGCTCCGCGTCAAGGTGCGCCGCAAGGTTTTCCCCGCCGTCGTCGTGCCGAAACGCTTCTACAAGAAATCATATAAAAAATAACCAACCCATAAATCCCGATTATCATGACTTATTACGCTCCCACCCACGAATATCTTACTGTCGACGGACAATTTGGCTACGTCGGAATCACCGACTACGCTCAGAAAGCCCTCGGCAACGTCGTTTACGTCGATATGCCCGAAGTCGGCGACGATTTCTCTGAAGGCGACGATTTCGGCGCTATCGAGTCGGTGAAAGCCGCTTCCGACCTTATCATCCCCGCCTCCGGCGAAGTTGTCGAGGTAAACGAAGCCCTCGAAGAGAATCCCCGCCTCATCAACCAAGACGCTATGGCCAACTGGATTATCAAAATCAAACTCACCGACCCCGCCGAGCTCGACAACCTCATGGATAAGGAGGCTTACGAGAAATATCTCGAATCCGACCCCCAATAAGCCGGCGTCGTAATCCATACTCCACGATGATGCACAGATATTTTCCCCACACCGACGAGGATATTCGCGCTATGCTTGAGGTGTGCGGCGTCAAGAGCCTCGACGACCTCTACGCCGACGTTCCCGAGGAGTTGCTGCTCAAAGAGCCATACAATCTCCCCGAGGAGCTTTGCGAAAAAGATGTCAGAGATTTCTTCAACGCCCTCGCCGCCGACAATGTCCCCGACCTTACTTGCTTTGCCGGTGCAGGCTATTACGACCACTACGCCCCGGCGGCTATCAACTCCCTGATCTCCCGCTCCGAGTTCCTTACATCCTATACCCCCTACCAGCCCGAAATATCGCAGGGTACTCTTCAATATATCTTCGAGTATCAGACCATGATATGCCGCCTGACGGGTATGGAGATCTCCAATGCCTCGCTCTACGACGGCGCCACCGCCACAGCCGAGGCCATGATGCTCGCCTCGGCCAACAACCGCAAGCGTCACCGCATTCTCTACACCGCCGCCCTCAACCCCGACGTCGAGGCGGTGATCAAGACCTACGCCCGCTACCACGATGTTCCGCTCACGCGATTGCCCGAGATTGACGGCGTCACCTCTATCGACGCCCTCAAGGAGGAGCTTGCCGCGGGCGACGTGGCCGGGGTAATCCTCGCCACGCCCAACTATCACGGTATTCTCGAAGACCTCACCGGCGTGGCCGACCTCATCCACGATGCAGGCGCCCTGCTGATAATCAACTGCGTGGCCGCCGACCTCGCGACTATCAAGTGCCCCGGCCAGTGGGGCGCGGATATAGCCGTGGGCGACGCCCAGAGTCTCGGCCTCCCGCTCAATTTCGGCGGCCCCTACCTCGGCTTCATGGCCGCGAAAAAATCGCTTATGCGCAAGCTCCCGGGCCGCATCGTCGGCGCCACCACAGACGACCTCGGCAACCGCGTGTTCGTGCTTACCCTTCAAGCCCGCGAGCAGCATATTCGCCGCGAGAAAGCCACTTCCAATATATGCTCCAATCAGGGGCTGATGGCTCTCTACGCGACTATCTACATGAGCCTTCTCGGCGACAAGGGCCTCGATGAGGTGACCCGCATCGGAGCCGCCGGAGCTCATTATCTCGCTGCCGAGCTTGTGAAAACGGGCAAGATGAGGATGGCCTACCCCGATAAGCCTTATCTCAACGAGTTTGAAATGATCTACGACGGCGACCTCGATATGCTTATCGACGCGCTTGCTGACGAAGGCATCCTCGGAGGCGTGAAGACCCCGGCCGGAAATCTGCTTATCGCTGTCACCGAGATGCAGACAGCCGCCGACATGGACCGTTACGTAGACATAGTAGCTAATCTTTAATCCCCCTGAATCCTGCTTATGAACAGAGAATTATACGGTAAACTGATTTTCGACCTGTCGAAAGAGGGACGCAAGGGGTACAGTCTTCCCGACAACTGCCTTCCCGACGCGGTTGACGCCCTCCCCGACAATCTCCTCCGCGGCGCCAAAGCCGGGCTCCCCGAAGTCGACGAGCCTACCGTCGTGCGCCATTACACCAATATGTCGACCAACAACTTCGGTGTCGACACCGGGTTTTACCCCCTGGGCTCTTGCACGATGAAGTACAATCCCAAAATCAACGAGGAGATGGCTTCACACCCGACTTTCGCCCATGTCCACCCCCTCCAGCCCGCATCGCTCAGCCAAGGCGCGCTCAAACTCTACCATACCCTCGCGTTGCTCCTTAGCGAAATCGGAGGCATGGCCGAGTTCACCCTCAACCCCTATGCCGGAGCCCACGGCGAGCTGACCGGCCTTATGATATGCCGAGCTTACCACGACGAGCGGGGCGACCGTAAGCGCACCAAAGTGATCATCCCCGACTCGGCCCATGGCACCAACCCCGCCTCGGCCGCTGTCGCCGGACTCGAAGTCGTATCGGTAAAAAGCCTTCCCGACGGCACTGTCGACGTTGAGGCTCTCCGGCCGCTTCTCGACGACACTGTCGCCGCCATGATGATGACCAACCCCAATACGCTCGGCATCTTCGAGCGTCAGATCCCCGAGATCGCCCGGCTGGTGCATGAGGCCGGAGGCTTGATGTACTACGACGGTGCTAATCTCAACCCCATGCTCGGCATGGCGCGCCCCGGCGATATGGGATTCGACGTGATGCACATCAATCTTCACAAAACCTTCTCCACACCCCACGGTGGCGGAGGACCCGGCTCAGGCCCTGTCGGCGTGCGCAAGGGCATGGAGCATCTGCTCCCCGATCCCCGCGTGAAGCTTAACGACGATGGCGGCTATGAGCTTATCGTGTCAGATAAATCGATGGGTCGCGTCAGCNCTACTTTAGNNAATTTCGCCGTGCAGGCNCGCGCTCTNNGCTATATNCTTNCGCTCGGCNGCGACGGGCTNATGCAGGCCGGCAAGTTCGCCACTCTCNACGCCANNTACGTCAANGAGCTTCTGCGCGACGTCTACGAGCTTCCTGTCGACTCGGTCGCTAAGCATGAATTCGTGTTCGACGGACTGAAGGATAAGTCGACCGGAGTGACCACGCTCAACGTGGCCAAGCGTCTGCTCGATCACGGCTTCCATGCCCCTACTATCTATTTCCCGCTGCTCTTCCATGAGTCGCTAATGATAGAGCCGACCGAGACCGAGAGCAAAGACACTCTCGACGCGTTTGTCGCCGTCATGCGCGATATTGCCCGCGAGGCTGCCGAGACCCCCGAGGTCGTTCGTGACGCTCCGCACACCACCCCCGTGCGCCACCCCGACGACACCGAGGCCGCGCTCCACCCCGTGGTGACCTACGACGCCCTGTAACCGAAGCGAATATATTCCGTACGAAATGATCAGGGGGAAAAGCAATTTGCTTTTCCCCCTGATCATTTATTTGTAAGCTGCTGTCGAGTCACTATTTCGGCTTGGTCCTCCTCTCCCTTAGAGCGGACACCCATCCGCGGAGACGGCGGAGCCATGGGGCGGTCGTTATCGTCGTGTTGAGGTCTACGGCCATCGGGTCGGCAAACGATTCCATCTGGTTGTCAGCCCCGAATTGCTCGGGATAGATAAACAGTATATTGTTGCGCTGGAAATTGCGCTTGATGAAATCGGGTATTTCAGCCACCTCCGATGAGTAGGATACCGAGGTCGGGCGCGCGGAGATTATGACAAAAAGGTCGTCGTCAAGCACTCGGTTGGCCAGCAGCAGGAAATCGTCGCGGTTCTCAACCCTGCGATACTCACAGCGTATCGCGTACTTGTCGCGGCGGAGCACTATGCCGATTATGCGGCGTATGTCATCCGGGCAGCAGAATATTATGCGGCATCCGAGCTCGCGGGTGAGATTGGCCANTGCGTGGAGCCAGCGGGTAAACCCGGTCTGGAATTGCGCCTGCGGCGGCACGTAGACCGCGATGCGCGTGACCGTGTTTATAGGTATGTAGCAGCGGCTGATCACTACCATGCGGTTGGTCATTTTAAGCAGTTGCTCGATTTTCGCGCCGAAAAATGAGTCGATGTACGCCGTCCGGCGGTGCATACCTACATATACCTCGTTGATGTCGCGCTCCTCGATCGCGTTGACTATGCCGGTCACTGTGTTGAGGTCGTAGCGCTCGATAGTGGTCATCGAGTAGTTCATGGCCGCCGAGGCTTTTAAGGCTATGTCTATCACGTTGCGCCCCATAGCTTTCGACGAGGGGGAGTTGTCGTTGCGTACGTTGAGCCCGAAAAGTGTGTCGCGGCGATTCCTCCGCTCCGGGCGCGTCAGCAGGGCGAGCTCAACGAGCGATCCCGCCGTCAGAGGATTCGATACCGCTANCNNCGTGTGCGATTCCGNNCTTTTGGATGTGGCCGTTTCCTCCNCTTCGNCCGACAGCATCTTTACCTTGATTTTTGAAGCCGCCGACGAGGTGACGATCGGGGCGATAGCGCAGGTGATGAGGATTACGAGAATCGTGCCGTTGAGCACCGTCTCGTCCATCATCCGCGTTCCGTCGGGCATCATCATGTTGTAGCCGATGGTGACCACGGCGAGCGCCACCGCCGTGTGGGCCGTCGTCAGGCCGAACATTATCCGGCGGTCGTCGCCGTCCATTTTGTAGATTTTCTGGGCCGCGAATGCCGGGAGCCATTTGCTGCTCAACGCGATCGCGAGCATGATGACGGTGGCTATGATTGTGTCGGTGTTGGCTATCACGCGCACATTTATCATCATCCCTACGCTTATCAGGAAATATGGTATAAACAGCGCGTTGCCTACAAATTCTATACGGTTCATCAGGGTCGACGAGCTCGGTATGTAGCGGTTCAGCACGAGTCCCGCGAAAAATGCCCCGAGCACCGATTCAAGCCCTATCTCCTTCGCTATGTAGGCCGACAGAAACACCATCGACAGCACGAACACATATTGCGTGACGTTGTCGATGAAGCGCTTGAAAAACCAGCGCGTGATTCGCGGATAGCAGTAAAGCACGGCTATGCAGTATATCGCCATTTTGGTGAATAGCCATGCCATGCTCCCCGGATCGAGCGAGCCGATAGCGTGGATATTTACAGCGCCGCCCAGCACGAGCAGCGCGCCTACCACCGCGATTATCGTCGCTACCACCGATATCATCACCGCCGGCGACTTCGATATCCCGTAGCGGGCCACCACAGGGTAGGCTATAAGCGTATGCGACGCGAACACCGAGCCTAACAGCACGGCGGTCAGCCAATTGAGATGAAGCAGATAGACGCTCCCTACCGNCCCCATTATCAGAGGTATAAAGAANGTCAGCAATCCGANTCCCAGTCNGCGNCGCAGATTGAGCTTCAGATGATACATATCTATCTCTATCCCTGCGAGAAACATGAGATAGAGCAGTCCTACCTGGCCGAATATCGTNAAACTTGAGTCGTCGGCCAGCACGTTGAANCCATACGGCCNTACAATCACCCCCGCGATGATAAGCCCGATGAGATGGGGTATCTTCAGCTTATTGAGCAGCACGGGTGCCAGCATTATTATCACCAGTACGATGAGAAAAATGGCGACGGGATTGCTTACGAGTGGGGTAGGCAAGAGTGTGGGAGATATTTTAGGTTAATTAGCCGGCGCGGTGATTTGCGGGCCGTCCGGCTATTTTATAGATTTATTTATGGCTGATGATGTATTGCGCGATCTGTACGGCATTGAGAGCCGCGCCTTTCTTGATCTGGTCGCCGACTACCCAGAACGATAGCCCGTTCTCATTGGTGAGGTCTTTGCGCAGACGCCCCACGTATACCGGGTCTTTGTCGGCGATGTCGAGCGGCATCGGGTATTTGTTTTCGGCCGGAGCGTCGACCACCACAAGCCCCTCAGTCTCCGCGAATGCCTTGCGAGCCTCGTCGAGTGAGATGGGCTGCTCGGTCTCGATCCATATAGCCTCAGAGTGAGCGCGCATCACCGGCACTCGCACGCACGTCGCGCTGACGTCGAGATCGGGGGCGTGCATTATTTTTTTCGTTTCGTTATACATCTTCATCTCCTCTTTCGTGTAGCCGTTGTCGAGAAACACGTCTACGTGAGGGATGACGTTGTATGCCAGCTGGTGGGCAAATTTCTTAACAGTAGGCGCTTTGCCCGCGGCGAGTTCGGCATATTGGTCGATAAGCTCCTGCATCGCTGAGGCTCCCGCGCCCGAAGCTGCCTGATATGTGGCCACGTGCACGCGGCGTATCTTTGAGATGTCGTTTAGCGGCTTCAGCGCGACTACCATTTGTATCGTCGTGCAGTTGGGGTTGGCGATTATGCCGCGGGGCGCGTCCATCGCGTCGGCGCCGTTGACCTCAGGCACCACCAGTGGCACGTCCGCGTCCATGCGGAATGCGCTCGAATTGTCGATCATCAAAGCGCCCCGCGCCGTGATTGTCTCCGCGTATTGCTTCGATACGCTCGCTCCCGCCGAGACGAAGGCGAAGTCGATTCCCTCGAAATCGTCCGGATTTTCGCGAAGTTCCTTTACTACGTATTCCTTGCCGCGGAATGTGTAGGAGCGGCCTGCCGATCTCGACGAGCCGAAGAGCACAAGGTTGTCGATAGGGAAATTCTGCTCATCGAGCACCCGTAAAAATTCCTGGCCTACCGCGCCGCTGGCGCCAACTATTGCAACGTTCATATTTATCTCAGTGTTGAAGGCTGGTGATTAATCAGCCTGAAGTTTCCGTTCATTATCAAATTGTTGGCAAAATTACTCATTTTCGCGTAAAATTGCAATAGCGCGATTGGCCCCGACGATAATTTGTCGCGCTGCCGAGGGCTTTTAACACCCTGATAACTACTTCGTTGTGAGCGTGTCCGCGGCCGCTGGTGATATTTTATCGAAAAAAATTAAAAAAAATAAAAAATAAGATTAAACCTTTCCCCTTTTTTTGCGTCAAAGAAGTGAAGAAAAAATAATAGAACAATATAACCCCTCTCCGGGTAGGCGGAGTCGCTCGAATTCAAAGATCGGCCCGCCGTGATAGGAGAATAGTGCAAAACCTGTCCTTTTGTGATGAATGACAATTAGGGGCCGCCGCGATGGGCAATCGCCGCGGCCTCCCCCTTTCTTCCCCCGTCGGGACGGCGGTGCCACCCCACACCCCAATCAGTATCGATGTCTTGGCTCAAAAAGTGTGTTGCCTCTCCATTCAATACCAATTAAAATTTTATTTTGAAAGTATAATTTTACCCCTTCCATATAAAAATCTTGACATTCCGCCCATCCTAACGGAGTTTGTTTGTTTGCGGTTTTATAAGGGGTTCGCATAAATGCGAAATGACACATATCTTCGTCAAATCCCAACCTGACTTCTCCACGACATACAATTTTGGCAATATCTTCTCCCCATGCGCGGGTTGCTATATTATAGTATGCCTGTTGTTCTTCGTTGAACTTAGTCCATTCAACCTGCTCATTTTGATAAAAGCCATCTACAATTGCATCCAGCTCTGAATCTGTGTAAGCACGCGGAGAGAGATTGAAATTTATTGGGATCAGAAACTCTTTATCGGATGACTTACTTATTGGATAGATGCCCAAGCGTTGCAACCTCTCTGTGTCCTTTGCAAATGGTGAAACTTTTAANTAANACTGAAAATAACAAGAATCAGGCATTTCAGGGAGCGGTTTACTCCTGGAGAGAAGTNGATTGTGATTGTCTATCTCNTAGTTAATATTNGGANGAACAACAATGGAGTCAATTTTGATATGATAGAATTTATACGTTNGTCCTCCAAGTGCNGCTGACGNAAGANANCGAGATTCTAACCAATCGGGCAATAGATAGTTATAGTCGGGTTTAATAGATGATGGGAAATAGGTTACGGCCTTACTGTTGGAATTATTCAAATAACACTCATTGATCCAAATTTCCTCTCCTATTTTGGATTTCCAATAAGCTAATATAGAACTATCCGCGGATTCTATATATGTTTCTAAGACAGAAACTTTAGAAAGAAGATGGGAGATATTCCTACTCTCACGGGCTAAATCCGCATCATGCCATTTCTTTACGATAGTATCGTTAATCAAAATTGTAACTGTGGGTTCACCGATATCATCTATGGAATAGGAAGTAACCTTGTAATTGGGAAAAGGTATTGTAGGATTTAAGTGATAATAATGTGAACACATATTTATAGTGTCTAAATAAGCCTCCGACTGGCTTAAGTCTACGACAGTTAAGTCTATAAAAGTATTCTTATTACTATATCTACCTACTGTTTTCACATTCTTATGACTATATAGTTTTTTGTCCGAATCAAATTCTTTTGTCGGATTGAATTTGGGTAAGGACATTAAAAGTGAATCTCCTTTGTCATCTTTCATAATTAAATATGAGCCTTTTTTAGGCTCATTAGTGAAGGAGGCTCCTACAAATCTATGATTATATATCGAATCGGGGCTTGTATATTTACCCTGAATGTAATATCTGTTTTTTTTCGTTAATTGTTTGGAAATAGGTATGGTAGAGGTGTAGTTGTAAAAACAATCCAATTTAATGTCATCATGTAACCCCCAATTATTTGTATAAAGATGGATAAACGAGAATGGTTTATCAATCACTTCGTGAGGATCGATAGCGAATAATGTATGTGTAGAAAATAAAAGAAGTAAAATTACAATATAGCGAAACTTCATAAAAAGATTTTTTAGAAATATTGTGCCAACAGCTGTTTACTTATTATTGTTCTTGGTTTGTTCATCTTCTGAGTTTCGCGGTAACAAATCAAGGGTGAATACAAAAGACCAAGGCCTTGTGCCATGTCCTTAATATCATTTTTGTTATCTCAGTTCCCGATATACTGATTTAAGTATTGGGCTTTTATTTGTCAGTTTTAGGCTTTAAAGTGGGTCGGTATATCTCGTCAAGTTCTTCCCATCGGGGTATAGTGATTGTTTTTCCGTAAAAATCCCTATATGCTTCGACAACTTTCTTTCGCCAACCTACGGACAGAGCATGTGTATCGTGATAGCTAAATAAGGTTTCTTCTATTGCTGATAGATAGTGTTCCATGGATTGGAACATAGGGAAACGAGATTGCCTTCCATACCACTTGGCGGGACGAATTTTGTGAATGACCTTATTCTTGTATTGGACATTGAGAGGCCATCCTTCCATTGAGCGGCAAATTTCCCACACATTCTTGAGCCATATATCTTTGATTGTCACAATACCTTCATTACTCATCGAGTAGCCAAAGATGAGATATTTTGTGTGCAGCATATAGGGGTGTTCCAATATTTCGCGAGCATAAGCCTTGAAATCTGCTATGTCAAATCCAGGGGAAGCGGAGTAATTGAATGCCTTAACCTCTAATAAATCGACAGTATGATTGTCAGGATTCAAAAAAATATCGGGCGGCATTTGAGTATTTGGGTTGGTATCAAACGCAACATTATTTTTTCTAAGCCAACCTTCAAGCCATTCCTGTATGATATTGCCGACGACATCTTTCTGCCGAACAATGATGTCCACATTGCCGAGAAAGAAACGAATTTGTCCTTCAACGGTTTTTAATTTGTCAACGTTGACGAGTCTCTCATATACCTGCTCAGCGGTAAGTTTTATGCGTTCTGCCATATTCAGTCAAAGTTTATAGCGTTCAGTAATCGTTTCGCGACGGCCTTGATAACCGGTACCACAACCGTATTTCCGAGAAGATCAAAACCATCTTTTTCAGAAACATTGAGTTTCATGTTTTCCGGGTAACCAAACAAGCGTAGGCCCTCTCTTAGAGTTAGTTTACGTAATCCCCCGTTGTCTGCCACATAAAGTTTTTGCATATCCATGGCAACTAATGTAGGAGCTATTTCGGTTGGTCCCATTACTTTGCTGATTGGGAAACTTAATTTCCCTGCCACAATATTATATCCCTTAGGTAAAGAGGTGTCTTGTTGCCGGCGCGTAACAGTAGTGCCGAAAAGGTCAGTAGTTGAAATCTTTCGCTTGGGATGTTCAAACTTGATATAACCCTTTATGACGAGGTCATCAAGCATCTCTTGCAGGTTAGGGTGTGAATAGAATGAATGGATATGCTCGTATGTCAACGGCATACCATCCATCCAATCAATGCCAATTTCCTCTGCCCATTTCTTTTTCCTGCGTTCCCGCAGAATCTTATTTAGCAGCTTCTTTTGTTCCTCAGAGACTGGTCCCTTTACTTCCAAATCCCAACTATGGATATTGGTGTCTCCTCCACGTTTATCTTTAATGGATTTCCCATACAATTCTTCAACCTTGAAATGAGAAAGTAGTGTATCTATAAAGGGGGTATTTTCAGTGGGCTGACCCGATTCTAAAATATCACCAACAGTTTTATGAGATTTTTCAAAGTTATCCAAATCGGGAGTTTCACTCAATGTCCCAATAATATAGATGCGCTTACGGTCTTGTGGAACTCCGAAATCAGAAGAATTGAGGACTTTGTAATTAATAAAATAGCCTAATTCGAGAAGTTTTGTGAGTATAACTTTAAAGGTTTTGCCTCCATCGTGGTTAACCAAGCCCTCAACATTTTCAAGGATAAAACCCTTTGGCTTCTTTTCGCGTAAGATACGTTCAACCTCAAAAAAAAGTGTTCCTCTGGTGTCTGCAAACCCCTGGCGTTTACCGGCTGAAGAAAATGCTTGACAGGGGAAACCGCCACAAAGTATGTCGAAGTCGGGGATAGTGGACGCGTCTACTTGTGTGATGTCACCTACAATATTCTCATGTTCGTAGTTGTCTTTTAGAACTTTTATGGCATACGGTTTTATCTCTGAAGTCATCACGCACTTCGGAATGTACCCTGCTTCTTTCAATGCTTGGGACAAGCCTGTGCGAATGCCACCAATACCGGCAAAGAGGTCTATGAAACGAATTTCTTTAGCCATATTTTAAATAAAATAAACTTCCGGGTAGGCAGACTGGCGACCAAACCTTTCGCGGCTACAAGGAAGTTACTAAATATGTTGAATATAAGTTCCTTACATTGATTCTTTGCCTGAGCAAAGCGACATGAAGTCGATAAGGTCTATTTGTCTGCGCGGGCGCGTGTTATAGTGTGCAAAGATACTGAAAATTTTCGAGACTTGGAACACTGGTGCAAAATTAGCGGGCAAGAGTGCCAAATCCTTGCCCGCCAATGTTAAAAAATACGTACAGGAGATAATGTTGAGCCAAACGCTTATTTACGATGCCCCGCTGACGCGAGTTCTGGATCGGGGGCGTTAACAATCAGGTTGGAGCGCGCGATTAATCGTAGAGAGCCCCTATGTTGTCGATCCAGAGTGTGAGGCCCGGAGTCCCGATATAGGCTTCGCCCGAGGCCGACGATGCCATCAATATGATGTGGGTAGGAGTGGCGTCCTCGCTATCCCAGCCCACTTCCTTTATCGGTACCATTTTCACCTCCGAGTTGCGGGCGTAATAGCTGTGCGACTCAGGTATCAGGCCCATGTATGATTTGTATGCCGGACTGCCTGTTATATCGCCGTAGTAGATCTTCAGCTGATGATTGTTGACCCATCCGTTGGTTGATGTGCCGAAGCGCTCGCGCCCGGTGCCTACGCGCTTGGCGTATATGTTGCCCTTATCGTCCTCCCAGCGGCGTTGCAGTAGCACCATCACCTCGGCGTTGTCGTGTCCGCTTAGGGTCTTCTTTTTGCCGAAGCCCGAGCTGTAAATGTCTCTGTTCTCTTTGGGCATCGACAGCGTGTAGTTGAAGTGGATCGCTTTCGGCCGGTCTCTGAACGGTACTC